>JADKLW010000094.1_pt1 | contig 53694 bp, 53 predicted proteins | sample 8641881 | NCBI WGS metagenome assembly JADKLW01 (sample SAMN16272185, study PRJNA661076) | feces metagenome | isolation source: fecal sample from diarrhoea affected cattle B | host: Bos taurus | place: South Africa: Lokaleng Village, Mahikeng | collected 2019-09
AGCAGCTGTGCGGGGTCGAGCGAAATGAAGCGAAATTCTGGGTAATGGCGGAGAGGATGGGATTCGAACCCACGAGACCCTTTTGAGATCTGCGCCCTTAGCAGGGGCGTGCCTTCGGCCACTCGGCCACCTCTCCGTCAGGGGGCTGGATAGCGGGCGGGGTGAGGCATGGCAAGAGGTTTTTGCCCGGTTGCGGGTTTTGCGCCCCTTGCCATGGGAACACTGAATCAGCGCTGGTTGAAGAGGATCTTCTGGGCTTCCTTGTCGTCCGCAAGGCTCTGTTGCGGCACGTCCTTGCCCCAGTTGAGGCCGCGCTCGACGGCAGGCCGGGCGTTAAGGCGGTCAATCCAGGCGAGCACGTTGGGGTATTCCGCGCGGGTGATGCCATATCGCTCCCAGGACTGCGCCCAGCCAATGGAGGCGATATCGGCGATGGAGTAGTCACCGGCGATATAGTCGCGGTCCTCGAGCTGGGTGTTCAGCACGCGGAACAGGCGGTGAGTCTCGTCGGTGTAGCGCTTCTGGGCGTAGGGGATTTTTTCGGGCGCATAGACGTTGAAGTGGTTGTTCTGGCCCAGCATGGGGCCGAAGCCGCCGACCTGCCAGAACAGCCATTCGTCGACCTTGACCTGATGGCGCGGGTCGGTGGGGTAGAACTGGCCGAACTTGAGGCCGAGATATTTGAGGATGGCACCGGATTCGAAAATGGAAATCGGCTCGCCCCCGGGGCCTTCGGGATCGACAATGGCCGGGATCTTGTTGTTGGGCGAGATGGCCAGGAATTCAGACTTGAACTGGTCGCCCTTGCCGATGTCGATGCGATGATAGGTCCACGGCACGCCCAGTTCTTCGAGCATGATGTGGACCTTCTGCCCGTTCGGGGTGGGCAGCGAATAGGCCTCGATCGGCTTGGTCTGGGTGGTCATGGCCGCTTCCATAGTTGATCAACGAACAGGCAAGCTATCGGCGAATTACGATGGAGGGCAAGGCAGCATATTGCCGCCCTGCCCCCGGTGCTGAATTCTCATGCCCGTTGCAGCACCATCTGCGGATTGCCATTGCCGCGCATGGATCGGGAGATGCCATGGATATCCACAGTCGCCACCACGCGGTGGCGATAGGCAGCGAACATGAAGGTGGGCGTGACGTTGACCGGTTCGTCGAACTGGATCCTCACGGTGTAGTGCTGCATGTCGCCCAGCAACTGCACGCCGATCAGCATGCCGGCGAAGGGCTGGTCGAGATAGAGCCCGGTGACGCGCTGACCGACCTGAAAGGGCGTGACGATGCGTTCGGGCAGAGCAGCGCGGGCGGTGTTCCAGTCGCGATAGCCATGTGACCTGGCAATCGCCTCGAGGGCGGCACCATGGGAGAGCGATTCTCCGGCGGCGGCGCGCTGCTGGCGCAGGGCCTTGGCTTCCGATTTCAAAGTCTGGGCGGATGGGGTGTCGAGCGAAAACGACATTACGATAGTCCTCTCATTGCAATGAGGCGACTGCTGCATGGGGCTCGCATTGCCATGATGCGCCTTGCAAGGATGAACCGGGTTCGTTCTCTGCTCGGAGACTGGACTTCACCATCGGAATTGCTCCCGGCGAGCGGCAGGTGCCAGCGACCTGGGGCGGATATGAGCGCGAGAACCCGCTTTGTCAACGCCAGGCGATCAATCGGGGTGATGGGGCGATCAGCGATTTGTGTTGGGCCGGCCGGCGATTGCGGGCTATGGCCTGCACAATCGCGATTGGGGACGAGACAATGCTTGAGACGGTATTCCTGCTGATTGCCGGCCTGTTGGGTGGGGCAGTCAATTCGCTTGCGGGTGGCGGCTCGTTCATCGTCTTTCCGGCGCTGCTGCTGGCAGGCGTGCCGCCGGTGATCGCCAATGCGTCCAACACCTATGCCGCCCTGCCCGGCTATGCCAGCGGGACGGCGGGCTATTGGCATGTCATGGGCCGCTACAAGGACAAGCTGGTCCTCTATGGCATCATGGCGGCGGTGTTCGGCTATGTCGGGGCGGAACTGCTGCTGGTGGTGAGCGACGAATTGTTCTCGCAGGTGGTGCCGTGGCTGATGCTGTTTGCGGTGCTGTTGTTCATCTTCGGCAACCAGATCAATGGGTTCGTCGCGGCGCGTGGCGGTGGCGGACGGGGCATGAAGCTGGCCGGCACGGCGCTGCTGATGGCGTTCCTGGCGGGCGTCTGCATCTATGGCGGGTTCTTCAATGCCGGGCTGGGCATATTGCTGCTCGCCTTCCTCGCCACGGCGGGCATGAACGACATTCACGCGATGAACGGGCTCAAGCTCTACGTCTCCAGCGTGGTGGCGCTGGTGGCGGTTGCCCGATTTGCGCTAAGCGGGTCGATCGACTGGTATCACGGCTCGATCGCGCTGGTCGGCGTGACGATCGGTGGCTATCTCGCGGCCAAGAATGCCCATCGCATTCCCTCGCTGTGGATTCGCAATGCGGTGATCGTCTACGGCGTGTTCATGACCGGGTACTTCTTCTGGGGCGCCTATTTCGCCTAGTCGCCCGGCCTGATCCAGACGGCAGCATCGTGGAAGGTGGCGCCGCCGAAGGGGGGCGCCGGGGTGGCGTTGGTCAGGGTATTGATGCCCTTGCCCTTCCGGTGAGCCTTGTTCTGGTGCAGGCCCTCGGCGATGAGCACGCCCGTGGGCAGGCCGGTGCGGATGCGCGCGGTGAGATCGACGCTGCCGCGGCGGTTGCCGATGGTCACAAACTGGCCCTCGATGATGCCGAGCCGCGCCGCGTCCTCGGGGTGGATGAAGACGGAGGGGACGCCCTCGCGCTTCTGGCTGCCGGGCGTTTCGTTGAAGGTCGAGTTGAGGAAGGCGCGGGCCGGGCTCGTGGCGAGGCGGAACGGGTGCTCGGCGTCGGTGGGCTCGTTGATGGCCCAGTGGTCGGCAAAGCGCGGCATGTCGGCCGGGTCGCAGGTCCAGAGATAGCCCTTGCGATCCGCGACGTCCTGCCAGTTCGGCGTGAAGCGGAAGCGCTTGTCGGGCCAGGCGAAGCCATTGGCAAAGCGGGCCTCGGCGTCGGGGCGTTCGCGATCGACGAAGCCGGTCTTTTCGACTTCTTCGAGCGCGGGATAGTTGGAGCGGCGGAAGGTTTCGGCAACGACGTCTCGGTCCTCGCTCCTGAAGCTGTCGTCATCGAGGCCGAGGCGCAGGGCCAGGGCATTGATGACTTCGTGGTTGGAACGGGCTTCGCCCGGACGCTGGATCACGGCGGGTCCGTAGAGCACGCGGGTGTGGCCGCCACGGGTATAGTAGTCATTGTGCTCGAGGAACATGGTGGCGGGCAGGACGATATCGGCCAGTTCGGCCGTTTCGGTCATGAACTGCTCGTGGACGACGAGGAACAGGTCCTCACGGGCGAAGCCGGCGCGAACAAGGGTCTGGTCGGGCGCGACGGCGGCTGGATTGGTATTCTGCACCAGCATGGCCTTGACCGGCCCGCCACACTTGAGCGCCTTGCTGTCGCCGGTGAGAACAGGCCCGATCTCGGACATGTCGAGCCAGCGTGGATCGCCCTTCTGGCCGGCAGCGCCGGTAATGGCCGACTTGTCGAGTTGCCAGGTACCGGAATTGGAGTGCAGCGCCCCGCCGCCGCGGTGCTGCCAGGCGCCGGTCATGGCCGGAATGCACAGCGCAGCATGCATGGCGGTGGAGCCATTGCGCTGGCGGGTGAAGCCGTAGCCAAGGCGGAAATAGCTGCGCGGGGTGGTCCCGACCAGGTGCGCGAATTGGGTGACCTCGTCGACCGTCAGGCCGGTGATTTCGGCAGCCCATTCGGGCGTCCTGGTGGCGAGATGCGCTTCGAAGTCGGAGTCGAAATCGGTGTATCTGGCCATATAGGCGCGGTCGGCGAGATTGTCGCGCAGCAGGATGTGCATGACCGCCACCGCGAGCGCGCCATCGGTGCCCGGCCGCAGGACCAGACCCAGATCGGCCTGGGCCATGGTCGCGGTCTCGTAGATGTCGATGACGACCACCTTGGCGCCGCGTTCCTTTCTGGCGCGCATGGCGTGGGTCATGACATTGACCTGGGTATGGACGGCATTGGTCCCCCAGATGACGACGCAATCGCTCTCGGCCATCTGTTCGGGATTGACGCCGCCCAGCAGGCCGGTGCCGGCGATATAGCCTGGCCATGACGTGCCGACGCAGATGGTCTCGTATTGCCGAGAATAGCCCTTCGCCGCGCGCAGGCGGCTGAGGCCGTCGCGCTGCACATGGCCCATCGTGCCGGCATAGAAATAAGGCCAGATGGCCTCGGCACCATGCTCGGCCTCGATCTGAGTGAAGCGGTGGGCGATCTCGTCCAGTGCCTCATCCCAGGTGATGCGGGTGAACTGGCCGCTGCCCTTGGGACCGCTGCGGCGCAGCGGGTACAACAGGCGCTCGGGGTGATGCACGCGCTCGGCGTAGCGCGCGACCTTCTCGCAAATGACGCCGGCGGTATAGGGGTCGTCCCTGGCGCCGCGCACGCGACCGATGGTGTGGGAATCGATGATCTCGACATCCAGCGCGCAGGCCGACGGGCAGTCATGCGGGCAGACCGAGCGGGCGGTGCGGAGGGTGACGGGCTGGTTCATGGCGGTAAATTACCGGAGCGCGGAGCGGCACTCAATCGAATTGCGGTGATGGAGGCATAGGCGGCGTGAATGGACATGCCGAAGCCCCGCCTGCAGCGCGGTTGTTGTGTAGCAGACGGACCCCGAGACGGCCTTCGCCTCGTAAGTATTTTTAGTGAGACGGAAGCCGTCTCGGGGTGCCGGGACTTTATCGGTAGGCGCGATCGCAGACCCCAGCGTTCACCGTAGCTCCCGCCCGCTTGCCTCGTCCGCTCAACCCGAAAGGCGGCGCGACCCGCCCTTCCCCGGCTGTCACCCCGGCCGCCGGTCGCTGCAGCGCCGCCCGCCATTCCGAAGTGATGAATGGATTATGCGCGCACAATCGGGGACGGGGATAAGATATATAGATCGTCATGCCGTGTGCGTGGCCCCACCCCCTCCTACCTCCCCATCAAGGCGGAGACTTCGCGCCACCCGGGGGCACGATCCAGTTTCCAATCGTGGCCGGCAGGATGTGCAGTCCACACTCTCATCCCTTGTGGAAAGGGGTTGGGCTGGCGGTCGGAGCGCCCGCCTAAAATTGCTCCACAGGAGCAATCTTGCCTTCGGCACGGCTCAGAGCGTGGCGAAAGCCTGGGTGGCGGTTTCGGCATTGCGGCGGGCGCGGTTGCTGGCGTGCATGGCCAGCTGGGCGGCGCCCGAGTGGAACTGGGAGAAGGTGACGCGCTGCGCATCCTGGGTAGAAATGGTGACGCCGCGCCAGTTGGGACGGACTGCGCGCACGTCGGACCAGGCGATTTTCGTCTCGCGGCCCAGTGCATTGCGATGTTCGAGCACGGTATTGTTCCAGCGCACCTTGGTGAAGAGGCCACCAAGGCCGATGCCGAGGGCGCACGAAGCGAGCAGCAGCGAAGCGAGGAAGGTGGCCACCAACTGGGTGGCGTCCACATGGCGCGTGCCACCGATGAAAATCACCGCCGACATCAGAACCACGGAGAGCGCTGCCGCGCCGTAGCAGGCGAAATACTCCACCATCGAGGGGCGCAGTTCGGACCAGCCATCAACGCTGACAGCCTCTTCGCCCTGCACCAGGCGCAGAGCCAGGAAGGCGGCATAGCCGAAGGCAACCACGCCGGCGGCGCGGGCAAGCGGCAGGCCAGCACTGAAGGGAAGATATTTCAGCACGATGAGGGAAACGATCACGACGAGTGGCACAGCCACTTCCTGCCAGCGCAAGGGCACTATTTGCTCTCCAAATGGTGTTGGGGCCGGTGACGCAAATTCGGCATTTCTGTGGCTCGAAAGGTAACAAGCCTGACTGATTTGGCCACAAACAAAAACGCGATCAGGCCATGTGACGCTGGAACCACTGCTTTTATGCAACAGGTGCTGTCGCGGCGACAAAGGCGAGTGTCGCTACTCTGGTGAGTCGATGAACCCGCCTAAGTCCTTGAAAACGCGACTTAATGGACCCGGATGGCGCGCGCCGGTCAGCTCAGCAACTTGAGACCGGCAATGCCGGCGACGATGAGCCCGATACAGGCCAGGCGGCCCGCCGTGGCCGGATCGCCGAACAGATACATGCCGAGCAGGGCGGTGCCGACGGTGCCGATGCCGGTCCAGACGGCGTAGCCGGTGCCCACCGGCAGCTCGCGCAGGGCGAGGCCGAGCAGGACGACGCTGATGAGCATGGCGAGGCCCGTCAGCACGGTGGGGAGCGGACGGGTAAAGCCTTCGGTATACTTCAGGCCGACGGCCCAGCCCATTTCAAACAGGCCGGCAATGACGAGATAGACCCATGCCATGGGATTTCTCCTTGCAATGGCGGGTCGTCCCGGCCGGAAAAGAGAAGAGCCCGAGGTCGTCCACGGACGCCATTTCATACGAAGATTGTGCCAAAAGGTGAAGTGCCGGGAAGGACTATCGGACAGTCCACCCATGCATGGCCACCGGCTGGACGGAATCGATGCTCCATCCTACCGTGATCGTCGAGGGCGGACCCATGAAGCAACGGACACGAGTGCCAGTGACTGCCCTGCTGGGCGGCAGCATGTTCTTTACCGGCATCACCTTTGCCAGCACGGCGCCCTATGCGGCCATTGTGGGCATCGAGACGCTGGGCCTGTCCAGCGCCAATTATGCGGCGCTGACCTCGTTCGGGGCGATCTTCGGCGCCATTGCGGCAATGGCGATCGGCTATATTTCCGACCGGTTGCCGGATCGGCGAGCCCTGGTGCTGATGTGCGCCGTGGCGGGCGCGATCGGGTTCGGGCTGATCTACCTGGTGCGCGCGCCCTGGGCTTTCGTGGCCAGCACCGCCCTCATCATGCCCTTCGCGCTGGGGATGTTCTCGCAGACCTTTGCCTATGTGCGGGTCTATTACAACGACCGCGCGCCGGAGCGGTCGCAGTTCATGGTGTCGGCGATGCGCACGGTGTTTACCGTCGCCTGGGTCGTGGTGCCGCCGGTCACGGGCTATATCGCCGCGACCTATTCGGTGTTCGACGTCTATCTGGTGGCGGCGCTCGCCTATGCCGGCTGCGGCCTGATCTTTGCAGCAATGATGCGCGATCCCGCTACGCATGTGGCGGCGGTGCCGTTCGCCAAGAAGGTGGCGGGCGAGAAGCGCTTCGACATGCCCGGCACGATCATGATCGGGCTGGCCGGCATCTTCATCATCAATGTCGCCTTGCGGCTGTTCGGGCTCGCCATGCCATTGACCATCATCACGCGGCTGGGTGGCACGCTGGCGGATGTGGGCATCTTTGCCGGCATCGGGGCGGCGCTGGAAATCCCGTTCATGCTGATGTGGGGCTACCTGCTGCGGTTTGTGTCGCGCGAGGCGATCATCGCCGGCAATGCCCTGCTCTACGGGGTGTTCATCGTGCTGGTGACCAATGCCAGCTCGGTCAGCGAAGTGCTGTGGCTGCAGACGATCAATGGCGTGGCAACGGCGGCGCTGATGTCGATCCCGATCAGCTACATGCAGGATGCGATCAAGGGGCGGGTCGGGCTTTCGACGTCGATCATGGATGTCACCAATATCGGCTCGACGCTGATCGGTGCGGCCATTTTCGGCGTGCTGACGCTGGGCGGCAACTATCAGCCGGTGCTGGTGGCGGCAGCGGTGATCGCCCTGGCGGGCGGCGGGACGATGTTTGCGGGCAACTTCGTGCGGATCCGGCGCGCGGCCACCACTTAGGCGATCGCTATGCCTTCACGGGCACAGAGCTCTGCCATGGCGCTGCCGGGCGGCGGGGGCGGCATGTCGGCACGACCGCGGCGGGTCAGCTGGCTGCGCCAGAGGTGGACGGCCAGCGTATCGGGTCCGATGGCAGGATCGATGCTGGAGCCGGGCTGCATCAGCGCCGGAATGCCCTCATAGGGGATCGGGTAAAGCGCCGAGCTGGGCAGGACCTGGGCCGTGAGGCCGCGCTTGTGCACATAATGGGTCAGCGCCATCGGACCGGTGGCCCCATATTGCATGTCCTCGGGGGCGATCTTTTCGCCGAGCAGGCGCCGCGCCGCGACCTCGAACCGCCGCAGCGGGGGCAAGTGCGGCTCGAACAGGGGCCGTTCGACATGGGTGAAGATCGAGAGCAGGTCATCGAGCAAAGGTGAAACGGCGGGGATGTGCAGCACCGCGCCATTGATCGAGCCCGGGCGCTCATAGGCCATGAGATAGTCGGGCGGACCCTTTATGGGCCGGACGCAATAGACGTCGAGATCGGCATAGACCCCGCGCCCCTGCCGCAGCGCCATCATGCGGAAATAATCCGAGAAGACGCCGGGCGTGCCCTTGCCCTTGTAGAAGACCAGCTTGTCGCGCGGCAGCACATCGGCGGCATCGCGCGCCTCGGCACCCGCGGGAAGGCCCGGCACCGGATCGAAGGAATAGACCTCGACCCGATGGCCATGACGGCGGAAGGAGGCGATGGAGAGGGCTTCCAGCCAGCTCATGGGGCCGTGCCAGAAGCTCACGATGGTGGGCAGCGTCGTCATGGATGCGATCAGATCTGCGGCTTGCGCTTGGCTTTGTGATCCTTCTTGGCAGGCTTTTCCTTCTTCGCAAAGGGGGCGCCGTCAGCGGGCTTGCCGGCCCATTTGGGCTTGCCCTTGTCCTTGCTGGGCGGGGCCTTGCTCACCTTGGGCGGCCGCGGCCTGTCAAAATCGGCTTTCGGCGCACGGGGCTTTTCGACTTCGGACGGGTTCCAGCCGCCGGTGGCGGGCTCGCCGAAATCGTCGGGGCGCAGGCCGGACGAGCCGTAGCGGGACTTGCGATCGGCGCGTTCCGGACGTGGTGCGTTGGGATCGAAGCGTTCGATGGGGCCGGGCGGGCGGCGCTGGCTGGGCGGCGGAACGGAGCGGCGTTCGCCGGGGCCATCGACGGGAGAAATGGTAACGCCGCGTTCACCGGAGCCGTTCTTCTCGACCGACTTGGCAAAGGCATCGGCCTTGGGCGCGGCGACTTCGAAGATGGATTCGGTGTCGAAGATGCGGATCGAGCCGATGGCCGTCTTGGTGACGCCGCCGGCCTTGCACAGCATGGGCAGGAGCCAGCGCGGCTCGGCCTTGTGCTTGCGGCCGACCGAGACCTTGAACCAGGTGCCACCCTCGAAGCGCTCGCGGGTGCGTGGGTCCTTGTCGCCGGGCTTATCGGGCATCATGGAGGCGCTGACATCCTCGGGCGCAGGCCGCGCGGCGAGCTGCTGGCGCAGATAGGCAGCGGCGATGGCTTCGACGGAATGACGCTCCATGAGCTGGGCGACGAATTCGGCTTCTTCCTCGGCGACTGGCTTGCTGAGCATCTCGTTGGAGAGGATGCTCTCGCGATAGCGGGCCTCGATCTCCTCGGCAGAGGGCGGCGTCATCATGGTGACGTCGAGCTTGGCGGTCTTGAGCACGCGCTGGGCGACGTTGCGGCGGTGCATCGGCGAGATGATGACGCAGGTGCCCTTGCGCCCTGCCCGGCCGGTGCGGCCCGAGCGATGCAGCAGCGTATCGGGATTGGTCGGCAGGTCGGCGTGGATGACGAGGTCCAGATTGGGCAAGTCGATGCCGCGTGCCGCCACGTCGGTGGCGACGCAGATATGGGCGCGACCATCGCGCATGGCCTGCAGCGCATTGGTGCGCTCGGCCTGCGATAGCTCGCCCGAAAGCGTCACGACATCGAAACCGCGATTATGCAGGCGCGCGGAGAGATGCTTCACGCCTTCGCGGGTCGAGGCGAAGACGATGGTGTTGACCGCCTCGAAATAGAGCAGTGTGTTGATGATGGCGTTTTCGCGCTCGGCGGCAGGGACCAGCATCAGCTTGTAGTCAATATCGGCATGCTGCTCGTTGGCGCTGGTGGCGGCGACGCGCAGGGCATCGCGCTGGAAGGTCTTGGCGAGCTGGGCGATGGGCTTGGGGACTGTGGCCGAGAAGAGCAGCGTGCGGCGGTCCTCCGGGGCAGCGTCGAGGATGAATTCGAGGTCTTCGCGGAAGCCCAGGTCGAGCATTTCATCGGCTTCGTCGAGCACGACGGCGCGCAGCGCCGACATGTCGAGCGCCCCGCGGGTGATGTGATCGCGCAGGCGGCCGGGCGTGCCGACGACGATATGGGCACCGCGTTCGAGCGCACGACGCTCGGCGCGAGCATCCATGCCGCCGACGCAGGAGGCGGTGCGAGCGCCAGTCTCGGCGTAGAGCCATTCGAGTTCGCGCTGCACCTGAAGCGCTAGTTCGCGGGTCGGGGCGATCAGCAGGGCAAGGGGCGCGCCGACTTCGGTGAAGCGTTCTTCATCGCCGAGCAGCGTCGGGGCGATGGCCATGCCGAAGGCGACGGTCTTGCCCGAGCCGGTCTGGGCGGAAACAAGCAGGTCGCGACCGGCGGTTTCATCTTCGATGATGGCGGCTTGCACCGGGGTCAGGGTTTCGTAGCCCTTGGCAACAAGGGCGCGGGCGAGCGGGGCGAGAATGGTTTCAGGCAGGGACATTGGGTGGCTTTCATGGACGCCGATCAAACAACGGCGTCATTCCCGCATTTTAGCGGGTGCCCCCACTGTAGCGGTTGGATCAGTTCGAGAGATTGCCGCCGAAGCGGCAGTGGCTCAATGGTATCGCGAGAGACCATAGCACAAACAAAGCAAAAAGGCCGCCCGGCGGGCGGCCTTCGAATGGATTTGGCGGTGAGCGATCAGCTGCCGGACTGCTTGCGCAGCTCGGCGACCGACTTGCCCTTGAGACCCCAGTTATCCAGCGGCACTTCGTCGATGACGACGTGCGTAGTATCCGGGTTCTTGCCAAGCACCTTGACCATCACGTCCGTAATGCCGGCGATCACGTCAGCTTTTTGCTGCGTGGTGGCGCCTTCGAGGATGCGGACGTTGATGTAGGGCATTTTTAGCCTACGAGTTCGTCGTCGGAGAAGAAGAACTTGATTTCTTCGGCGGCGGTTTCGGGAGCGTCCGAACCGTGCACCGAGTTTTCGCCGATCGAGAGGGCGAATTCCTTGCGGATGGTGCCGGCATCGGCGTTCGCCGGGTTGGTGGCGCCCATGACTTCACGGTTCTTGAGGATGGCGTTTTCGCCTTCCAGGACCTGCACGACGACGGGCGAGGCGATCATCTGCTCGACCAGTTCGCCAAAGAAGGGACGTTCCTTGTGGACCGCGTAGAAGCCTTCGGCCTGCGCGCGGGTCATGTGGATCTTCTTGAGGGCGATCGGGTGGAGACCGGCTTCCTCGAACTTGGCGATGATCTTGCCGATCAGGTTGCGGCGTACGGCATCGGGCTTGATGATGGAGAAGGTGCGTTCGAGCGCCATAGGGTCGATCCTTGAATGGGTCTGTTTGGATGGTGGCGCCTTGTAGCGGGAGAGTTTGACGGAGGCAAGACGGCGCCGCCGCTTAGCTGGAACGCCTGGGCAGCAGGGCAACGAGAAGGTCGAGGAAGCGCCGGACCCGTGGTTCAAGCAGGCGCTTGTGCGGATAGAGCGTGACGATCGGCACCATGCCGGCATCCACATCAGGCAAAACGCGATGCAGGCGCCCGGCCGCAATGTCCTCGCCCACGAGAAATTCAGGCAGCAGCGCGATGCCCATGCCGTCCAGAGCCGCAGTGCGTAGGGCCTCGCCATTGTCGAGCCGCAGGCGGCTGCGGCCCATGGCGCGTACCGATGTGCCATCGGCTTCTTCCAGTCGCCAGTGCAGGCGCTGATTGTGATGGGCGTGGAAAAGCAGGTCGTGCGTGCTGAGCTGTTCAACTGTGCCGGGCTCGCCATGTGCGGCCAGATAGGCGGGCGCAGCACAGAGCAAGGCCCGTTCACGTATCAGCGTGCGCGAGATGAAACCGGCAGGCGCCTCGGTGACACCGATGCGGATGGCGAGGTCGAAACCATCTTCGACGATATTGGCGACGTGGTCGGAAAAGCTGATCTCCATCTGCATGTCCGTCCAATCGGCAAGGAACTGCCGGGCGATGGGCAGGACGATGCGGCGGCCGAACGCGTCGGGCACGGTGAGACGCAGGATGCCGCGCGGCAGGGCAGCGCCCTGCCCCATGCTGCGTTCGGCAGCATCCATGGCTTCGCGGATCGACTGGCCCTGGCCGTAGAGCACGCGCCCCTCCTCGGTGAGGCTGACCGCCCTTGTGGTGCGATTGAGCAGGCGCGCGGCAAATCGGGTCTCGAGCCGGGCTACTGCCTTGCCCGCGGCCGACCGCGACAGGCCGAGGGTCTTGCCGCCGGCGACGAAGCTGCCCGCTTCCACCACGGCCATGAAGATCAGCAGGTCATTGAGGTCGGCGGCGTTCATGGCTGGTCCACTGTTGCCCCTGGATCGTGACAGAGACGAAATCACTTCGTCAATGATCTGACCTACGTAGGGTGACTAGAAGGGCCAGGTGCGCCCACTGGAACAGGAGATTGCCATGGCCGACGCCATCCAACGAATGAATCCCGAAACCCTGCCGGATGCCGGCCGAGCTGGTTACTCGCAGATTTCCATTGTCGAGCCCAGTCGGCTGGCCTTCGTGTCAGGCCAGGTGGCGTGGCGGCGCGACGGCGGGGCAGCGCCTGGGCACTTTGGCGAGCAGGTGGCGCTGGTGATCGAGAACATCTCGGCGGCGCTGAGGGCGCTGGATGCGAGTGCGCAGGATATCGTGCAGATGCGCATCTATGTGGTGGACCTCAACGATGAAAAAATGAATGAGGCAATGGGCCCGCTCGCTGCGTTTCTGGCAGGGGCACAGCCTAGCCTGACCGGCATAGGCGTTGCAGCACTGGCGGCGCCGGAGCTCAAGATCGAAGTCGAGATGGTCGTGCGGGTGCCGCAAGGGGCCTAGCGACGATCAGTCCTGTTCGACCCTGGCCGAACCGGTACCGATGGTGCGACCGTCGGGTGCGTTGAGGGTCACGTCGATCTGCGAGACGGTTTCTTCGGTGGCGATGGCGTAGCGAACGTCGATCTCGACCACCTGCATGGTGCACATTTCGGAGGTGGAGCTGGTGGGAAAGGTCACCGCCAGCGTCCCATCCACCAGTTCGCCCAATTCGGGCTGCCCGACCGCTTCGCAGGCGCCGCCGTCATATTCGAACTCGATGAGGATCTGGAATGGATTGATGCGGGTGGCGTCGAGGTCATCGAACTGGCGCGCGCCGTCCTGCGCCAATGCGGGGGCGGCAAGGCCGATCGCGGCGGAGAAGGCCAGGGCATAGCTGAGGTTGCGCATTTCGGTATCCTTGTGACGCAGCGACTGGTGCAGAATGTCCGCACCGGGCGATTGGATGCATCAATTCGGGCAACAGATTGGCACGCCGGCCGACCAAGCCGGTTGCCACGGGCCGGCCTTGTCCTTATCCAGCAGCGAAACACTTTGCTGCAGCCCCTGCCCCCAGGCAGACGGATCGCTGCGCGCCCCCCTTCCGCCCGGACTGCTTGCCACCATGCTGACTATCAACAACCTGACCTATCGCATCCAGGGTCGCGAACTGTTCGAAGACGCGTCCGTCGTGCTGCCGACCGGCTCCAAGACCGGCTTCGTCGGCAAGAACGGCACGGGCAAGACGACGCTGTTCCACCTGATCCAGGGGCATATCGGGGCAGATGCCGGCACCATCGAGCTGAACAAGAAGGCGCGGATCGGCGCGGTAGCGCAGGAAGCGCCGGCCGGCAATGAAAGCGTGCTGGACGTGGTGCTGGCGGCCGACAAGGAGCGCACGGCACTGCTGGCTGAGGCCGAGACGGCGACCGACGCGCACCGGATCAGCGACATCTACACGCGGCTCGCCGATATCGATGCCTATTCGGCCGAAGGGCGCGCCTCGGCCATTCTCAAGGGACTGGGCTTCGAGCAGGACCGCCAGAATGCGCCGACGCACGAGCTGTCGGGCGGCTGGCGCATGCGCGTGGCGCTGGCCGGCGTGCTGTTTTCCCAACCCGACCTGTTGCTGCTGGACGAGCCGACCAACTATCTCGATCTCGAAGGCACGCTGTGGCTGGAGAAATATCTCGCCACCTATCCCTACACCGTCTTCATGATCAGCCACGACCGCGACCTGCTCAACAAGTCGGTCAACTCGATCATCCATCTCGAGCATCGCAAACTGACCTTCTACAAGGGCAATTACGACACGTTCGAAACCACGCGCCGCATGCAGATGGAGCTCAACAACAAGAGCCGCGAAAAGGCGCTGGACCAGGTGGCGCACCTGCAGAAGTTCGTCGATCGCTTCAAGGCCAAGGCCACCAAGGCCAAGCAGGCGCAGTCGCGCATGAAGATGATCGAAAAGCTCAAGCCGCCGGCGGCGATGTTCGACGAATATGCGGCCCCCTTCCGCTTCCAGCAGCCCAAGAGCGAGCTGCCGGTGCCGATGATCACGCTGGATGGCGTTTCCACCGGCTATGGCGACAAGACCATATTACGCAACATCACCATGCGGATCGACCCGGAAGACCGGATCGCGCTGGTGGGCGTCAACGGCAATGGCAAGTCGACCTTTGCCAAGCTGCTGGCGGGCGACATCGCGGCCACGGGCGGCACGATGCGGCTGGGCAAGAAGCTGGAGATCGCTCACTTCGCCCAGCACCAGATGGACAAGCTCAAGCCGGAATGGACGCCGCTCGAGCATATGGTCGACCTGATGCCGACCGATAACGAGGCCAAGAGGCGAAGCCGGCTCAACCAGATGGGCCTGACCACCAGCCGCATGGACACCAAGGCGAAGAACCTGTCGGGCGGCGAACGCGCACGCCTCTTGATGGGCATCATCACCTTTGGCGGGCCGGGCATGATGATCCTCGACGAGCCGACCAACCACCTCGACATCGACAGCCGCGATGCGCTGGTGCATGCGCTCAACGACTATGAGGGGGCGGTGCTGATCATCAGCCACGACCGCCACCTGATCGAGGCTACCTGCGATACGCTGTGGATCGCCGAGGGCGGTACGATCCGCGAACTGGACGAGGATCTCGACGGCTACCAGCGCAGCATCACCTCGACCAAGGAGGGCAAGGGCGGCGGTGGCAGCAAGGCGGAGCGCAAGGCCAACAAGGCCGAGGCGGCCGCGCGCCGGGCCGAGATCGCCCCGATCAAGAGCGCCATCAAGGATGCCGAGACCAAGATTGCGCGGCTCAAGCAGGAGATCGGCAAGATCGATGCGCAGCTGGAGGACCCCAAGGTCTACAACGGCCCGCCGGACCGGATGATCGCCCTTGGCAAGGACAAGGCGCGTTTCAGCAGCGAGCTGGATGAGACGGAAGAGAAGTGGCTGGCGCTGAGTGCCGAACTCGAAGAGGTCGAACGGGCATGAGCACGCTGGCTGCCAGGGAAGTGATCGAAACGCTGGGCATGGCGCGCCATCCCGAGGGCGGTTGGTATGTGCAGACCTTCGAGGACGATGCGCAGGTCGAAGGGCGGGCGCGGTCTACGGCGATCTACTATCTGCTGGAAGCCGGTGATGCCTCGCACTGGCATCGGGTCGACGCTGTGGAGGTGTGGCACTGGTATTCCGGCGCAGCGCTGCAGCTGCGCATTTCGAACGGCACCAGCATCGATGAGCATGTGCTGGGCCCGGACCTTGCTGCCGGCCAGCGGCCGCAGGTGGTGGTGCCGCGGAATGGCTGGCAATCGGCCCGCAGCGACGGCGACTGGACGCTGGTGGGTTGCACGGTGGCGCCGGGCTTCCGGTTTTCCGGCTTTGAGCTGGCGGCGCCCGACTGGGCACCGGGAAAGGATTAACCGGCCTCGGCCTGGTCCGTTGACAGGCCGGCGGCCCTGCCCTTTTGTGGGGCTTCCGCAACCGTGCGAAGTCCCGTCATGCACCCCGGCAAGAAGCTGATCGTTGCCGTGTTGATGAGCCTGGCCTGGCTTCCCGGCCTCGCACTGGCGCAGGAGCTGCCCAAGAAGCAGCGCGCCGAAATCCAGCGCTTTGCCGCCAATAACAGCCTGTTCGTGCTCTATCACGAGTTGGCGCATCTGCTGTTTGATCAGTTCGAGCTGCCGGTACTGGGGCGCGAGGAGGACGCGGCGGACAATGTGGCGACCTGGATATTGCTCAACCGCGGCAGTCCGGAGGCCCATCAGGCGCTGACCGATGCGGCTGAGGGGTGGGTGCTGTCCGGGATTGCCTATGACAGCGGCGGCAGCGAGAGCGACTATGCAGCCGTGCACAGCCTCGACAAGCAGCGGGCCTACCAGATTGTCTGCCTGATGGTGGGAATGGATGCGGGGGCGTTCCGGGGCGTTGCCAACCAGTACCGGATCTCGCGAGACCGGCAGGAAACCTGCGGTGGCGACTATGAACTGGTCGACCGATCACTGCGGAAAGTGCTGAAGCGGAGCAGCGGCAGCCGGGTGACGGTGACCTATCATCCGGCCGGACCGCGGCTCAAGCAGGCGGCGAAGGCGTTTCGGGCGAGCGGCGTGTTCGATGCAGTGGCGGCGGAACTGCGCGACCACTACCGGTTGGGGCGGCAGGTGCAGTTCAACGCCAAGCGTTGTGGCGAGCCCAATGCCTTCTATGATCCCGATACGGTCGAGATCATCTTCTGCTACGAGCTGATGCAGGACTATATCGACCTGCGCGCCGGCGTCCGGTAACCCGCAGGCTACGCTTTCTTGACCCAGCGACCGTCCGCTTCCTGCTGCCAATAGGTTAGCGCATTGTTACCCTTGAGCGCCGTCCACGCTATACGGGCCTCGGCCACCGCGTCGGGATCGTGGCCGGAAAACATATAGACCACGCGCTCATAGCCCTCGGCCGACTGCGGCACGGCGCGATCCACGAAAAATCGCACATTTGCACCGTTCGGATTGTCGGTGCTGGTAGTGATCAGGATGGGCTGCAGCGCGTCGGTTTCGTCGCCGGCCAGGCCATGGGGCAGGAAGCTGTCGTCCCGCCAGGTCCAGAGATGGGATTCCAGCGCCTCCGCCCGCTCGGTGGAGCCGACTTCCACCACGGCACGCCAGCCGCGCTCGAGCGTCTTTTCCAGCAATTGCGGAATGACGGCTTCGAGCGGGCGGGCTTCAAGATGGTAGAACAGAACATCGGCCATGACCGGACCCTAGCCCTGGTAGTAGTCCCTGACCAGCCGATCCAGCAGAGCCACGCCGAAACCGGGCGCCCAGGAGGCGTTGACCTCGGAACTTCCGGCGCCGAAAGCGGTGCCAGCAATGTCGAGATGGGCCCAGGGCACGTCATTGACGAAGCGCTGCAGGAACTGGGCGGCGGTGATCGAGCCGGCGGGGCGGCCGACCGAGTTGCGGATGTCGGCGAACTTGGACTCGATCATCTTGTCATAGGCGGGCGACAGCGGCATGCGCCAGAGCTTCTCGTTGGCGGCGAGGCCGGCATTGAGCAGCTGGATCGAGAGCTCGTCATTGTTGGAGAAGAGGCCCGCATGCTCGTGGCCGAGCGCCACGATGATGGCGCCGGTCAGGGTCGCCAGGTTGATCATGAAGCGCGGCTTGAAGCGGTCCTGGGTGTACCAGAGGGCATCGGCCAGAACGAGGCGGCCTTCGGCGTCGGTATTGATGACCTCGATGGTGGTGCCGCTCATGGCCTTGACGATATCGCCGGGGCGGACAGCGCTGCCCGAAGGCATGTTCTCGACGAGACCGATGACGCCGACGGCATTGACCGGAGCCTTGCGCGCAGCCAGCGCATGCATGAGGCCGGTGACGGCGGCGGCACCGCCCATATCGCCCTTCATGTCTTCCATATTGCCGGCGGGCTTGATGGAGATGCCGCCGGTATCAAAGACCACGCCCTTGCCGACAAAGGCGAGCGGAGCAGCGTCCACATCGCCGCCGCGCCACTGCATGACGACGAGGCGCGCCGGCCGGTCCGAGCCCTGGGCGACGCAGAGCAGCGAGCGCATGCCGAGCTTTTCCAGTGCCTCGGGCTCGAGGATTTCCACCGTGACGCCAAGCGCGGACAGCTCGGCGGCGCGGGCGGCGAATTCGACCGGGCCCAGGACATTGGCCGGCTCGTTGACCAGTTCGCGGGCAAGCAGCGTGCCGTCGACCGTGGCGCCGCGATCGGCGATGGCGGCTTCGGCCGCGGCCGGGTCGGCGACATGGAGCGTGACCGTCAGCGCGGACGGCGCGTCATCGGGACGGACGGACTTGTATTTGTCGAAGCGGTAGTGGCGCAGGCGCAGGCCGGCAGCCAGTTCACCGATGGCGGCAGGTGTGGCGCCGGCCTCATCGACGATGACCGATACGGTGTCGATGCGGGAGGCAGCGATCTTGGCCATGAGCGAGCCGCCACGATCGGTCCAGCCATTGAGCGGTGCATCGGCGGCGGGCTTGCCGCTCCCCAGCACCAGCAGGCGCTTGCCGCCGGCGCTCAGGACGTCGAGCGCCTGGCCCTGCTTGCCCTTGAAGGCGCCCGAGGCTGCGGTTGCGGACCAGTCGAGGCCGGTGGCGGCCCATGCCGCGGCGCCGGCGCCAGCGGGGGCCGCGTCCTCGGCGGCATAGATGATGGTCAGGGGAGCGGTGGCTGCGCCAAGGGCAGCGACGCGGATGGCAATGGACTGGGGCATGGAAGGCCTTGACTGGGCAAACGGGCGTGGGCCGCCGGAGAACTGGAATAAGCTCTACATTGAGATGTTTACCGCCCGCGTCAATCCCGCAACAGGGCGGCGGACAAATCCGTGAACTCCGCCCTGCGCGCTTGTGCGGCAAGGCAAACTGCACCAAGGTCCGGCGCATGCGGGCCCCTGCCCCGCGCATGGGATACAGCGTCCTTAGCGAATGAAGAGACTGACCGCCTATCTTGCACGCCTGTTCGTGACGGACGCGCTGATCCTGTTCGGCGTGGTGTGCAGCCTGCTGTGGATGGTCAACTGCCTGCGCTCGTTCGACGTGGTCGCGGTCAAGGGACAGAGCATCTGGGTGCTGGGCGTGCAGGCGCTGCTGACGATGCCGCCGCTCGCCATTTCGTTCTTCTATGTCTGCGTCGGGATCGGGCTGACCCGGGCGCTACAGGCGCTGCAGAACAATCGCGAACTGCATATCATCCACACCAGCCACGGGCTGGGTTCGCTGTGGCGCGCGACGGCGGTGGTGGCAGCGGCGGGCGTGCTGGGCGTGCTGCTGCTGTCGAACTTCATCGAGCCCCATGCCAATCGTCGGCTCAACGTACTCAATGCCAGCGTGGCGGCGGACCTGGTCAGCTCGACGCTGCGACCGGGCCGATTTACGCAGGTGACCCCGGGCGTGGTCCTGTTGATCGGCGGGCGCGAGGGCGATGGGGAAATTCGCGAATTCTTTGCCGATGACCGGCGCGAAGCGGAAACGCGGCGCACCTATATCGCCGAAAGCGCGCGGGTTTCCACCGATGGCGAAAGCTACGTGCTCGAGCTGCGCAACGGCACGCTGCAATATACCCAGGCCAATGGACGGTTCTCCGAAATTTCCTTTGCCCGCTATGACCTCAGCGTCGACCGGCTCTCGCAGCCGCTGGCACAGATCGATCCGATGCTGGAAAAGGACAGCCTGGCGCTGGTGGTCGAGGCCGTGGCGAGCGGGACCTGGAGCGAGGCACTGCTGCGGCTGCTGGCCAATCGCATGGCCGAGGGCCTGCGGGTCGTCGGCATGGCCATGACGGTTTTGGCGATCATGGGTTTTCCAAGCGGCAGGCGCACCCGGTTCAATGTGCCGATGGAAGCGGTGGTGCTGCTGATCGCCTTCGGTGAGCGCGGGCTCAGCGCCTATAGCCCGCTGGGCACCGGAACCGGTGCGCTGCTGATGATCGTGGTGGCGGGTGCGGCCCTGCTCATCCGCACCAGGCCCCGGCCAATTCCGATGGCGGTGCTGCCATGAGCCGAATCGACTGGGTCATCCTCAGCCGGTTGGGCAGCCGCATCGGCGTCACGCTGTTCGTGTTCTATGGACTGATTGCGCTGGTGGAATCGCTCGACACCTGGCGGTTCAACTATGTGGCCGACAATCACGGCGTGCCCATGGCCGTAGTGATGGTGGCGATGAGCGCGGTCAAATGGACCATCAAGACGCTACCGGTGACCGTGCTGATGGGCGCGATCCTGGGCCTGGTCGACCTCAAGGCGCGCCAAGAACTGACAGTGATCCAGGCCAGCGGCATGTCGATCTGGCGGGTGGTCCGGGCACCGGTGATCACGCTGATGCTGGTGAGCCTGTTGGTATCGCTCGGCGTGGAAACGGTGAGCACGCGGATCAACCGCGAGCTGAGCCCGACGCCGCCCGGCCAGGCGGCGATGCTGACCCCGCCCGGCGAGGTCTGGCTCGAACAGCGCAGCGGCGACGAACATTACGTGATGATGGCGACCGGCATGCAGCCGGGCGGGGCCGTGCTGGGACAGGTGACGCTGTTCCACCTGGCAGAGAGCGAAATCGCCCGACTCGAAGCGCCCGAGGCGCACCTGATCGACGGCAACTGGGTGCTGCCCACGGCCACTGCCCGGGCGCCCGACAGGCCGGCCTGGACGGTGCTCAACTACGCGGTGCCGACCGAATCCACCCCCACCGAAATCGCCCTCAAACTGGCCTCCACCGAGGACATGACCTTCTTCGAACTGGCGCAACTGCTGCAGGCCGGCGTGGCCGATCCGAGCATCAGGACGGCGGGCACGATGCGGCTGATCAAGCTGCTCGCCATGCCGCTGGTGCTGGCGGGGTCGCTGTTCATTGCTTTTGCGTTTACTGCGGGTTATCGAAGAGGCTCTAATTATGGTCCTGCGGTCCTCTATGGGATCGTGCTGGGATTCGTCGTGTTCGTGATTACCGAGATGGCCGACCGAGCCGGGTCGACCGGCGTCCTCGATCCCACGTTTGCGGCAATCGGACCGGCGTTTGTGGCTATCGTCATTGGGGTGACGGTGCTGCTGTATAAAGAAGACGGGCGCGCGTGAGGATGATGGCGAATGCCAAAAGGGGGATGTCGCCACGCCGCCTGGTTCTAGCCAGCGCGCTGCTCGCGCTCACCCTGAGCCCCGGCGTCTCGGCGCAAGGCCTTGTTCCCGTAGATTTTTTCAACGCCCCGATCGACAGCTCGGCGCCTTCGACCATCGAATCCAGCACGCTGACCTTCGACAGCGTGAACAATATCATCACCGCCAGTGGCGACGTGGTGCTGGTCCAGGGCGGCTATACGGTGACCGGGGACAACCTGGTCTACAACCGCGGCACGGGCGAACTCCGATTCGTGGGTGCCGTTACCGTGCTCGACCCGTCCGGCAACCTGGCGGAAATGACCGATCTCGAGCTCACGGGAGGGATGAAACAGGCGTTCGTCAACGCGCTGACCATCACCACCTATGACGGCGCACGCATCACCGCCGACAGCGTCGACTATGACGCGGCGCTGCGGACGCTCCTGGAACGGGCAACCTATGCGCCCTGCGGCGACTGTATCGACGAGGCGGGCCGCCGGGTCGGCTGGTCGGTCAACACGTCGCGCGTCACCTACAATGCCGAGGATGGCTCGCTCCACCTGGAGCAGCCAACGCTTTCGGTGCTCGGCGTTCCGGTCGCCTGGCTGCCGTTCCTGTGGCTGCCCGACACCAGCGCCAATACGATCGCCAACGTGCGTACCCCGTCCTACAGCTATGGCGAGAAGACCGGCCATACGCTGGTCGTGCCCTATACGGCCTATTCGAGCCGCTGGACCGACGTAGTGCTGACGCCGACCTTGATGACGCGGCAGCGGTTCCTGCTGGGTGCGGAATGGCTGCAGCGGTTCGACAACGGCGCGTTCCAGGTCAAGGGATCGGGACTCTACCAGTACGACCAGTCAGCCTTTACCTTCTCGGAAGCACAGCGCGACTGGCGCGGCGCGGTGCAGACCTCGGGTGAATTCACCCCCGTGGAAGACTGGACCGCGGGATGGAGCTACACCGCCTTTACCGATGCGGCCTACCTGACCGACTACCGGCTGACGGATGCCAAGTCCTCGGTCAACCAGGTCTATGCGACGCATCTGACGGACGACACCTATTTCGACGTGCGCGTGCAGCAGTTCAACCTGCTGGGTGACTATACGGCCGCCTCGCAGGGACAGCAGGGCAGCACGGTGCCGGTGGCGCGGTTCGAGCATGTCGAGGAACTGGGGCCCGAGGCGGGCCGGGTCGAGATCAGCGGGCGCCTGCTGGGCGTGCGCCGCGACCTCGATTCCACGACTACGGTGAACGGCGTGCCCTATACATTCGGCTATGCGGGCAACAAGCAGCATCTGAGCCTGCAGGCCGGCTGGCAGCGCCAGTTCATCGGCGCGGGCGGGTTCGTTGCGACACCCTATCTCGGGGGACGCGGGGACGTGGCCTATTACGACGGCGCCAGCGCGCTGCGACCGGGCGCGACGACGCTGTGGAGCGCCACCCCGATTGCCGCGATGGATGTGCGCTTTCCGATGGCGGCCAATGACGGCTCGACCGTGCACCTGATCGAGCCGATCGGCCAGCTGGTCTATCGCGGCTCCAATACGACAGCGGTGGGCATCACCAATGACGACGCACAGAGCTTCGTCTTCGATGACACCAACCTGTTCAGCTATAACCGCTTCTCGGGCGGGGACCGGCAGGAAACCGGGCTGCGCGCCAACCTGGGCGGACGCTACCAGGCCAATTTCGCCGATGGCGGCTATATCGAAGTCGTGGGTGGACAGTCGTTCCAGCTGGCGGGCGACAATGCCTTTGCCGCGGCCGACCCCGCCCAGACCGGGCTTGGCGCCGGCATGAGCGCAACGGCCTCCTATGCCGTATTGGGCGCCTATGCCTCCTTCTGGGAGGGCGTGTCAGTGGGCGGCAAGCTGCAGGTCGACACGGTGACCCCGCGCCTCACGCGCACAGGCATGGCCGTGGGCTATGCCAATTCCGGCTATGCCGCATCGCTGGACTATGGGTTCCTGGCGGCCAATCCCAGCGTGGGAACGCTGATCGACCAGCACGAGATCGGTGCGGGCCTGACCATTCCCGTGGCCGAATACTGGTCGGTCAGGGGCCATGCCAACTGGGACCTGGCCTCGAACAACTGGCTGCAGGTGGGCGGCGGACTGGTCTATGACGACGGCTATGTGGTGATCGGCGCCAATGCCAACCGCACCGGGCCGACGCATAACACTCCCAATGCCACGACCGTGACCGCCACGTTCCGGCTCAAGGCGCCGGCGGGCTTCAATGTCGGCTATGAGGGCGCGATACCGGCGGGCCTGCCCGGTTTCTAGGCGATATCGGATTTTGGCCTCAATCATGGGGCAATTGACACCGTGCCGTTCCCGCCCCATTGAGGGCGGGCGAATTGACGTGAGGCGGAAGAGACGATGAGCAAGAATTCCTGCTGGCGCGCAGTCAGCGCCATGATCGTGGGCGTCATTCTCAGCCTGGGCGCCGCCATGCCGGCCCTGGCGCAGCAGAATGTGCACGTGACGGTCAATGGCACGCCAATCACCGACATGCAGATCGCGCAGCGCGCAAGGCTCTTTGCCATCGAAGGCAATAGCGGCGGCACGCGCGGCGCCACCGAGCAGCTGATCGACGAGGCCATCCAGGTAGCCGAGGCCAAGCGCCTGGGCATCACCGTCTCCAATGCCCAGATCGACGAGGCATTGCTGCAGATCGCGCGCAACATGAATGTCAGCCAGGACAAGCTGGTCAGCCTGCTGCAGCAGGGCGGCGTGGGCACCGATACGCTGAAGGACCGCCTGCGCGCTGCCATTGCCTGGAACGCCATCACCGAGCAGGCCATCATGCCGCAGGTGCAGATTTCCGAACTGGAACTGGACCAGCAGGCCGCCACCAAGGTGCAGGACTACCAGGGCTTCGATTATATCCTCAAGGAGATCATCTTCGTGGGGAACGGATCGGGCCGGAGCGGACAGGCCAATCGGTATCGCTCGAGCTTTGCCGGCTGCAACACCGCCGTGGACCTATCGCTGGCCTACAATGATGCGGCCGTGCTCGATATCGGCCGGCGGCATGCGACCCAGCTCCCCGAGGCCATCGCCAAGGAACTGGCCGGGCTCAATGTCGGCGGCATCACCAAGCCGCGCGCGGTCGAGAACGGGCTTTCCATGCTGGCCGTGTGCGAGAAGTCGCAGGCGGAAGACCTGACCTTCATCAAGAGCGAGCTGCGCGCCGACCAGGGCAACCAGGCGCTGACCGGCCAGGTGGCCAACTACCTCGCCGACCTGCGCAAGCGCGCCAAGATCATCTACAATTAAGCGACGGGGCTCGCCTTTCCGGCGGGCCTCCAAGCCTGTTCTCCGACGGGGGCCGAGATGGACAAGGTGCTGGCCATCAGCATGGGCGAACCCGCGGGCATCGGCCCTGACCTGATCCTGGCGCTCTATGCGCAGCGGGTGGCGCTGGAGCTGCCGGCCTTCTGTGTCTTCGGCAATGCGGATTTCCTCAGGGCGCGCGCGGCGCGGCTGGGGCTTGCGGTCGATATAGCAGCTATCGAAGCGGCGGAAGCGGCTGATACATTCGGGACAGCGCTGCCGGTCGTAGAGGTTGGCGGGCCCGTGACGGACCAGCCGGGGCAGATTGCGCCGGAGGCGGCGCGCGTAGTGATCGGCGCCATCGAAATGGCGGTGGCGGCGACGCTTGGCGGCGACTGCCGGGCGCTGGTGACGGCGCCAATTCACAAGGGCGCGCTTTATCATGCCGGCTTCAGCCATCCCGGCCATACCGAATTCCTGGCCGAGTTGTGTGCGCAGGGCGGCACGCCCCCGCTGCCGGTGATGATGCTGGCGCATGGCGGGTTGCGTGCGGTACCGCTGACCATCCATGTACCGCTGCGCGAGGTGCCGGGGCTGTTGAGCCGGGAGCTGATCATCGAGACGGTGCGGATCGTGGCGCAGGATCTCAGGCAGCGTTTCGGCATTGCGCAGCCGCAGATTGCGGTGGCGGGGCTCAACCCGCATGCCGGCGAAGGTGGCGCCATCGGGCGGGAGGAAGTGGACATGATCGCGCCGGCCGTGGCGCAACTGCAGGCGGAGGGGATCGGCGTCGAAGGCCCCCTGCCCGCCGATACGCTGTTTTATCCGACCCATTGGGCGCGCTATGACGCGGTGGTGGCGATGTATCACGACCAGGCGCTGATCCCGATCAAGACCGTGGCCTTTGATGAGGCGGTCAACGTGACACTGGGCCTGCCGATCGTGCGGACCTCCCCCGACCACGGCACGGCGTTCGACCTGGCCGGGACCGGACGGGCATCGTCGGCGAGTTTCCTGGCCGCCATCCGCATGGCCGATGCGATGACGGCGCGCCCATGAGCCAGATTGACAACCTGCCACCGTTGCGCGAGGTGATCGCCGAGCACGGCTTGCGCGCCAAGAAGGAGCTGGGGCAGAACTTCCTGCTCGATCTCAACCTCACCGCCCGCATAGCGCGGGTGGCTGGGCCGCTCGAGGGCGTGCGGGTCATCGAGGTGGGTCCGGGGCCCGGCGGGCTGACCCGGGCGCTGCTGGCGGAGGGCGCGCGCGAGGTCATCGCCATCGAGCGCGATGCGCGGGCACTGCCGGCGCTGGCGCAGATAGCCGAGGCCTATCCGGGGCGGCTGACCGTGATCAGCGGCGACGCCATGGAGATGGACTATCGCCAGCTGGCGGATGGGCCGACGCGGATCATCGCCAACCTGCCCTACAATATCGCGACACCGCTGCTGACCGGATGGCTGACGCTGGACCCCTGGCCGAGCTTCTTCGAGAGCCTGACGCTGATGTTCCAGCGCGAAGTTGCCGAACGGATCTGCGCGCGGCCTGGCGACGATGCCTATGGACGGCTGGGCGTGCTGGCGGGCTGGCGCAGCGACGCGCGGATCGCCTTCAATGTCGGTCGGCAGGCCTTTGTGCCGCCGCCCAACGTGACTTCTGCCGTGGTGCACCTGGTGCCCAAGGCGGTGGGGGACGATGTGACGGTCAAGGACCTGGAACACATTACCCGCGCCGCGTTCGGGCAGCGCCGCAAGATGGTGCGGCAGAGCCTCAAGGCGGCGGGCGTGGGGGTCGAGGGGCTGCTGCTGGCGGCCGGACTGCGCGGGGACGAGCGGGCAGAGGAACTGCCGGTGGAGGCATTTCTCGCCATGGCGCGGGCCCTGCCCGGCCTGCGACGCTAGAAACCGCTCCGCCGCGCCTTGCGCAAGGCGTTCACCAGATCATCAACCTGGTCGTCCTGAACGACCGGCGGGGCGCCAAGGCCGCGGATTGTCAGCTCGACGCCGAGACTGAACTGGGTGTCCCTGTCCGGTTCGACCGGTTGTGCCGACTGTTCGGCGATGACGAAGCCCAGCGCGAAGTTGAGCAGGGCGGAGGTGGCAGCCCTGACGGTGTCCGGATCGAAGCCGGCATCACGCAGCGGATTTGTCATGGCCTCGGCAAGGCGCCGGCGGTTGTCCCCGACCGGGGACGCACCGGCATAGACCAGCGCCCCGTCCCGGCGGGCACGCAGAGCATCGCGCAATTCGCCGGCCAGACGCCGCAGGGCCTCGCGGACATCCGCCGGCGGGTGCGCGGTGCGCGCCACGCCATCGAGCAGGGCATTGGCAAGATCGTCCAGCAGGGCCGGCTTGTCGGCATAGTGCCAGTATAGCGAGGGCGCCCGCACTCCCAGAGCCCCGGCCAACTGGCGCATGGTGAGGCCCTCCAGACCGTGCCGGTCCAGCAGATCCAACGCCGCGCCGACTATCTTGTCCTTATGCAGCGCCATGCAGGTTCTCCACCGAGCAGAGAAACTAAACATCGCTAGGTCAGGCTAACAAGATTAGGCAGGTGCAGTGCGGAGATGGTGCAGCAGCTGTCAGAGAGAGTCGATCTGGCTCTGCAAGTCCTTGACGAAGCTGGCAAGATTGAGCTGGCGCTCACGTTCGAGGCGGGCCGAGACCAGGATGGAACGAACGCGGAGAGTCGAGGTCTCGAGGTCCTCGTTGACGATGACGTAGTCGTATTCGTTGAAGTGATCCATCTCGCGGCGCGCATTGGTGAGGCGCTTCTCGATGGTGCCGACGCTGTCCTGGGCACGGCGCTCGAGACGCGCGCGCAGTTCCTTGATGGTGGGCGGCAGGATGAAGACAGTCACCATGTCCTTGCGGCTGTTGCGATAGAGCTGGAGCGTGCCCTGGTAGTCGATGTCGAACAGGATGTCGTTGCCCGCGGCGAGCTGTTCTTCGACGCGCGCCCGGGGGGTACCGTAGAAGTTGCCATGCACTTCAGCCGATTCCAGCAGTTCGCCATCGGCCTGCATGCGCTTGAAGGTCGGAACATCGATGAAATAGTAGTGCTTGCCATCCACCTCGTCGGTGCGGCGGGCACGGGTGGTCACCGAGACGGACAGCCTGATGTTCGGATCAGCTCCGAACAGGGCGCGCGAGATGGAAGACTTGCCGGCGCCCGAGGGAGAAGCGATGACCAGCATGACGCCGCGGCGCTGAAATTCCATCGCCCTTAGATCCTATTCGATGTTCTGCACTTGCTCGCGTAGTTGATCGATCGCCGCCTTGAGGTCAAGGCCGATAGCGGTCAGCTCCACCGCATTGGATTTGCTGCACAGCGTGTTGGCCTCGCGGTTGAATTCCTGCGCCAGGAAATCGAGGCGCCGCCCGACCGCGCCGCCGCTGCCGATCAGCTGGCGGGCACTGGCGATATGGGCGACCAGCCGATCCAGTTCCTCGCGGATATCGGCCTTGGTGGCGAGCAGCAGCGCTTCCTGGGCAAGCCGATCCTCGGCAATGGTGGTGTCTTCTGCCAGCGCTGCGAGTTGCTGGCGCAGGCGGGCGAGAATGACGTCGCGGCTGCGGGCCGGATGCTGCTCGGCACGGGCCACAAGGGCTTCGATTTCGTCGAGCCGCTCCAGCAGGACTGCCGACAGGCGCTCACCTTCCTGGCGGCGTGCCGCGACAAGGTCGGCCAGAGCACGACCGGCGGCATCGACTATGGCCGCCGTCAGTGCTTCTTCCGCATCGGCCGACATGGGGCGGTCGCGCTGTTCGAGCACGCCCTTGAGGCCGAGAATGCCATCCAGGCTGGGCGGAGCAGCATCGAGCTGACCGCGGAGTTCATCGAGTGCGGCAAGCACGGTCGCCAGCGCCTGGCGGTTGAGCAGCAGGTCGCCCCCTGCCCCGTCACGTTCGACCGAGAGGCTGAAGGTGATTGAGCCGCGCGAAACGGCCTTGCCGATCAACTGGCGAATGTCGCCTTCGAGGGAATCGAAGCCAGGGGCGAAGCGCAGGCGGATATCGAGGCCGCGACCGTTGACCGACTTGACCTCACAGGCGAAAGCCGCCCCCGGCACCGCGCCGGTGGCGCGGGCATAACCGGTCATGCTGGCGAGGGAGCGGGTCACTCGGCGGCCGAGCCGTCTGGGTTTTGCGCTGCCTGTTCAGCTTCGAGCGCCTGGCGGGCAGCTTCGGCATCCGCCTCGGCCTGGGCCGCGGCCTCGGCCGCTATGCGGCGGTACTGCGCGACATTCTGCTGGTGCTCGGCATAGGTCTCGGCAAACACATGGCCTTCGCGGGGCGTGGCGCCCTTGGCGACGAAGTAGAGATAATCGTGGGTGTCGGGATTGGCGACCGCCCGAAGCGCATCGACGCCCGGATTGGCGATCGGCGTCGGCGGCAGGCCGTCGATCTGGTAGGTATTATAGGGCGTTTGCGCCTCGATCTCGGATCGACGGATGCCGCGGTCGAGCTTGGTCTGGCCCTTGGTGATGCCATAGATGATGGTGGGGTCGGACTGCAGGCGCATGCCTTCGCGCAGCCGATTGACGAAGACTGCGGCCACCTGGGAACGTTCGCTGGCGACGCCGGTTTCCTTCTCGACGATGGAGGCGAGGACGAGCAGCTGCTCGGGCGTTTCGAGCGGGAGATCGTCGGTCCGGCCTTCCCACACGGCAGCGAGTTCGGTGGTCATGGCCTGCTGCATCTTGTCGAGCACGGACTGGCGCGTGTCGCCGGGCATATAGTCATAGCTGCCCGGCAGGATGGAGCCTTCGGGTGGGAGCGTCGTGACCTGGCCCACCAGATTGCTGTCGGCATTGATGCGCTGCAGCGCCTCCCAGGAGGTCCAGCCCTCGGGAATGGTCACGGCGTAGCGGATGGGATTGCCCTCGGTCAGTTCCTCGAGGATATCCGCCATGCTGGCGCCAGCCGGAATGCGGAAATCGCCTGCCTTGAGCGCGCCCTGCCGCTCGGTGAGGCGGCCTCCGGCCTGGAAGACATACTGATTGGTGATGAGGCCCTGTTCTTCGAGACGGGTCGCCACCGATGCCAGGCCCGAGCCCGATTCGACGCGGAAAGTGGCTTCCTCGGTCAGCGGACCGTCGCCATAGAACTGGGATGCACCATAAAGAACCAGCCCGCCCGCCACGAGCAGTCCGATGACCAGCAGGGTCAGCAGCCCGTTCAGAATATCCAGGAAACCATTGCTGGAACGGCGGCGGCGCCTTGGCTTGCGGTCATTCATCGTGCTGGGTCATCCTCGAAGCCCGTTCGCTGGGGAGCGACGGGTCTTGTCATCATTTTGAGTCAGTCTCGTGGCCGGCGGCATTGTTGTGGTGGCAGCGCACAAACACAAGAGGGGTGGCGTTTGCGCCTGCCTCTATCCACGGGTCATGGCACGCTTTTGTCCGGAAAACAAAAGACCTGCAGCGCGTGCCGCAGGTCTGTGATTTCAAATCCGGCGGTGGCAGGTCTGGGCCATTCGGGCATAGCCCTCATCTCGCCTAGATCAGCGCCACCGGCGCCGATTTGCCTGCGACCGGCTCGAAGTCAGCTGGCCTTGCGCATGACCAGGCTGGCATTGGTGCCGCCAAAGCCGAAGCTGTTGGAGAGCGCCACGTTGATCTCCTTCTTGAACGCCGTCTTGGGCACAAGATTGATCTCGGTCTCGACGGAGGGGTTGTCGAGATTGAGCGTGGGCGGAGCAATGCCGTCGCGCATGGCCAGCAGGCAGAAGATGGCCTCGACCGAACCAGCGGCACCAAGCAGGTGGCCGATGGCGGACTTGGTCGAGCTCATCACCGTGCGGGGGGCGGCATCGCCCAGAACGCGGGTAACCGCGCCCAGTTCGATCTCGTCGCCCAGCGGCGTCGAGGTGCCGTGCGCATTGATATAGTCGACCTCGGCCGGGCTGATGCCCGCCCGCTTGATCGCCGCGCTCATGGCGCGGAAGCCACCATCGCCATCGGGCGAAGGCGCGGTGATGTGATAGGCGTCGCCAGAGAGGCCATAGCCGATAATTTCGCCGTAGATCTTGGCGCCGCGCGCCTTGGCGCGCTCGTAATCCTCGAGCACGACGATGCCGGCGCCCTCACCCATGACGAAACCATCACGATCCTTGTCGTAAGGACGCGAGGCCGCCGTCGGGTTGTCATTGAAATTGGTCGACAGCGCGCGCGCGGCAGAGAAGCCGGCGAGAGCGAGGCGGTTGACGCAGCTTTCTGCACCACCGGCAACCATCACGTCGGCATCGCCGAAGGCGATCAGCCGGGCGGCGTCGCCAATGGCGTGAGCACCGGTCGAGCAGGCCGTGACCACGGAGTGGTTGGGACCCTTGAGGCCGAAGCGGATCGACACATAGCCGGAGGCCAGATTGATCAGACGACCGGGGATGAAGAAGGGGCTGATGCGGCGCGGGCCCTTTTCGTGCAGCGTCACGGAGGCATCATAGATGCCGCCAATGCCGCCAATGCCAGAGCCGATCAGAACGCCGGTGCGTTCCTGCTCTTCCTGGGTCTTGGGCTCGACACCTGCGTCCTGGATAGCCTGAGTTGCCGCCGTCATCGCATAAACGATGAAGTCGTCAACCTTGCGCTGTTCCTTGGTGTCCATCCACTCATCAGGATTGTACTTGCCGTCGGCGTAATCACCGAGCGGCAAGCGATGAGCGATCTGGCACGCGATATCATCGACCTGGAATTCATCGATGCGCTTGGCGCCACTCTTGCCGGCCAGAATATTGGCCCAAGTGGCTTCAACTCCGCAGCCGAGGGGCGTTACGAGGCCCAGCCCGGTTACGACGACACGGCGTAATTCCATGGTCAATCCCTATCGGCGACTTAGCCGACGGCCTTGGTGAGGAAAGAGACTGCGTCACCGAAAGTCTGGATCGACTCGGCGGCATCGTCCGGGATTTCAACCGAAAATTCTTCTTCGAAGGCCATCACCAGCTCGACCTGGTCGAGGGAGTCAGCACCCAGATCGTCGATGAAGCTGGCCTTTTCGACAACCTTCTCGGCATCCACATTGAGGTGTTCCACAACGATCTTGCGGACCCGATCAGCGACATCGCTCATATTAGACTTCCTTTTTCGAAAACGAGGTTTCGTTTCGCTTCTTATTGGCGGAGTGCCAAATCTTCAAGCACCGTGTTGGCTGACGGGGCAATGTAAGCGCGGTTGAGAGCGCCTGCAAGCGGACCGCCAAGGGTACCAGCGGGGGCGAATATCACAGGAAACGCCCCCTTCGTAAGCAAGTTCCCGGTTTTCAACGGGTTTCGGGGCCAGTTGCGCATGGGGCGCCGCGTCCCGGCGGAGCAGGCAATCGCCCTGCCCCAGGTCAGATCATGGCCATGCCGCCGTTGATGTTGAGCGTGTGGCCGGTGATGTAGGCCGCAGCGTCGCTGGCGAGAAACACCGCGCAGGCGGCAACTTCCTGCGCCGTGCCGAGGCGATTGGCGGGAATCGTCGAGAGGATGGCCTCGCGCTGCTTTTCGTTGAGCTCGTCGGTCATGGCGGAGGCGATGAAGCCCGGCGCGATGGAATTGACGGTGATGTTGCGGCTGGCCACTTCATGGGCCAGAGCCTTGTTCATGCCGATCAGGCCTGCCTTGGAGGCGGCGTAATTGCCCTGACCGGGATTGCCCATGACGCCCACCACCGAGGAGATGCCGATGATGCGGCCGAAACGCTGCTTCATCATGCCACGCAGGACGGCGCGGTTGAGATGGAAGGCGGCGGTGAGGTTGACGGCGAGGACTTCGTCCCACTCCTCATCCTTCATGCGCATGAACAGGTTATCGCGAGTGAGGCCGGCATTGTTGACGAGGATATCGAGCCCGCCCAGCGCTGCCTCGGCAGCAGGAACCAGCTTGTCGACCTCATCGAGTTTGCTGAGATTGGCCGGCAGGATCGGGCAGTCCTTGCCGATTTCCCTGGCCGTGTCTTCGAGCGCGCCGACCCGGGTGCCACTCAGGGCGACCGTGGCGCCGGCCGCGGCGAGTGCCTTGGCGATCTCGCGCCCGATGCCGCCGCTGGCGCCAGTGACCAGGGCACGTTTGCCATTGAGATCAAACATTTAGTCCTCCCTTGCGGAGATATGGATTCAAGCCGTTGATGGAGCGATTCAAGCCGACAGGCCGGCCACAAAGGCGTCGATGTCGGCCGGGCCGCTGATGGCGACGGCGGTGGTTTCGGCATTGATGCGCTTGGCGAGGCCGGTCAGCACCTTGCCGGTGCCCAGTTCGACCAGATGGGTCACGCCGCCTTCGCCGGTCAGCCAGGTGACGCTTTCGGTCCAGCGCACGACGCCGGTCACCTGTTCGACGAGGCGCTGGCGGATTTCGGCGGGATCGGAGATCGGGGTCGCCAGCACATTGGCGACGAGCGGCACGACCGGCGCCTGCATGGTGACCTCGGCCAGGGCTGCGGCCATGGCATCGGCGGCGGGCTGCATGAGCGAGCAATGGAAGGGCGCGCTGACCGGCAGCAGCAGGGCGCGCTTGGCGCCCCTGGCCTTGGCGATCTCGACGGCGCGCTCGACGGCGGCAGTGGCGCCGGAGACGACGACCTGGCCGGGTGCATTGTCGTTGGCGACGTCACAGACCTCGCCCTGCGCGGCCTCGGCCGCCACCTGCCTCGCGGTCTCGACATCAAGGCCGAGCAAAGCCGCCATGGTGCCGTGGCCCACGGGAACGGCCTTCTGCATGGCCTGGCCGCGGGTGCGGAGCAGACGGGCGGTGTCGGTCAGTGAAAAGCTGCCGGCGGCGCAGAGCGCGGAATATTCGCCCAGCGAATGACCGGCGACGTAGCGCGCGTGATCGGCAAGGCGGACGCCCTTGGATTCGAGCACGCGGATGACGGCAAGGCTCACCGCCATCAGGGCGGGCTGGGCATTTTCGGTCAGCCGCAGGATATCCTCGGGGCCCTCGAACATGATGGCCGAAAGGCGCTGGCCCAGGGCCTCGTCGACCTCCTGGAACACGGCGCGGGCTTCGGGATAGGCGGCGGCCAAGTCCTTGCCCATGCCGACGGCCTGGCTGCCCTGGCCGGGAAAGGTGAATGCATAGCTGGTCATGGTCACGCCCTCTTTGATCCCAGTTAGACAGGCCAGTTGCGCGCTGTCCAGTTGCGCGGCGTGTGCCCAATGGGTGTGGCGGAGTCAAGGCATTGTGAACCAAGGGTGCCGGCAGGCGTTAGCGCTGCATACCAGGAGAGACGAAAATGAAACTGATCCCCCTTGCATCCATGTTGCTGGCCGGCTCGGCCCTCATCTCGCCGCTGGCAGCACAGCAGGGACCTGATTCCTACGTCACCGGCAGCAAGGACTTCTCCCAGAAAACCATCGCCACGGGGCTCGAAGGCCCCTGGGAGCTGACACTGGGCCCCGATGGCATGCTGTGGGTTACCGAACGTACGGGCAAGCGCATCAGCCGCATCGATCCCCAGAGCGGCGAACAGACGGTCGCGATCACCATAGACGAGGTGTCCGCGCCGGGCGGACAGGATGGGCTGATGGGCCTGGCGCTGCATCCCGAGCTCGGCGAGGGAACCGGCAATGACTATGTCTATACGGCCTATACCTATGTCGATGAAGAGAAGGGCGCCGACCCGCAGATCGAGGATCCCTCCAGCCCCTATCACATGCTTTATACCAAGCTGGTGCGGCTGACCTACAACGAGGCGGACGGTACGCTGAGCGACCCCGTCGACCTGATCACCGGGCTGCCGGCCAGCAATGACCACAATTCGGGCCGGCTCAAGATCGGGCCGGACTACAAGCTCTATTACACGCTGGGCGACCAGGGGAATAACCAGGGTGCCAATGTGTGCCTGGCGATCGAAGCGCAGCGCCTGCCGACCGAAGATGAACTGGCGGGCGAAGACTATGTCGCCTATGTCGGCAAGTCGCTGCGGCTCAACCTCGACGGCTCGGTGCCGGAGGACAATCCCGAACTCGACGGCGTGCGCAGCCATGTCTTCACCTACGGCCACCGCAACATGCAGGGCATCGACTTCGGGCCGGACGGGACGCTTTACGCAACCGAGCATGGCCCCAAGACGGACGACGAGGTCAACATCCTGGTCAGCGGCGGCAATTACGGCTGGCCCAATGTCGCCGGGCTGATCGACGAAAAGGCCTATGAGCACGCCAATTGGGAACTTGCCGCGAACCCGCCCTGCGAGGAGACCACGTTCAGCGAATATGAAATTCCCGAGAATGTGCCGCACGAGCCGGAATCCGCCTTCACCGAGCCCATGGAGGATCCCATCGCCACCATGTTCACGGTCGATACCGGGTGGAATTTCGTGGTGCCCGACTGCCAGGGCATCGATTTCATCTGCTGGCCGACCGTGGGCATAACCAGCGTGGAATATTACGAAGGCGGCGACGATCGCATCCCCGGCTGGGACAAGGTGCTGCTCGCCCCGACGCTGAAGCGCGGCTCGATCTATGTGCTGCCGCTCGATGAAAGCGGTCAGACCGTGGATGGGACGATGGAACGCTATTTCCAGACCAACAATCGCTATCGCGACGTGGCGGTCAGCGAGGATGGAAAATCCATCTATGTAGCGACCGACCCGACCGGCCTTGCCGAAAACAAGGATGGCGGCACGACCAGCGAGCTGGAGAATCCAGGCGAGATCATCGTCTTCAACTATGAGGGCGAAGGCGATCCGGCGAATGTGGCGCCCTCAAACGAGCAATCGCTGCGTGGCCAGGGCGAAGTCGCGGAGGCCGGCGATCAGGAAGCTGCAGAGGAAGGCGTGGTGGCCGATTCCGGTGAACTGCCCAGCTTTACCCAGGCACAGGTGGACGCCGGCAAGACGCCCTATGACGCCAGTTGCGCGGTATGCCATGGCGACCGGCTGACCAACAATACCTATGGGCCGCCGCTGGCCGGCCCGTTCTTTGAGCAGAAGTGGGAAGGCCAGACGGCAGGGTCGCTGGTGGCGAAGTCGCACACCATGCCGCCATCTGCACCGGATTCGCTCCCCGATGAGGTCTATTCAGACATCACCGCCTACATCCTGTCGGTGAATGGGCTGGAGCCGGGCCAGGAACCGGTGACGCGCGAATCGACGGGCGTGCTCAGCTTCCAGCAATAGCGAAGGCGCTTCGGGAGGTCAGAGGGTCTGACCTCCCGTTCTTGTTAACCGGCTGCTGCGGCTATGCCGGCCTTTTTGCTTGCTCCGGGTCGCTATTGCGCCTATAGCCGCGCCAGCAATTCGTTTGGCCGGGGGCTGAACGGAGGGTTCGTCGTTTGAATGAACGACGAATAGGGCAACTGCCCGGCCTCCCGTGTTCCCGCTCTTTGCAAGACTGCTTTGATGCCCTTTCCGGCTTCAAGGAGGCTCCGCGCCAGACAGTGCTGTGTTTGAACCACGAAGGAAGGCGCATCAATGGCCCTTTACGAGCATATCTACCTGGCTCGCCAGGACGTTTCCCAGCAGCAGGTCGAAGAACTGACCGCTTCGCTGACCGAAATCCTCGCCTCTGGCGGCGGCAAGGTCACCAAGAATGAATATTGGGGCCTCAAGGGTCTCTCCTACCGCATCCGCAAGAACCGCAAGGCTCACTACACCCTGCTCAACATCGACGCAGCGCCACAGGCTGTTGCCGAGATGGAACGCCAGATGCGCATCAACGAAGACATCCTGCGCTTCATGACCGTCCGCGTGGACGAGCTGGAAGAAGGCCCTTCGGCGATGATGCAGAAGCGCGATCGCGATGACCGCGATGGCGGCCGCCCCGGCGGTGATCGTGGTGGCTTCGGCGGCGAACGCCGTCCGCGCCGTTTCTAATTGAAGGACTGATACGCTATGGCAATCAAAGACCTTACCACCGCCCAGGCCCGCCGTCCGTTCCAGCGCCGCCGCAAGACCTGCCCGTTCTCGGGCGAAGGCGCGCCAAAGATCGACTACAAGGACGTGCGCCTGCTCAGCCGCTACGTTTCCGAGCGCGGCAAGATCGTGCCGAGCCGCATCACCGCCGTTTCTGCCAAGAAGCAGCGTGAGCTGGCCCAGGCGATCAAGCGGGCCCGCTTCATCGGCATCATGCCTTACGCTGTCCAGTAAGCTCACTGGGACGGTGAGCTAGCGGCAATCTGCTGCGCTTCCGGTGCTCACGTACCTTGGTACGTTCCGCTCCGGTTCTCGCAGATCACCACTATCTGAACCGTCCCAGCGGCTTCTTGTCCGCGTAAGTGCCTTTGATACTACCTACTGCCTCCCTAGCGGGAGCAGCGGGCCGCGTCCTTCGGGACGCATCGTTGGGGTTCCGGATGGTCCGGGGCTCCTAACCGTCCAAGAGACGGGACAGCCACAAGGAATACCTCAATGAAAGTCATTCTCCTCGAGCGTATCGGCCGCACCGGCTCGATCGGCGATGAAGTCTCCGTCAAGGACGGCTTTGCTCGTAACTTCCTGCTGCCGCAGGGCAAGGCGCTCCGCGCCACCGAAGCCAACCGCAAGAAGTTCGAAGCCGAGCGCGCTCACATCGAGAAGCGCAACGAAGACCGCCGCAACGCCGCTGCCGGCATTGCCGAAGGTCTGAACGGCCGCGAAGTGGTCATCATCCGCCAGGCGGGTGAAACCGGCCAGCTCTACGGCTCGGTTGCCACGCGCGACGTCGTGGAAGCCCTTGCCGCCGACGGTTTCACAGTGCAGCGCAGCCAGGTCGACCTGACCGACCCGATCAAGTCGGTCGGCGTGCACACCGTGCCGCTGAACCTGCATGCCGAAGTCGCCGTGACCATCTCGGTCAACGTTGCCCGCTCGGAAGACGAAGCCGGTCGCCAGTCGGCCGGTGAAGACGTCACCGTCACGGTCTACGAAGACGATGTCGAAGGCGATTTCGCTGCCGGCCAGAAGGACGCGCAGCAGGACGATCGCTTCGACGACGAAGTCTGATCACTGCCGGAACGAATGCGAAAGGCCGGGCAATTGCCCGGCCTTTTTGCTTGGCGGCAGTCGCTTGGGACCTGCGACTCGTTGGCCATGCTTATGGCTATTTCGGACGCAATGGTCCGACTCGGTTATCCTCGCTATTCCCAGTCTTAACGTCTGTGAACTGTGGACACTTAACCAATCGGAGATGGGTGAAAGTTAGGTATCGACTCCCGCCGCATGCGGGTTAAGACACGTTAACTTTCTTCCCGAGGTATCATGGCAGAGATCGCGCGGCTGCATCCGGCTGAAGACAAGTCGTTCCGTCTGGCTCCCCACAATGTGGAGGCCGAACAGGCGTTGCTGGGCGCAATCCTGCTGAACAATGACGCCTTCTACCGGGTTTCCGATTTCCTCGAGCCGGTGCATTTCTATGAGCCGGTGCACCGCGATATCTACGAGATCGCAGGCAAGATCATCCGGGCCGGCAAATCGGCCGATCCCACGACGATCAAGACCCACCTGCCCGAGCAGCTGCTGCCTGACGTGACCATGGCGCAGTATCTCGCCAAGCTCGCAGCCGAGGCCACCACCGTGCTCAACGCCGGCGACTACGGCCAGGCGATCTACGACACCGCGATTCGCCGCAACCTGATCCTCGTCGGCGAGGAGATGGTGGCCACTGCCTATGACGGCAGCGACGTCGAGATGACGCCGAACAAGCAGATCGAAAAGGTCGAAGGCGAGCTGTTCCAGCTGGCCGAGAAGGGCCGCTATGACGGCGGCTTCCAGAATTTTTCCAGCGCACTCAGCGCCTCGATCCAGATGGCGGGCGAAGCCTATCAGCGCGACGGCGGCCTGTCGGGCATTGCCACAGGCCTTGACGACCTCGACCGGCAGATGGGCGGGTTGCAAGGCTCGGACCTGATCGTGCTGGCCGGTCGCCCCGCAATGGGCAAGACCTCGCTTGCCACCAATATCGCCTTCAACGTTGCCAAGGCATGGAAGGGCGAGATCGCGCCCGACGGCCACCAGAAGACCACCAATGGCGGCGTAGTGGGCTTTTTCAGCCTCGAAATGAGCTCGGAACAGCTGGCCACGCGTATTCTCGCCGAACAGGCCGAAATTTCCTCGTCCGACATCCGCCGCGGCCGCATCCATGACAGCCAGTTCTCCAAGCTGGTGGATGTCTCCAACATGATGAGCAAGCTGCCGCTCTATATCGACGATACGGGCGGCATCAGCGTGGCGCAGCTGGCGGCGCGGGCACGGCGGCTGAAGCGGCAGAAGGGGCTCGATTTCCTCGTCGTCGACTACCTGCAGCTGCTCTCGGGCTCGTCCAAGGCGTCCAGCCAGAATCGCGTGCAGGAACTGACTGAAATCACGACCACGCTCAAGGCGCTGGCGAAGGAACTCGAAGTGCCGATCGTGGCGCTCAGCCAGCTGTCCCGCCAGGTGGAATCCCGCGACGACAAGCATCCGCAACTGGCGGATTTGCGCGAATCGGGCTCTATCGAGCAGGACGCCGACGTGGTGCTGTTCGTTTATCGCGAAGAGTACTATCTCAAGAACAAGGAGCCCAAAGAGGGCACGCCAGAGCATCTGGCCTGGCAGGGGGAAATGGAAAAGGTGCACGGCAAGGCCGAAGTGATCATCGCCAAGCAGCGCCACGGCCCAACGGGTACGGTGCAGGTCAGCTTCGAGGCGCAGTTCACGCGCTTCGGCAATCTGGCGCGCGCCGACTATCTGCCGGAGCGTATGGAATAAGCATGGCGCTGGCGTCCGGCCTTGGGGGGCAACTCAGCATCGATCTCGGGGCGTTGGCCCGCAACTGGCGCGCGCTGGACAAGGTGAGCGCCGGCGCGCTGACGGGTGCTGTGGTCAAGGCCGACGCCTATGGCACCGGCATTGCCGTGGCCAGCAAGGCGCTGCATGCGGCCGGGGCACGCTTCTTCTTTGCCGCCACACCCGACGAGGGCCTGGCGGTGCGCGCGGCGGTCCCCGATGCGCATATCTTCGTGCTCAACGGGCTTTATCCCGGCGCCGCCAACCTATACGTGCGGCAGAACCTGATGCCGGTGATCTCCTCGGTGGCGATGCTGGAGGAATGGCTGGCCAAATGCCTCGAGCGCAACGAGGCCTATCCTTCCGCCTTCCACTTCGACACCGGCATGAACCGGCTGGGCTTCCGCCTCAACGAGGCCGGCCAGGTGCGCGACCGCATCCAGGCGCTGGGCTATACGCCGCAGATGGTGATGAGCCACCTTGCCTGTGCCGACCAGCCCAACCACGAGAAAAACCGCACGCAGCTGGCGCTGTTTGCCTCGGTGATGAACCAGTTTCCGGGCGTGCCCGCATCGCTCGCCAATTCGGCCGGTCTGATGACGGGGCGTGACTATCACTTCCAGATGGTGCGGCCGGGCATCGCGCTCTATGGTGGACGCGCCGTCAGTGGCCGCAAGAACCCGATGGCGCCGGTGGTGACGCTGCATGTGCCGATCCTGCAGGTCAAGGAAGCCCGTACTGGGGAGAGCGTGGGCTATGGCGCCACCCATTCGCTGTCGCGCGACAGCCGGCTGGCGATCATCTCGCACGGCTATGCCGACGGCTTCTTCCGCTCGCTCTCCGGCAGCAATATGCGGCCCGGCGGCAAGGTGGCGATCCGCGGCAAGATCTGCCCAGTGATCGGCCGCATCTCGATGGACCAGGTCACCGTCGACATTACCGAGCTTGGACCCGACATCCCCAATCCGGGTGAAGGCGCGGAGGTTCTCGGCAATCTCATCACCGTCGACGACCAGGCCGATGCCGGCGGCACGATCGGCTACGAAATCCTCACCGCGCTCAAGGGCCGTTACAGCCGCAACTATATCGGCGACGGCAACCTGCCGCCGGGATAGAAAGCGTTGCTTCGGTCGTTGTTCCTGATTTGTTCTTGAACATCGCGCGCAAGTGCGCTATCGCAATCCTGGCGTGAATGTTGCGTGCCCGAGGGCGAATGAGGAGTTGTCTTGACGATCTTTGTCGTGCTGCTGCGGGCCATCGGGCCGGTGACGCACAAGGTCATGTCCATGGCGCAGTGGCGGGAGGCCGCGGCGGCGGATGGGTTCGGGGCGCCCGAAACCTATGTGGCGACGGGCAACATGATCACCACGAGCGATGGCACGCCTGGCGAAGTGACGAGGCGGATGAATGCCATCGTGAGCGCGCTGGGGCTGGGAGACGGCAACAAGGCCGTGGTGCGAACGGCGGGGCAGTTGCGCGCCCTGCTCAAGGCTGACCCATTCCCGCATGGCACGTCCGAGCGGCCCAGCGAGGTCGCGGTCTATTTCTTCGCCGGGTCAAAGCCCGCTTTTGACTGGCTCGCGGACTATGCCGGGCCCGAACGCATCCACATCGAAGGTCGGCACCTGATCGTCGACTATGCCGGCCGGGGCAGCACGTCCCGGCTGCCGGGGATGATCGAGAAGAAATCCGGCGTGGTCACGGCCCGCAACTGGAATACGCTACGGGGGCTGGTCGAACGATCCGCCGCCCGCAACAGGTAAGGAATCGTCTTGGCCAAATCGCGTTCGACCTTCGTCTGCCAGTCCTGCGGCGCGGTGACCACCCGCTGGCAGGGACGGTGCGATGCCTGCGGCGAGTGGAACACCATCATCGAGGAAATCGCCGATAGCGGCGTGGGCGCGGGCCCCAAATCGGCCAAGGCCAATGGCCGCCCGACCAACCTGGTGCCGCTTTCGGGCGAGACCGAAAGCGCGGCGCGCGTCGTCACGGGGCTGGCCGAACTCGACCGGGTGACCGGGGGCGGGTTCGTCAAGGGTTCGGCGCTGCTGGTGGGCGGTGATCCTGGGATCGGCAAGTCGACACTCCTGCTGCAGGCGGCGGCGGCGCTCGCCAATTCGGGCAGGCGCGTCGTCTATGTCTCGGGCGAGGAGGCAGTGGCGCAGGTGCGGCTGCGCGCCCAAAGGCTGGGCCTGGGCGAAGCCAATGTGATGCTGGCCGCCGAGACCAATGTCGAGATCATTCTGGCGACGCTCGAAAACGGCGAGGCGCCGGACCTGGTCATCATCGATTCCATCCAGACGCTGTGGACCGACCGGGTCGACAGCGCGCCGGGGACGGTGACGCAGGTGCGCACCTCGGCCCAGGCGCTGACGCGGTTTGCCAAGAAATCCGGCGCCGCCGTGGTGCTGGTGGGCCATGTCACCAAGGACGGCCAGATCGCTGGGCCCCGCGTCGTCGAGCACATGGTCGATGCCGTGCTCTATTTCGAGGGCGATGCCAGCCACACATTCCGCATCCTGCGCGGGGTCAAGAACCGCTATGGCGCGACCGACGAGATCGGCGTCTTCGCCATGACCGAACGCGGGCTCGAACAGGTGCTCAATCCGTCTGCGTTGTTCCTCGACCAGCGCGACGACGACGCGACCGGGTCGGCCGTCTTTGCCGGCATGGAAGGCACGCGGCCGCTGCTGATCGAAATCCAGGCGCTGGTGGCCCCCTCCCCGCTGGGCACGCCGCGCCGGGCGGTGGTGGGCTGGGACAGTTCGCGCCTTTCAATGGTGCTGGCGGTGCTCGAAACGCGCTGCGGCGTGCGCATCGGCGCCAATGACATCTATCTCAATGTCGCGGGTGGGCTGAAGATCAACGAGCCAGCCGCGGATCTCGCGGTCGCGGCGGCGCTGATCTCGTCGCTCACCAGTTCACCCCTGCCCAAGGATGCGGTCTATTTCGGCGAAATCTCGCTGGCAGGCGGTATCCGCCCGGTTGCGCACGGCTCGCTCCGCCTGCGCGAGGCGCAGAAGCTGGGTTTCAAGTCGGTCTCGACGGGACGGCTCGGCACCGCCGACCGGGCGACGGGGCTGGAAGTGAGCGAATTCACCGCGCTGGCGGACCTGGTGGGCCGCATCGCCGCCAAGGGCAAGCCGCGCGAGGCGAACAGGGACGAGTGGTAGAAGCTCAGGTCGGCCGGCATCTATAAAAATGTCTGCCTAGTGGTCAGGGCTGTTGCGGCGACGTTCTTTCTAGCCGCTCGACGGTGTTCTGCCGAGATGCCGCCCTGTGCAGCGCCACCCAGTCGTCGGGAGGGTTGCCCTGCTTCAGCATCGCCTTGAAGACGTTGTAGGCATCAGTTTTCGAATCATAGGTGCGCAGCGTGGTTTCGTCGTTGACCCAGGCGAAGATGATGACCTTGGCCGTGGAGTCGTAGCGGAAGAAAAGTCGGAACCGTCCATTGCCGAACTTCGCCCGGAACCAGTGCCGGTGAGCGGGGCCCAAGGTAGAGCCCTGCCTGTAGACAGGAGCGGCCGGGTCGGCAGGGATAGTCTCGAACACCAACTTGTTCAAAGCAGCCAAGAGCTTGGTATTCGCGTGCTTCTGATACTCGGCGGGCTTTTTCGCCTGTAAAGCGGCGACAGCATCGACCAGTCTTTCCAACTGATCGAGAAAGAGGGGATGTGCGAGTATGGTCCAGCCATTGACGGTGAGCATGGCTAGAGCGCGACATCGCCATCGATCTCGTCATCAACGTCAAGATCCAGGTGTCCGACTAACGCCGCCATGCGCTCTCTCAGGCTGATGGGCAGCGCGACCACGGATTTACCTGGATTTGCCGTCATGTCCTGCGCCAGAAATTCGAGGAAGCTATCGACAACCGGATCATTTGCCTCTTCGGCCAGTTTTTCGACATAGACGCGGCGCTGGTCATCGACGACAAAGGCGATGCGTCCGCCGTAGTCTACGCCCAGGGCCTGGCGTACGGCCTTAGGAACCGTCGTCTGACCCTTCGCCGTGATGGTGCTCGCTTCCTTCAGAAACGCAGCCATGATCCGCTCCAAATCCGATGTCTGGTAAGTAAGGATTTTTCATTACCACAACAAGACGCTGATGTCACCTGCCGAGTCATCAGCTCTTGTGTTCACGGCTGTCCAGCTTAACGCTTTCTTTGGACATCCGCATGGGTGCGCCACCCCTGCCCTTGGCATGGCGGCACAAAGCGGATAAACGAAGCGCCTTGAAGCCGGGGCGGCAAACGGAGCTTAGCGAAGACATATGCTGACAGCGTTCGACGTTGGTGTGGGTGTGCTGGTGCTGATTTCGGCAATCCTGGCCACGGCGCGCGGCCTGACCCGGGAAGTGCTTTCACTGGCCACCTGGGCCGGCTCGGCCGCCATTGCCATCTATATGTGGCAGTATCACCCCGAAATTGCCCGGCAATACATTGCCGAACCGATCGTCGCCGATATCGCGACGGTGGTGGTAACCTTCATCGTGGCGCTGATCGTGCTGCACCTTTTGACCATGCGCATTGCCGATTTCGTGGTCGACAGCCGCATCGGGCCGATCGACCGCAGCCTGGGCTTCGTGTTCGGCGTGCTGCGCGGCATCCTGATCGCCATCGTCATCACCATTTTCGGCACCTGGCTGCTGCCCAACAACCTGCCGAGCTGGGCGGCGGAATCGCAGTCGCTGCCGCATCTGCGCAATATGGGCCAGACGCTGATCTCGCTGCTCCCCGAAGGGCTGGAACAGCAGGTGACGGACATGCTGCAGGGCGGCACCGGCCTGACCGACGACCCCGAGGCGCCGCCGGCGCCGGTGGAAGAGGGTACGGATGCCACCGAAGACAGCAGTGCCGTCGATCCGGTGGCGCCGCAGGCCTGATCATTTTGTGGTGAGTGGAGCGCGCTCGCCACAACCCTGACCGCCTTGCGCGGCATTGGTCTGGGCCAGCAAAATGGGCTATGGGATGCGGACATTCCTCACCTCCTGGTCCGGTCGCCCCTGGCGGCAACGCAGTCCTGCGGTTGAGGCAGCATTGGCATGGAGACCCCGGTGAACCATCCGAGTGACGACAGTTTCAGCCTTGATGGGGACACGCTGCATGAAGAATGCGGCGTGTTCGGCATTCTGGGGCACAGCGACGCTTCAACGCTGACCGCCCTGGGCCTGCATGCCCTGCAGCATCGCGGCCAGGAGGCGGCGGGTATCGTCAGCTTCGACGGACGACAGTTCTATACCGAAAAGCGCATGGGGCTGGTGGGCGACCACTATACCGACCCGGCCTTGCTGGCCAAGCTCCCGGGCGCCATGGCCATGGGGCACACGCGCTATTCGACCACGGGCGAAGTGGCCCTGCGCAATGTGCAGCCGCTGTTTGCGGAGCTGGAAGACGGCGGCATTGCCATCGCCCATAACGGCAATTTCACCAACGGGATGACCCTTCGCAAGCAGATCATCGCCACGGGCGCCATCTGCCAGTCGACATCGGACACCGAGGTGGTGCTGCATCTGGTGGCCCGTTCGCGCCACAGCTCGACCACCGACCGCTTCATCGACGCCATCCGCCAGATGGAAGGCGGCTATGCCATGCTGGCGCTGACGCGCACCAAGCTGATTGCCGCGCGCGATCCGATCGGCATCCGCCCGCTGGTCATGGGCGAGCTCGATGGCAAGCCCATCTTCTGCTCGGAGACCTGTGCGCTGGACATTATCGGCGCCAAGTATATCCGCGACATCGAGAACGGCGAGGTCGTGATCTGCGAGCTGCAGCCCGATGGCTCGATCAGCATCGAGGCGCGCAAGCCCGCCCGGCCGCAGCCGGAACGCCCGTGCCTGTTCGAATATGTCTATTTCGCCCGGCCCGATTCCATCGTGGCCGGCCGCAGCGTCTATTCGGCGCGCAAGAACATGGGCATCAACCTCGCCAAGGAAGCGCCGGTGGAGGCCGATGTGGTGGTGCCGGTGCCCGACGGCGGCACGCCCGCGGCAATCGGCTTTGCCCAGCAGAGCGGGATTCCGTTCGAGCTGGGGATTATCCGCAACCACTATGTGGGCCGCACCTTCATCGAGCCGACGCAGTCGATCCGGGCCTTCGGCGTCAAGCTCAAGCACTCGGCCAATCGCGCCGAGATCGCCGGCAAGCGGGTCGTGCTGATCGACGATTCCATCGTGCGCGGCACGACGTCGGTCAAGATCGTGCAGATGATGCGTGATGCCGGGGCCACGGAAGTGCATATCCGCGTCGCCAGCCCGATGATCTTCTACTCGGACTATTACGGCATCGACACGCCCGACCCGGAAAAGCTGCTGGCCAACCAGCACGACACGCTGGCCTCGATGTGCAAGTTCATCGGCGCGGATTCGCTGGCCTTCCTGTCCATCGACGGGCTCTATGACGCGGTGGGCGGAGAAAAGCGCAATCCAGACGCGCCGCAGTTTACCGACCACTATTTCACGGGCGACTATCCGACGCAGTTGACCGATCTCAACGGCCGCTCCAAGAACGAGCCGAAACACATCTCCCTGCTCAAAGAGGCTGGCTAATGGCTGATACACAGGACCCCACTGGTCAGGATCTGGCCGGCAAGGTCGTCCTCGTCACCGGCGCCTCACGCGGCATCGGCTATGCGGCCGCCATCGAGGCGGCGCGGCGCGGCGCGCATGTGGTGGCGGTGGCCCGCACGGTTGGCGGGCTCGAGGAACTCGACGACGAAATCCAGGATCTCGGCTCGGCCGCAACCCTGGTGCCGCTCGACCTGCGCGACGGCGATGCGATCGACCGGCTCGGCGCGGCGATCTTCGAGCGCTGGGGTGCGCTGGACGGGCTGGTGGCCAATGCCGGGCAACTGGGCGTGTTGAGCCCCCTGCCCCATGTGAAGCCGGAAGATTTCGACAAGGTCATGTCGGTGAACGTTACCGCCAATTATCGGCTGCTGCGCGCCACCGACCTGCTGCTGCGCCAGTCGACGGCCGGACGCGCGGTGTTCGTCTCGTCCTCGTCGGCGCGCTCGGCGCGGCCCTTCTGGGGCCTCTATGCCGCCAGCAAGGCAGCGCTCGATGCGCTGGTCAAATCCTATGCCGGCGAAGTCGCGCAGAGCAAGGTCAAGGTCAACGCCTTCTATCCCGGCGCCGTGCGCACGGCGATGCGCGCCAAGGCCATGCCGGGAGAGAACCCGGACACCCTGCCCAAGCCAGCCGACATTGCCCCCAAGCTCATCGACCTGCTGAGCCCCACGCTCGCCGAGAGCGGCAAGCTGTTCGACATGGAAACCGGCGCGTTCGAGAGCCTCTGATGGTCGCGCTGCGCCCCTATCGCGCCAGCGATCTGGAGGCGCTCTACGATATCTGTCTGCGCACGGGCGATTCCGGCCAGGATGCTTCGGCGCTGCACCATGACCCCCAGGCTCTGGGCCATCTCTATGCCGCCCCCTATGGCGTGCTGGAGCCGGAGAACGTCTTCGTCGCCGAGGACGAGCATGGCGTGGGCGGCTATGTCGTCGGCACGTTCGACACGAGAGGTTTCGAGGCGCGTCTGGAACGCGAGTGGTGGCCGGCCTTGCGGACGCACTATGCGAACGTTTCGGACGCGGAGTTAACGGCCGCCGACTGCCAGCGCATCGCCATGATCCGCAGCCCCGGCGCCAATCCAGCTGATATCGTGGCGCAATATCCGGCTCATATTCACATGAACCTGTTGCCGCGCCTGCGCGGGCAGCGCGTCGGCACGGGCCTGCTGCAGCTTTGGGTCGACCAAGCCAAGGAGGCCGGCGTCAAAGGTATCCACCTTGGCGCCAACACCGCCAACACCGGCGGCGTCGCCTTCTGGAGCCGCAACTTCGAGCAGTTGCGGATCGAAGGCCGAAGCGTGTGGTTCGGAATGACGCTCTAGGGTTCGGCTCTTGCAGCCAGTCGCCTAGGCCAGCTTGCTCATCAGCACCTTGTCGATGCGGCGTCCGTCAAGGTCCACCACTTCGAACTTCCAGCCATTGTATTCGAACGTCTCCCCCGCCTTGGGCAAGTGGTTGATGATCGAGAGCACGTAGCCGGCGACGGTTTCGAACTTGGCATCGCGGGGGATCGAAATCTTGAGCTTGTCACCGAATTCGTCCACCGGCATCCAGCCGGCAACCAGGTAGGAGCCGTCATCGCGCTTAACCAGCGCCGGGTCGTCGCCGGTTTCCTCCTGGAAGACGCCGGTGATGACTTCGAGAATGTCGCCGGATGTGACAATGCCTTCGAAGTGGCCGTATTCATCGACCACCAGCGCCATGTGAACCGTGGAATTGCGGATGGCACGGACCACGTCCAGAGCCTCGGCATGTTCCATGACCACCGGCACAGGCTGGACGAACTTGCGAATTTCGAGCGGCAGCCCGTTGGCGAAGACGCCGATAATGTCCTTGATGGCCACCACACCGATGATGGAATCGGCGTCGCCATCCTGCACCAGCAGGCGGGAGCGATGGGTGCTGAGGATGGTCTTGCGGATCTCGTCGCTGTCGTCCGACAGATCCACGACATCGACATCCAGCCGCGGCGTCATCAGGCCGCGCGCCGAGCGATCGGCCAGGCGCATGACGCCCGAGATCATCGAGTGTTCGTCCGATTCGATCACGCCGGCGGTGGTGGCTTCGGCGATGATGGTCTTGACCTCTTCCTCCGTCACCTTTTCCTCGGCCTCGCCGCCCTGCCCCAGCACGGTGAGCACCGCCTTGCCCGAGATGTCGAGCAGCCAGACGACAGGCGAGCCGATGACAGCGAGCAGCTTCATGGCCGGGGCAACGCGGGCGGCAACGCCCTCGGCATCGCGCAGCGCAATCTGCTTGGGCACCAGTTCGCCAATGATGAGCGAGCCATAGGTGATGAGCACCACGACCACGCCCACGCCCAGGACATCGGCAACATTGGCGGGGACGCCGACCGAAAGCAGCCAGGCCGTGAGACGCAAGCCAAGCGTCGCGCCGGAAAACGCGCCGGAGAGAATGCCAACCAGCGTGATGCCGATCTGTACCGAGGAGAGGAACTTGCCGGGGTCTTCAGCCAGCTCGATGGCGACAGCGGCGCCCTTGTTGCCTTGATCCGCCATGCCGCGCAGGCGGGCTGGACGGGCGGAAACGACTGCCAGTTCCGACATTGCCAACAGGCCGTTGACGACTACCAGAACGACGACGATCAGGATTTCTACGAACAAGGTCTTTTCATGGAAATGCGGTCCCGCTCTCAGCATCGGGTCGCTTGTGCACGCGCAATATAGAGGCAAATCCCGCGGTTGCACCATGGGTCTCGAAAATATGCCGCAGCTGCCGGGCCGGACGCTGGCAAGGCAACCTTTCGCGCCGCGACAAACGTTTACCGTGGGAGAGTCACGCGCGGAGCCGGGATATGCCCCTTGTCGACAAGCTGCTGATCCTGGCCATGGCGGCGCAGGTGGTGTTGACGCTGGGTATTCTGGTCTTGATGGGCAGGGAGCGCGTCCCGCGGGTGATGCGGGGCGAGATCGCCGTGGCGGACATCGCCGTGGACCGCAGCGCCTATCCGCTGCGGGCGCGGCTGCTGTCGAACAGTTTTGACAACCAGTTCCAGTTGCCCGTGCTGTTCTACGTGGCGGTGCTGACCGTGTTGTGGAGCGGCGGTGCCGGCCTTGTCGACGTGCTGCTGGCCTGGGCTTTCGTTGTCCTGCGCTACCTCCATGCAGCGATCCATATCACCACCAATCGCGTGCATCGGCGCTTTGCCGCCTATGGCGCGGGCCTTGTGGTCCTTGTCCTTCTGTGGCTATGGCTCGTGCTGCGTCTTGTTGTTCTAGCCCCGAGTATGTGAATGCGTCTCCCCGGTCGCCTTTCTGCCGCCATCGCCGTGCTGACCGATGTGGAAACGCGCAAGCGCCCGGTTTCCGAAGCGCTGAAGGCCTGGGGGCTCAACAATCGCTTCGCCGGCGCCGGTGATCGCGCCGCGATCGGCAATCTCGTCTATGACGCCTTGCGGCGCCGGGCGTCGCATGCCGCGCTGATGGGCAGCGACAGCCCGCGGGCGCTCGTGCTGTCGGTTGCGGTGCGCGACTGGCATCAGGACGCGGCGGCACTCAACGAGAGCTTTGCCGGGGACAGTCATGCGCCGGAGCCGTTGAGCGCGGACGAGCTTGCCAGCGTCGCCGGCCAGCTTGCCGACGATACGCCCGGCTGGGTGTTGGCCGATGTGCCGGAATGGCTGGCGCCGTCGCTGGAGCGCGCTTTCGGCGACAGCTGGATGGCCGAGGGTCAGGCGATGGCCGGTCGGCCCTCGCTCGACCTGCGCACCAATACGCTCAAGTCGAGCCGCGACCGGGTGACCAAGTCGCTGGCGCGGTTCAACCCGCAGCCGACCGCGATTTCGTCGGTGGGCGTGACCATGCCGGCTGGGCCGGGCGATGCGCGGACCCCCAATGTCACGACGGATGAGGGCTATATCAAGGGCTGGTTCGAAGTGCAGGACCAGGGTAGCCAGATCGTGGCGGCACTGGCGGGTGCAAGGCCGGGCGAGCAGGTGCTCGACCTCTGCGCCGGGGCTGGCGGCAAGACCCTGGCCCTCGCCGCGGCGATGGCGAACAAGGGGCAGATCTTTGCCTATGACAGCGACCGCAACCGGCTGGCGCCGATCTATGACCGGCTCAAGCGCAACGGCGCGCGCAATGTGCAGGTGCGGGCGCCACAGCCGGGGGCGCTCGATGACCTGGTGGGCAAGATGGATCGCGTGGTGATCGATGCGCCCTGTACGGGCACGGGCACCTGGCGACGGCGGCCGGACACCAAATGGAAGCTGACCCCGGAACTGCTAGGCCAGCGCGTGGCGGAACAGGCCGCCATCCTGGCGGAGGGGCAGAAGTATCTCAAGACAGGCGGCACGCTGGTCTATATCACCTGCTCGATCCTGCCCGAGGAGAACGACGACCAGGTCGCCGCTTTCCTCGCAGCCAATCCCGAATTCGCGCCGGTGGCGCCCGAGGCGCTGTGGCAGGAGACTTTCGGCGCGCCGCTACCCCCCGGCATCGCGACCAACCAGTCCGGCATGGCATTGACGCCGCGGCTGACCGGCACGGACGGGTTCTATCTCAATGCGATGCGGCGGGCGGGTTGATCGCGGGCCGATCAGCACCGCTCCCACGCCCTGAGTGAACCATGGCGAGGGTGGTGCGTTGAACGGTCAGCGTCCACAGCAGCGAGCATTCGCCATGACCACCCCTTCCCTTGCCGACTACAAGACACCCCGCCCCTGGGTGACACTGGGGATTTTCCTGGTGGTCGTCGTCGGCGTCAGCTTGCTGATCGGCACCCAGTCAACACCGGGTCCCTGGTATGAAGCACTCGAAAAGCCGCCCTTCAATCCACCCAGCTGGGTTTTCGGCCCGGTCTGGACCACGCTTTATGTGCTGATCGCGATAGCGGGTTGGCGCATCTGGATGATCGATCCGGGCAGCGGCGCCATGAAAGTCTGGTTCGCGCAGATGCTGGTCAACTGGGCCTGGTCGCCGGTGTTTTTCATTGGCGAGATGCTGTGGGTGGCCTTTGCCGTCATCATCGTCATGCTGGCGCTGATCGCGGCATTCATCGCCCTGGCCCGCAGGCACGATCTGCTGGCGGCATGGCTCTTCGTGCCCTACCTGGCCTGGGTAAGTTTCGCCACCCTGCTCAACTTCTCCATCGCCATACTGAACTAGGCCGGCGCAACCCGGCGCGGCGCAGGCTTTTCCAGTCCGCGCGCCCAGCGCACGGCTGGGCGTTCGAGGGCATGGAAGCTGAGCGTGGCCACTGCGATGCTGAGCGCAATGGCCAGTGCACTCGACCACAGCCAGATGGTCCAGCCACCTTCGTTCCACGTCTGAAAGGACGGCGGCAGCAGGCGGGCCAGCAGGCCGATAATCAGGAAGTGCCAGATATAGATGCCGAACGAGATTTGCGCGATGAAGCGGGCAAGGCGATTGTCCAGCAGGCGCCCGGCGACAATCGAGGATGGCAGGGCAATCAGTGCCAGCCCGGCGGCGAGCGGCATCCAGGGATAGCCATAGGGAATGCCGAAGAGGCCGAAACCCTCGCTGGGGCCGCCGACATGCGCCGCCATGATCGCAAGGGTCGCGCCGAGCGCACCGAGGCCGATGAGGTCGAAGGCCCAGTGCCGCATGGCGGCGCATTTGACCTGGATGCCGGCAGCCAGTGCGCCGATGGCGAAGATGGCGAAGAAGCCGATGGGGTTGAAGCGCGGCATCCATGCCTTGGCGCCGCCGACAAGACCATGATCCCAGCCGCGGCCGACCTCGTCGATGGGGGCCCATTGCACCACCAGCCAATGCAGGGCAACGACCAGCGCCACCACGCCCAGCCAGGCCAGTCGCGCTGACCGAGAACCGAGGCGCAGGGCGAACAGGGCCGCAAGGCAGAGCGGCAGCAGGATATAGGCGGTCACTTCGAAGCTGATGGACCAAAGCGGGCCATTGTTGTCGACCGGAAACAGGGTGAACCAGTGCCAGTCGCTGATCAGCAGGAACCCGGCGGCAAAGCGCAGCATGTGCTCGCTATCCAGCGGGGATCCGCTGATGGTGACGCTGAAGATCAGGCTGACCACCAATGCCAGCCAATAGCCGGGCAGGATGCGGGCGGCACGGCGCAGGGTGTAGTCCCGCAGCGACGGCATGGCCTCGCCCCGATCCAGCGCCAGCCAGAATGGGCGCGCGAGCAGATAGCCACTCAGCACGAAGAAGATACAGACGCCAAAGCTGCCCATGACCAGGAAAGCCAGCACGGGGGTTGCACCGTCCGGCACGTTGCCCATGTCCATGCGGAAGGCCAGGTGGTGCAGCAGCACCATCAGGCAGGCGGAGGCACGCAGAAAGTCTGCGCCGAGCAATCGCTGTTGAGTCAACTGAACTTCCTGCACCGTTCCGGCCAAGGCGTGCCCCAGTGTTTCGCCGCGGTCAAGCAGGAAGACGCCCGACCGGTCGCGAGGACCCTGCCGTGCAAGCCTGATCTGCAGGGGTCCGCACTTGCGGAATCTGCGCCATGGCGATATGGCCTCGCCATGCAAAGCCCAGAGACTGCCGCCCCCGACGCCATACTCATTGTGGACTTCGGTTCGCAGGTCACCCAGCTGATCGCGCGCCGCATCCGCGAGACGGGCGTTTATTGCGAAATTCACCCCTTCCAGAATGCCGGCGCCGCCATGGCGACGCTCCGCCCGCGTGGCGTAGTGCTGTCGGGGGGACCTGCCTCGACGCTGGACGAAAATGCGCCGACCATCGATCCGGCGATCCTTGATGCAGGCGTGCCGATCCTGGGCATCTGTTATGGCCAGCAGGCGCTGTGCATGGCGCTGGGCGGCAAGGTCGAGGCCGGCCACCACCGCGAATTCGGCCGCGCCGAAGTCAAGGTGGAGAAACCCTCAGCGCTCTATGACGGGGTCTGGGATCTCGCGTCGGAGCATCAGGTATGGATGAGCCATGGCGACCGCGTCGTGGCCCTGCCCGAGGGTTTCGAGGTCGTCGGTACCTCGGCCAACGCGCCCTTTGCCATGATCGCCAACGAGGCGCGACGCATCTGGGCCGTGCAGTTCCACCCTGAAGTGGTGCATACGCCCGATGGCGCCAAGCTCTACGCCAACTTCGTCCACAAGATCTGCGGCATCGACTCCACCTGGACCATGTCTGCCTATCGCAGCAAGATGATCGAGAAGATCAGGGCGCAGGTCGGCTCCGAACGCGTCATCTGCGGCCTCTCCGGCGGCGTCGACTCCTCGGTGGCCGCGGTCCTGATCCACGAGGCGATCGGCGACCAGCTGACCTGCATCTATGTCGATCACGGGCTGATGCGGCTCAACGAGAGCGAGCAGGTCGTGACCATGTTCCGCGACCAGTACAATATCCCGCTGGTGCATGTGGATGCGTCCAAGCTGTTCCTGCGCGAGCTCGAGGGCCAGTCCGACCCCGAAACCAAGCGCAAGATCATCGGCCGCCTGTTCATCGAGACCTTCGAGGAAGAGGCCCGCAAGCTGGGTGGCGCCAAATTCCTGGCGCAGGGCACGCTCTATCCGGACGTGATCGAGTCGGTGTCGTTTACCGGCGGTCCGTCGGTGACCATCAAGAGCCACCACAATGTAGGCGGACTGCCCGAACGCATGAACATGGCGCTGGTCGAGCCGCTGCGCGAGCTGTTCAAGGATGAAGTGCGGGTGCTGGGGCGTGAACTGGGCCTGCCCGAGAGCTTTATCGGGCGCCACCCCTTCCCCGGCCCCGGCCTTGCCATCCGCTGCCCCGGCGGTATCACCCCGGAAAAGCTCGACATCCTGCGCCAGGCGGACGCGATCTACCTCGATGAAATCCGCAAGTCGGGCCAGTATGACAAGATCTGGCAGGCCTTCGCCGTGCTGCTGCCGGTGCAGACGGTCGGCGTCATGGGTGACGGTCGGACCTATGAATTCGTGTGCGCGCTGCGCGCCGTGACCTCAGTGGACGGCATGACCGCGGACTTCTACCAGTTCGACATGAACTTCCTGGGCAAGACCGCCACGCGCATCATCAACGAAGTGCGCGGCATCAACCGGGTGGTCTACGACGTGACGAGCAAGCCGCCCGGCACCATCGAGTGGGAATGAGCTGACAGCGGGAATCCTGAGGCAAGCGGCACGTTTGCTTTCAACCGGCAGCATGCTAAACGTGCGCGCAATCGAATTACGACCTTAGGCAGGCCATGTCCCAGGACAATATTTTCCGCGAAGTCGACGAGGAGT
>JADKLW010000095.1_pt1 | contig 53219 bp, 48 predicted proteins | sample 8641881 | NCBI WGS metagenome assembly JADKLW01 (sample SAMN16272185, study PRJNA661076) | feces metagenome | isolation source: fecal sample from diarrhoea affected cattle B | host: Bos taurus | place: South Africa: Lokaleng Village, Mahikeng | collected 2019-09
AGGCCGCCCGCCACGATGGCGACCACCTGCCCGGCCGATCCGGCCATGACGAGGCTCACCGCCACGGCGGCCAGCCCGATGGCGGCACGCTGCCAGTCCGGGGTCAGGCTGCGGGCCATGCCCCTGACAGCCTGCGCTACCACGGCGACCGCGACGAGCTTGAGCCCATGCAGCACGCCCTGCGCCACCGGCCCGTCGAGGCTGGCGGCACCCAGGGCAAAGGCGAGCAGCAGGGCCGCCGATGGCAGGGTGAAACCGGCCCAGGCGGCCAGCGCCCCCAGCGGGCCGGCCCGCCACAGGCCCAGCGCAAAGCCGACCTGGCTCGAGGCCGGGCCGGGCAGGAACTGGCACAGCGCCACGAGGTCGGCATAGTCGGCCTCGCGCATCCAGCGCCGGCGCAGCACGATCTCGTCACGGAAATAGCCGAGATGGGCGATGGGGCCGCCGAACGAGGTCAGCCCGAGCTTGAGGAAGGCGCGCAGCACTTCGCCGGCCGTTCCCCGCTCCTGCGCTGTGTCACTGTCCATCCTTGCCCCCCGCGCGCTATTTGGGCAGCACGACTTCCTGGTCGCCGATATTCTGGAAGCGTGACGGTATCACGACACTGCCGCCCCCTGCCCTCGTGCCGCCGCTGCCGCAGAAGTCGTGGCGGTTGGCCCGGGCCACGAAGCCCGACAGCCGTCGCAGCGCCTCGTCCACCGACAGCGATTGCTCATGCGGCGTCTCGACCAGGAGGCTGTCGAGCGCGAAGCCATAGCTGTCGTGGCGGTAGTTCAGCGCCCGCACGAACCAGGCGATGAAGGCGTCATTCTCGTATTTGCGCGCCACGAGGTTGTCGCCCATGGCCGGCGGCAGGCCGTTGTGCAGCCCGCCATAGGCGGCGGCGCGCTGGCGATCGATCTCGATCACGGCGCAGATGGCGGCAAAGGTGCCGGGCAGCGTATCGATATCGGCGGTGATGTGCCGCCCCACCGTCGAATAGCGGGTGCGCGAGGAGCGATATTCCGTCTGCTTGAGCCAGGCATAGTAGCGCTCGACGCGGTAGTGCTCGTCCTTGCGGGGCGGGATGATGCGTGTGCGCTGCAGTTCCACCGAGGTGTCGAACACCCAGTCCTTGGCATGGGCGGCGACGAGGAAGCGCCAGACGCGGTCGTGCATCTCCTCTTCCTGGTCGGTCCTTTTGAAATTGGAGACCGGCTCCTGGCGCAGGCTGGCCATGGCCCTGCCCGCCGCGGGCATGGCCACGTCATGGGTATAGCTGGGCGCCGCGCGGCCGAAATCGCCCACCGGTCGGGCGGGAGAACAGGCGGCCAGCAGCGCCACGAGCAGCAACGCGCCCGTCAGTCGGCAAAACTTATCCACGCTTGTGCTGTGGCCGTGTAGGATCGAGCCTCGTGCTTGGCTGCTGTTGCGGCGTACCGCGTTCATAACGCACCCCGGTAAACATCAATATCTGGGCGTCACCGGGCGCTTTTGCCGTCCCGCTGCTGTGCGCTTTGGGCCGTCGGTCGAATTTGACGAGCTTTCCCAAGCTGTCCTCCAGGTTCTCGCTCCTCCATTCCCACTGGAGGCAACGGTTTGCGTTGCAAATCAGTGCACGCGACGCCCCCGTGCAGCTTGCTGATATCGGCATTAAGAGATCGTCAAGGTTAACAGTCTGCTAACGAATTGGCGGCAAGAGTGACTGCGCATCAAATGTGATGCGATTCCGAATAAGCGGTTCCCGAAAAATGCTTGGTTTTCAGCCCTACGAGACGTTTCAACTGCTCATCGAGTCGGGTGGCGTCGACCGTACGAATACCCTGCTGATCGCCGCTTGCGATGCCTATGCCCGCCGCGGCAAGCCGACCGTTCCCGAAATGGAACAGTTCGAGACCCTTGCCTCGCGCCTGTTTCCCATCGCCGCTCCCCCCGCCCGCGCCAAGGGCGCCGCCATCCTGGGTCGCGCCGAAATGCTGTCGCCGACGCTCGAACAGCTGGTCATCGACCATATCGGGGACGACCTGATCAGCTTCCTCGGCGCCGCACCCGAGCTCAGCGAAACCACGATGATCGAGATCATCACCCGCTATGACGTTCCTGCCGCGGCCACCATCGCGGCCCGCGCGGACCTCTCCAACGTGGTGCTGGCCAAGCTCTTCCAGATGAATTCGCGCAAGGTTTACAGGGCCTTGGCGTCCAATACCCACATCGTGCCGCGCGGCGCCTATCTCAGCGCCCTCGCCCGCTCCGCCCAGATGGACCACATGGTCGCCGAGAGCCTGGCCGACCGCAACGACTTCGACGCCGCCCTCCTGGCACCGGCCTTCTTCGACCTGTCCGATGCGCACCGCGTCAAGGTCATCCGCGCCTTTGCCCACCGCGAAACGCCGGCCGCGCCGATCAGCAAGACCATCGAACAGCTCACCATCGCCAACCAGGAACTGACCCGGGCGCTGATGAAGCTGTTCTCGGAAAACCGCCGTCCGGAAGTCACGCGCCTGCTCAGCCAGATCACCGGGCTCGACGAAGTGCGCTGCGGCCAGATTGCCCACGACGTCACGGGCGCCGCCCTCTTTGTCATCCTGCGCGCCTTCGGCTGCACCGCCTATGATGGGCTGAAGGTTCTGATCCACGCGACCAGCAAGGACAGCGAACGCTCCGAAGCGCTGGCGGATTTTGCCAGCATGTTCGGCAATGTGACACCGGAATCAATGGCTTACCTCCTCAGCGCCTGGCGCGGGGAAGTGAACCTGCTCGAGCTCAACAAGCCCGAATACAAGCCCTTTACCGAGACCGTCCGCCGGCCTCCGGTGCAGACCTTGGCGCCGGCGCACAATCCGGTGGTCGAGCAGGCCATCGAGGCCCTGGCCCGCATTGGCGTGCGCCGCGCCAGCTAAGTCACTGGGGAATCACGTCGATTCCCGGGTCATCCCCGCGCATGTCGAGGCTGAGCACCCAGAGATCGGGATCGAACCGGACCTCCTGGGCAATCCGCTCCGCGACCTTGCCGGCCTCGACCCGGCTGAACCGCCGCTGGAAGACCAGGTTGGCATCGTCCGACCGGCTGGCCATGGGCGCCGGCGTATAGAGCGACCTGGTCCCGTCGAGGTGATCCACCTCGATGAAGACCTGCCCGGCAATCGGATCGCCGCGGCGCGCCACCACGCACATATTGCCGATGTCATTGTGGCGCCGCACAAAGGCGCCGCACCAGATATCGCTGCGCAGGGCCGCCACTAGATCTCGGCGCCGGCCTGCCGCAACAGGCCGACCAGATCGGGTTTCACCTGCCCGGTGACCTTGTAGCTGTGGAAGTTCTCGAACTCGCGAATGGCCCTGGCCGTGGCATCGCCGGGATGGCCGTCGATGGAGCCGTGGTAGAAGCCAAGGCTGGCGAGGCCCCGCTGGATCTGGCTGACCATCTCGGTATTGCTTGCCAGCGCTGCCGCCGGCTTGGCCGCTGCCTGGCTCGGCATGGGCTCTGCCTGGGCAGGCGCAACCGGACGCGCCGCGGCCATGGGCTCGAGCGAGGCCACCTGCACCGGTGCGGGCATCGCCTGCGGGGGCGAAGCCAGCGGCACGGAGGGCACCGGCCGTGTGACTGGAGCCGGCGGCGACGAGCGGCCGTCCACGGCCGCGACGATGGAATCGATGGTCAGCGCTGCCGCATTGCCAATGGTATCGACCGCTTGGTCGACCGGCGTCAGGCTCGACACCCGCGCCACCACCACATCGTTCTGCGGCACCGGCGCGGCGGCGGCCTGCTGGACCACCTGCGGTGGAACGACAGGAGCGGCCTGGGCGGCCCTGGGCTGGGCGACCGGCGCTACTCCCGCCGCGTCGGCGCGCAGGATGGCGTCGATCACATCGGGCGTCAGCGCGCCGGTGGGCGTCATGCCGTTGCGGGTCTCGAACGCGCGGATCGCCTCGGCAGTGCGCGGTCCGTAGAAGCCATCCACGGTGCCACTGAACAGACCAAGCTCGGTCAGCTTCTTCTGCACGGCAAAGGCATCCCGGTTACCCACCGGCGCGTCGGGGATCGCGGGCGGCGCGACGGCGGGCGTCACGCTGCCTGTCGTCTCGCTGGCGATCGGGGGCAGCACGGCCGTCTGTGGTTCGGGGGCAGCAACCGGCACGGGTGCAAGCATCGGCTGCGCCACCGGAGCGGGCACGTCCGCGGTCTGGACAAAGAAGGGCGCCGGATGGCGGGCCGTCTGGAAATAGAGGGCATTGCTGGCGGCCAGTGCCGTCAGGGTCACCAGCGCCAGCAGCCCCGTGGAGGCGAGTGGCGCGCGCATGTAGCGCGAAATGGTCCAGAGGCCGGCGCGACCGAGCGAGGCCGCAACAGCGCTTCCTGCCGCCAGGGGCAGGCGCGAGAAAGTGGTTGCCGTCATTGCGCTTTTCTTTTTTCGTCTTGCCATGAAATTTTCGGAGCGGCGGCTGGCTCTTTGCGGATGGGAGTTACAGCGCCAGTCTCTTCGCTCTTTATTGCCGGACCGTTTATGGGCAACAAAACAGTCACGGTTGTCCCCGCTCCTATTTCCGACATTGCCCGCAAAGTGCCGTCGTGCAGGTCGACCAGACCCTTGACGATGGACAGGCCGAGCCCGGTACCGTCATAGCGGCGCGTCAGCCCATCCTGCACCTGGAAGAACGGCTCACCGACTCGGCTGAGCGATTCGGGAGCCATGCCCACGCCATTGTCGCTGACCGACAGGTTGAGGCTCTGGCCCTGGCGCTTGAGGCTGACTATGACCCGGCCACCCGGATGGCTGAACTTGATTGCGTTGGACAACAGGTTGAGCAGGATCTGGCGGCAGGCGCGCTCGTCGGCGACCAGCATGGGCAGGTTGTCCGTAATGTCGGCAACCAGCGTCACGCTCTGCGCCTGCGCCATTGAATCCACCATGCCGAAACACGGTGCGATCATGTCCTGGACCAGGAAGGGCTCGGTCTGCAACTCGAACTTGCCGGCCTCGATCTTGGACATATCGAGCAGCATGCGCACGACTTCGAGCAGATGCTTGCCGCTCTGGTGGATCAGGCCCGCGTACTCACGGTGCGTCGTCGAAAGCTCGCCACCGATATCGCTGGTCATCATCTCCGAGAAGCCGACCACGGCGTTGAGCGGCGTGCGCAGTTCATGGCCGATGGTTGCGAGGAACCGGGACTTGGCAGCGGATGCCTCTTCGGCAGTTCGCCGGGCCTCGGCCATCGCGGCTTCGCTGTCCTTGCGGCTGGTGATGTCGCGCAACAGCGCCACCACTTCATGACGCTGCCCGACCGTGTCGGGATCGCGCACCGGCGACAGGCTGATTTCGACCCAGATGAACCGCGGCACGCCGGTGGAGACGAGCGGATCGTCCTGGCGCATGCGCACTTCGAGCACGCGCGACCTGCCGCCCTGGTTGGCGTCGGCAAAGGCGGTTAGATAGGCTGGCCGGTCGAGCACGTGCAGGCGCTCACCCAGGCCACCGCCCGACAGTTCGTAGCGCCGGCACCCGAACAACCGCTCGGACGAGCGGGAGGCTAGCAGGATTTCGCCATCGGTGGAAAAGCGGATCACGCCATCCTGCACATGCTCGAGCAGGTGCTGATAGGCCGTCACCTGCGCCTTGTCATAGACCTCATAGGCCGCATTGATGCGGTTGGCGCTATGGAGCACCAGAGACACAGCGCCAATGAAGGCCGTCGCGCAGGTGCCCAGCAGAACAACATCGGACACCGGAATTGCCGGGAACGACATGCCGGTCGTCACCACACCAACGGCCATCAGGCCGCCAAACATCATCCAGCTCTGGCGCCGCAGGGCCTGGTGACCCAGCAGCGACGCCATGATCGGCGCCATCACGGCAATCGCCAGCCCGGCATCGCCGAGGCGGGGATCGGCCAGGGTGAGCAGGGCGCCGATGATCAGCAGTGCACACACCTGGCCGGCGGCGGCCTGCTCGAACAGGCGGCGCTGGTGCAGGCTGAGCGTCACCATGCCCGCCAGAAGACTCAATGTGGCAGTGAAGAGCGGCAACATGGCGCCCGTAACGGAGAGATAGACGGCCAGCGGCATGCAAAGCGCGCTGAGCAGAATCAGGATGCGTGAATTGTTGGCCAGGGTCTTGCGGCGCAGCATTTCCGGGCGAGCTCCGCCACCCGTGATCGCCATCGGCATCTCTCTGCTTGCGCCGAAAGAGAACAGGCTACGCATACGCATTACTCACTATCACGACGCCAGCAATCCGGATGCCATGGCCTCCGGCAAAAGCCTGAACGGGGTCAGGTCTTGTTGCAGGCACCCTGCGCGGGAAGAGCTAAAGGCGCTCTTAAACCCGCGGCCCGCCCGGGGCCCGGAACCGCATCGGAGGGGGCCTTTCTCGGGTTAGCGTAAACAAGGTGTTGCTCTGCTTAGGACGATCGATGGCATTTGCATAAAATTTTATCGAAATGTCCCAAAACGGCTTAACGGGATCGGCGTAGTTTGCTCATTGCAGGCTAGGACCGGCCTGAAAAAGTTCGGATTAGACAATGTTCGCCATCGCTCGCTCCGTTTTCTGGCTGACGCTCGCCTATGTCGTGATCAAGCCAGCCGTGGACCTTCCCGACGCCAATGCGCTGTCTGCGCAGGCCATGGCGGCCGGCAGCCGTGTCGTTGCCGAGCAGATTGCCAATATCGAATGCGACAGTTTCGAGTGCATGGGCGGCAAGGCCATTGCCGCCGCTGCGCTTCAGTCCTCCCCGTCCGTCGGTGCACCCATGCATGTACAGCCGACGATAAATCTGGCTCCCATGCCTCGACCACGGCCAGACAGGGCGGGTTAGCGGGCGCCCTGCCTCGGGCCCCCGAATAGACCCCAGGGTTCGCGTCACTTCCGCAAGCGATGCTCTAACGACCCTGGGCCTGCCGCAAGCACGCTGCCCCGTGCTTGCGGCTTTTTCCTGTGCTCCGATGCTCTGGTAATGGCCGCCGGCTTTTACTAGATAGACGCCATGAGCGAACCCAAGGCCTTCCAGGATATTGCCGAGAACCTTTCCTTCCTTGACGACTGGGAAGACCGGCTGAACTACGTCATCGAGCTTGGCCAGGCACTGCCGCCCATGCCCGAGAGCGACAAGACGGCCGAAAACAAGGTCAAGGGATGCGTGTCCAACGTCTGGCTGGTCTCGAGCGTTGATCGCTCGAGCGGGTCGCCCATCATGACCTTCCGCGGCCAGTCCGACGCCATCATCACCAAGGGCCTCGTGGCGGTCCTTATCGCCCTCTATTCGGACCGCCCGGCTGCCGAAATCGCCGACACCGACGCGATTGCCTGGTTCAAGACGGTTGGGCTCAGCGAGCATCTGGGCATGCAACGCTCGAACGGGCTGGTTGCCATGGTCAACCGGATCCGCGCCGAGGGCAACGCGCTGAGCTGAGCGCCCGGCGCCCTCAGCCCGCGTCCTCAGCAAACAGTGGAGGCCGCTTCTCCAGCCAGTGCCGCTCCGCCCTGCCCTGCTGCCCCTGGGCATGCGGCGACAGCCCGAAACAGGCCGCAAGCTGGTCGAGGGCGATCCGCAGCACCAGCTTGGCGCTGCGCCGGGGCCACCGCCGCTCCGTCTCGATCTCCTGCAGCCCCTTACCCATGGCACAGACATCGAACAATATGCCCCAGCAGTCGGCCGGCAGCGCAGCGGCAAGCTGGTTGAGCTTGCTGCGCGCTGCGACTGCCGTTTCGCTGGCGGTCTCAACGCCATTGCCCGAGCGATCACGACCGCCCACCCGTGCCGCATCATAGGACATGGTCACCCGTGGCACGATCCGGCTGCGCAGGATCAACCGCTCCAGCCGCTCGGCCGCCGCAAGATGATGCGCCCCCAGGAACGGGGCGCCACCGCCCGGCGCCTTGGCTGCCAGCCTCGTCAGGACCGAGCCTTCTTCGCGCTCAGTCATTGCCCGCACCACTCGGTGGCGCGCTACTCGCCAGCAGTTGTTCAAGCAGGCTGACTTCTTCATCAAAACCCCGATCGTCACGCATGTCTTCGATCCGGGCACAGGCGTAGGAGACTGTTGTCCTATCCCGCCCGAATATCCTGCCGATTTCCGCCAGGCTGCGTCCACGGACGACGTGCGAGAGATACATGGCCAGCTGACGTGCCTGAGCGGTGGATGGATGGCCGCGGCTTTTGTGCAGAAGCAGCCGTATCGGCACATGTTTACGCCGCGCCACCAGCGTGATCACATCATCGCAGGTGTGCTGCCGGGTTCGGTGCCACGCCAGCGAACGGCGTTGAACGAGTGGAGAAGGAGTATGATGCATCGGCCTGCCTCGTCAGATAGAAGGAATTTATTCCTACATACTGCGACAGGCAATGGCAGACGGGGATAAGTCAGCCCATGAAAATCAAACGGCCGCTTCAAGAGCGGCCGTTTAGCAGGGGTTTTGCACAGGAGCCCGGCAGGCGCTGAGGGCCTGAACGGAAGCCGGATCAGGCAGCTTTGCGGCCCAAACCATTGTCCTTGGCCAGCTTGGACCGCGTGGCGGAGTAGCTTGGCGCAACCATGGGATAGTCGGCCGGCAGGCCCCACTTCTCGCGATATTCTTCAGGCGAGAGATTGTAGTGGGTGCGCAGGTGACGCTTCAGCGACTTGAACTTCTTGCCGTCTTCGAGGCAGATGATGTAGTCGGCAGTAACGGACTTGCGGACGGGTACGGCCGGCTTGAGTTCCTCGGCGGGCGCCTGGACTTCGTTGGTCTGGAGGCCGCGCAAGGCGCCGTGAACATCGGCGATCAGCTTGGGTAGATCGGTCACGCTGACCGAGTTGTGGCTGACATAGGCGGAGACGATTTCGGTGCTGAGTTCGATCAGATCGTGCTCATAACCGGTGGCCGAGCCGGTGGGATCACTCATAATTCAACCTTTCTTTTTTTTATTGGGCTGGAACAGGGGCAGTCACAACCGTGACGCATTCCTAGGACTGTTCATTGCCATTCGCAACCCGATGTGCAGCGATTAACATGTTACCAGTAAGCATTTATAACTGCGAACTTGGACTTCTTTTAGACTTTAGTTCATCCACAACCATGTCCACTGACGTCTCATCCTGAACACGATAACTTGCCCTTGCTAGGAGATGGGCCGCGACGGGCGTGGTGAGCAGCAGAAATACAATGCCCATGATGGCCCGCAGCGCGACGCCGGCATCGAAACTCAGCACCGCAACGGCCAGAAGAACCAGTCCGCCGCCAACGGCGCCAGCCTTGGAGGCGGCATGCATGCGCGTGTAGAGATCGGGCAGCCTCCACACGCCCAGGGCCGCCACCAGACTGAAGCTTGCGCCCAGCACCAGCACGACACATCCGAAATAGACCAGGATATCGGCAATCATGATCTGTCCCTCGAGGCGGAGCGCGAGAAGATGTAGCGTGCCAGCGCGACGGTCGCCATGAAGCCCAGCAGCGCCAGGGCGATGGCAATATCGAGATAGAGATAGAGACCGGTGCGGACGGCGATGGCGCCGACAAAGCCCATGGCAATAACCGTCAACAGATCAAGCGCCAGCACCCGATCGGCAAGGGTGGGGCCGACGATGATGCGCGCTACGGAGATGAGCAGCGCCAGGCCGAGCAGGACGAGGGAAAAGAGGGTCGCCAGGGAAAGGGCATCAGTGGGCGTCATGAAAATACCTCGCGCACCTTGGTCTCGAATCCCCCGGCAATATCGGCAATCAATGCCTCACGCGTGTCCAGCGTCAGCACATGGACATAGAGCACGGACCGGTCTTCGCTCACATCGATGCTGAGGGTACCCGGCGTCAGAGTAATGAGATTGGCCAGCAACGCTATCTCCGCATCCGACTTCACGGTGAGCGGAAAGGCGACGATTGCGGGGCGGATGGCCGACTTCAGGTCGGGAGTGAGCACGACCCGCGCCACGCGTATGGCGCTGGCGGCCAGTTCGTAGAGGAAAAGCAGCAGCAGCGAGGCGACCCGGCGAACTTTGCGCAGCGCCCGCGGCGGCGCAAAGACACTGCGCAGCATCAGAACGGCCACGCCGCCGATGGCCACGCCCAGCAGCAGGTTGAGCCCGGTAAAGTTCCCGGTGATGGCAGCCCAGACCAGGGCCAGTACGAGGACGGTTGCAGCTGGATTCATGGCGTTGCCCCCGCAAGTCCGACGGCCTCGACGTAGCGCGTCGGGTCAAGGATGTCCGGCGCACCGGCCTGCAATGCCTCGAACAGGCCATTGGGCCACAGGCCCGCAGCCACCACCAGCGTGACCAGCACGACAGCGGCGCCCATGCCGGACCAGGCCAGACCAGGCCGGGCTTCCCCCTGCGCCGTATCATCGGGGGTCGATCTCCAGAAGATGTGTGCCCAAAGGCGTGAACCGGCAATCAGGGTCAGAACGGCGTTGATCAGCAGCGCCCCGGCCACCAGCCCGCCGCTCCAGCCTCCGGCACCAAGGCTCGCCTGCAGCAACAGCAGCTTGGGCCAGAACCCGAGCAGCGGCGGCACGCCCGCCGTGGCAAAGACCAGCAACAAGAACAGAATCGACAGTGGCGCGCTGGCAGCATAGAGCCCGCCCATGTGCCGCGTATCGGTGGCGCCGGTGGCCCGTTCGACTAGGCCTGCGACCAGATAGAACGCGGTCATGGTCAGGATGGCGTGGAAGACGTAGAGCCCGGCCCCGCTGACACCCGCCAGCGAGGGAATGGCAATGCCCGCCAGGATCGCTCCAACGCCGCCAATGACGAGAAAGCCGATCGAGCGCCGCAGGTTGGTCTCGGCAATGGCGCCGAGCGGGGCAATCAGCAATGTGCCAATGGCTATGGCGACCAGAGCCGGCTCAAGCAGATCGCGGCTGGCCGGCAGCAGCACCACCAGCGCACGCAGCATGGCATAGGCACCCACCTTGGTCAGCAGGCCCGCAAACAGGGCCGACACCGCGGCGGGCGGCGTGTGGTAGGAGGCGGGAAGCCATGCATTGAGCGGGAACGCTGCGGCTTTCATGCCGAAGGCCAGCAGCAGGATTGCAGCGATGGCGGCCATCGCGGAAGGATTTGCCGCGGGCGCCACGCGCAGGATGTCGGCCATGTTGAGCGTGCCCACCAGGCCATACAGCAGCCCGAGCGCCAGCAGGAACAGCGTCGTCGCCAGGAAGTTGAGGAACCCGTACTTGACGGCGGCATCGAGCTGGGCCGGCCGGTTGCCCAGCACGATCAGCCCGAACGAGGCGATCAGCATCACCTCGAACCAGACATAGAGATTGAAGAGGTCCCCTGTCAGAAACGAACCGGTGACGCCCGCCAACAGCAGCAGCACCATGGCATGGAAGCCGTTCCGCTCCTGGGCCGGCGTCTCGCTCTCGGCATAGATCAGAACGGCCAGTGTCACCACGGCGGCGGCCAGGGCGAAGGCCGCCCCGAACATGTCGGCCGCCAGGCTGATGCCGAAGGGTGGCAGCCACTTGCCCATGGTCATGCTGAGTGGACCATCCTCGAACACGCGCAGCAGGAGCGTGACTTCGCAGGCAATGACGGCGCAGACCACCAGGACGGCCAGCATGAAGGCGAGATTGCCGGCGCGCTGCAGCATGAGCGCGGCGGCAGCCCCCATCAGGGACAGTGCGACCGGCAGGACGATGACCCAGTCGGCGGCGGCCGTCGCCGTATCGATCATTGCGGTTGGCAGCACCAGCTCTTCCATCTCAATAGCTCAATGGTGGGTTGGGCTCGTTCACCGGCTCGGCGACGCGCATCGTATCGGTATTGTCGGCGTCCAGGCTCTGATAGGCCCGAAAAGCCAGGACCAGCAGGAAGCTGAACATGGCAAAGCCGATGACGATTGCCGTGAGGATCAAGGCCTGTGGCAGCGGATTGGCAATAGGTCCGGCCGGCTGATCGAGGCCAGCGGGGATGATGGGCGCTACTTCGCGGGTCAACCGACCGGCAGTGAAGATCAGCAGGTTCACACCGTTGCCGAAGATCGTCATGCCCAGCAACATACGGATCACCGAGCGTGACAACAGCAGATAGACGCCCAGCGTGATGAAGCAGCCCACCAGGCCCGCAAGTACATAATCCATCAGGTCTGATCCCCGCTATTGCCCTCGAGCCCGAGGGCGACCGCCGAGATCGTGCCGAACACGACCAGGAAAACCCCGATGTCGAAGATCATCGGCGTGGATAGCGGCACGGTGCTTTGGCCAAGGTTCAGATAGAGCCAGATGCTCGTCATGAACGGGGAGCCGGTAAACAGCGACAACAGGCCGGACAGGCCCGCGATGAACACGCCGAAGCCCGCAATGCTCATGGGATTGACGCGCAAGGCTGCCTTGGCCGGCCTCGCACCGATCGCCATGCCCAGGATGGCGATAGCGGAAGCGGCGATAAGCCCGCCGATAAAGCCACCACCCGGCTCGTTATGACCGCGCAGGCAGACATAGACGGCAAAGACCAGCATGATGGCCACGATGAGCGGCGCGATGGTGCGGAAGATGATGGTGTTCATGGCGCCGCCTTTCCATCCGCCGAAGCGGAGCGCCGCGCGCGGCTGCGCAGCAGGGCCATGATGGCCATGCCGGCGCCCATGACCACGGCAATCTCGCCCAGGGTATCGAAGCCGCGATAGTCAACCAGGATCACATTGACGATATTGGAACCGTGCGCAATGGGCACGCTGGTAGCGGTGAAGAGATCGGACAGGCGGGTGTCGAGGTCGCCGGTCAGCACCACCATCAGCAGCAGGCTGACGCCCAGCCCGCAGGCCAGGGCCAGTGCGCCGTCCCGCGCCAGGTCCTCGAGCGGACGAGGATCCCGCTCATCGAGCCGCAGCCTTGTCATGACCAGCGCCAGGATCACGACCGAGAGCACTTCCACCATGAACTGGGTGAAGGCCAGGTCGGGTGCGCCGAACAGCAGGAAGATGAGCGCCACGCTTGTCCCCTGAATGCCCAACGCCACGATGGCAATGAGGCGGCTCGGGGCCATTAGCACCGCGCCAAGGCCGATGAGAGCCAGCGCCACGACACCCCATTCATAGATAAGCAGGTCCGGCCAGTGCAGCATGGCCGTCCAACCTGCATCCGAAGCGGGCACCAGCGCCCCATAGCCGCCCAGCAACAGCATTGGCAGGCTGAGCGTCAGTGCGAGGACGACAAAGACCGTCGCCAGGTAGATTTCCAGCCGTCCGTGATGCAGCAGGCGCGTGACGGAGCCGGAAAAGCGGATAAGGCCGAACATGACGGCATCAAAGACATTGTCTGCCGTCCAGCCCAGCGCCACTTCGGCCCGCCGCAGCAGCGTGCGAAGCGTCGCGGCCTGCCGATAGACCAGCCAGCCCAGTGCCCAGGTGGCAATGGACAGCCAGAGCAGCGGGCTTGCGGGATTGATGGCCAGGGACAGATGGCTCTCAACCGAATGGCCGAGAATAGCCGAGCTGGCCGGCACCAGGAGCACCTCGCCCAGCCGTTCGGTCATGACCGCGAAGACCACGCCGCCCGCGCCCAGCAGGATCGGGCCCGCGACCATCGAGAGTGGCGCCTCATGCGGCGACTTTGGGGTCGGCAGGACCGGGCCGAGGAAGGGCTTGACCATGACCAGCATGGCAACGCCCGCCAGCAGGGCATTGCCGACGACCAGCACCAGCAGCACGGCCATGTCGCTCCAGGTCCAGGCCAGGAGGCCCAGATACATCTCTTCCTTGGCGAAAAAGCCCAGCGTCAACGGCAGCCCGATCATGGCTAGCGCCGCGAGAGCGGCACCGATGAAGGTCACCGGCATCTTGTCGGCGAGGCCGCCCAGTACGGTGATATCGCGCGTGCCGGTCTCGTGATCGATGGCTCCCACGACCATGAACAGGCCGGCCTTGTAGAACGCATGGGCGACGAAATAGAGCACGGCGGCGGCAATGGCAGCCTCGCTGCCCAGCCCGATCAGCAGCACGGAGAGACCCAGCGAGGCAATCGTGGTCTGCGCCAGCATCTGCTTGAGATCGGTCTGCCGCAGGGCCGCCAGCCCTCCCCAGAGCAGGGTCGCACCGCCGAAACAGACCAGAATTGCGGTCCATGCCGGTGTATCACCCAGCCAGGGTGTCGTCCGCGCCAGCAGGTAGACACCCGCCTGCACCATGGTGGCCGAATGCAGGAAGGCCGAAACCGGCGTTGGTGCTTCCATCGCGTTGGGCAACCAGAAATGGAACGGCACCTGCGCCGACTTGGTGAAGGCCGCCAGCAGGAAAACCGCCAGCACCAGTCCATAAAGGCCGCTGTTCCGAACGTCATCGCCAAGGGCGCTCAGGTCCCAGCTGCCCGTCAGATGGTGGACGAGGATGACGCCAGCCAGGAGACCCATGCCGCCGATATTGGTGATCACCAGTGCCTGGATGGCGCCGCGGCGGGAGGCTTGTCTTGTGTGATCAAAGCCGATGAGCAGGAACGAGGTGACCGAGGTCAGCTCCCAGAACATGAACAGCGCCAGCATGTTGTCGGACAGAACCAGACCCAGCATGGCGCCCATGAAGGCCAGCAGGAAACCGAAGAACCGTCCGAGATGGTGGTGCCCCTTGAGATAGGCGCCCGTATAGAGGACGATCAGCGTGCCGACGCCGGCAATGGTCAAGGCAAAGGTGAGGCTCAGACCGTCGATCAGAAACGACAGGTCCAGCCCATAGGCGGGAACCCAGTTGATCCGGGCCGAGACCGCGCCCTCCTGGGAAACGGTATCGACGAGCGTCAGCAGAAAGAGAAAGATGGAGGCTGGCACCAGGGCCAGCAGCCAGCCCGAAAAGGGCCGGGCCAGGCGATGCACCAATGGCGCCAGCACAGCTGCAGCAAATGGCGCAATCGCCACCAGCGCTACGCCTGCATCCAGTTCCAGTGCCAACCGCACATACTCCCTTGATACCGATTCTGCGGGTCGGCCCGCGGCAAGACCTTAGCGATTGAGTCCTCCCGGACAAGTCAAAACGGGAGCGAATGCCGCGTTGTCCAGCCCTTAGAACAGGCATCCGATCGGACCTTTCTTTGGCGGCAGCCACGCCCTATGTGAATAGGCTCACTTTGTCCGGACCTTTCATGACCAAGACCTCTGCTCCCGTCGCTGCCCGCAAACCCCATTCGGCCACGTTTCACAATATCCGGCGCGATGACCCCTATCATTGGCTGCGCGCAGAGAACTGGCAGGAGGTGATGCAGAAGCCGGAGACGCTGGACCCGGAAATCCGCGCCTATCTCGACGCCGAGAATGCCTGGTTCGAATCCGGGTTCGGCAAGCCGACGCAGGCGCTGCAGGAAACCATCTACAAGGAAATCCGCGGCCGCATCAAAGAGGACGATAGCGGCATCGCCTCGCCCGATGGCCCCTTCGCCTACAATTCGCGCATGCTCGAGGGCAAGCAATATCCCCTGATCGTCCGCACCCCCCGCGAGGGTGGACCCGAGACGGTGCTGCTGGATTGCAATATCGAGGCAGGTGACAGCTATTTCGGCTTTGCCGGCGCCGAGCATGACCGCTCGCACCGCTATCTCGCCTGGGCCGCCGACCGCGCTGGCTCGGAATATTACGACATCGTCATCCGCGATATCGAGACCGGCAAGGATAGCGCTGAGGCCATCAAGGATACTGCCGGCTCCTATGTCTGGACCAATGATTCCAGCGCCATCTACTACACCGAATATGACGATAATCACCGGCCCTACCGCGTACGGCTGCATACGATCGGCACCGAGCAGGCCGACGATCCGGTCATCTTCGAGGAGAAGGATCCAGGCTTTTTCGTCGGCGTCGGCCGCACGCTCAGCGACAGGTTCATCGTCATCGACGCGCATGATCACCAGACGTCGGAATGCTGGCTGATCGACACCGAACTGGGCGGCGAGCCGCGCCTGGTCGCCCCGCGTCTCACCGACCGGGAATATGACATCGATGAGCGTGATGGCCTGCTCTATATCCGCACCAACGCCGATGGCGCGGAGGACTTCAAAGTGGTCACCGCTCCGGTGGACCAGCCTGGCGCCGAGAACTGGATGGACCTGATCCCGCACCAGCAGGGAGTGCTGATCCTCGACACGGTCGTGATCAAGAATCACCTGCTGCGCCTCGAGCGCCACGAAGGCCTGCCGCGTATCGTCGTGCGCGATCTGCGCAACGGCAAGGAAGAGACCGTTGGGTTCGACGAGGAAGCCTATTCGCTGGGCATGGCGGTCGGCTACGAGTTCGACACCTCGGTATTCCGGCTCACCTATTCCTCGCCAACCACGCCGTCACGCACCTACGACGTGGATCTCGAAACCGGCACCCGAACCCTGCTCAAGGAGCAGGAGGTGCCCTCCGGCCACAATCCTGACGATTACGAAACCCGCCGCCTCTTCGCCACGGCGCCCGATGGCGAACTGGTTCCGGTGACCGTGCTCTACCGCAAGGGGCTGGTCCTCGACGGCTCGGCGCCCACGCTGCTCTATGGCTATGGCGCCTATGGCATGTCGATGCCGGCGGCCTTCTCAATCTCCGCCCTGTCGCTGGTGGATCGTGGTTTCGTTCATGCCACAGCCCATATTCGCGGCGGCATGGAGAAGGGGTATCGCTGGTATGTGCAGGGCCGCCGCGAGCACAAGACCAATACCTTCACCGACTTCATCGCCGCCGCCGAAATGCTGATCGCGGAGGGCTTCACCGCCAGGGGCCGCATCGTGGCGCAGGGTGGGTCGGCCGGCGGCATGCTGATGGGCGCTATCGCCAACCTGCGGCCGGATCTGTGGGCGGGCATCCTTGCCCAGGTTCCCTTCGTCGACGTGCTCAACACGATGCTCGACGAGACCCTGCCGCTCACGCCCCCCGAATGGCCGGAATGGGGTAATCCCCTGGCTTCGGCCGCTGACTATGCCCGCATTGCCGCCTATGCGCCCTATGAGCAGGTCAAGGCCCAGCCCTATCCGCCTATCTTCGCGCTGGCCGGTCTCACCGATCCGCGCGTCACCTATTGGGAACCGGCCAAGTGGGTGGCGAGGCTGCGCGCCACCACGACCGGCGACGCTCCCCTGTATCTGCGGACCAATATGGAAGCCGGCCATGGCGGCGCTTCCGGCCGCTTCGATCGGCTCAAGGAGACCGCCATGTGCTATGCTTTTGCGCTTTACGCAGTTGGTTTGGAAGGATCGTTCGGAACCAGCTGATTGTTGCCTCGACCTGATCGGCTTATGCTGACACCGAACGTCCTCAGCGTCTAAATCCAGAAATCGGAGGCCTAAATGTCCACCAAATTCACTCTGCCGCCCCTACCCTATGCCTATGATGCCCTCGGCCCCTACATGTCGGCCGAAACGCTCGAATACCACCACGACAAGCATCACCAGGCCTATGTGACCAATGGCGAGAAGCTGCTGGAGGGATCGGGCCTCGAGATCCTGCCGCTCGAGGACATCGTCAAGGAGAGCTACGGCAAGAATGCAGGCCTCTTCAACAATGCCGGCCAGCACTACAATCACGTACATTTCTGGAACTGGATGAAGCCCAATGGCGGCGGCAACAAGCTGCCGGGCAAGCTGGCTGCAGCCATCGATTCCGACCTCGGGGGCTTCGACAAGTTCCGCGCCGATTTCATCGCTGCCGGCACGACCCAATTCGGTTCGGGCTGGGCCTGGCTCGCCGTCAAGAACGGCAAGCTGGAAGTCTCCAAGACACCGAACGGGGAATCGCCGCTGGTGCATGGCGGCAAGCCGATCCTGGGCGTCGATGTGTGGGAGCACTCCTATTATATCGACTACCGCAATGCCCGGCCCAAATACCTCGAGGCCTGGTTCGACAACCTGGTGAACTGGGAGCATGTCGAGCTCATGTTCGACGAAGCGCAGGCCTGATTTCCGCATCTTTTTCCAAGGCCCGCTGTGCAGTGCGCAGCGGGCCTTTTCTATTGCCGCAAGCGCAATTTCCCCTGCCCGTTAGCCATTTTGCCAGCCGGGCTCTTCAACGCTCTTCCATGCCGTGGTAACGCTTCGTTTACTATTGAGGAGCCGCGAACACCCGTGTCGACAAAGGTCATTGCCATCATCGCGGCAAATCCGGCGCTATCCTCACTGCTGGCGATGGTGGTGGCCGGCGACTCGCATCTGAAGGTGCGGCAGTTCGAGAGCGACGTGGAACTGATCGCCTATATGCGGCTGGCGCCCATCGACATGCTGGTCTGCGATTTCGACCGCGAAGGCCGGCCTGCCTATGAAATGGTCGAGAGCATCCGGCTCAACGGCGACCTGATCAGCCAGGACGTCCCGGTGATCGCCCTCACCCGCAGCATCACGCCGCCCATGCGCCACCAGGCGATCAGCGCCGGCATCGATGAAGTCATCATCAAGCCGATGTCGCCCCGCCACCTGTTGCAGCGCATCCAGGCCCGCCTGCGGAACCGCAGCGTCGTCGGGGTGCTCGGCGGCTATCGCGGCCCGGAGCGGCGCAACCGCTACACGGCGCCGACACCACCGCCCGTGCCGACCCGCCGCACCACCGACAATGTCGTGCCGCTGTTTCCCGCGCCCCACAAGCCGCGGCATCCCGGTCTCGAGAGATAGCAGGCGAAAGCTATTTCCTGGCGATAGTCTGGCGCGCCTCGGTCACCAGCCGGCTCAGCCGGGCCCACAGATCCTCGATCGTGTCGGCGAATTGCACGGCCCGCTCGTGACCAGGCAGACCTGGGGACAGCACGTCGGCGGCATAGCCGCGCACCACTTCGTAGGCCCGGTGGCGGTTGAGCATGAGCACGGGCGGGGTTCGTCCCTGCAGCCGCGCCGCGGCCCAGGTGCCGAACAGGGCCGATGCAGACGCCAGCGAGCCTGGCAGTGCCACGTAGGCTTCGGCCAGCTCGGCAAGCCGGGCAAACCTCTCCTCACGCGTCGCCAGCACCTCCATCGGAACGCCCGATAGTGCCGGCGGCAGGACGATGCTGCCGTCGGCAACGATCTGCACGTGGCCTCCGGCAGCGCGGATGGCCGTGATCAGTGGCACGGGAATGATCTCGGCTTCCGCCAGGCACACGATGCGCGCGCCGCGGCGGGCAAAGTAGCTGCCAGCCTGGCTCATGATCGAGGCCCGCTCGGCATCTCCTGGCCCCTTGTCGGAGGCGAAGACGGCGATCATGGGTGCGGCTGCGGCGTCCACCATGCTCATCGGCCGCGCTTCAGCCCGCCAAGGATGCCGCGCACCAGCGCGCTCCCCAGCTGGTTAGCTACGGTACGGGCGAGCGAGTTCATCGCCGCTTCCGCCGGGGTCTGCCGCGAGGAGCTGCGCCGCGGGCGGTCAGCCTGGTAGGTCCGCTCGGCCGCCTTGTGCGCTTCATCCTCCTGGCGCTGGCGCTCTTCGGCCAGTTGACGCTCCCGCGCCTTCCGCGCCAGCACTTCGAAGGCCGAATCCCGATCTACCGCCGTGTCATAGAGGCCCGCGACCGGCGAGTTGGCCATGATCGAGCGGCGCTCCTCGGCCAGTAACGGGCCGACTTGTGCAGAGGGCGGACGTATCATCGTGCGCCCCACCATCGAGGGAACGCCCTTTGCTTCCAGCACCGATACCAGCGCCTCGCCGATGCCGAGCTGGGTTATCACCTCTTCGGTCGAAAAGGCGGGGTTGGGCCGGAACGTGTCGGCTGCCACCCGGACCGCCTTCTGCTCACGCGGCGTATAGGCCCGCAGGGCGTGTTGAACGCGGTTGGATAGCTGCGCCAGCACGGTCTCCGGAATGTCGACCGGGTTCTGGGTGACGAAATAGACGCCAACGCCTTTCGAGCGCACGAGCTTGACCACCTGTTCGACCTTGTCCACCAGCGCCTTGGGCGCGTCATCGAACAGCAGATGCGCCTCGTCGAAGAAGAACACCAGCCGGGGCCTGTCGGGATCGCCGACCTCAGGCAATTCCTCGAACAGTTCGCTCAGCATCCACAACAGGAAGGTCGAATAGAGCCGCGGCGAGCGCATCAGCTCATCCGCTGCCAGGATGGAGATGAAGCCGCGCCCGTTGCGGTCGGTTCGCATCAGGTCCGCGATTTCGAGCGCCCGTTCGCCGAAAAAGTTCTCCGCCCCCTGCTGCTCGAGCACCAGCAGAGCGCGCTGGATTGCCCCGATCGAGGCGGTACTCACATTGCCATAGCGGGCGGAAATTTCCTTGGCGCGCTCCTGGATGTCGACGAGCAGGGCCCGCAGGTCCTTGAGGTCGAGCAGCAGCAGCCCTTCATCGTCGGCCAGCTTGAAGGCTATGTTGAGCACGCCCTCCTGGGTGTCATTGAGCTCAAGCATGCGGCTGAGCAGCAATGCGCCCATTTCCGATATCGTCGCGCGGATCGGATGGCCCTGGCGACCGAACAGATCCCAGAAGATCACCGGGAAGATATCGTCCTTGAAGTCGTCAAAGCCGATCTCGCGCGCCCGCTCGCTCTGCCAGGCCTGCGCGGCGCCCATCTTGCCCACGCCACTGAGATCGCCCTTGATGTCCGCAGCGAAGACCGGGACGCCCGCGGCGGAAAACCCCTCCGCCAGCACCTGCAGTGTCACCGTCTTGCCCGTGCCAGTCGCGCCGGTCACCAGGCCGTGCCGATTGCCATACTTGAGGGCCAGATATTCGGGCTGCGTGCTGGTCCCGAGAAAGATCTTGTCGTCAACGAGCATTGGCGGCGCATCCTTTGAGGTTGCGCTCTTATAGCCGCCCACGTCCGCGGCGGACAACTCGTAACTCTGTTTTCCAAAGTCGGTGGCGAGACGGCTGGGACCCCGGCATTATGAGGAGATGATGCAACCCGTCTCCACAAACCGCCGCCGCCTCCTTGGTGGCATCGCAGCGCTCACCGCGGCCGCGCCGGGCCTGGCCTATGCCCAGGGTATGCTGGACGCCACCGCGCTCGGCGTCATCGGCGACAGCGGCGAGGACCAGGCCGCTGTCCTGCAGGCTGCGCTGGACCAGGCTTCGGGTGCCGGCCAAGTCCTGCGCCTTCCTGCCGGGGTAATCATCGTCTCCAGCATCGAATTTCCCGGCAACCTCATCGTCGAAGGAGTGCCCGGACGGACCGAAATCCGCACGATGGCCGACGGCAAGCGCCTGTCGATCCAGGATCGGGGCTCGCTGGTGCTGCGCGATATCGGCTTTGCCGCAGGCATGGCGGCTCTAGTCATTGAGGCCAGCGACGCCATCACGCTCGAGCGCTGTCGCTTCCGCGATGCCGATATCGGCGTGGCCATCACCGATGCCGCGGTCACCATACGCGACTGCGCCTTTACCGAACTGGGCGACGCGGCGATCCATGCGATGGACAGCCGTGGGCTCCACATTGCCGGCAACCGCATCGACCAGTGCGGCAATGCCGGTATCCGCATCTGGCGTTCCCAGAGCGGCCCCGACGGCTCCATCGTCATGGCCAACCGCATCGGCAACATCGACTGGCGCGGTGGCGGCAATGGGCAGAACGGCAACGGCATCAACATCTTCAAGGCCGATGAGGTGATTGTCGCCAGCAATCACATCAGCGACTGCGCCTTCACCGCCGTGCGCCTCAACAGCACCAACAACAGCCAGGTCAGCGGCAATACCTGCCTGCGTTCGGGTGAAGTGGCGATCTTCTCCGAGTTCGCCTTCTCCGGCTCGATCATCGCCAGCAACATCGTCGATGGCGCCGCGACGGGGATATCGATCACAAATCTGGATAGCGGCGGCCAGTTGGCCGTGTGCAGCGGCAATATCGTGCGCAACATCACGCCCAGCTCACTGGTGAACCCGGACACGATCCCCATCGGCATCTTCGCCGAGGCCGAAACGGCCATCACCGGCAATACGGTGCAGGGCGTTCCGGGCCTCGCCATTGGTGCCGGCTACGGCCCGTTCCTGCGCAACGTGCTGATCAGCGGCAATGTGGTTTCGGAGAGCAATATCGGCATCGGGGTCAGCGTCGTCGATGGCGCCGGTGCCGTCCATATCGGCGGCAACGCGGTCGCCGCACGCGACCATGCCATTGCCGGCCTGGCATGGTCGGAAGTGGTGGAGCCCGACCTCCTTGCCAATGCGGACCGCTACCCGAATGTCACCCTGAGCAGCTAGGCGACAGCCCGCAGCAGCCCCACTTCGGCGCCACGCACGCTCTTGATCGGCTGTTGCGCCAGGCTTTCGAGGACGGCACGCTCCTCCGCATCGGGATCAGCCACCTGCAGCAGCATGGCGGCCAGCATGGCCTGCGAGGCGGCGATATTGCCGTCATCGCACTTGAGCGCATAGCCCCAGCCCCTGTCGCGGATTGCGCCGCATTGCACGCCCTCGGCGCCCACCTTCTGCATCAGTCGTCCCTTGAACGCCGCCATGAGCCGGGTGTCGGCATGACCGGTCCCCGCCACCAGATGCGGATGGCTGGTTGCGGCATCGAACAGGCGGCGCGATCCTCCTGCGAGTTCCTCGGAAATTCCCGTGCCCCTGGCCATGCGGGCAAAGCCGAAGCCGAAAGCCCGCAACGGCGCTGCAAAGGTCGGGATCGAGCAGCCATCGGTGCCGCACCTGCCTTCGCTCAGCGTCTCGCCGATGACAGTCTCGACAGCGGCCCGCACGCGCTTTTGCACCGCGTGCTCGCGGTCGACATAGCCCGCGGTCGGCACGCCAAGCGCGAGGGCGACACCCAGCATGCCCGAGTGCTTACCCGAGCAGTTGTTGTGCAGTGCGCTGGGTTGCTCTCCCCTGGCGCGCAGTGCCTCGCGCGCGCCGGCATTGGTGGGCTGGTGCGCGCCGCATTCCAGGTCGGTGACCGACAACCCCATCCGCGACAGCAGGTCCTGGACCCCTGCTACATGCGCCTCCTCGCCATGATGGCTGGCGCAGGCCAGGGCCAGTTCTTCGTCCGCAAGATCGAACCGGGCGTCGGCCTGCTGCGTGAAGATCGGCAGGGCCTGCATGGACTTGATCGCCGAGCGCGGAAATATCGGCCGATCGATATCACCGCGCGACGCAATGACCCTGCCCTCGGCATCGATCACCGCATAGGCGCCGCGATGGCGGTTCTCCACCCAGTTCCCGCGCAGGGTTTCGGCTAGTACGGGATTGGCATCCATGGAAATTCTCCGGTCCGGACCAATCTTCACGAACAGTGCAGGAGCCAAAAAGTCAACACGACAAGGCTTTGCAATGGCTTGGCAGTCGCCTGCCCTCGTGCCACGCTGGCTGGCGGCAAAGGAGGACGGAAATGGCCAAGGTTGTTGTTACGGGCGGCAGCGGCAAGCTGGGGCGTGCAGTTCTGCGCGACCTGGTGGCGCATGGCTACGATGTTCTCAACCTCGATCAGCATGCCCTGCCCGAGCCGATCTGCCCGAGCCTGCGCGTCGACCTTGCCAATTTCGGCGAGGTTGCCGCTGCCATTCTGGGCGGTGTGGACGAACGAAAGGGCCCGTTCGACGCCGTGGTGCATCTGGCCGCAATCCCGGCGCCGGGCCTGGCTGCCAATGCGCGGATTTTCGCCAACAATGTCCCCTCTACCTACAATGTCTTCGAAGCCTGTCGCCTCGCCGGCATCAGGAATGTGGTCTTTGCCTCGAGCGAGACCGTGCTCGGCCTGCCATTCGACACGCCGCCGCCCTATGCGCCGGTGGACGAGGAATATTACCCGCGCCCGGAATCCGCCTATTCCCTCGGCAAACTGCTCGACGAAACCATGGCAGCCCAGTTCTGCCGCTGGGACCCGTCGCTTCGCATCGTCGGGCTGCGCTTCTCCAACGTCATGTATCCGGAAGACTATGCCGCGTTTCCCAAGTTCGACGCCGATCCGCAGGCCCGCAAATGGAACCTCTGGTCCTATATCGACGCCCGTGATGGCGCCCAGGCGGTTCGCCGGGCAATTCAATCCGACTTCACCGGCTTCGAGGCCTTCATCATTGCCAATGCCGACACGGTCATGAACCGCTCCAGCATGTCGCTGCTTGCCGAAGTGTTTCCCGGCGTCCCCACCAAGGGCAATCTGGCCGCCAACGGCACCTTGCTGTCGATCGAGAAGGCAAGGAGAATGCTTGGCTATTCGCCCCAATATAGCTGGCGCAACGAGCCCGCAGCCAAGGGATGATCTGAGTCAACACCAAAACTGCATAGGAATTGTGCAGTATATTCAGTTGTGGTTTTTCTGGGCAAAGGCATAACTGCCTCGATGCCCAGTTCCACCCTGTCCATTCTGATCATCGATGAAAACCGCATCCGCGCATCCATCATCGAAGATGGCTTGCGCGAAGCCGGGCATACGCGTGTGGCCGTCATTCACGACGTCAATGAAGTCGCGCGGACGATTCAGGCCACCGTCCCCGATGTCATCGTCATCGATCTGGAAAATCCCAAGCGCGACACGCTCGAGCATTTCTTCTCGCTGTCCCGGTCCATCCAGCGGCCCATTGCCATGTTTGTCGACCGTTCCGACGGCGCCATGATCGAAAAGGCGGTGGAGGCGGGCGTGTCCGCCTATGTCGTTGACGGCCTGAGGAAGGAGCGCGTCAAGCCTATCCTCGATATGGCGATTTCCCGCTTCAACGCCTTTTCCCGCCTGACGCGCGAACTCGAGCAGGCGCGCAGCGAACTTGAGGATCGCAAGATCATCGAGCAGGCCAAGGGGATCCTGATGCGGACGCGTGGGCTCACGGAAGCCGACGCCTATGCCCTGCTCCGCTCCACTGCGATGAACCAGAACCGGAGAATGATCGACATCGCCCAGAGCCTTGTAACTGCTGCCGATCTTCTCGGCCCATAGGAAGCGCCATGCCCAATACCCATCTCACCGCCGGTTTCCTGCCCCTGCTCGACAGCGTGTTGCTGGTGCTGGCGCGTGAGAAGGGTTTCGCCGAGGCGGAGGGGCTCGATCTGCATCTGGTGCGGGAAACCAGCTGGGCCAATATCCGCGACCGCGCCGCAATAGGCCATTTCGATGTCGCGCAGATGCTCGCGCCCATGCCATTGGCGGCAAGCCTCGGCCTGACCCCGATCGCAACGCCCATGATTGCTCCCGTCGTGCTGGGCCTGGGCAACAATGCCATTACCGTCAGCGCCGAGTTGTGGCGCGCAATGGCCGATCACGGCGCTCCCGGGGACCTTGCCGCGGCGCCAGCGGGCCTTGCGCTGGCAAAAGTAGCCACCGCCTCATCGCGCAAACTGCGCTTTGGCGTGGTGCATCAGACCTCGTCCCACAATTACGAGCTGCGCTACTGGCTTGCGGCCAGTGGTATTCGGCCGGACCGCGACGTCGAGATCGTCGTACTGCCCCCCGCCCTGCTCCCCGATGCCCTGGGCACCGGCGGTATCGACGGCTATTGCGTCGGCGAGCCCTGGAACAGCATCGGCGTCGCCGCCAAGGGCGCGCGCATCGCCACGGTCAAGGCCTCGGTCTGGCAGTCCAGCCCGGACAAGGTCATCGGCATGCGGACGGCATGGGCCGACGACAATCCCGAACTGGTTTCGGCAGTTATTAGGACGGTCTATCGCGCCGGCCTCTGGTGTGCCGACCCGGCCAATCACGACGAGGCTGCGCGCATCATGGCCGGCCCAGCCTATCTCGACGCCGACCAAGCCATCGTCAGCCGCGCCATCACCGGCATGCTGGAGATCGGCGGCGACACGATCCGCCATGTGCCCGGCTTTTTCGTGCCCCATGCCGGCGCCGCGAACTTCCCCTGGAAGAGCCACGCGCTCTGGTACTATTCGCAGATGGTCCGCTGGGGCGAAGTGCCGGCGAGCCCGGATCGTGCGGCGACGGCAGCCGCCAGCTTCCGACCCGACCTCTATCGCACGGCACTCGCGCCGCTGGGCGTCGCCGTCCCCGAGGCCGACTACAAGGTCGAAGGCACGCGCTCCGGCCCCAGCCCGATCCCGGCCCTCAATGGGAGCCTGATCCTGGGACCGGACCTGTTCTTCGATGGCCAGGTTTTTGATCCTGAGGCGCTCGAAGCCTATATCGACAGCCAGCAGCAACAGTTCTGATCCATTTGTGTGCAAGCGCCCGAAGTGATCGTCTTCTAGGCATTTTGCTGCCTTTTTGGTCCCTTTTCGTGTCCAGCCCCGTGCGGGCCCAAAGACCGATACTTCGCTAAGCCCCTGATGTAACTATCGAAAACATGTCAGGCATCGATTGGCATAGTTCCTGCAATGTCATCGGTGAACGAGCTCCTCCCAAGACGCTCTTCAGTCGACGTCCAATGATGGGCGTCATCCAGGCAAAGCTGCCAACAGGTCCCGCAACAGTCGCAAGACTCATGCGGCCAGCCCGTTGGCAGCTTTTTTTGTTTTTCCGATCGGTGCAGATGAGGAACTACATGACGCAGACCATGACGACCCGACGGCGCCTGTTGCAGGGCGCAACGGCAACCGCCGCCACCCTGCTCGCGGCACGCGCCCTGCTGCCTGGTGGCGCCTTCGCCCAGGGCCTTGCTCCCGAAGTGACAGGCGCCAAGCTCGGCTACATAGCGCTGACCGACGCAGCCCCGCTCATCATCGCCCGCGACAAGGGCCTGTTCGCCGCGCATGGCGTGCCCGATGTGGAGGTGATCAAGCAGGCTTCGTGGGGCGCGACGCGCGACAATCTGGTGCTGGGCGGGGCGGGCAATGGCATCGACGGCGCACACATCCTGACGCCCATGCCCTATCTGATGAGCCTCGGCACTGTGACGGGAGGCACGCCGGTGCCGATGTCGATCATCGCCCGGCTCAACCTGGATGCGCAGGGCATCTCGGTCAGCCAGAACTACAAGGACGCGGGCATCACCCTGGATTCCAGCCCGCTCAAGGCGATCTTTGCCGAACGCAAGGCGGCCGGCCAGGAGGTCAACGTCGCCATGACCTTCCCGGGTGGCACCCACGACCTGTGGATCCGCTACTGGCTGGCGGCAGGCGGCATCGACCCGGACAGCGAAGCTTCGCTGATCACCGTGCCGCCGCCGCAGATGGTTGCCAACATGAAGGTTGGAACGATGGACGCCTTCTGCGTGGGCGAGCCGTGGAACGAGCAACTGGTCAACCAGGGCATCGGGTTCACCGCCACGACTACAGGCGAACTCTGGAAGGGCCACCCCGAGAAGGCGCTGGCGCTGCGCAACGACTTCATCGAGGCCAACCCTGTCGCCACGCAGGCGATCCTGATGGCGGTGATGGAGGCCCAGCAATGGTGCGATGCCCAGGACAACAAGGATGAGATGGCGTCCATCCTGGGCAAGCGCAGCTGGTTCAACATCCCCGCCGCAGACGTGGCCGGTCGCCTCAAGGGCGACATCAACTACGGCAATGGCCGCCTGACGACGGCGACCGGGCTCGAAATGAAATTCTGGAGGGATCACACCTCCTATCCGTTCAAGAGCCACGACGCCTGGTTCCTCACCGAGAATGTGCGCTGGGGCTACCTGCCGGCCACCACCGACATCGTTGCGGCCGTGGATACCGTCAATCGCGAGGACATCTGGCGTTCGGCCGCTGCCGCCCTGGGGATTGCCGCGGGCGACATTCCCGAAGGCACGTCACGCGGACCCGAGACCTTCTTCGACGGCAAGGTGTTCGATCCGGCCGACCCTTCGGCCTATCTCGACAGCCTCGCCATCAAATCGCTCGCCTGACCCAATTGTCGGCGCGGACCCTGGTCCGCGCCCTTTCCCGGCCCGCCCCCGAAAGGACCGCATCATGACTGCCACCATCCAGCGACTGCCCAGCGCCGCAGCGCCTCTCGCGTCCGAGAGCGCCGGCATCCTCGCCCTTCCGCGGCCCGCTCCGCGACCGATCGCCTGGACCCGGGCCCTGTCCGCCATTGCTGCCAATGTGCTTCCCCCGCTCATCGTCCTAGGGCTGGTGCTGGTGGTGTGGCAGATCCTGTGCGCCTCACCCGGCGCGTCGCTGCCGGCGCCGAGCCAGGTCTGGGTCGATGCGAGCGAGCTGATCGTCAGCCCGTTCTTCGACTATGGCCAGGGCGATATCGGGCTTGGCCTGCGGGTCCTCACCTCGCTGCAGCGCGTCGCCATCGGGTTCGGCATAGCCGCCGTCGTCGGCATTGCCCTTGGGGCGGTGGTCGGGCAGTCGATCTGGGCCATGCGCGGCCTCGATCCCATCTTCCAGATCCTGCGCACCGTGCCGCCGCTGGCCTGGCTGCCTTTGTCGCTGGCCGCCTTCATGGATGCCAGCCCTTCTGCAATCTTCGTGATCTTCATCACCTCGGTCTGGCCGGTCATCATCAACACCGCCGTTGGCGTGCGCAACATTCCGCAGGACTACCGCAATGTGGCGCGCATCCTGCAGCTCAACCAGGCCGAGTTCTTCCTCAAGATCATGGTGCCGGCCGCGGCGCCCTACATCTTCACCGGGTTGCGGATCGGGGTCGGCCTCTCATGGCTGGCCATCGTTGCCGCTGAAATGCTGACGGGCGGCGTCGGCATCGGCTTCTTCATCTGGGACGCGTGGAACAGCTCGCGCCTGTCCGACATCATCGTGGCGTTGATCTATATCGGCGTGGTGGGGTTCATCCTCGACCGCCTGGTAGCGGCTGTCGGCGCCTTCGTCACCCACGGCACGGCCGCGAACTGAGGAGCGCCCCATGACCTATCTCAGCATCCAGAATGTCGACAAGCATTTCGAGCGGCGCGGACAGCGCTCCGAGGTGCTCAAGGACATTTCGCTCGATATCGCCAAGGGCGAGGTGATTTCCATCATCGGCCACTCCGGCTGCGGCAAGTCCACTCTGCTCAACCTGATCGCCGGGCTCACCGAGGTTTCCTCCGGCGGCATTCAACTGGAAGGCCGCGAGGTCAACGGCCCCGGTCCGGAGCGTGCCGTGGTGTTCCAGAACCACTCGCTGCTGCCCTGGCTGACCGTCTACGAGAACGTCAACCTGGCCGTCGCCAAGGTGTTCGGCGGCAGCAAGACCGGCACCGAGCGGCACGACTGGATCATGCACAATCTCGATCTCGTGCAGATGAGCCATGCCCGCGACAAGCGGCCGACCGAGATTTCCGGTGGCATGAAGCAGCGCGTCGGCATTGCCCGGGCGCTGGCCATGCAGCCCAAGATCCTGCTGCTCGACGAGCCCTTCGGCGCGCTGGACGCGCTCACCCGCGCGCATCTCCAGGATGCCGTCATGGACATCCAGAAGCGGCTCGGCTCGACGATGATCATGATCACGCACGATGTCGATGAGGCCGTGCTGCTCAGCGACCGCATCGTGATGATGACCAATGGCCCCGCGGCCAGGATCGGGGAAGTGCTCGACGTGCCGCTGGAACGTCCGCGCCATCGCATCGATCTCGCTGGCGACCACACCTACCTCAAGTGCCGGGAGTCGGTGCTCAAGTTCCTCTACGAGCGTCACCGCTTCGTCGAGGCGGCATAGTCATGACCCAGGCTGCGGCAAACACGACAGTGCGCACCACCTGCCCCTATTGCGGCGTCGGGTGCGGTGTGCTGGCAACGCCGCAGGCGGATGGGACGGTCGCCGTTGCGGGCGATCCCGACCATCCAGCCAATTTCGGCCGGCTGTGCTCGAAGGGGTCGGCGCTGGGCGAGACCCTGTCGCTCGATGATCGCCTGCTCTACCCCGAAAGCGATGGTTCTAGAGTCACTTGGGACCAGGCGCTCGACCGGGTCGCCAATACGTTCAGGCAGACTATCAACACCTTCGGCCCGGATTCGGTGGCCATCTACGGCTCCGGCCAGTTGCTGACCGAAGACTATTATCTCGCCAACAAGCTGATGAAGGGCTTCATCGGCTCGGCCAATATGGACACCAATTCGCGCCTCTGCATGGCCTCCTCGGTGGCCGGGCACAAGCGCGCCTTCGGCGCCGACACCGTCCCCGGCAACTACGAGGACCTCGAACTGGCCGACCTTGTCGTGCTGGTCGGCTCCAATCTGGGCTGGTGCCACCCGGTGCTCTACCAGCGCATCGTCAAGGCCAAGGCCGAGCGTCCGCAGATGCGGGTCGTGCTGATCGACCCGCGCCGGACGGTCACCGCCGATATCGCCGATCTTCACCTGCCGGTACAGTCGGACGGCGACAGCGCGCTCTTCGTGGGCCTGCTTGGCCACCTCGCCCAGTCGGGAGCGACCGCGAATGCGTTCGTCGAAGGCCATACCAGCGGCTCCGAACTTGCCCTCCTCGTCGCCGAGGACTGGCCGGTCTCCCGCGTGGCCACCGCCACTGGTCTCTCCGAAAAGGCCGTCGCCCTGTTCTACAGCTGGTTCGCCAGCACCGAGAAAGTCGTCACCGTCTATTCCCAGGGCGTCAACCAGTCGGCATCGGGCACCGACAAGGTCAACGCCATCATCAATGCCCACCTGCTGACCGGCCGCATCGGCCGGCCCGGCATGGGGCCCTTCTCGGTCACCGGCCAGCCCAATGCGATGGGCGGCCGCGAAGTGGGCGGCATGGCCAACATGCTCGCCGCGCACATGGATTTCACTCCCGAAGCGGTCGACCGCCTCAAGCGCTTCTGGGGCAGCGAAACCATCGCCGACCGACCGGGCCTCAAGGCCGTGGAGCTTTTCGCCGCCATGGCGCGCGGCGAGATCAAGGCCATCTGGATCATGGCCACCAATCCGGTCGATTCCATGCCGGACGCCGATGTCGTGCGGGCGGCGCTCGCCGCATGTCCCTTCGTCGTGGTTTCCGACATCGCCGCCCGGACCGATACCGGCATCACCGCCCATGTGCGACTGCCGGCCGCCGGCTGGGGCGAGAAGGATGGCACGGTCACCAATTCGGAGCGTCGCATATCGCGCCAGCGTCCCTTCCTGCCCCTGCCGGGCGAGGTGCGTCCGGATTGGTGGATCATCAAGGAAGTCGCAGCACGGATGGGCTTTGGCCAGGCCTTCGCCTATTCCGGGCCGGCGGCGATCTTTGCCGAACATGCCGCCCTCTCCGCCTTCGAGAATGACGGCAGCCGCGATTTCGATCTCTCGGGACTGGTCGATGCCGATTATGCCAGCCTGGCCCCAACGCAATGGCCCGTCCGGCACGGGCCCACTGCCCGCCTCTTCGGCAATGGCAAGTTCTTCACCCCCGACGGCAAGGCCCGCTTCGTGCCCGTCTTGCCGCCGCCGCCCTTCATGCCGGCGCCGGGTCGGTTCATCCTCAATACCGGCCGGGTTCGCGATCATTGGCACACGATGACGCGCACCGGCAAAGCCGCTCGCCTCTCCGCCCACTACGCCGAGCCGTTCGTTGAAATCCACCCGGCCGATGCCGAAGTGCTCAATATCCGCCGCGCCACTCTCGTGCGCCTCGGCAACCGGCATGGCAGCGTCGTGCTGCGGGCGCTGGTCACCGACCGGCAGCGGCGCGGCCATGTCTTCGTGCCCATGCACTGGACCGACCAGTTTGCCTCCAACGGTCGCGTCGATACGCTCGTCCCCGCCAAGGTTGATCCCCTTTCGGCCCAGCCGGCGCTCAAGATGGCCGAAGTGCTTGTCGAGCCGGTCGAGACGCGGATCTACGGCTTCCTGGTCGCGGCGCGCCGTCCTGCGCTCGACACCGGTTACTGGGCCATTGCCGCGGCCGATGGCGGAGTGCGCGGTGAACTGGCGTGGTTCGACGAGCCCGCCGATTGGCAGGACTGGCTCAAGCGCGCGTTCGAACTGCCTGACGATACGATCATCGAGTCGATGGTCGACGCCCGCTCCGGCCGCCGCAGCTTTGCCATTGTCGAAGACGGCCAACTGGTCGCGGCGCTCTATACCGCACCCGATCCGGTCCTGGTGTCGCGCCAATGGGCCGCGAACCTGCTCACGGCAACCGAGCTTTCGGCCTCAACTGTGCTGGCAGGACGACCCGGCGCCGACGTTCCCGACAGCGGCGCCATCGTCTGCTCGTGCTTTTCGGTGGGCATCAACACCATCACCGCTGCCGTCGTCCAGGAAGGGTGCAGCACCGTCGAAGCCGTCGGCGCCTGCACCCGCGCCGGCACCAATTGCGGCTCGTGCCGTGCTGAAATCAGGGGGATCATCGATGCATATCGTCTCCAGGCCGCCGAATAGCGCCCGGCCCGACAGGGTCGCGCCACTGGCCGTTCTCCCCGTCTTCTTCGATCTCGCGGGCAAGCGCGTCGTCGCCATCGGCGGCTCGGAAGCGGCCACCTGGAAGATCGAGCTGCTGGCCGCCTCCGGCGCGCATGTCCAGGTACTGGCCCCCATCGCCGAATGGTGCGACGAGTTGATCGCCCTTGCCGAAACCGGCGCCGCCGCAGGAACGATCAGCCTCGTGGATTGCCGCTGGGCACCGTCGGATCTGTCCGGCGCGGCCCTGGCCGTGGCCGATATCGAGGATGACGAAGAGGCACTGGCTTTTGCCGAGGCCGCGCGCGATGCATCGGTGCCCTACAATGTCATCGACCGTCCCGAATTCTGCCAGTTTCAGTTCGGCTCCATCGTCAACCGGTCGCCGGTCGTGGTCGGCATTTCCACCGCCGGTGCGGCACCCATTCTTGGCCAGGCCGTACGCCGCCGCATCGAAACGCTGCTTCCCGCCACCCTCAGCGCCTGGGCACGGCTGGCCCAGACGGTCCGCGCCAGTGTCATGGACCGGCTCGAAGCGGGACCACAACGCCGGGCCTTCTGGGAGCGGCTGGTCGACAATGCGTTTGGCGATGCCGCTCCGACGGAGATGGACGCCGATATCGACGCCATTGCCGCAGCGCCCGCCCAGGGCCGTGTCACCCTGGTCGGTGCCGGCCCGGGCGATGCCGACCTTCTCACCATCAAGGCCGTGCGGGCCCTGCAATCGGCCGATATCATCCTCTTCGACGACCTGGTTTCGCCTCAGGTGCTCGAACTTGCTCGCCGCGAGGCCAAGCGCATGCTGGTGGGCAAGCGTGCCGCGCGCGAGAGCTGCCGTCAGGAAGACATCAACGCAATGATGCTGACGCTGGCGCGCCAGGGCAAGCATGTGGTCCGTCTCAAGTCGGGTGATCCGATGATCTTCGCCCGTGCCGGCGAGGAGATAGAGATGCTCGAGAGCCACGGCATCGCCGTCACCGTGGTGCCGGGCGTCACTGCGGCCCTGGCCCTCGCCAGCCGCCTGGGTCTTTCCCTGACCCACCGCGATCATGCGCAATCCGTGCGCTTCGTCACCGGTCATTCCCGCAAGGGCGTGCTGCCCGATACGCTGAACTGGACGGCTCTGGCCGACCCGGCGACCACCAGCGTCTATTACATGTCCCGCCGCACCTTGCCGGACATCGTCGGTCAGCTACAGGCACAGGGCATGCGCCTCGACACCCCCGCCATCATTGCCGGCAATGTGGGGCGTGAGAGCGAGCAGGTTTGGCGCGGCACGATCGGCGAAGCTGTTGCCGCGGTCGCGGCCTTTCCACTTTCCGCCCCGACGATTTTCGCCGTTGGCGATGCGTTGAAGCAGCGGGCGGCCACCAACGGCGCATTGGCCGCGAGCGCCTGACAACATGGGCAAGGTTGAATTGTGAGGCCGCCGCGGACTGCATCACACACTCGGGGCGTCACCCTCGGGCTTGACCCGAGGGCTCTACACTTGCGGTGCAGTTGCTTTGGGTCAGGGGCGCTTCAGCCCACCGCGATATGGCCGATCCCCTTGGCCGCAATCTCGTCCAGGCTCTCCTCATAGCCGGCATCGGCATAACGCATCACCCCGAGCGCGGTGTCATTGGTCAGCGCATGCTCAAGCCGTTCGTCGCCTTCGGTCGTGCCATCGGCAATGACGGTGACACCCGCCGAGGTCATGTAGCCCGCATACCCCCCGCCGCCGGAATGGACCACGACCAGGTCGGCCATCGATGAGCAGAGCAACATGGCGTCGAGCAGGGGCCAGTCTGCGATGGCGTCCGAACCATCCTTCATGTTCTCGGTCATGATATTGGGATGCGCCATGGCGCCGGCGTCGAGGTGGTCGCGGCTGAAGGCAATGGGACCCTCCAGTTCGCCCGCAGCCACCATCGCGTTGACCGCCCGCGCCAGTTCGGTGCGCTCGCCATGCCCCAGCCAGGCGATGCGGGCAGGAAGACCCTCGAAGGGGACATGCTCGCGCGCCAGCCTGATCCAGTTGGTGACGATCCGGTTGTCCGGGAACATCTCGAGGATACGGGCATCTATCTTGCGGATGTCTTCCGGATTGCCCGAAAGCGCCATCCAGCGGAACGGGCCAATGGCACGGGCGAAGAGCGGCCGCAGGTAGGCCTCGGTGAATATCTTGATATCGAAGGCATTCTCCACCCCACCCACCTGAGCCTGGGTGCGGATCAAATTACCATTGTCGAATACCTCGCTTCCAGCCTGCTGGAAGGCCAGCATGGCGCGGACATGATCGACGATCGAGGCGCGGCTCGCCGCCATCAGTTGCGCCGGGCCTTCGGCACGCAGCCGGCGAACCTCATCGAGCGACATGCCCTTGGGGATATAGCCATAGACCAGGTCGTGGGCGCTGGTCTGGTCGGTGACGATATCGGGGACAATGCCGCGGCGGGCGATCTCGGGATAGATTTCAGCCGCGTTGCCGACAAGGCCGATTGAAGTGGCACGCTTTTCCGCGACGGCCTTGTCGATCATCGCCAGCGCGGCATCGAGGTCGGGTGCGATTTCCTCAAGATAGCCGATCTGCTTGCGCTTGCGGGCGCGTTCGGCGTCGATGTCGACACAGAGGATTGCGGCGCCGGCCATGCGGCCAGCCAGCGGCTGCGCACCGCCCATGCCACCCAGCCCTGCGGTGAGGATGAAGCGGCCGGCCAGCGAACCACCGAAGCGGTTCTCGGCAATGCGCATGAAGATTTCATAGGTGCCCTGGATGACGCCCTGCGACCCGATATATTGCCAGGCACCGGCCGTCAGCCCACCCCAGCAGATCAGGCCCTTCTTCTCGAGCTCATAGAACACTTCGGCCTTGGCCCACTGCCCCACCAGGTTGCAATTGGCCATGATGACCAAGGGCGCCTTGGCGTGGGTCTTGAGCAGGCCGATGGGCTTGCCGGACTGGATGATGAGCGTCTGGTCCTCATCCATTTTCAGCAGCGTCTCGACGATTGCCTTGTGGCTGGCCCAGTTGCGCGCGGCCTTGCCCAAGGCGGCATAGACAACCAGTTCGTCGGGATTCTCACCCACGCTCAACACATTCTCCAGCAGGCGCAATAGCGCCTCCTGCCGCCAGCCCCTGGCGCGCAGCTCGGGACCGCCCGGAATGGGGAAGTTGGGGTGGCGAGGATTGGCTGTGGGCATGGTCAGTTCACCTGGCTTTTGACGCCATCCAGCGCATAACTTGCCAGGTCAATCCCCATCCGATCCTCGACAAAGGGATAAACGGCCGGGTCCAGTACGCTGGAACTCAACGGTATTATCGTTTTCGGCACGTGCAGCACGAAGATGTAAAGCCCCAGGCCAAGCTGGCCGACCGAAAGCGCCTGTCCTGCCGCGTCGAGCGTGGTGATGACGTCGGGGAAGGTCGCGAGTCGCGTGCCCCCTGCATCGTCCACCGCCATATATTCATTCATGATGTGGAGCGTCGTCGCGCTGTCACCCTCGCCGATGATGACCTTGCCGATATCGAAGGCCTCGTTGGTGTAGGTGACGTCGATACCGGTGATGTAGCCCTTGGTGAGGATCGTACCGCCTGTCGTGGCGACGATGGCATCGATCATCTTGCCCGGCCCCTTGCCATCGGCCGCGATCATGGCTTCGCCCAGCTTGAGCGCCAGCGAGATGCCGCCGAGGGCGGCGTGCTCCTTCACATAGCTGGCGCGCAGCGGATTGCGGCAGGAGGCGATGAAGCCCCCGGACATGTCGGCGGCCGTGCGCAGGATCGGCGACACCTTGGCAGTCGCGCCGCGCGTCACCAGCTCGATATAGCGGTTGTCGGCGCGATTGCCGCCCACCGCCGTCTGGATCACCTGCTCGGGCGATCCCGCCATGCCGATCGAGCCCATGTCGCCGGTGGGATGCGCACGGATATCACCGACCGCATCGACCACCTTGGTGCCCAGGATCGCCGAGGGCAGCCACCCATTCAGCGTCGACGACTTGCCGTTCTGGCCGATCATCAGCCCGCTGAGTTTTTCGCCCAGCGCATCCTGCAGCAGTTGCACCGCCTTGATATAGTCGACGCCCTGCATTTCCCATGGCGTCGTAGAGGCCGGCGCGCCGATAGCGGCAGCGGTCGCGACCCAGTCATTCTCATCCAGTTCCTCGATGCTGACCAGTTCGGGCTTGCCGGCATTGACTGCGGCCATGCCCAGCATCCGGCCATGATCGGCCCAGCCGCCACCGCCGGCGGCATAGATCGAGCCACCCCGGACTGCGGCCTCGACATCCTTTTCGGTGAGGATGCGTCCCATCAGCTCTTCTCCTGCAATCTCGTATCGAGCGCTTTGACGGCGTCCAGCAGGACTGCCGTGCCCAGCGCAATATCCTCGGTGGTGGCGAATTCGTCGGGCGCATGGCTGCGGCCATCCCTGCAGGGCACGAAGATCATCGCCGCCTTGGTGATACGCGCCATCCAGGCAGTGTCATGCCCCGCCCCCGACGCCATGCGGCGGTGCCGCGCACCGGCACTGTCGCAGGCGGCGTCAAGGATTTCGAGCAGGTCTGGATCGCATGGCGTCGGGGGATTGTCCGAAACGATCCGCGGCTCGCCCACCGCGACGCCGGTTTTTTCGGCAATAGCTGCGATACCCTTGCCGAGTTCGTCGACGAAGCGGTCCATGTCGGCGCGCAGTTCGGCGCGGGCATCGATCAGCATGCGGACCCGCGCGGGCACGACATTGGCCGCGTTGGGCGTCATCTCAAACTCGCCCACCGTCGCGGCGAAATGCTCGTCGCCGCTTGCCAGCGCCCGCGCCAGTTCCTCGACGCCCAGCGCAATCCAGGCTGCAGTAGTCAGCGCGTCCTTGCGTGCACCCATGGGAGTCGTGCCGGCATGATCGGCGCGCCCCTCCACCACGACCTCAATACGCGTGATACCGGCGATGGCCGTCACCACGCCAACATCGCGCTGCTCATTCTGCAGCACCGGTCCCTGCTCGATATGCAGTTCGAGGAAGGCCTTGATGTCATCGCGCTGGGCCGGACGATGAAGGGCGCCGCCCACCGCGACAATGGCCTTTTCCAGCGTCACGCCGTCGCTTTCCCGCGCCAGCCATTCGGCGGGCCGCGTCCCGCTGATGCCGCGACTGCCGATGCAGGAGACGCCGAAGATTGATACTTCCTCGGCGAGAAAGTCCACGATCTCCAGCGTATGGTCCAACACCACACCCTGATCCCGCAGCGCGCGGGCCACTTCGAGCGCGGCGATCACGCCGGCAATACCGTCAAAGCGCCCGCCGTCGGGCACGGTGTCGGAATGGGAGCCCAGCATGATGGTGCCCAGCTGCGGATTGAGGCCCGGAATGGTGCCCACCAGATTGCCCGCCGCATCGATCTGCGTCACCGCCCCGGCCTCGCGCATGGCCTTTTCGAGCCACTTGCGGCCTTCGAGGAACAGCGGGGTGAACGCCCGCCGGGTCCAGGGCCGGTCCGGCTCGGTGATGGCCGCGAGGGCATCGATGTCGTGGCCAATGCGGTCGGCGCGGATCGGGGAATTGGGGATCATCGGTGGTTGACCACGTCTGGTCGCACGAACCTTCCGGTCCCGGGCTCGGCGACATTGGTGCCGTCGAACACCTGCTGGCCGCGCAGGTAGGTCAGGCCCACGGTCCAGGGCAGCTCAATGCCGTGGTAGGGTGACCAGCCCACGACATTGTGGCCGCTGGCGGCGGCGTCATAGCGCGTGGGTTGGGGGAAGAGCACGGTGATGTCGGCATCCTTTCCAGCTGTCAGCGCACCCTTGGCATGATCGAGGCGGAAGTGCCTGGCCGGGTTCTCGGCCATCAGCCGCGCCGCCCAGGTCAGCGGAATGTGGCGCTTCAGCGCCCCCATGACAAAGAGCGGCACCATGACTTCGAGCCCCGGCACACCCGACGCATTGGCCAGCATATCGGGATTGGTCTTGCGGTCTTCCGACCAGCTCACATGGTCCGTGCTGACCAGCGTCACATTGCCGTCCCGCACATGTTCCCAGAGCTTTTCGACCTCGGCGCGCGGCCGGATCGGCGGGTTGATCTTGGCCTTGCCACCCAGCCGGGCAACGTCATTTTCCTCATCCAGCGTCAGGTAGTGGATGCACGCCTCGATGGTCGCGGCATGGCCCTGGTCGCGGTAGCTGCGCGCAATCTCGTAGCCGCGACCGAGCGAGCAATGCACGACATGGGCGGGACAGCCGGTGGCGACGCCGGTCTCGTAGATCTGCAGGCTCGCCAGCAATTCGGTCAGCGACGGCCGGCTCAGGCCATGGGCGCGATAGTCGGTAATCCCCGCCGCCTTGACCCTCGCCATGGCGGCGCGGACCATTTCGTCGTCCTCGTTGTGGACGCCCGCGGTGAGGCCAGTCTTTGCCACGGCGGCGAAGCACTCCTCCAGCAAGGCCGGCGGAATGCGCGGGAAGCGGACCGGGTCGGTGCCGAAGGTCGAGAACTTGAAGGCGGCAACGCCCGCCTCGGCCTGTTCGGCAATGCGGCTGGCCCCATCCTCGGGGTTGATCGTGCCGTAGAGGGCGAAATCGACGCGCGCCTGCGGGGTGGCATGGGCTACCTTGATGCGCACTGCTTCGGCCGAACAGACGAGGTTCCCCTCGTCATAGGGCATGTCGACAATGGTGGTGACGCCACCGGCCGCGGCCGAGCGGGTCGACCAGATGAAATCTTCCTGGTTCTTCTGGCTCAGCGAATGCACCTGCGCATCGATGGCGCCGGGCAGGATCAGCGCCTCGCCCAGTTCGTGCCGCTCATGCGCCGCAGGGGCCCGCCCCTCCCCCACATGCGCCACCTTGCCGTCGCGGACGGCGACATAGCCGTTTTCGATGATGCTGTCGGGCAGCACCACGGTGCCGGCCAGGACGAGATCGAAATCCGACATTACGCGCTAACCCTTCCCGATTGCCCGCTGCGCGCCATGAGGAACCGCTCCAGCGCCGACAGCGCATCGTAGATCAGCACGGCCAGTACGCCAACGATCAGCCCCCCCTGCAGCACGAAGGCCGTATTGCCCGACAGCAGCCCGGCAATGATGACCTCGCCCAGGGTCCGCGCCGCGACGGTCGAGCCGATGGTGGCCGTTGCCAGCGAGATGACCACCGAAAGGCGAATGCCGGCGAGGATCACCGGCAAAGCCAGCGGCAGTTCGACCTTGATCAGCCGCTGCCAGCCGGTCATGCCCATGCCCTTGGCCGCTTCGGTGACGGATGGCGGCAGGTTGGTCAGCCCGGTCAGCGTGTTCTCGAAGATCGGCAGCAGCCCGTAGAGGAACAGCGCCACCAGCGTGGGCGCCGTCCCGAAGCCGAGCATGGGGACGGCGAGCGCCAATACAGCGACTGGCGGAAAGGTCTGGCCCACATTGGCGAGCGAGCGCGATAGCGGCAGGAATTCGGCGCCGAACGGCCGCGTGACGATGACTGCGAGACCCACGGCAATGATGGTGGAGGCCAAAGTGGCCGCCGCAACGATGGCGAGGTGATTGAGCGTGATGTCGAGCAGGTTGCCCTGATTGTAGATGGCCGGCTGGTTGTTGCGGGTGAAGAGGCCGAAGAAGCCGCTGAACAGCTCGGGCGCCATCAGCAGCAGGAGCAGTGTGGCGAGCGCCACGAGGCGAATGAGGTTGCCGATGCTCATTGCGGCCGCGCCGCCAGTCGCGACAGTTGCGCCAGTGTCACCTGACCCACGACCTGCCCATCGCGGCGAACCGGCAAAGCCGGGCGACCCGACCACAGCAGCTCGGCATAGGCGTCGCGCAGCGAGGCCGTCGCCTCGATCGGCTCACCATCCACGGTGCCGCTTTCGATATGGTCGGCAACGCGCGATAGCGACAGCAGCCGGAACGGGCGTTCACTGGTGCCGATCAGCTCGGCGACAAAGGGCGTGGCCGGATTGGCGATGATCTCGGCCGGCTTGGCGCATTGCAGCAGCTTGCCCTTGTCCATCACCGCGATCGTATCGCCGAGATGGATGGCCTCTTCCATGTCATGGGTCACCAGCACGACCGTGGTCCCGAACTGGCGCTGAATGGCAAGCAGGTCCTCCTGCGCCTTGGCGCGGATCACCGGGTCCAGCGCGCCATAGGGCTCATCCATGAGCAGGATATTGGGACCCGCGGCCAGCGCCCGCGCCACGCCGACGCGCTGCTGCTGGCCACCGGACAGTTCATGAGGCAGGCGATCGCGGAATTCGGCCGGGTCGAGCTGGAACAGGGTGAGCAGTTCATCGACACGGCTGGCGGTCTTGGCCTTGTCCCAACCGAGCAGCCTGGGCACGGTGGCAATGTTCTGGCCCACGGTGCGGTGGGGAAACAGGCCATGCCCCTGGATGGCGTAGCCGATGTGGCGGCGCAGCTCATAGGCGGGAATGCCGGCAATGTCCTGGCCGTCGATGCGGATGTGCCCCGAGCTGGGTTCGACCAACTTGTTGATCATCCGCATCAGCGTGGTCTTGCCCGAGCCGGATGTGCCGACTATGACGCAGATCGTGTGCGGCTGGATGGTGAGGGTCACATGATCGACCACGGCCGTGCCGGAATAGACCTTGGTGATATCGTCGATTTCGATCATGCAGTGCGCCCCCCGCGCGACACCATTTCCACCACGGCGTCCAGCACCACGGCGGCGGCGAAGGCCAGCGCCACGGTGGGCACTGCGCCGAGCAGCACCAGGTCCATCGCAGTCTGGCCGATGCCCTGGAACACGAAAACCCCGAAGCCGCCCCCGCCGATCAGCGCCGCAATGGTGGCCAGCCCGATATTCTGCACCAGCACGATGCGGATCCCGGTCAGGATGACGGGAAAGGCGAGTGGCAGTTCCACGGTGAAAAGCCGCTGCGATCCGGTCATGCCCATGCCCTTGGCGGCGTCCACGGCGGCAGGCGAGACGCTCAGCAGGCCCACGACGGTGTTCGATACGATGGGCAGCAGCGAATAGGCGAACAGGGCCACCATGGCGGGAGCCGTGCCGATGCCGGAAATGCCGGCGGCGGAGGCACCGGGTACATTGGCGGCAATCCAGGCCAGCGGCGCGATCAGCAGCCCGAACAGGGCAATCGAGGGAATGGTCTGGATGATGTTGAGCACGTTCAACACCCCTGCCCGCAGGCTAGCGACCTTGTAGCAGAGGATGCCGAGCGGGATGCCGGCTACCGTCGCGATGGCCACCGAGCCGAAGGCAAGGGCGATGTGGGTCCGGCCCTCCGCCCAGAAGGCGGGCGCGCGCGTGGCATATTCCCTCAGGATCGAAAGATCATTCCACGCGCCGCTCCACAGCAGGCCGACCATGGCGATAGCCACAACCACGAGGATGGCAATGCGGATCAGTGGTGCAAAACGCAGGCGCGCCAGCGCATCGGTCACCAGCAGGGCGAAGGCGAAACTCAGCAACCAGAAGCCGGCTCCGGGCGAGACGCGGGCAAATGTATCGCCTTCGGGCGTCAGATGGCTGGCAGACCAGCCCACACCGACAAAAAGGCCCGCGAGCGCGATGAAGCCGGCCGCGAGCTTGGCGGCGACGGGAAAGCGCAACAGGGCAATGGCAAAGCCGATCAACAGGATGCCGACCAGCAGGATAGTCGGCGTGGGCGGAAGCGCATCAAGCAGCGCAACCGGCTCGCCCGGCACGATACGATTGGCGCGGAACAGGGTGAAGGGCAGCGCCGCACCGGCAGCGGCGATCAGTGCAATCAGCACCCCGAGCTTGTCGAGGGCAAGCCAGGCGGGTCTGGCGGTCGCGGCCGGAGCGTCGAGGATGCTCATGCTGGCTTGCGGCTCCCCTGGTCGGAGGCTGGAGGGGTGGGAACCTTGGCCCCCACCCGGGTTCAACCTAGTCCAGGAAACCGCCCTGGGTCAGGTAGTCGGTCGCGACGGCGGCGGCGGCTTCGCCACCGACCTGGACGCGGCCGTTGAGCTCCTGCAGCACTTCGAGGGTCAGGCCTTCAAAGACGGGCTTGAGCAGTTCTTCGATCTGGGGGAATTCCGCCAGCACTTCCTCGCGGATGATCGGGGCGGGCTGATAGACCGGCTGCACACCCTTGTCGTCTTCGAGCACCTTGAGCCCGGACGGCGCAATGCCGCCATCGGTGCCATAGACCATGGCGGCGTTGACGCCATTGGTCTGCTGGGCAGCGGCGGCAATGGTGGCCGCGGTGTCGCCACCCGACAGGGTGATCAACTGGTCCGGCGAGAGCGTGAAGCCATAGACTTCCTGGAACTTGGGAAGGGCCGCCGGCGAGTTCACGAACTCGGCGGAGGCGGCGAGCTTGACTTCGCCACCACCGGCAACCCAGGCGCCGAACTCGGAGAAGGTGTTGAGGTTGTTGGCTTCGGCCACGTCATTGCGGATAGCCACCGCCCAGGTGTTGTTGGCTGGCGACGGGGTCAGCCAGACAATCTTGTTGGCCTCGAAGTCGAGCTTGGCCGCTTCGGCATAGGCGGAGGCGGCATCGTTCCACAGAGGATCATCGGCCTTTTCGAAGAAGAAGGCCGCATTGCCGGTATATTCGGGATAGATGTCGATTTCCCCGGCGGTGATGGCCTCGCGCACGATGGGCGTACCGCCGAGCTGGATGCGATCTTCAACGGCAATGTCGTTGGCTTCCAGCACCTGCTTGATGATGTTGCCCAGAACGCCACCCTCGGTGTCGATCTTGGACGAAACGACGACCTGGGCGTTGGCGGCGGTCATCGAGATGGCGAGTGCGGCAACGGTCGCGAGCAGTGTTGAACTCAGGCGCATTGGTTTCTCCGTTTTTCCCCGGGTCCGACCCGGCTGTCCCTAACGTAACGTCTTGCAGGAATTGGGCGAGGCCGCAAATTCTAGGCGACGGTGCCCAAAGCGAAAAACTCGTCCAATTCCATAATCTTAGAGTGAGAAATAAGTTCACCCATCAACGCATCGGAGGCGAGGGCAAGCTCGATGGCCTCCACTTCCGCCGATAGCGGCCGGTCCTGCCAATAGGTGTCAGCATGCCGGCGCACCAGGTCGTAGATAATGCCGGGGACATTGCCCGGCCGATCGCCGGAAAGGTCCATGGCCTGGGCTGCCAGCATCGCCTCGAGGGCCGCGAGGCGCCGCAGCGCCAGGACCTGCCGCTCGAACCGCTCCACCACCAGCGGCAGGAATGTCGCCTCGTCTTCGAGCCCGCCCGCCACCACCATGGAATTGGCAGAGATCGGGTTTGTGAGGCTCAGCACCCGGGCAAACAACTCGCCCGCCAGCTTGATGATCGGCCCGAAGCCGGTGGCGATGGTCCCGGGCGGTACCAGGTTGACCGGCAGGTCGCGGCGTTGGCCATTGCCCAGCAACACGCAGCGGTTGAAGGAATTTCGCGCGATATGGGCTAGCCCCAGTTGCGCCGTCTGCAGGAAGACGGTGACATCGAGCGGCAGCGAGCCACCCGAGGTCAGCACCTTGTCTCCTGCCACGACGGGATTGTCGTCTGTCCGTCCGGTTGCGGCGAGCAGGGTCTTGCCGGCTGCGACGAGGGTCTCGAATCCCGTGGCGAAGACCTGGCTCATCATGCGCAGCGAGAGCGGGTCCTGGACGTGGGTCGCATCGGGCCAGTCCCAGCCCTTGGCGTTGAAATAGAGCCAGGCGCCTATGCCGGCCTCGCGTTCCGTGCCGACATGGGCCACCGCCTTCCACGGATCGCGCGAGGCGCCGAGCGCCCCCGCAGTGGTCAGGCCGGTGGCCAGCATGACCCGGGCCGTGCCGGCAGCCTGGCGGATCGCATGGGCGGCGGCGGCATAGCCCACGGCATTGGTCGAGACCGAGGCCAGGCTGTCGCGCGGCGCAAGCCGGAAGGGCTTCAGTCCCGCTGCCGCCAGGGCATCGGCAGCAGGCTGGCGCTGGCCTTCGAAAAGCGCCTCCCCTGCCCCGGTCAGCACCGCGCCGATCTGCCCCATCAGTCCGATATCGGCGCAGCCGATCGACCCGGTGCGCCGCACCACCGGCACCACATCGGCGGAGAGGAGCGCCAGATAGGCCTCGACCAGATCGGTGGTGCAGCCGACGCGGCCGGTCAGGGCCATGTTGACCCGGATAGCCATCGCCGTCCGGACCACTTCGCTGGGAAACGGCTCGCCGGTGCCAAAATGGTGTGCCCGGACCAGGCCGGTGTTAAAGGCCTCGAGCTCGTCGGGCCCCCACTCGACGTCCTTCATGGCGCCCACGCCGGTGGTAGAGCCGTAGACGGGCTGGCCATTGGCTATGGCCAGTTCCACGGCCTGGCGGGCCCGCGCCACGCGCACGAGCGCATCGGCGTCGGCGGCGAGAGCAACCTTGCGGCCACTGATGCGGATAATGTCGGCAAAGCTCAGCGGCTTTCCGCTCAGCGTGATGGAGGCGTCGTGCAGGTTGGCGGGCCGTTCATTCATGGGCCCAGCCTATGATATCGGCCGTGTGCTGCCTAGTCGCCCTACTTCATCCAGAACATCGGCACGAGATCGACCGAGATAGGCTCGTTCTTCTCGTTGGTCGCCATGATATCGGCCATATGCGCCCACCAGCGCTGCATCACGGCCGTGGCCGGCAGGAGGTCCATGGTATGGTCGCGGCGGCGCCACAACACGCCGAAGAGCGTATTGCTCTCCTCGTCGAGATGGATCGAATAATCCTTCACCCCCGCCTCGTGCAGCAGGTCGACCAGCTCGGGGAAAATCTTGTCATGGCGCTTCTTGTATTCGGCGGCCATGCCCGGATTGAGTTGCATCTTGAAGGCATGCTTTTCGTAAGCACCATCCTCGATCATGCGCGCCGCCTCCACATGCGGAAGAGAATTGGCAGCGCAATGACCACGATCAGCAGCGAGCCGGTAAAGATGGTCATGACGATGCCGGGAACATTGAGCAGGCCCAGCCCGAAGGTCACAAGCCCGACGATCAGCGCCGCCAGGACCACGCCCAGGATCGAGCCGGCGCCACCCAGGATCGACACGCCGCCCAGCACCACCATGGTGATGGCCTCGAGCTCGAACCCCTCGGCGATCGAGGGGCGGGTCGAACCCAGCCGGGCCGTCAGCAGCACGGCGGCGAGGCCGCTCATCAGCCCGGTAAGGCAGAACAGGATGAACTTGATCCGGTCGACGCGCACTCCGGAAAAGCGCGCCGCGACATCGTTATTGCCGATGGCAAACACCCGGCGGCCGAAATTGGTGCGGTGCAGCAGTACCCAGTAGATCACCGCGCAAACCAGGAACAGCACCAGCTCGAACGAGATTACCCACCAGACATAGCCTTGCCCGAACCAGGAAAAGCTCGGCGGATAGCCCTTGAAGCTCTGGTCGCCCAGGATGATGAACGCGATGCCGCGGAACAGGCTCATGGTGCCGATGGTGACCACGATGGAGGGCAGCTTGAGCCCGGTGACGAGGAAGCCGTTGAACGCCCCGCAGAGCAGACCAACGCCGATCCCAACCGCCACCAGCGTCGGCGTATCCGCCCCATATTGCAGCGCCAGCCCCATCATGGTCGAGGCCAGCGCAATGATGGAAGCGACCGACAGATCGATCTCGCCGGAGATGATCAGCAGCGCCATGGCCAGCGCGATCAATGCCTTCTCGGTGAAGTTGAAGGTGAGGTCGGAGAGGCTCCAGGCATTGAGGAAATAGGGCGAGGCGAAGGAATTGAGGATGAAAATCGCCACCGCCACGAGCACCAGCAGGCTCTCCCAGCTCAGGACGGCTGACCTGAGCGGGTTGTCGAGGCGATCGGGGAGCGAACGGTGGATGGTTGTGTCGCTCATGCAGCTTCAGCCTTCTTGAGAATGATCCGCCCCTTGCGCCGCTCGCCACGGGCATTGAGTACCACCGCGAGCAGGATGGCGGTGCCCGAGATCGCCATCTGCCAGAACGGGCTGATATTGATCACCGGCAGGGCATTGTTGATGACGCCGAGGAACAGCGCGCCGAGCAGCACGCCGACGACGCTGCCGATACCGCCGGCAATCGAGACACCCCCGATGACGCAGGCGGCGATGATGGTCAGCTCGTAGCCGCCCGCGACTTCCACCGAGGCGATGACGTAGCGCGAAATCCAGAGATAGCCGCAGAGGCCCGCCACGGCACCGGCGATGACGAAGGCATAGAACTTGGTCCGGCCCACATTGATGCCGGTATAGACCGAGGCGGTCGGATTGACGCCGATGGCATAGAAGGCCCGACCCAGCGGCGTGCGCGTCATCATCAGCCAGAACAGCAGCGCCGTGGCGATGGCGATCCAGCTCAGCAGCGGCAGGCCCAGGAAGGCCATGCGCTGCAGCCCGATGAAATCGGGGCTCATCTGCGCGGCATTGACCCAGGCCCCGCCCGAGACGACGAAGACCAGGCCGCGGAAAATGGTCAGCGTGCCCAGCGTCACCACGATCGGCGGAATGTCGAGCTTCCACACCAGGATGCCGTTGAAGGCGCCCAGCCCGGCGCCGATCACCAGTGCCAAGGCCATGATCAGCGGGATCGGCAGGAACGGAAAGGCCGCGTTGGTCATGGCCACGATCATGCCGGTCAGCGCCAGGTTGGACGCCATCGACAGGTCGATCGAGCGCGTCAGGATCACCGCCATCTGCCCCAGCGCCAGCATCATCAGGATCGAGGTGTCATTGAAGATGGTCAGCAGGTTGCCCGGCTGGGCGAAGCGCGGAAAGCGCGCCGTGACCAGGACCAGCACCAAAAGGATGGCGAGGAACAGGAATATCTCGCGGTGCTTGAGAAGACGGTTCATGCTGCCTGCTCCTCGGCAATGCCGGCGGCCAGGCGAACCAGCGTTTCGGGCTTGAGCCCGTCATTGTCCAGCGTATCGATCACCCGGCCCTCGCGCATCACCACGATACGGTCGCTCATGCCCAGCACTTCGGGCAATTCGGACGACACCATGATCACCGAAAGCCCCTGGGCCACCAGTTCACCCATGAATTCGTGCACCGCCGCCTTGGAGCCGATATCGATGCCCTTCGTGGGTTCGTCTAGGATGATGACCTTGGGCAGGGTGGCGAGCCACTTGGCGATCACCACCTTCTGCTGGTTGCCGCCCGACAGGGTCGAGACGTTCTGGCTGAGCGATGAGGCGCGCAGGTCCAGCCGCTCGGCATAGGTGCGGGTCAGGGCGAATTCCTCGGCCATGCGCAGGAAGCCGTTGCGGCTGGTCTTGCCGAGCGAGGGCAGCGAGACATTCTTGAAGATGGGCTCGCCGGTGATGACGCCCTGCTTGCCGCGTTCCTCGGGCACATAGACGATGCCGGCCTCGACCGCGTCGGCGGCCGATTTGGGCGCAATGGCCTGCCCCTCGAGCACCATCGTGCCCGATGATGGTCGCGTCATGCCGAACACGGCCTGCATCACTTCGCTGCGCCCTGCCCCGACCAGCCCGTAGAAGCCCAGGATTTCGCCCTTCCGTACGGCAAAGGACACGTCCTCGAATTCGGTTGGGTGGCTCAGCCCCGTCACCGCGAGCACGGTCTCGCCAATGATGGCGTGGCGCTGGGGAAAGATATTCTCCACCGCGCGGCCCACCATCATCTGCACGATCTGGCTCTGGCTGGTCTCCCTGATCTGGCCCTTGCCCACCTGCTCGCCGTCGCGGAAGACGGTGAAGCGATCGGCGATCCGGTAGATCTCATCGAATTTGTGGCTGATGAACAGGATCGCCTTGCCATCCTGTTTGAGCAGTTCGACGAGCACGTAGAGCTCCTCGATTTCCTTCTGGCTCAGGGCCGCAGTCGGCTCATCCATGATGACGACCTGCGCGTCGATGGAGAGCGCCCGCGCCACCGCGACCAGGTGCTTCTTGGCAATGCCGAGTTCCTTGAGCTTGATGTCCGGGTCGATCCCGGCGGCCATGGCGTCCAGCGTTTCGCGCGCCTCGGCGCGCATCTTGCGCCAGTCGATCATCCCCAGGCGGTTGCGCGGGGCATGGCCGAGATAGATGTTTTCCGCCACCGTCAGCTCGTCGAACAGCACGGTTTCCTGGTGGATGGCGGTAATCCCCACGGCCGAAGCCGAATGCGCTGTCGGCAGCGATACGGCTTGGCCACCGACGCGGATTTCGCCTTCATCGGGCTGGTAGATCCCGGTCATGACCTTGACCAGGGTGGACTTGCCCGCCCCATTCTCGCCGATCAGCGCGGTGACCTCACCCGGATAAAGCTCCAGCGACACATCATGCAGCGCCCGCACGCCGGGGAAGCTCTTGGATATGCCCGAAAGGGTCAGGATGGGGTCGGTCATGGCATTCTTTGCAAATGAGAAACCCGGCGGCATGAGCGCCGCCGGGTCGATTTCACCAGATCGAATCAATAGATCTTGGAGAATTCCTCGATGTTGGAGGCGTCGAACTGGAACGGCACGGCCATGGCAGCCGCATTGGTGTCGTCCAGGGTCACTTCGCCGACGCGACCGATGGAGAAGGTTGCGCCCGGGGCTGCTTCCTCGCCTTCGACCAGAGCATTGGCCAGCATGACGGCCGAGTAGCCGAGGTCGATCGGGTTCCACAGGGCCACGGCCTGCGATGCACCATTGTCGATGAACTGCTTGAACTCGGACGGCAGGGCCAGGCCGGTCACGTTGATCTTGCCGATCAGGTTCTGGTCGGTCACGACCTGGGCGGCAGCGACGACGCCGACCGTGGTCGGGGCAATGATGGCCTTGAGATCGGGATAGGCGGCGATCAGGCCCTTGGCCTCATCGGTCGACTTGACCGAGTCGTCGTCGCCATAAACGGTGGCAACCAGCTCGATATTGGGGAACTTCTCGGGCAAAGCGGCCTTGGCAGCTTCGATCCAGGCATTCTGGTTGGTCGCGGTGGACGCGGCCGACAGGATGGCAACCTGGCCACCTTCAGGCAGGTAGTCAGCTGCCAGCTTGATGATGGTCTCGCCGATCAGGGCGGTGTCGGAAGGATTGAGGTGGATCTGCCGGCCGGCTTCGGCAACGCCGCTATCGAAGGACACGACCTTGATGCCGCGTTCCATGGCGCGCTGCAGCGCCGGAACCAGGGCGTCGGGATCATTGGCGGAGATGGCGATGGCGTCGACCTGCTGGGCGATCAGCGAGTTGACGACTTCGATCTGGGCTTCGGCCGTTGCGGCGGTCGGGCCGGTATAGATCACTTCCACGTCGCCGAGTTCACCGGCAGCTTCCTGGGCACCCTTGTTGGCGGCGTCGAAGAAACCGTTGCCGAGCGACTTCACGACAAGCGCGATGCGGGTCTGGGCATAGGCCGGAGCTGCGAGCAGGGCTGCGACGGCGGTCGTTGCAGCCAAGAGCTTGATGAGTTTCATTGTTGATCCCTCCCTGGGACGTTCTGGTCTTGCACTTATTGTCTCAGGCAACCGTCGCCTGACGGCCTCCTAGAGCACTTGTTTCCGCCACGATGAGCCGCACGCCTGCCGTTTCCAGCATTTGGCGGTCTTCGTCGCGGATGCCGCTGTCGGTGATGACCGCGGCTATTCGGTCGAGCCCACACAGGATGAGACTCGATCTTCCCGAAAACTTGGATGAATCTGCCAGGACGATCAGCTCGTCCGCCTGCCCGATCAGGGCCAGTTCGGACTGCACCACCATCGGGTCAGCCTCCATCAGGCCGTGTACGCCGATGCCCTGGCAGCCAATGAACATGCGCTTGGCGTAGAAATGGGATGCCACCACGCCCCCGAAGGGCGACAGGATGACATTCTGCTCGCGATAGATAGTGCCGCCGGGAATGACGACGGAATTGCGCGAGTTGTGGATGAGGAATTCGGCAATGCCGAAACTGTTGGTGAAGACCGAGAGCCGGCGGCCCGTCAGGTAATGCACCATCTGGTAGGTGGTGGTGCCGCCATTTATGATGATCGGCTCGCCATCCTTGCAGAGTTCCGCGGCAGCGCGGGCGATCGCCCGTTTCTGCGCGATATTGATGGTTTCGTTGACCGAGAACGGCCGGCCCATCAGCGAAGCCTGCTCGGGCGGATTGACGGCTTCGGCGCCACCGCGCACCCGGCGCACTTCGCCGCGCACGTGCAGCGCCGCAATGTCCCGGCGGATCGTGGCCTCGGAAGAGCCGGTAACCTCGCACAGCTCGGCAACGGTCACGACCGGCCGGGTCTGGACGGCAGCAACGATGACTCTCTGGCGCTCGGTTTCGTGCAAGGCTGGTATCTCCCTGGCGCATTCCTTCCCATCGATTTCAATCAGTGTCAATCATCTACAATCAACTCCGCGCCGATATGACTCTCCGTGCGCGTTTATGATCGTTTCTGATTGACAGAGGTGAGTGATCGTGGCCATGTCCGGCCCATAATCTGACCATCACTACCCCTCGGGAGGAGTCTTATGTCCACCACCGCGCCCAAGCGCCTTGCGAACCTCTGGGACGATGCCAAGGCCGCCGCGATGAGCGAGCCCGAACGGCTCGTCTATCGCTCCAACCTGCTCGGCAGCGACAAGCGCGTCACCAACTACGGCGGTGGCAATACCTCCTCCAAGATCATGCAGAAGGATCCCCTCACCGGCGATATGGTCGAGGTGCTGTGGGTCAAGGGTTCGGGCGGCGACAGCGCCTCGATCAAGCTTGATGGCTTCGCGACGCTCTATATGGACAAGCTGCGGGCGCTGAAGGGCCTCTATCGGGGCGTCGAGTTCGAGGACGAGATGGTGGGCTACCTCCCCCACGCCACCTTCAACCTCAATCCGCGCGCGGCCTCGATCGATACTCCGCTCCATGCCTATGTGAACCGCCCCTTTGTCGATCACATGCACCCGGACGCGATCATCGCCATTGCCGCGAGCAAGAACTCGAAAGAACTGACCCAGCAGATCTTTGGCGACACCATCGGCTGGTTGCCCTGGAAGAAGCCGGGCTTCGAACTGGGCCTGTGGCTGGGCAAGTTCTGCGAGGAGAACCCCGAGGCCAAGGGCGTAGTGCTCGAGTCGCATGGCCTCTTCACCTGGGGCGACACCCCCAGGGAATGCTACGAAACCACCATCGGCATCATCAACCAGGCCATCGAGTGGTTCGAGCAGCAGACCGAAGGCAAGACCATTTTCGGCGGCGCAGCCGTTCAGTCGCTGCCATCAGAGCAGCGCCGCGCCATCGCCGCGCGCCTGATGCCGAAAATTCGCGGCTTCATCTCCGAGGACAGCCACAAGCTGGGCCATTTCGATGACTCGGCCGCTGTGCTGGAATTCGTCAATTCCAACAGTCTCCGCCCGCTGGCGGCTCTGGGCACCTCCTGCCCCGACCATTTCCTGCGCACCAAGATCCGCCCGCTGGTCATCGACTTCGATCCGGCCAATCCTGATGTGGATGCCGTGATTGCCGGCCTCGCCGACCAGATCGCCGCTTACCGCGTCGACTACCAGGCCTATTACGATCGCTGCAAACACGACAACTCGCCTGCCGTGCGCGATCCCAACGCCGTGGTCTACCTGATGCCGGGCGTCGGCATGTTCACCTTCGCCAAGGACAAGGCCACCGCCCGCATTTCCGGCGAATTCTACGTCAACGCGATCAACGTGATGCGCGGTGCCTCGACCGTCAGCGAATATCAGGGGCTGCCCGAGCAGGAAGCCTTCGATATCGAATACTGGCTGCTCGAAGAGGCCAAGTTGGCCCGCATGCCCAAGCCCAAGTCGCTGGCGGGCAAGATTGCCCTCGTCACCGGCGGCGCCGGCGGCATCGGCAAGGCCACGGCCGCGCGCCTGCTGCGCGAAGGCGCCTGCGTGGTGCTGGCCGATATCGACGAAGCTGCACTGGCTTCGGCCAATGACGAACTGAGCCAGGCGTTCGGCGCCGATTTCGTCCGCCCCGTCAACATCAACGTCACGAGCGAAGATGCCGTCATCTCCGGCTTTGCCCATGCCGTGGTCGAATTCGGCGGACTCGACATCCTCGTCTCCAATGCGGGCCTCGCCTCCTCGGCGCCGATCGAGGACACCACGCTCGAGCTGTGGAACAAGAACATGGACATCCTCAGCACGGGCTATTTCCTCGTGTCGCGCGAGGCGTTCCGGCTGTTCCGCGCGCAAAAGATTGGCGGCAATGTCGTCTTCGTCGCCTCCAAGAACGGTCTTGCCGCTTCGCCCAACGCATCGGCCTATTGCACCGCCAAGGCCGCTGAAATCCACCTGGCCCGCTGCCTGGCTCTCGAAGGCGCCGGCGAGCAGATCCGCGTCAATGTGGTGAACCCCGATGCCGTGTTGCGCGGCTCCAAGATCTGGGCCGGCGAGTGGCTAGAGCAGCGCGCCTCGACCTACAAGACCGACAAGGGCGGCCTTGAAGAAATGTACCGCGAACGTTCGCTGCTCAAGCGCTCGGTCTTCCCCGAGGATATTGCCGAAGCCATCTATTTCTTCGCTTCGGAAGCCTCGGCCAAGTCCACCGGCAACATCATCAATGTCGACGCGGGCAACGCCCAGTCGTTCACCCGATAAGGATCGCGCGATGACCGAACATATCATCGACCCGAGCGTCATCGAGGCAGAAAACGCCAAGCGGATCAACGACCTGCGCACGGACTATGACTCTCTTGGCGAGCGGCTTGACCGTCGCGGGGTGTCGATCGATGCCATCAAGGCCAAGGTCGCCGACTTCTCGGTCGCGGTCCCGTCCTGGGGCGTCGGCACCGGCGGCACGCGCTTTGCCCGTTTCCCGGGCGAGGGCGAGCCGCGCGACATCTTCGACAAGATCGAGGACTGCGCCGTCATCGCGCAACTGACCCAGGCGACCAGGACCGTGTCGCTGCACATCCCGTGGGACAAGGCCGATCCGAACCGGCTGAAGCAGGCGGCAAGCCGCTTCAACCTCGGCTTCGACGCGATGAATTCCAATACCTTCTCGGATGCGCGAGGGCAGATCCAGAGCTACAAATTCGGCTCCCTCAGCCATGCCGACAAGGCCACGCGCCAGCAGGCCATCGAGCACAATCTCGAGTGTATCGAGATCGGCAAGACCATCGGCTCCAAGGCGCTGACCGTCTGGGTCGGCGATGGCTCGAATTTCCCCGGCCAGGTCAACTTCGCCCGCCAGTTCGAGCGCTATCTGGAGTCGATGAAGGCGGTCTATGCTGCCCTGCCCGATGACTGGCGCGTCTATACCGAACACAAGATGTACGAGCCGGCCTTCTACTCTACCGTGGTCCAGGACTGGGGTACCAATTACCTGATCGCCAAGGAGCTGGGCGACAAGGCCTATTGCCTGGTCGACCTCGGCCACCATGCGCCCAACGTCAATATCGAGATGATCGTCTCCCGCCTTGCCCAGTTCGGCAAGCTCGG
>JADKLW010000096.1_pt1 | contig 52942 bp, 48 predicted proteins | sample 8641881 | NCBI WGS metagenome assembly JADKLW01 (sample SAMN16272185, study PRJNA661076) | feces metagenome | isolation source: fecal sample from diarrhoea affected cattle B | host: Bos taurus | place: South Africa: Lokaleng Village, Mahikeng | collected 2019-09
GGTCAGTCCGCCGGATAAAGAGGCGCTTGCCCATATTCCCGGTGAAGAAGGGCTGCCCTTTGTCGGCACCACCCTGAAAGTCATATCGGACCCGATAGGTTTCGGGCGGCAGATGTTTGAAAAATACGGAACGGTCTATCGCACGCACAGCTTTGGCAAGGATAATGTCATGCTGCTCGGCGCAGATGCGACCGAACTGGTGATGTTCAACAAGGAAAAGATTTTCTCCAGCGAGCAGGGCTGGGGACCGGTCCTGAACAATCTGTTCCCGCGCGGGCTGATGCTGATGGATTTTGACCGCCACCGCGCTGATCGCAAGGCGCTGTCGGTTGCGTTCAAGCCGGGACCGATGAAGCATCATTGCAAGGTGCTGAACGAAGGCATTTCAGAGCGCATGGCCGAATGGAACGGGACCAGCTTCCAATTTTATCCTGCGATCAAATCCCTGTCGCTCGATACCGCAGCCAGCGCCATTTTGGGTATCCCCTGGGGCCCGGAAGCGGACAAGATCAACAAGGCATTTGTTGACGAAGTGCAGGCGTCCGTCGGCATTGTGCGCTCACCCATTCCGTTCACCAAGATGTGGCGCGGAGTGAAGGCGCGGGAATATCTGCTCAGCTATTTCACACCGCAAGTAAAGGCCCGGCGTGAGAAAGGCGGCGATGACATTTTTACGCAGATTTGTCTCGCGACGCATGAGGATGGCTCGCTGCTGACCGAGGGTGAAGTAGTCGATCACATGAACTTCCTGATGATGGCGGCGCATGACACGATCACATCATCCGCGACCAGCCTCATTTACCTGCTCGCGAAACATCCGGAATGGCAGGACAAGCTGCGCGAGGAATGTCTGTCGGTCGCGCCCGCCGGTGAGCCGCTGGCCTATGAAGATCTGGGTAAGCTCGAACTCACGGAAATGGCGTTCAAGGAAGCATTACGCCTGATCCCGCCGGTGCCCAGCATCCCGCGCCGGGCGATCAAGGAGTTTACCTTCCGCAACTACACCATTCCTGCTGGCACAAACGTGGGGATCAGTCCGCAATTTGTACACAAAATGGAAAAACACTGGCCAGAGCCGGAGAAGTTTGACCCGTTGCGCTTCACCCCTGAAAACAGCGCAGGCCGCCACAAATATGCGTGGGTCCCCTTTGGCGGCGGCGCACACATGTGCCTGGGGCTGCATTTCGCCTATATGCAGGTCAAGATCCTGATCCACTCGATGCTGACTCAAAACCGCATCGTGCTGACCGGCGGACCGGATTACGAGCCAAAATGGCAAGTCTTCCCGATCCCGCAGCCCAAAGACGGACTGCCGGTGCGGCTGGAGAAGCTTTGAAATTCATTTATCAGGGCGCAGGAGTGACTGCGCCCTGATTTCAATTCTGTAATTCCTGCCAAACTGCGATCTCCATTGTCACCCGCAACATATTCACATAGGCTCAATTCTATGAACGACATGCCTGAATTAACTTCTCCTGCAGAGCCCGCTCCGATCTGGAAGTCGCGCTATAATCATCCTACGGACTGGGACCAGTTTTTCTCGCCGCTTACGATGCCCGGCATGTTTTTCCGTTCGGCGGGGCGCCGGGGGGATATGAACCTGCTCGATTTCATGGGGCGGAAATATAGCTATGCAGAGGTGGCTTCCGGGGTGATCCGGGTGGCGAAGGGGTTGCAGGATCTGGGCGTCAAGAAAGGCGACCGGATCGGGCTGTTCCTGCCCAACGTGCCGCATTATGTCACGGCCTATTACGGCGCGATGGCGATTGGCGCTACGGTCGTTAATTTCTCGCCGCTCTATACGGTGGATGAACTGTCCCATCAGGTTGAGGATAGCGGCACAAAAATCCTGTTCACCCTCTCGGCCAGCGCGGTCTTTCCTGTTGCTTATGAAGTGCTTAAACAGTCCAGTCTGGAACGGCTGGTCGTGGGCAGCGTTGCGGGCGCTTTGCCGGCGGGCAAGGCGTTGTTTTACCGCCTGTTCCGTAACAAGGAAAACACGCCGCAGCCGGAGGATGACCGGATCACACCCTTTGCCGACCTCACCAATAATGACGGCAATTATTTCGCGCCCAATATTCATCCGGAAAAGGATATTGCGCTGCTCCAATATACCGGCGGCACCACCGGTACGCCCAAGGGTGCGATGCTCACCCACCAGAACCTGACCGCCAATGCGCGGCAGATTAACAGCATCGACCCGTTTATAGACGAGGAAGACCGCTTGATGGGTGTGCTGCCGTTCTTCCATGTCTTTGCCAATAGCGCGGTGCTAAACCGCACGGTGGAGCGTGGCGGAGAGATTGTGATGCTGCCGCGCTTTGACGCGAAACAGACGTTGAAGGCGATTACCCGCAACCGGATTACCGCGATGCCCGGCGTGCCGACCATGTATCAGGCGCTGCTCGACCATCCCGATATCGACAAGACCAATTTCTCGTCGCTTAAAATATGCGTGTCCGGCGGTGCTCCGTTGCCGCAGGAGCTGAAAAAGAAGTTCGAGGCAAAGACGGGAGCGAAGCTGGTCGAGGGCTATGGCCTGACCGAAAGCTCCGGTGTGGTGAGCGCCAATCCTTATGCCGGGCTGAATAAATCCGGCACGATCGGGCAGCCTGTTCCGGGCACGGTGGTCAAGCTGGTGGATAAGGAAGACCCAAGCAAAGCGGTTCCGGAAGGCGAACCGGGAGAGCTGGTCTTTTCTGGTCCGCAGGTCATGAAAGGCTATTGGAACCTGCCGCAAGCGGACGAGGAAGTGTTTATTGACGGTTTCCTGCGCACCGGCGATGTCGCAGTGATTGACGAGGATGGCTATATCAAGATTGTCGACCGGCTTAAGGACATGATCGCCGTGGGCGGCTTCAAGGTCTTCCCCAGCCAGGTCGAGGAGGTTCTTTACAAGCATGAAGCGGTCAAGGAGGCGCTGGTTATCGGCGTGCCGGATGATTATCGCGGCGAGAGTCCCAAGGCTTTCGTAGCGCTGGAAGAGGGTATGGTGGTCGATAGTGCGGCGCTCAAAGACTGGCTGAATGTGCAGCTTGGCAAGCATGAGCGGGTCGTGGATGTGGTCGTGCGTGACAGCCTGCCCAAGACGATGATCGGGAAACTGGATCGCAAGGCATTGAGGGCGGAAGAGCTGGGTTAAGGGCTGGTTTTTGAGAGAAATCCGTTAGCCCTGAGCGTGTCGAAGGGCGCTTCTAAACAGGGCGCTGCGCCAAACTCTAAACGTGCTTCGACAGGCTCAGCACTAACGGAAAAGTTGGAAAAGATCAGCTCTCCGCGACCCATTCCCTTTGCAAATATCGCGCGGCCAGAGCCATGAAACCGGCGGCGAACAGGTAAAATATCAGCGATACCAGCATGGAATAGCGCAAACCTTCTTCGCCATAAACCGGCGTCAGGGCATCGGACAGCGCTCCCAGAAAGAATATCCCGCCGCCAATACCGACCAGATTGTTTATCAGCAGGAACAGGGCCGATGCGGTCGCCCGTGTCTCCGCAGTCACCAGATGCTGCACCGCCGATAGAACGGGACCAAGCCAGATATAGGCCAGGCCCTGCGGGATCAGAAATAATATGAAGGCCAGCGTGGCCGAACCGCTCATAATACCAGCGGCAAATAGCGGGACAGCGAGCAGAAAGGCGATGGCCGGGACCAGCCCGTAAGCGGCCTTGTTCTTGCCGCCCAGCCAGTCGCCGAGCATACCGCCGCCCATCACGCCCGCGACCCCGCCGATTAGCAATATCGAGCCGAAGAACAGCGATGTCTCGATTAACGTCAAGCCAAAGCTGCGCTGCAACAGGCTGGGCAGCCAGAAGGCAATGCCATAGCCGAGCATCGAACTGGACGCCGCGCCCAGAGCGAGGAACCAGAAGGCGCGCTTTGCCGATAAGATTTTCAGCACTTCCATGAATGTGGGCTGGGGCGGTGCGGCCTCGTCGATCACAGGTGGCTTCACGGGATCACGCACGAAATATTTGAAGACCGGAACAAGCAAGACGCCCGCAAGTCCCACAGTCAGGAACGCGAGCCGCCAATCGACGCTGGCCGCGATATAGCCGCCCGCCACCACGCCGGTCGCAGAGCCCAGCGGGATGCCGAGCGAATAGATGGACAGCGCCCGTGCCCGCTTCTCGCTAGGGAAATAGTCGGAGATCAGCGCATAAGAAGGCGCAACGCCGCCCGCTTCACCGACCCCGACACCCAGCCGCGCGAGAAAGATCGTCCAGAAACCCTGGGCAAAGCCGCAAAGCGCGGTAAACCCGCTCCAAACACCCAGTGAAATGGTGATGACCCAGCTTCGGCTGGTCCGGTCGGCAATCCAGCCCAGCGGTACGGCGAGCGTGGAATAGAGCAGGGCAAAGGCTATACCGCCAAGAAGCCCCATCTGGGTATCGCTCAGTCCCAGGTCAGCCTGTATCGGCCCGGCGAGGATTGCCAATATCTGGCGGTCAACAAAGTTAAAGATGTAAACCAGCAGCAACATGCCAAGCGCGACATTGGGGGAGGTCACGCGGGGAGCAGACAGGCGTATGGAGCTTGCTTTATCCGCCATCTATCTGGTGCTTTCTGGTGCTTTTCTTCAGGAAGGCATCTATCGCGGATAAAGCCTCTGGCTCGTCCAGCATCGGTGCGTGTCCCCGGTTCGCAATCTCCACCGCGCTAATCGGTCCCGAATGGCGGCGCTGCATTTCCGCGATCGTATCGGCGGATATAATATCCGACAATGCGCCATAGATAATCAGCGCGGGAAGGGCGGAAAAGCTTTCCCATAAAGGCCATAGATCCGGAGGAACAACCGTTTGGTCGCTGCCTGACAGGCCTTGCGAAATGGCGGGATCATAGTCCAGCTTCACACGGCCATCTGGCAGTTCGCGGCAAGTGCGGCGGGCAAAGCCCATCCAATCCTGCGCGCTATATCCTGCCATCGCATCCGCATGGACCTTGCGAGCATTGTCGGCCGCATCCTGCCAGTCATCAAACGGCTCGTGCGACCCGGCATAACTTTGTATCCGGTCCAGCCCGGCCTGCTCGACCACAGGACCGATGTCGTTGAGGATGATGCCGCTAAAGCCCTCCGGCGCGCTTGCGGCCATCATTATGGACATCAGCCCGCCCATGGACGTTCCGATCAGCCCTGGACGTTCGAGCTTCAGATCAGCGATCAGCGCCGCCATGTCGGCCACATAGACAGACGGATTATAATTGTCAGGCTCCGGATCATATCCGGATCGTCCGCGCCCCCGCTGGTCCGGTATGATAAGCCGGTATTTCCCAGCCAGATGTGCGGCCAGACCTTCAAAATCGGCGCTGTTACGGGTCAGGCCGTGCATCAGTAAAAGCGGCGGACCCTCCGCATCATAGATGCGGGCATATAAGTCCAGCCGGTCGTCTGCACTGCGAAAGAAATGATCGGCATATTTCATCACGTTTGCCTATATCCCGATCAGAATTTCACCCCGGCGGTGATAAAGACCTGGCGCGGATTTCCGTAATATGCGGTTAGCGTGCCTTCGGTGCCAAGCACACTAATCGGCTGACCGTTAGCTCCGGGTATGATCGCGCCGGTCGTTGGATCGGCAGCCACAAATGTATAGCCCGATGTCTTGTAACGCTTATTGGTCAGGTTTTTGCCGTGCAAACCAATGCTCCAGCGGTTGTCAGGCGCATTGTAAACAAGGTTGGCATCCCAAAGGGCAAAACCCTTTTGATCGATGTACGGGTTGGCAATCTCGAACTGGTTGGTTTTGCTACGATAGGAAAGTGTCGTCCCGAAATAAATATCCCCTTCCCCTACTGGTGTAGAATAGGAAAATGTCCCGCTGGCCGTCCATTTCGGTGTATTCTGCACCGAACGGAATTCCGCGACATCGGTCGGTACCGGAAGGTTAGAGACGGGATCGATGATGTTGGTGATATATTCGTCATATTGGGCATCAATATAACCAAGCGCGCCGGACAGCATCACACGGTCACCACTGGCAACCATGTCCTGAGCAAGCCGCGCACTCGCCTCAAGCTCAACGCCCTTTAGAGTGGCCTTGCCAGCGTTGTTGATAACACCGCAGAACGAAGGCAGGCCTTGGGCAGTACATGCTACCGACCCTGGGATCTGAACATTTGTATAGTCGGTATAGAAGCCCGCGAGCGCGACATTGAGAGCGCCATTCAGAAGGCTGCCCTTATAGCCAATTTCATAGCTGTCTACTTCTTCGGGCTGAAAGCTGAGGAAGGAGGCAATTTCGGCATCGCTCGGGATACCATTGGTGTTGGTAGTCGGCGCATTGGAACCAACACCGCGCGGGTCAAAACCGCCACCTTTGAAGCCCTGCGAAAAGCTTGCATAGACATTATGATCGGGCGTTGGCTGGTAGCTCACCGAGGCGCGCGGTGTAAATTTCTTGAAATTGGCACTGCCCTCGAAATCAGTTGCGGGTGCGCCAAACGGAATGCCCGCTCCGCCAAAGGTCGGTGATCCGCCACCGAGGTAATTTTGCCGCAAGATGCCGGCGGTGCGCTCGTCCCATGTATAGCGCCCACCAACCGAAAGGCTCAACTGCTCGGTGAAATCATAGGTGAAATCAGCGAAAACTGCATAGGTTTCAGTATCAACATTAGCTTCGGTATAGGCAGTGAGACCGTCGAATGTGGTAAATATGCGAACATCAAACAGCGTATCAGCCTTGGCATCAAGATAATAGAAGCCAAGCAGACCTTTTAGCTTGTCGCCTTCATACAGCAGCTGGAATTCCTGGCTAATCTGTTCGTTCAGATATAATCCGGGAACGTCGAGATCAACCTCTGGCAGCGCATCGAAATCAATCGGTGTAGCCGTGTCATCTTTGCGCCAGGCGCTGATTGACCGGAATGTAACGGTATCGGTAAGATTTGCTGTGATATTCATCGACAGGCCATAAGCCTCGATATCCTGTATCGGATCGTTGAGGCCGCCACGTGTATCAAAGACATCGTCCAGAACCGGTGCGCCGGAAACCGCACCCGGAATGAGGCGATGGCCACCGCGCGGATTGCTCTTGTCTTTGGTATAGTCGCCGGAAATCCGGATCAGGACCGGCTCACCATAGCCGCCGACTTCAACTGTACCGCGGCCAGCCCATATATCCTTGTTATAATTCTCAAGACCGGTGGTTAAATTGTCGCCGAAGCCACCCCGTGACAGCCGCGCACCGGCTGCGCCGACACGGATGATGTCGGAAACCGGCATGCTGGCGGTGACCACTAATTCAGCTTGGTCATAACTACCATAGGTCGCGCGCGCCTTGAACGAAGGATCCTGCGGCAGCCGCTTGGTTACATATTTGACGGCACCGCCAATTGTGTTGCGACCATAGAGCGTGCCTTGCGGCCCGCGTAATACTTCGATGCGTTCGACATCATAAATGTCCAGCACAGCGGCCTGTGGACGGTTGAGATAGACATCGTCGAGATAGATGCCAACGCCTTGCTCAAAACCCGAAACCGGATCCTGCTGACCAATGCCGCGAATGAAGGCCGAGAGAGTTGAGTTTGTGCCGCGAGAAGCTTCCAAGGTCGTGTTAGGCGTGGTCAGACCAATATCGGTAATATCGACCGCGCCCTGCCGCTCCAGTTTTTCCGCCGAATAAGCAGTAATCGCAATAGGAACATCAATCAGTCGCTCTTCGCGGCGGCGGGCGGTGACGACGATTGTGCCATCGTCCGAACTTTCGCTTGCCGTTTCATTGCCCTGTGCATGAACCACGGTCGGCATGATGAGGCCTGTCGCAAAGCAGCTCACCAAAGCCGCGTAACTCACATTGTTCCGGTATTTCATAACAACCTCTCCTCCTGTTTTTATTGGCTGGTAATGCCGAGCCTTATTCTTACCCTTATTGAAAGTTGAACCATATTTCAACTTAGAATTTGCCAAATTCAGGAAATGGCGGTAGCCGTGACTTTATGGCCACAGAATATACCGATCATATTGATTCTAAAGACAAGCAACCCCGCACCGCGCGGGGGCTTAAGACCAAACGCAAGTTGCTGGATGCAGCGGCACTGGAGTTTGGCGAGAAGGGCTTTCATGAAGCCTCTATCACCGGGATTACCCAAAGAGCAGGAACGGCTTTGGGCAGTTTCTACACCTATTTCGATTCGAAAGATGAATTGTTCAGCGCGCTGGTCAAGGACATGAGCCTGAGGGTCAAAGATCACGCTGCCAGTGCGATGACCGAGTGGAAGGATGCGCTGGAACGGGAAAAGCTGGCCCTTGAGTCGTTCATGAACTTTGCCCGGGAGAACAAGGAAATCTACCGCATCATCGACGAAGCCGAATTTGTCGATCCGCAAAGCTATCACGACCATTATGAAGGCACGGCAGCCCGTATCTTTGAACGGTTGCAGGAAGGCAGCGAGGCAGGCGACCTGCGGGATGGCCTGGATGAAGCGCACGCATGGGCGATCATGGGGATGAACGTGTTTCTGGGCCTGCGCTACGGAATCTGGAGCGAGGAAAAGTCCGCTTCGCAAGTGGCGGAAATTGCCAATGATATTCTGACCAACGGGATCGGTGCGCGGGAATGACGGTGGAAGAGCAATAGAGGTTCCAGCAAGACTCTATGCGAAAACCGGAACATCCGCTACAATAAGCAAAAATTGTGGAGGAACCCCTGATGCACACCCTATTGACCCGTACATTATCGCTGGCACTGCTGGCCGCTTCGCCTCTCGCTATGCCTGCTCATGCACAGGAAACGGACCGCTTCGCTACTGTCGAGATCAAGGCCGAGAAACTGGCCGAAGGTATCGCTGTTCTGGTGGGGCAGGGCGGTAATATCGGAGTGTCTTATGGTCCCGACGGCACGGTGCTGATTGATGACCAGTTTGCTCCGCTGACTCCAAAGATCGAGGCGGCTGTGGCGGCGCTGGGCGCGGAGCCGGTGAGATATCTTATCAACACGCACTGGCATGGCGACCATAGCGGCGGGAATGAAAATTTTGGCAAGGCGGGCGCGATGATCCTGGCGCATGATCATGTTCGTGAGAGGCTTTCGGGTCAGCAGGAGAGCGGCAAAGGCAACAATCCTTCTGCCCCCAAGGAAGCGCTGCCGGTTCTGACCTATCATGACGGCATAAAGCTGCACCTGAACGGCGATGAAGTGCAGGCCAAGCACATGCCGCACGCGCATACCGACGGCGACAGCGTGATCTTCTGGAAAAAGGCCAATGTGATCCACATGGGCGATATATTTTTCAACAAGGTCACTCTGCCTTTTGTCGATCTTGAAAGCGGCGGCAATGTCATGGGCATTTTGGCGGCGGTGGAAAAGATAATCCCGATGGTCGATGAGCAGACCCGGATCATACCGGGCCATGGTCCGGTGGCGTCGAAGGCCGACCTGATAGCCTATCGCGATATGCTGAAAACCGTCATCGATGCAGTGAAGCAGGGGCGCACAGACGGGAAATCACTGGCGCAGATTCAGGCGATGAAACCGGCGGCGAAATGGGATGTAAACAAAGACGCGTTCATTAGCGGCGATGCCTTTGTGGAAGCCGTTTACAAAAGCCTTGAAACGCCAGCGCATAGCCATGATGCGAAAAGCCATGATGAGCGCGCGCATTAAACCGTCGCGCGGTTAATCTCTTTTCGCAAAGACACGATCAGCCTGCTCACCCGTTTCAGCCGTTTCTCTTCTTCGTCAAGAATGGCGCGGAACAGGTTTTTCTTGAACTCCAGAATCTGGACCGCATCGGGCTGCTTGGATTCAGGGAGCGTGGAAAACAGGATGTCGATCATCCGCTCGCCGCCGTGGAGCCGGCCCCATAAATAATCATTCTCGCGGTAGCTTCTGCTGAAAAAAGCGCCGAAATTGTTAAATTCAATGCCCTTCAATGTTGCCGCGACACCGCCCCTGCGGATGCTTCTGGCATCTTCGGGGGAAATCCGGTCCACCTTGATCGGGTCAAACTCATCCAGACCTTCCCCCTGAAGCAGCGGCAGGGTGGCAATGTCGTAAAACGGGAAGCCAAGGAACGCGAGTAGCAAAGATCGCCGCTCAGACTTGGGTAGATCGGTCATCGCCTGGGCCAGCTTGTGATCGATCAGCGCGTCCAGAGCCACGAGGTCACGGGCTTTTGCCAGAATTTCCAATATCTGTTCCGGCCGGTTTTCCGCATTTTCGCACAGATCTACAAATGCTTCGCCCAGATAGCCGATCGTCTCGCGCTCGATATACATTGCAAGACATTCGTAAATCACATCATGCACATGTTCGACCGCGGCATAATCATCGGGATGCGCCTGATCCAGATCTTCGGCAAAGCGCCGCGCCAGAAACCGGATGCGCCGGATGCGATAGCCGAGATCATGATGATTGAAAAAGTCGATCACCATTTTTGACGGCCCATGTCCGCCTTTTTTGGAAATATCGTCAAAGCCGTGCTGCTGCAAATGGGACCATAAGGACTCGCGCGTTGCCGGATGGTTATGGGCAGAGCTATCAGACCGGCCACGCCGGACTGTATTGGCAATATCTTCGACGACGGTCGCCAGCCTTAGATGGCCGTATGCACTATAGGAAAAGCCGGCCAGTTTGCTTGCCTTTTCCCGTGCCTTGCTTCGCCATGCAGCCATACGCGCTGCTGTCGGGCTGTCAAAAAATAGCGTCCTGCCAAACAGGGTTTCGACATGATATTCAACCTCTCCGCGCAGGTTTTCGGTGATCTGGCGCATCTGGATGATCCGGTTGGATCGCCGCGATATGTCGTTCAGATTATCGCGGATCGGCTGTTCGCGCGGGATGTTTGAAATAGCTCCGAATATAGTGGAAAAGAAGCCGGGCAGATGCTCGGCTTCGGCTTCCTGCGCTGCCTGTAACCGCTCCAGCGCACGGTTGCTTTTGTCCACATCCAGATCAGGACGCGGATCAATATAGACAAAGCGCCGGTCCACCTCGCGCGTGGCTGGCCGGTTTTTCAGCGCGTCAATCGCCTGAGCAAAGGGCGCGTTGGCCAGAACCGATCCGTCAATCAGCACCGTGTCTTCCGCCGTCCCGGCGCGGGACTGGCCGGGCAGGATGCGTTTCAGAAAGTTAAGGCGATTGGGCCATTCCAGCTTGCGATCCGATAGCAGGCTGTCAAGTTCCTTAACCGTAAATGGAGGAAACGCGCCGGGGAAACTGGCGGTTGAGCGGCCCGCAAAAACCAGCTCGGCCGGATCAGCGATATTGTCATGGGTCGTGCCCCTGGTGGAAAAGCTGATCGTGAGCCTATGCTCCATCTCAAAAGCATTGGGCGGGCTGTGCAGTTGCAGCTTTTCCGGATAGCCGACGAAATCCGTGACCGTCACAAACAGGTCAAGCGGCTGTCCGGGCGGCAGCAATTTGGGGCCAAGATCGACGCCCTTCATCCCGGCAAGCGCGTCCATGATAAGGCCGGAGAATATCTTCCCCCCGAATGGCGGCGCGAACCAGCGGGCGCGCACGAAGCGGGAGAGCTTCATTTTAACCTCTTCCCGCGCCTCTTTCGAAACCGTCTGTTCCACCGTTCCGCCTTTGCGGCCCAGCGCCATCCATGCGATCGGTTCCGCCCAGAATTTGGAAAAGCGTGACAGGGGTCTGGCGTCGGGATCGAGCAGCGTATCGACATCCGCTTTTTCCAGCCACATCTCTGTTAGCGGTTCGAGCGATTCCCCGGAAATAATCGCTTGCGCCAGGAATATGCCGTTAATGCCGCCAGCACTGGAACCGGCGATAATGTCAGGCAGAACCCGCAGCTTTAGGCCTCCTTCCTGCTCAATCCATTTCAATATGTCATAATAGACTTCGCGGCTGTCTTGATAGGGAGGCTGCTCGTCATGGAAATTGCGGCTGGCCTTGGTCAGCTTCCAGATTTCCTTGGTGATGCCGTGCATATAAATGGCAAGACTAACGCCGCCGTAACAAATAAGAGCGAGTCTGAGTTCCTTCTGGCGCATTTTGCCAAGAGTGGCAGGGTGAAGTGTTTCACGCAAGCATGAAAGCGGTTGAAATAGCCATGAAAAACTATAATGTTCTATTTTTGTTCCGTTAAAGGATGGTAATGGCGAAACCCAAGAAAAAATATGTCTGCCAGAATTGCGGCTCTATCTCGCACCGCTGGCAGGGCCAATGTGCGGATTGCGGAGACTGGAACACATTGGTCGAGGAAGCGGGCGAAACGGTTTTTGCTGCCCGGCATAATTTGCAGAGCGGCGGGCGGGAAGTCCGGCTGGTCGGGCTGGATTCCGAAATCAAGCTGCCGGAGCGTAAAAAGACCGGGATAGAAGAGTTTGACCGCGCGGTTGGCGGCGGGCTGGTGGCCGGTTCTGCCACGCTGATGGGCGGTGATCCGGGTATCGGGAAATCGACCTTGTTGCTGCAAGTGTCGGCGCGGCTGGCCCATGCGGGATGTTCGGTCGCCTATATTTCGGGAGAGGAAGCTGCGGATCAGGTGCGGTTGCGGGCGCGGCGCCTTGGTCTGGGCGATGCGCCGGTCAAGCTGGCATCGGCGACTTCGGTGCGCGATATATTGACCACCTTGTCCAAGGACCCACCGGACTTCGTGGTGATCGATTCTATCCAGACGATGCACAGCGACCTTATCGAAGGCGCGCCGGGAACCGTGAGCCAGGTGCGCGCTTCTGCACAGGAACTCATTAAATTTGCCAAGGAATATGGCACGATGATGATGTTGGTCGGCCATGTGACCAAGGATGGCAATATCGCCGGTCCGCGCGTGTTGGAGCATATGGTCGACACGGTGATGAGCTTTGAAGGGGAACGTTCCCATCAATACCGGATTTTGCGGTCGATCAAGAACCGTTTCGGCGGCACGGACGAAATCGGCGTGTTCGCGATGGAAGAAATGGGGTTGAGCGAAGTGCAGAACCCATCCGCGCTTTTCCTGACTGACCGGAGCGAGGAAGTCACCGGCGCTACAGTTTTTCCCGCATTGGAAGGGACGCGCCCGGTGCTGGTGGAGATTCAGGCGCTGACCGTCCGGCTGGCCAGCGGAGCGACTCCGCGCCGTTCGGTTGTCGGTTGGGACAGTTCGCGCCTTGCGATGATATTGGCGGTGCTGGAAGCGCGCTGCGGCCTCAGCTTTTCGGGAGCGGAAGTCTATCTGAATGTGGCGGGGGGATACAGGCTCACCGATCCAGCGGCGGATCTGGCTGTTGCGGCGGCGTTGATCTCTGCGCATGCCGAGCGGCCCATGCCAAGTGATGCGGTTATATTTGGCGAAATCGCGCTGTCGGGTGAGATCCGTCCCGTTTCCAATACTCCGCTGCGCCTGAAAGAAGCATCGAAACTGGGCTTTGACCGGGCGCTGATTCCAGCATCCGGAGAGAAAGCCGGGAAGCAGTCCGGCGGCACGGTAAAGCGGCTGCAATTTGCGAAACTTGCCAATCTCGTTGACCATATGCTTGCCCGTGCTTAGCTAGATCGCATGACAAGTCTGGATATTTTCGTATTGCTGCTGATGGGGGGCGGTGCCATTTTTGGTTTTCTGCGCGGATTTGTGCAGGAAATATTATCTCTTATCGCCTGGGTGATGATCATTTTCGCGATCCGTTTCCTGCATGAGCCGGTGACGGATTTTCTGGTCGCGCCCATCGGAACAGAGGGCGGCGCATCGGTTCTGTCATTTGTTTCGCTGTTCATTGTCACTTATGCTCTGGGCCGCTGGATAGCCAAAGCCATCGGGAAAAGATCGCGCAAATCGATGCTGGGGCCGATTGACCGGGTTCTGGGATTCGGCTTTGGCATGATAAAGGGGCTGATTGCGGCGACTTTGGCCTATCTGTTGGCGATCCTTATCTATGACGGTATCTATGGGGCAAGTGAACCGCGGCCCGCCTGGATTGCCGATTCCCGGACTTATCCGCTGCTCAATGCCAGTAGCGAGGCTCTGGTCGAGTTTGTCGACGAAGGGCGGGCCATGGCCGGAATCGGAGCGGATGAAGAGGAATGAGCGGCGCCCTTTATACGCGGGACATTCTAAGGCTGGCAGTTTCGATTCCGCACCAGTCGCGGCTGGAAAATCCCGATGGCACGGCGGAAGTTCGCTCTCGAACCTGTGGCAGCCGCGTCGCCGCTGATATCCGGTTGTCGGATGACGGGCAGATTGCGGAGCTTGGCATAGAGGTCAATGCCTGCGCGCTGGGTCAGGCCTCCGCAGCGATATTGGCAGCCGAAGCGATCGGCAAATCGGCGGAAGAAATCGCTACGGCCAGAACGCAGCTTGCCGGGTTTCTGGCCGGGACAGAGGACGATCCCGGTTCCTGGGATAATATGGAACATCTGTGCGCTGCGAAGGACCATCTGGGGCGACATGCCGCAATAGTCTTGCCTTATGATGCCATTCTGGCCGCTTTCGACGCCCATAAGGATGAGGGGGTGTAACGGATGGAAGGGGTAGAACCACATTTAGGCGACCTGCTAATAGGTGGTTTCACCATGCTGGCGGCGGCGCTGATATCGCCTTTGGCGTAATCGAAGAAGACGGTGAGGGAACAGGACGATTAGGACGCCGTTCAGTCTGACTGATCGAGAAACGCTGCCACATCCGCCAGATCAACATCATTGGCGAGAAATGTCTGACCGATGCCATTGGCGAGCAGAAACGGCAGGTTGCCGGAGGTCATTTTCTTGTCATGCAACATGTGCTGGACCAGCTTTTCGCCCGACGCCCTGACGGATGCGCTGCTTAGGCTATAAGGCAATCCCGCGTTTTTCAGGTGATTTTCAACCCGCTGCGCATCGGCTTCATCACAATGCCCGCGCCGGACGGAATAGTGAAAAGCCAGCGCCATGCCGGCCGCGACCGCTTCGCCATGCACTAGATTGCTGGAATATCCGGTTTCCGCTTCCAGAGCGTGACCAAATGTATGCCCCAGATTTAGCAGCGCGCGGCGGCCGCTCAATTCCTTTTCATCTTCCGCAACGATCCCCGCTTTTGCGCGCACGCTTTGGGTAATCGCATGGCTTAAAGCATCGGGCTCACGATTCAGCAAAGCCTCGTAATTATCCTCGCACCACGCAAAAAACGGTGCGTCATTGATGAGGCCGTATTTAATTACCTCGGCATAGCCTGCGCGCAGTTCGCGGTCGGATAATGTGTTCAGGACCATCGGGTCGATCAGTACAAATACCGGCTGGTTAAACCGGCCGATCAGGTTCTTTCCCGCGCGGCTGTTAATCGCTGTCTTGCCGCCGACACTGCTATCGACCTGGGCAAGCAGGCTGGTCGGGATCTGGATGAAGTGGCAACCGCGTTTCAGGATGCTCGCTGCAAAACCGGTAAGGTCGCCAATCACTCCGCCGCCCAGCGCGATCAATATGTCGGAGCGTTCCGCACCCTCGTCCAACAGCCAGTCGGTGAGTTTTTCCAGCTCTCCCCAGCTTTTCGTTTGTTCGCCCGCGTCCAGGATGTGACTGATGACTTTAATGCCGGATTTCTGCAAATCTTTTTCGAGCGGAGTCAGCCAATGTTCAGCGACATGGGCGTCGGTTATCACGAACACCCTGTCTTTGCGGATATGGGGCAAAAGATGCGTCGCAGCATTGTTTAGCGCACCGGCCTCGACAAGAATATCATATCCATCGCCGCCAAGTTCCACAGGGATTCGGTTCATTTACGAAGTGCCTCGATTACTTTATCCACGGTCAGGTCATGCGGGGCATCATTGCCGGTCACATGCACATGGGCGAGCGCATAGACGGGATTTCTTTTCGCCGCTAGAGTGCGTAGAATCTCCTCGGTATTCCCGCTGCGCAACAAAGGTCTGGTGTCGCGGCGTCCCACGCGTTTGACCAGCGTTTCAATATCGGCATCAAGCCATATCGCGGTTGCGTTGGCGAGGATAAGTTCCCTTGTTTCATCATTCATAAACGCGCCGCCGCCGGTGGCGATAACGCGGCATGGTCCCTCGATAAGCCGTGCGATTACGCGCCTTTCCCCGTCGCGAAAATAATCTTCGCCAAAGCGGTCGAAAATCTCTGTCACCTTCAGGTCAGCCGCTTTTTCGATTTCCTCGTCGGCATCGACAAAGGGCAAATCCAGCCTCTTTGCCAGCCTGCGCCCGACAGTTGTTTTGCCGACACCCATCAGGCCGATCAAAACCAGCGGTTTGTCGATCAATATACCACACGCTTCACCGGATTCTTCGGCGGATTGGTTAAAAGGGTCTTTCATGTTTTTGTCCATTGGGGCAAAGGCTATACATAGGATGGTTGCGAGTGCAAAACCCAATGCGTTGGTGGCCGTATTTTCGAAGGAAGCGGCTCTTCATAGCGAGGGGCCATTTCGTAACAAACAGGATAGTGGAATTTATATGCCGCGCAGTTTGGTTTTTTTACTTATTTTGCTGGCTGTCATCATTGGCGCCATGTTCTTTTTGTCCTCGATGGACGTTGAGCAAGACTTAAAGCCGGTAGAAAAACCGGTTGTTGTCGGAGAAACAAAGTAAGCGATGCGCTTTCGCCACAGATATTTATCACTGGCAACGGTGGGCATCGCTGCCCTTGCTCTGTCGATACCGGTTTTGGGGCAAAGCTCGCCTGAATCTCTTTTGCCGCCGGGCTTTGGCGAGCCTGATCCAGAGCCGACACCCGCTCCGCGTCCGGCCCCTGCGCCCACTCCGACGCCCAGAGCTACTCCAACCCCCGGACCAACGTCCGGAAGCTCATCGCCGCCTTCTCCTGTAGGTCCACCGACAGGCGGCACAGTGCCCGCCAATCCGAATGCGGCTGCGGACGGTTCGCTCAGCTCGTTATTGGACGAGGATGGGAATCTTGATGCGGAGGCGCTGGAACAAAGGTTGCTCCCGCAATATTATCTGCCCAGCGAAGCGCGCCGCTCTATGGCGAGAATCGGTGTTTTGACGGAAAGCTCGGGCGGTCTTGCCCCGGATGCTTTCGGAGAAGAAGGCGGGCAATATCTGACCAGTCTGATTTCGAATCTGGACGGACCTCTCGTTTCGCGCTGGGGTTCGATCCTGCTGCGCCGCACGCTGCTGAGCACAGTGGATAGCCCGGAAAATGTCAATCCGGCCGACTGGGTCGCGGCGCGCGCATGGCGCTTGCTGCGTATGGGCGAAGCTGAGGCTGCCCGCTCGTTGGTGCTAAAGGTCGATGCAAGCAATTTTACGCCTCAGCTTTATACCGCCACGATGCAATCCCATCTGGCAACGGCTGACCCTGCAGGGGTTTGTCCCTATGTGCATGGCGGATCGGTGGCCAGCGATGCGCCGACATGGGATTTCTTCCTTTCCATTTGCGCGTCTTTCTCTGGTGAACAGAACCGGGCTACATCGCTATTGCGGGATGCGCGGCGGAAAACCAGCGTAACCGGCATAGATTATCTGCTCGCCGAAAAAACCATGGGCGCTGGCGTTGATGGCAGCCGCGCGGTTACGATCAAGTGGGATGATGTCAAATATTTCAACAGCTGGCGTTTTGGTCTGGGAGCCGCGACCGGTGTTGAAGCGCCCGACAGGTTATATTCGCAGGTGGGCCGCCATGTGCAGGGCTGGCGCGTCCGTGCGCCCATGCTGTCCAGAAATTCGCGGATGCAGGCGGCGGATACGGCTGCGGCTATCGGTGTCTTGTCGAACAAGGCAATGGTTGATCTTTATAGCGCGACCTATGACGATCCGGAGGCCAGCGACGACCTGAAAGCGCGCGCTTCTTTGCTGCGTCAGGCCTATACCGGCACAGCGGAAAGCCGGATTAAAGCTATGCGTTCCATGTGGGAGCGCTCTAACGGAGCTTTGGCTTCCCATTCCGCAAAAATCCTGACGGCCCGTGCAGCGGCCAAAATCCCGGCTTCGGCTGAACTGGCAGAAAGTAGCGGTGATTTAATTGCATCCATGCTTACCGCCGGACTGGACCGCAATGCTGCGCTTTGGGCCAAGCATGTGGAACCGGGCAGCTATGCCTGGGCCTTGCTGGCCGTAGGCGCGCCGGGCAAAGTGGTGAAAGTGGATTATTCCGCGCTCGACAACTTTGGTGATGATGACGAAAGCGCTAACCGGTTAAAGAGCCAGTTCTTGCTCGCCGCACTGGCGGGGCTTGGCCGCGTGGATGACGATACACTTCAGGATTATGCCAGCGCGCTGGAACTGGACCTTTCCAAAACATCCCGGTGGAGCAGAGCCATCAGGTCGGCCGCAATACGCGGACAGGGCGGCACTGTCGCTGTGCTGTCGGCCGTGGGTATGCAAGGGCGAAGCTGGAAAGTGATGTCGCCGCTTCACCTGTTCTATATCACACGCTCCTTATCCAGCGTCGGAATGGAAGCTGAAGCGCGGATGATCGCCGCCGAGGCGTTGATGCGGACCTAGGTCTTTACCGCCCCGCGCTATCTTCCTTGCCTCAATGCGAGGAAAATGCATAGTTTCGCAAAAGGGATGATGGCCAGAATATGAGCAATGATGCTGCCTATATCGACCGGTTTCTGGAAATGATGGCCGCCGAAAGCGGGGCATCCTTGAACACGTTGTCGGCTTATCGTTCTGACCTTGAACAGGCATCCGGCCTCGCAAAAGGTGCGTTGTCGCAGGCTGATCGTAGCATATTGGAAAAGATTGCCCATGACTGGAGCGATTTAAAGAATAGCAGCATAGCGCGCAAATCCTCTTCTCTGCGGCGGTTTTTCGGGTTTTTGGTCGAGGAAGGCTTTCGCGAGAACGATCCCTCGGACGCATTGCCGCGCCCCGGCGGGCAGCGCAATTTGCCCAAAATCCTGTCGCATGAAGAAATTGCCAAGCTGTTTGAAACAATCGAATCCGGCCTGACATCCGAAAAGACCAAGCCCGCAGATGCAAGACTGTCTGCGCTGATGGAACTGCTTTACGGTTCGGGGTTACGGGCCAGCGAACTGGTTTCCTTGCCGCGGCGCTCTGTGGTGGCTGATCGGCCGTTCCTGATTGTGCGCGGGAAGGGCGGAAAAGAGCGTCTTGTGCCGATTTCCGAACAAGCACGCAGCGCGGTGAACCGGTGGATTGCCTTTGTCGATGCGGAGGAAAAATATCTTTTCCCCTCCCGCACCGGGCATCTTAGCCGCATCAGGCTTTTTCAGATTATCAAGGATCTTGCGGTTAAATCCGGAATCAATCCCGCGAAAATCAGTCCCCATGTCCTGCGCCACGCATTCGCGACGCATTTGTTGGAAGGCGGTGCCGATCTTCGCGCGCTACAGACTTTGCTGGGCCATAGCGACATCAGCACGACCCAGATATACACCCATGTTGACAGCGCGCGGCTGGTTGAACTGGTGAATAAACGTCATCCGCTCAGCCGTTATAATCTGATGCGTTGACGTTTTTGTTCAGCGGTTCTAACCGGATAGCATGACATCCTTTCTTGATTTTGAAAAACCGATTGCCGCTCTGGAATCGCGGATAATTGAGCTTACTGAAACTGCCGACGAAGGTTCGCTGGACATCGAGGCGGAAATTGCGAAACTGCAGGCAAAATCGGCCAAGATGCTGGCCGATACCTATGCCAATCTGACGCCCTGGCAGAAAACACAGGTCGCTCGCCATCCGGAGCGGCCGCATTTCAAAGATTATGTCGCCGGTCTGTTCGATGAGTTCATTCCGCTGGGCGGGGACCGCAATTTCGGTGATGATCAGGCGATCATCGGCGGCTTTGCCAGAATTGGCGATATGCGGCTGGTCGTGATCGGCCATGAAAAAGGCGACGATACGCAAAGCCGCTTGCGCCATAATTTCGGCATGGGAAAGCCGGAAGGCTATCGTAAAGCCATTCGCTTGATGGATCTTGCCGACCGTTTCTCTCTGCCTGTGGTAACTCTGGTCGACACATCGGGTGCTTTTCCTGGCGTTTCGGCAGAAGAGCGGGGACAAGCTGAAGCGATTGCACGCTCCACCGAAAAATGCCTTTCGCTTGGCGTTCCAATGGTTGCGATCATCGTGGGCGAGGGCGGTTCGGGCGGCGCCGTGGCGCTGGCTGCGGCCGAACGTGTGTTGATGCTGGAACATGCCGTTTATTCGGTAATCTCTCCCGAAGGTTGTGCATCGATTTTATGGCGCACAGGCGACAAGGCCGATGTTGCGGCGGATGCCATGAAGATCACGGCCCAAAATCTGAAAGAACTGGGCGTGATCGATCGGATCGTGGAAGAACCAGTCGGCGGTGCACATCGCGACCGGGCTCTGTGCATAGCGGAACTGGGCAAGGCGATTGTCGAGGAAGTCGAGGCTTTGAGCAAGCTTGACCGGACAGAATTGCGCAACATGCGACGGGAAAAATTCTTGAAAATTGGAACCTTATAGCGCTCTATTCATTACTCTTATCAGTTAGACCGGGTTGGTCGCCGATCAGTGATACCATTTTACATGCTTCGCCCTTCCGCTGCTTTACCCGCTAATATATATTGCTGCGTTAGAGGAGAGCCCCCGATGAAAACCATATCACGCAATTTTCTGTCTACTGTTGCTTTACTAGCTCTGGTCGCATGCGGTCCCGGCGGGGTTGAATCCGCCAGCGGTCCTTCTGCTCAAGCGGGCGAAGCACGCAGTATCTCGGAAGAAGAAAAACGTCAGGGTGCGCAGGCACATCCCCAGCTGTTGCAAGAGTTTGGCGGAGCCTATACCGGACCGCAAAGCAGCTATGTTGTCCAGATCGGTCAGAATATCGCTGTGCAGTCCGGACTGGGTAATGCTCGCAGTGACTTTACGGTGACATTGCTGAACAGCCCGGTGCATAACGCTTTCGCCATTCCCGGCGGTTATGTCTATCTGACGCGTCAGCTCATGGCTTTGATGAATGACGAAGCCGAGATGGCCGGTGTTCTGGGCCATGAAGTCGGTCACGTTGCAGCGCGTCACAGCGAAAAGCGCCAGAAAACAGCTACGCGCAATAGCATTTTGGGCGTATTGGGCCAGATCGGCGCGGCGGTCCTGCTTGGCGATACCGCGCTTGGTAAGCTGGGTCAGGAAATCTTCGGCACCGGCAGCCAGCTATTGACGCTGCAATATTCCAGAAGCCAGGAATATGAAGCGGATGACCTTGGCATCAATTACCTCGCTTCTGCCGGTTATGATCCCGATGCTCTGTCCACGATGCTGGCATCGCTGGCCGCGCAAACCGCTATAGATGCGCGGGTTGCTGGCCGGGATGCGCGTAGTGTGCCCGAATGGGCGAGCACTCACCCCAATCCTGTGGAGCGTGTTACACGAGCTGCAACTAATGCCAGGCAGCTTGCTGTTTCAGGCGGGATACGGAACCGCGATACCTTTATGACCAAGCTTGATGGCATCATGTATGGCGATGATCCCAAGCAGGGTGTGATACAGGGTAATAGCTTCCTCCACCCCGACCTGAAACTGCAATTCAGTGTCCCGAGCGGCTTCACGATGCAAAACGGGACAAGGGCTGTCACGATCAGCGGTTCCAGCGGGCAGGGACAGTTCACGACCGGCGCCTATAACGGAAATATGACGACCTATATCGCCTCTGCATTTCAGGCACTGGCGGGAGAAGGGCAGACTATACCTTCTGGGGAGATCCAGCGGACAACTGTAAACGGTCTACCGGCATCCTATGCTACAGCGCGGGTGAATACCAATAATGGTCAGGTGGACGTGACCATATTTGCGTATGAATTTTCAAAGAGCAGTGCTTTCCACTTCGTCACTCTGGCTCCAGCGGGGCAGTCAGCTGTGTTTACGCCCATGTACCAGAGCATGAAAAGGCTCACGACTGCAGAAGCCAGTGCGATCAAACCGCGCAAAATTGACGTAGTGACAGTGAAAAGCGGAGATACGATTGATAGCCTGTCCCGGCGGATGGCCTATACCCAGTATCAAAAGGATCGTTTTCTGGTGCTGAACCGATTGGATGCGAATGATACGCTTCGTGCAGGTCAGAAGGTGAAAATCGTTACATATTAATAGGACGATTTCGGTAGATACAAAAAAGACGGCAGCCATTTTCAGGCTGCCGTCTATTTTAAGCAAAACGTCGGTGACGTTTATTTTCGTCTTTTCCGTTAATTTAGTTAGCGGAGTTGCCGGCAGCCATTTCTGTATCAACTTTGGCGAATGTGTTTTCCAAGGTGTTACCCAAAGAACCCATTGCAACAATTGCAGCAACAGCGATCAAAGCAGCGATCAGGCCATATTCAATAGCCGTTGCGCCTTCTTCGTTTTTAAACATTTTACGTACGAGTTTCATATCTGGTCTCCTGTATTTACGAACTTCACTTACCCAATCAACCCCGAATATTCGGGCCGATACTGATCACAATATTTCAGAAAACTTTATAAATGTTTAATCGGCTTTGACGTCTTAGGAATTTGTGCTGACTTTTTCAGCAACATCGTCCCACATGTCTATGGTTGAATTTGCGACGCCGTTAATCGCTGTTATTGCAGCAATTGCGATCAGTGCGGCGATCAAACCATATTCAACTGCCGTCGCGCCATTTTCGGAGCGGTACAGGTTTTTGATCATATCCATCATACCCCTCCCGATATTATAAATGCTAACTGGTTGCGAACATCCCGATTTTCACAGAAAGGGATTAACAAAATCCTTACATCAGGACAAAAAGTGGAAAATATACCGACATATCTGTTCGTAGTCGCCGCAGCGTTGATTGACCGGAACCGCAACATACTGGTCCAGCAACGGCCCGAAGGTAAGCCTATGGCCGGCCTGTGGGAATTCCCGGGCGGTAAGATCGAAACGGGTGAGACACCGGAACATGCCCTTGTGCGGGAACTGGAGGAGGAGCTGGGAATAGTTGTAGATGAGACAGCGCTTAGCCCGGTTGCTTTTGCCAGCGAACCATTGGGCGCGAAACATTTATTGCTGTTACTCTACACATGCCGCGATTGGACTGGCGATGTGCAAAATCTGGAATCGGCCGATATGAAATGGCTGCCCTTGGAAGAATTACAGCATCTCGAAATGCCGCCAGCTGACATTCCATTGGTGACACAGTTGATGGCGGCGCTGTGAACTTTACCTGATACTCTATCCTTTATCAGTTTTTCTTAAGCACATCTTTCAAAGATACTGTCCCGCTCCCGCGCCGGGCAGGGGCCGGTTGGTCGGGATGGGGAGCCCAGCCAGATAGATAGATCAGTTCAAAAAACTCGCTTGTCTTGCCATCATCATCCGCTCGGTCCGCAAATTCGCGCTTTGCTTGGCGGTAAACTTCAAAGGGCAGGGGGCGGACCCGGTCTTTCAGAATATTACCGCCGCCTATATCGCGGATATCGCTAATCAACTTGTCAAACGTCCCGTAGCGCAAACGAAGACCATCGCTGTCGATCACCGGCAAAGCAAGTCCCGCACGGGCCATCAGATCGCCCGCTGTGCGAATGTCGATTTGCGGGTGAATATGACTTGCCACCCGGTCGCCCTCTGCCTGCAGCAATATTGATTTGAGCGTAGTCAGACTTTCCGCACCAATGAATGCCGCCAGAAACAGCCCGTCCGGCTTCAGGATACGACGGGAAAGAACCAGCGCACCGGGCAGGTCATTCACGCTGTCCAGCGTAGCGACATTGATAATCAGGTCAAAACTATGATCCGCAAAGGGCAGGCGATCCTCGTCACACTGGATCCCGCTCAGCGAGCGGGCAGCGCTGAAACCAGCATCCGCAAAGACGCTTTCGATGCCCAATGGCTTGAGAGCTGACGCCAAAGAATGACCGGCTTGCCCGACCAGCAGGCATTTTGTGAAATCCCGTTTCACCAGCGACAGCCGCTCCAGGATCTCATCCGCCATTATCTGGCCGATAAAATCCTTGCCCCCGGCCCGATCAAAAGCACGGTCGCGAAAATGCCGCCTCCGGTGTCGGTCAAATATTTCGTTGGGGACATCTGGCTGGTTCATACGGTCTTGTGCCTTTCGCGGGAACGGGCGACAAGAGCAAATGGAAATTTTGTCTGCCTTGTTTAAACCGGTTCTGGATTTCGCGCTTCCGCCGCGTTGTCCCATTTGCGGTATCATGGTGGACGCAGATAACCGCTTCTGTCTGTCCTGCTGGGAAGGTCTGGATTTTCTCACCGCGCCGTGGTGTGCTACTTGTGGCAGACCTTTCGCCTATGATCACGGCAGTGACGCACAATGCGCCCCCTGTATGAAAAAGCCTCCGGATCACAATGGTGTCAGGGCAGTGGTCGCTTATGATGATAAAAGCAGCCTGCTGGCAATGCGGTTAAAATATGGCGGACGACTGGGCTTTGCCGAATTGATAGCCGGTCATATGGCACGATTTCTGGATGAGGTTGGACCTGATTCTGTCATCATTCCTGTGCCCCTCCATCGCTGGCGGCTGTGGTCGCGCGGTTTCAACCAGTCGGTGTTGATTGGCCGGGCGCTGTCCAAACGCAGCGGCATTGCTATTGAAACGGGCTTGTTATCACGCAAAAACGCGACGCCGCCGCTGCGGTCAATGTCGGCAAAACAGCGGAATAAAATCGTCAAGAATGCTTTTGTACTGTCCAGTGAAGTGGACGACAGGCTGGTCGGAAAAACCGTGATTCTGGTCGATGATGTCTATACGACCGGTTCAACGGCCAATGCCTGCGCCAGAAAATTGCGGGCGGCAGGTGCGGATCGGGTGCTGGTTTTCTGTTGGGCCAGAGTTTTGACAGAATATGACCGCAGTTGAAAAAATGTGATTCAGCGCCCATCTGAAAGGTTGAAATAGTTTTTTTTGAAAGCGTGATATGGCAAAAGTCGAGATTTATACCAAATTCACATGCGGTTACTGCTTCCGAGCAAAAGCCCTGCTGGAAAAAAAGAACGTCGATTACGAAGAAACAGACATCAGCCTGGGCGGCCCGGAGCGTCAGGAAATGATCCAGCGCGCAGGCGGACGCACAACCGTTCCCCAGATTTTCATCAATGGTGAGCATATCGGCGGTTCCGATGATCTCGCCTCGCTGGAGGCAGCAGGCAAGCTGGACGCTCTGCTGGCAGCCTGACCCATGCTTATTGCTATAGCCCAGATGTGCAGCGGCATCGACCCTGCCGCCAATGCGAAGACTTTGCGCGCGCATATAGAAGAAGCGGCTGCGCTGGGGGCAGAGATAGTTTTCACGCCGGAAATGACCGGTTTGATAGATCGCAACCGGAGCAGGGCAGCGGGCAATATCAAAATGGAACGCGACGATCCTGTTTTGAAAGAAGCTTGCGAAGTTGCCGCACAGGCCAAAATCCAAGTCGCGCTTGGCTCGCTCGCGATACGGCCTGACGACGGAGAAAACGTGGAGGGCGGCAAATGGGTGAACCGCTCTTTCCTCATCGATCAGTCCGGCCGGATTACGGCGCGTTATGACAAGATCCATCTGTTCGACGTAGACTTGGATACAGGGGAAACATGGCGGGAATCTGCGGCTTATCAGGGCGGAACCCAAGCGGTTGTCGCACCGCTTGCTGGGTCGGAAAAGACTTCGCTTGGCCTGTCGGTTTGTTATGACTTGCGTTTCCCTGCACTTTACAGCGCGCTCACCAATTCAGGAGCCGATATATTGGCAATACCCGCGGCCTTTACCGTGCCAACGGGGGCCGCGCATTGGGAAATATTACTCCGCGCCCGGGCGATTGAGGCAGGCGTGTTTGTCGTAGCGGCAGCGCAATCTGGCACGCATGAAGATGGCCGCGCAACCTATGGACATTCAATGGTGGTCGATCCGTGGGGCGAGGTGCATTTGGACATGGGGACCGCTACCGGCGTAGCGACGTGCGAGATTGACTTGGATGCGGTTGCAAGGGTACGAAGCCGGATTCCTGCAATCTCCAACCGCCGGGAATTTGCTTCACCAAAGGTTACTTTCGATGATAGTATTTGATCTGATCTGCCATACCGGAGGCCATGAGTTTGAAGGCTGGTTCGGATCTTCGGATGATTTCGAGAACCAGAAGGCAGCGGGCTTGGTCGATTGCCCGGTATGCGGTTCCAGCACTGTCAATAAAGCCGTTATGGCACCCAATGTCGGGATCAAGAGCAATCAGCGGACAAGCGCGCGGCCAGCGTCATCCAGACATTCGGAGCAATCACACCCTGCCGAAGGCAACCAGGCGATGACAAAGGCCGTGCCGATTCCTCCCGAATATCAGGAACTGGTGCAAAAGCTTGCCAAGGCGCAGGCGAAGATACTGGAACAGTCGGAATGGGTCGGCGGAGATTTTCCGGAGCAAGCCCGCGCCATCCATTACGGCGAAAAAGACGCTGCCCCCATCCATGGCACAGCGACAGCAGATGAAGTTGCCGAGCTAGAAGACGAAGGCATAGACATCATGCCGCTTCCCCTTCCTGTAACCCCGCCCAAAGCCCAAAATTGACGCTGGCATCGCGGCCATTCACCCGCTAAACGACGCATAAGCGCCCGTAGCTCAGGTGGATAGAGCATCAGATTCCTAATCTGGGGGCCACAGGTTCGAGTCCTGTCGGGCGCACCATTTTCTGCCACTTTTGGGATTTATTGAGGTCGACAAGAGAGCGGTGAAACATAGCCGAGATCCAACCATGCCTCACCGCCACTATTCCTAAAAGTCGACGCTTGCTGACAGCCAGAAGCGGCGGGGTTCTATGAGGTTGGCATATTGCTGGCCATAGGCTGCTCCGCCGTCATAAGGCAGGTAACGCACGAAATTCTTGCCCAGGAGATTGTAGATTGTTCCCGAAAGCCGGAAGGTTTCAGTCACGTCCAGATTCGCACCCAGATGAAGCTGCGTATAGCCTTTGTAATTGCCAAGAGCTTCCTGTTCCGGTGTGGCTGTCCGGCCTGTCCCGCGAAAGCGGCTTGAGCGAAATTCGCCCCGGACCCATGTCGTGAATTGTTCTGAAACTTTCCAGCGCAGATTGGCGTTTGCCATGTGCTTGGGCGTTCCGATCAGGGGTAAGCCCGCGTCAGGTCCGCTTTTCTGCTCGCTGTCGGTATAGGTATAATTGGCGGAAAGCGAGACTGCTGGCGTGAAGTTAAACCGCACGGCAAGTTCGGCGCCCTGGGTGACAGCGCTGTCAATATTCACCGTCTGTCCGAAAGCATCGATAGCCGGGAAGTTGCCGACATCAATACAGCCCGGCAGATTTTGCGGACCGGTTCCCAAAGGATCAAATGTGCAGTTGGGAACATCTGGCCCGCTGGCGATCTTATCCTTGAAATCATTGTAGAAAAATGTGGCATTGCCGGAGAAAAATCCGCCATTATTATAATATAGGCCCGCCTCGTAAGAGGTGCTGGTTTCCGGCTTTAATGATGGCGTCCCAATGACGGGAATTGTTCCCTGTCCGGAATATCCGGTGATGCCGGGGGTAATCTGGTCGAGGCGCGGTGTTTTGAAGCCGCGGCTGACACCGCCTTTTAACGTCATTGCATCGGTGAGGCTGAAAACCGCATAGGCGCGGGGAGAAAACTTGCCGCCGAAAATATTATGCTCGTCATAGCGGCCGCCCAAGGTTACGCGGAACTTGTCATGTAGCACTATTTCGGACTCGCCAAATAGCGCCCATTGATCGAAACTATATTGATCTTCGGCGACGCCATCCGTCATTCTTGCCCACCAATATTGGCCGCCTAAAGTCACTGTATGCGTGGCAACCGGAATAATGGCACGGCTGTCCAAAACGGTGTTTTTCGCTTTCAGAGTGCGCGGATCGCCAGCGACCAAGCCTGGTGAATTATCCGGGATAGTCCGGCCAAAGGTTTCGGTTATGGAGCGCGTTAAGGTGGTGTCGATATTAGCAAAGCCTGCGCGCCAGCTATGGGCAAGGGCGTAATTATCGCGGTTGAACTTTAATTCCGGGCCATAACCACGGGTGCTGCCGGGAACGTCAATCGTACCTAGCTGGCCACCAACATTGTCATATTTCTGACGGGCAATATCGGCTTCAATCCAGATGTCGTGATCCGGATGCGGCACGATTGTAAGACGCCCGCCAAGAGTATAGACATCGCTCTTGACCGGACTTGGGCCGCGCTGGTCCACGGGCACCGTATCACCACTTACATCTTTAAAATCAAGATTGGCGGCATTACGGTGGAAATAACTGCCGCGAACACTTAATCCTACTAAATCCGGGATCAACGGGCCTTGGGCAAAGCCATTGGCGGCATAGCGATTGCCAAAGCTGGAATCTTCCTGGACCGTGACTTCTGTCGTAGCGGTTCCTACCCAGCGATGACCCACTTTTCGCGTGATAATGTTGATAACACCGCCCATGGCATCTGATCCATAGAGGGTGGACATGGGACCGCGCACCACTTCTATGCGATCAATCGCGGAATATGGCGGAATGAAGCTGGAGCTGGTTTCGCCAAAACCGTTTGGCGTTACATTGCCGGGCGCATTCTGACGTCGGCCGTCGATTAGAACCAACGTATAATCGCTTGGCATACCGCGGATAGAGATGTTCAAACCGCCGGTTTTCCCGGCCGTTGCACCAACATCGACACCCTCGACATCTTCCAGTGCTTCGGCCAGGCTACCATAGCGTTTTTCCTCAAGCGCTTCGCGATCAATCACGCTGATGCTGGCAGGGGCGTCGACGACTTTTTGTTCGAAACCAGCGGCAGTGACGACGATCGTATGTCCGGAAGCGCCTTCTTCCATGCTGTCACCGTTATCTGTCTGGGCTTGTGCGATTGCCGGCAGGGAAGCCAGTGCGAAAGCCAATGATGCCAGTGATAGTCCTGCTCGCGCAGCAGTCCCGCGTAGCGGAAAAATATGTCGTGTCATGAAGCCCCTTAATGCAAATGATTATTAGTTGCCTCCCTTTATGCGAAGGATTATCAATTCGTCAACTGGCGATGAAAAAATAATTATTCGAGCTTTTACCTCATGACTTCAGCACACCAACGTGTTGATTTAAGCGGCTTGTGGTGAGGAGCAGGAACTTGCACACAGGATCTGTAAATTAATCAGGCACCCCCATCTAATAGTATTGATTGTCACTCGCAATTGGGTAATAGCCAGTCTTATATGTCGATATATTCCAAAATGATTCTGGTGTGCCCTGCCTATGAGTGACCCTGAAACAATAGCGCTTCAGCGGAATCTGCCCGATGGTCAGGCCGATAAAGCTACCTCCAGCCCCAAGCGCAAGAAGCGCGTTTCTTCCTTTTGGGTGAAGCAGCTTCATACCTGGCATTGGATGAGCAGTGCGATTTGCCTGATCGGTATGTTGCTCTTTGCGATCACTGGCATCACCCTCAATCATGCCGGATCCATAGAAGCCGCGCCGCAGGTGCAGACTGTCGAGAAAGAACTGCCCGCCGCGTTGCTGGAAGAGATGGCTGATATAGAAGGCGGCGATGATGTTCCGCTGCCCGACGCGCTCAATGACTGGGCGAGGGCGCAGATTGATATTGATTTGAGCGGCCGGGCGGTTGAATGGAGCGAGGATGAAATTTACGTCGCTCTGCCAAAGCCGGGCGGTGACGGCTGGATCTCTTTTGACCGGATGAGCGGCGCGGTTGTCTATGAAGCAACCGATCGCGGTTGGATTTCCTGGCTTAATGATTTGCATAAAGGCCGCGATACTGGCGCCGCATGGTCATGGTTTATCGATATTTTTGCAGGCGCCTGCATCATATTCTGCCTCACCGGATTTTTCCTGTTGCAGCTTCATTCCCGCAACCGGCCATCGACATGGCCAATCGTCGGCGCAGGCTTGGTCTTGCCGCTCTTGCTCATCCTTTTATTCATGCACAGTTGAGAAAAGTTATGAAATATTCGCTTCCCCTAAAATCCGGCTCTTATTGCTCCGTCGTATACAAGGCTCTTGCGATTGGCGGCGCAGCCTATCTTGCTGTTCCAGCCGCCCACGCACAGCAGATGACGGTCAGCTTTGACATTCCGCGGATGAAAGTTGCGGAATATCATCGGCCCTATATTGCGATCTGGATCGAAGATGAAAAGGGGAAGGCCGTTACGACACTTCGGGTGCTGTATGATGTCGACCTTAAAGCCGATGACGGACGCAAGTGGCTTGCCGATATGCGAGCATGGTGGCGCAAGGCTGGTCGCAATACAAAAATGCCAGCCGATGGTGTCAGCGGTCCTACACAAGCACCCGGAAAGCACCGCGTTTCATTCACTGCCAACAAGCGTCCCCTCGGGCGGCTCGCAGCGGGTAGCTATAAATTGCAGGTGGAAGCCGCGCGTGAAGTTGGCGGACGCGAATTGGTGACAGTGCCATTTAACTGGCCGGGGAAAGGTGCAAAAACCTATTCCGGCAAAGGAAAAACCGAATTGGGCGCGGTGTCGTTGACGATTAAACCGTAAGTTCAAACCGAAAAATAACGATATCACACAGAATAATCTGAAGAGGAAATTCTATTATGTTCATCAAACGCACTCTCAAATCACTGGCAATAACTCTCCCCATGATTGCGTTGGTTGCTGGTCCCGCAGATGCCCATCGCCGCTGGTTATTGCCTTCTGCAACCGTGATGTCGGGTGAGAAAGAGGTCGTCACCTTTGATGCTGCTGCTTCTAATGAATTGTTTGTTTTCGATCATCGCGCAAGTTCGCTGGATGATCTTGTCGTGCTTGGTCCGAACGGGGAAACTGTCGATGCCAAAATCATCGGTTCAGGCGTAAGTCGCAGCAGTTTCGATGTCGAAATGACCCAGCAGGGGACATATCGTATTGCCCTCGTCAGCGGCGGATTGATGGGTTTCTACAAAATAGGTGAAGAGCGTAAGCGCTGGCGCGGTACGGCGGAAGAGCTGGACAGCGCATTTCCCGAAGGCGCGACGGACATAAATGTCTCGGTGGTTTTCAGCCGTACGGAAACATTTTCGACATTGGGCGCGCCGAACGAAACGGCGCTGGCCCCTACTAATCAAGGATTGGAAATGGTTCCTGTCTCACACCCCAACGACCTTGTTGTCGGTGAAGCAGCACAGTTTAAATTCCTGATCGACGGCCAACCTGCCGCCGATATGGAAATCGAATGGGTCCGCGGCGGAACCCGTTACCGCGATACGGCGGAAGATATGAAACTGAAAACGGATGCTGCCGGCATGTTCGAGGTCACGGTTGAAGAGCCGGGCCTCTATTATCTGGAAGCCAGCGTGAGCGATGACAATGTAACGGTAGCCAAAGCAAATTCCCGCCGGTCATCCTATTCCGCAGTTCTGGAGTTCTTGCCGCTTTGACCCCGAAAGGCACGAAGAGCGTCTAGTGGCGGCGGAAAATGACATAGAGATACTCATTCCGCCGACGCTGGATGCGGCGCGCCTGGAGCCGGACCCTAATGGCCACTTGCTACACCTTAAAGGTGACACAATGGGCACGTCCTGGACGGCTACGCTCGTCATTGGCGAGTCCGGCGATCCGTCCTCCTTGCAACCTGCGATAGAGGACGGTTTTCGCGAAATCATAAGGCAAATGAGCCAGTGGGAGCGGGATTCTGAACTATCCCGCTTCAATCGCGCACCGGCGGGTGAGTGGATAGAAATATCTCCGCAATTCGTAACCGTGCTGTCCATGGCGCTCATTATCGCTAAGGCCAGTGATGGAGTTTTTGATCCGGCAATAGGCCATTTGACCGACCTGTGGGGATTTGGTGCCGACAGTAGAATTTCCGCTTGGCCTGATCGCGAAAACATTCGCAGCCGACAAAGATTTAACTGGCGGGATATTAGTCTGGACAGGGACAATAGACGGCTCTTCCAGCCCGGTGGCCTGGCGATAGACTTAGCTGCCATCGCAAAGGGTTTTGCAGTCGATCACACGATAGCCGTGCTGGAAGCGCAAAACATAAAACATGCCTTGGTCGAAATCGGGGGAGAGCTGCGGGCTATCGGCGTTAAACCGGATGGCCAGCCATGGTGGGTTGATATTGATACCGTCGGTGACCACTTGCCTTCGCGCATAGCATTAAGCGGCTGGTCCGTTGCAACCAGCGGCAACAATTTACGCCGACGGTCCTTTGGTGACAAGAGTTGGTCGCACAGCATTTCCCCATCAACCGGCCAGCCACTTGCCGAGTCCGTCTCTGCCGTAACCGTGCTTCACCCCGGTTGTATGCAAGCCGACGCATTAGCAACAGCGATTATGGTCAAAGGCATAGACGAAGGGCTGAGGTTCGCAGACCGCCACCGCATTGCCGCACAGATAGTGGCGGAGGGCGAGGTTTATGCTAGCCCGAAGTGGACGGAATATTGCGAAGGGTGAAGGGTTCATACCTTGAGTAATTAGCTTTGCATTTCAGATGTGGTCTGTTCCTGTTCAGCAGGGTCATTCTCGACGAGATTGATAAGCACACCATCGCAATCGCGCAGACATACTTCAGGCTGTTGGCGATGTGGCATGACAAACATGGTTGGTTCGGGCGACCATGTCGCACCCGCTTCACGCAGCTTCGCGAGTGTTTCGTCCATCGAGCGGACATAGAAGATCAGCGCCACCTCACCAATTCTCGCAGGCCCGGTTGCGGTGGGAAGAACTTCTGCTTCCAGCGATTCATCAAGCTTGAATAGCCCGATCATTCCGTAATTTGGTCCAGGTCGTTTGAGGATATGGATGGAGAGCGGACGCACTTCGGGAAAGCCTATGATCGCATTGGCAGACGGATGCTCCAGTATGCCTTCATAATATGTCTCGGTTAGGCCAAGCGCGCGATAAAAACGAACGGATTTCTCCAGATCGCGAACAAAAATAGTGCTTCGAATTAGTGCGGATACGTTCGGTTTCACCGTAAACTCCTTGGGACGAGGTAATTTCTACTCACTTGGACGTTGGTGATCCTGACGAGTTTTTTTGACGTTACCGAACTATTATCCTGTAATCTCCACTAGCCGGACAGGCGTATGAGCACTGTCGAGTATGCAATGTTTGCCTAATTGAAATCTCCCTAAAACCGGAAAGGGATACGCGCGACTATGCTCACGTCGGGGGCGTCTTCTGTGGCGCCGAATTGAAAGCCCAGGTTCAGGGATTGTCGTTCGCTCAGGCGGTAGGACATGCCGAGATTGAATGATCCGACCTGGATGTCGTCGCTCTCCTGCAGCGTGTCTCCGAGCTGGGTTGTGGTCGAGAATATGTAATTATGGCGATAGCCGAGCGAGAACGAGAATCGCGGGTTCAGGGCAAAGCCAAAGCCGACGCTGGCGTTGATGGCATCACCGGGATCGACCTTGCCGACAAAGACATCGCCGACGAGCTTGTCGATATTGCGCTCGATATTCCACAAATAGCCGATGCCGCCGTAAATCACGACCGGATCGGACGGTAGCAGGAAGCTGAGGCTGGGCTGAACACCCCAGAAGCCGGAGCCGGTGGCAAGGCCGGTGGCTACACCAAAGTCATCAAACGGGATCTCGTAAGGGCTTTTGCCGGTGTCGGTTTTGACGCGCAGGCCAGCGACCCAGATCGGGTTATTCCTTGTTGGCCGGTTCAACTGGTAACGCAGCGCAAATTCAGCGTCGCCGATGTTTGTTTCTTCCAGGCTGACTTCGCGGGTAATCTGTTCATCCCGTTGCTGGACGACCTTGATCCGGTCCTTGCGGTAGAGCAGCGGAATACGGCCCTCGATTTCCAGCCGGTTGGTCAGGCCATAGCGCATGGCAAAGGTGCCGATAATGGTATCGCGGTCAGCATCACTCGCTTCGATGGCGCCGATCTGGATGCCGGGGATAAGCTCGAACCCCCGGAATACCAGCCGGTTGGTCGAGGAGCGGGTATATTCGATCGAAGGATCAAGCACGAATTGTCCGCGCGGGGTCAGCACGCCTTGCCCTTCCGGCACGGCCTCGACCTTGCGCTCGATATTCTGGGATGGTGGCGGCGCTTCGCCCACAGGCTCGTCCGGCAGGGCCAGACTGTCATCGGGCTGTGTCCCTATCTGGACAGCGGCGGTTTCAAGCTGGCTTTTCTGGATGCCGGCCCCGCGCATCCGGGACAGGTCATAAGGAGAGGTAGGCGTGCCGGGAAACGCCGCGAGGACAAGCTGGTTGTGAAGCTCCAACTGCTGGATCTTTTCATTTTGCGTCCGGATCAGTGCGCTTTGACGGGCGATTAGCTTGCGCTGCTCTGACAGTTCGGACCGGATGGCTTGCAAAGCGGATGTAATATCCTCGCCGGAGTCAGAAGCCGTTTCCTGCACAGGAGCCGGGACAGGCATCTGCTCTGGCAAAGCGGTTGCCAGCTCGATGGGGAGTTTTTTCTGTTCATCGGCTTGCAGAGGTGCCGGTGTTCGCGGCGAAGCGACAGCCACAGATGCCGGTGACGGAGCGGGCGATTTGATGCTGCTTAACCGCGCAAGGATTCTGGCAGTTTCCGCTTCTGCCTCTTCGGCGCTCAGATTAGGGGCCGGTTCGCTTTTGGGAGCGGTCTGGGGCGTTTGGACCTCCGCAGCTTCTGCCGGTGATCCTGCATAGATCAGGGTCAGGGTCAGTGGAATTGCAGTGATGAACGGAAGGTGGCTTAAATGATTGATAGTCATGTTTCTCTCCGGACATGCCCGTGCATGTTTATTGGTTTCAGGCTGGGGTAAAATCGCCAAGGCAAAGCTCTAGCGCCGGATGGACCGGGGCATCGGCTTGGGCGGCAAGGCTGTCCTGATATTCGCCGGCAAGTTTGCACAAACCGGCATGGTCTATGATTGTGACGGAATGACGCCCGTCAATCTCGATCAGCTTGCGCCGCACCAGGTCGGTAAAGGTCCGGCTGACTGTGTGAACCGTAAGGCCCAGAAAGTCGGCAATATCGGCGCGGGACATGGAAAGCCTGATCTGTGCTCGCGAACTGCCGTCGGCGTTAATCTGATGTTTCAGGCAGAGCAAAAAGGCCGCCAGCCTTTCGGTCGCGGTGCGGTGTCCCATGATGAAAAGATAACGCTGGGCCGTGGACATGGCGCGAAACAGGATCGAGACTGCCTCGTCAAGTTGCGGCTTTGGCGTGGAATCGCGGGTAATATCACCGACCCTGTAACAGCGCAGTATCACATCTGTCACCGCTTCGGCGGCCGTGCCATAAGTGCCGTAATCGGCACCGAAAACATCGCCGCTAAAGAAAAACCCGGTCAGGTGCCGGTGGCCGTCGATATGGAACCGGCATGTGCGCACAGTCCCCTGAACCACTTCATACCAGCGGTTGGCGTTCTGCCCTTCGTCAAATATGGATTGCCCTACGCGGAACCGTAAAGTGGTTGAGCGCAAGTTGGAACTTAGCCCCTGCATCGTAGCAGGCGCTGCGAATTGCGATTGCAGCCTTTGCATCCGTGCTGTCTCCTCTAGACTCCAGCACGACCCTTTTTTTTTAGTCCCCCGCCGATATAATTGAAAATACCCGCGCGGCCTCAGATGCGACCTACGATACTATTCTTGAACATTATTGTTTTGCTTGCGTTGTTTTGTGGGAGTTGTTTACCGTAGAGGGCAGGACAGGGTCTACACCGTTATTGCAGTGACTCGAATCCGTGGCGATTCAACTTGCTGCTTTTACTGGGTGATTCTACACACAGGATTTTCTCTACTTGTAAAATTTCGTAAATTCCAATAGTTAACAGGGACGATTTTATCCTATCTTGGGGCAGGGGTTTAAGAGTAAAGGATAAACGTCACAAAATATAAGTGACTAGGTGACGGCTTTTCGACTGTTGGGTGAGGGACAATTACCAGCAAAAGAATCGATAGCTTATGCAGTCGGACAGTTTGACCGCTATTGGTTACAAATGATGCTGCCCAATAGATTAGATAGAATATTATAGAAGGTAACCTTCGTGATGTTACAGCGAAATAGTCTGGGGAATGATCCGGTACTCACGCTGAGAGAACATGAGATACTGGAGTTTATTGCACTGGGACTTTCAACCAAGGAAGTTGCACAGCATATCGATATTGCACCGCGCACAGTCGACCGCCATGTAGAGAATGTCCGTTTAAAGCTCCGCGCCAAGAACCGCACCCACATGGTGGTGTGTGCTGTGATGGAAGGTTTGCTGCAAGTCAAAAAGGCGGATCTTCGCAATTCCGACCCGGCTGCATTGGCACAGGCCCAGCCTGCTGATGCCGATCATTAAAATATTGCAGCGGGTCTAGAGTGATTTCGAGTGAAATGGAACATTTCACGGCTCGGAAATCACGGTAAAACAATAAACTAGGCCCCAATTTTGATTCAATCAAAATTGAACGGGTCTAATCGCACCAAAACGGGCTATCTCGCCTGTCATTCCATTACTCCTGAAATGTAATCCGGTATATCGCGCGATAGCCTGCCCGAAAGATATGGTTTTTCAGCGCCGGCTTGGTAAACAAAAGCGAATATTCAGGGGAATGATGACATGACAGCACATATCGAAGGCACAACCTCGGCAAAATTTGCGAGTATCAAGGACGAATTTGCGCGTAACTTTTCTGAACGCGGAGAGGTCGGTGCATCGGTTTGTGTGAGCGTTAATGGCGAAAGGGTCGTGGACCTGTGGGGCGGCATGGCGGATCGGAAAAACGAAACGCCTTGGGAGCGTGACACGATTTCCGTTGTCTTCTCCTGCACAAAAGCAGCAACAGCCCTGTGCGCGCATATATTGGTGGACCGTGGCTTGCTGAAACTTCATGCGCCGGTTTCCGATTACTGGCCGGAATTTGCCAAAAACGGCAAAGAGACAACGACTGTCCAGATGATGCTGAACCATGAAAGCGCGGTCCCGGCCTTTCGTGATCCGGTAAAACCGGGCGGCTTTCTCGACTGGGATTATATGATCAAACGGATCGAGGATGAAGAAGCCTTTTGGGAGCCGGGAACCCGCAACGGTTATCACATGGTCAATTTCGGCTGGACCGTCGGCGAGCTGGTCCGGCGGGTGTCGGGCAAGTCTTTGGGCCAGTTTTTTCAGGATGAGGTCGCAGGTCCGCTGGGCGCGGATTTCTGGATTGGTCTGCCCGATGATGTAACCAATCCCATCGCGCGGATACTCGTGGCAAAGCCCGATCCGAATGTTCCGCTAAGCCCTTTTACCAAAAAGCTGCTGAGTGAGCCTGATTCCATTCAGGCGCTGTCTTTCCTCAACAATGGCGGCTGGAACCAGAATGACCCAGCTGCGCACAAGGCGGAAATTGGAGGCGGCGGTGGTCTGTCCAATGCACGCGGACAAGTGGCCATGTATGAGCCACTGGCGCTTGGCGGATCACACAACGGCGTCACTCTGGTTTCGCCGGAACGGCTGGATCACATGGGTCAGGTGTCCACGGCAACGCAGATTGATGCGACGTTGCTTTCCCCCACGCGCTTTGCATCGGGCTTCATGAAATCAATGGATAACCGCGCCTATCCCGGCGGGGACCAGATGTCGGCAGTCATCGGTAACGCGGCCTTTGGTCACGTTGGTGCGGGCGGTTCTATCGGTTTTGCCGACCCGGAATATGGCCTGGCCTTCAGCTATACGATGAACCAGATGGGCATGGGATTGCTGCTCAATGAGCGCGGTCAAAGTCTGATCGACGCCACTTATAGGTTGCTACGCGAATAGGCAGGTTACCGGGCGAATAGAGCGGATTCAGGCGCGCTTGTCGGTGGGCGAGCCAAGGCAGATATGGGACGTAATACTGCTGACCTGCGGCAATGTTCCCAATATATCGGCGTGAAAGGCCTTATAAGCAGCAAGGTCCGCTACTTCGACGCGCAACAGATATTCCACGGAGCCGGTGATATTATGGCATTCGCGCACTTCCGGCGCTTTTGCGACCGCTTGTTCGAAGGCCAGTGAATCCTTTTTCAAATGCTCGGACAATCCGACCATGACAAAGATGGTTATGGCGGCGCCGCGAACAGCAGGGTCGATAATGGCACGATAGCCCTGGACCATGCCAGTGCGCTCCAGTTCCTGAACGCGCCGTAAACAGGCCGATGGGGAAAGCCCGACTTTGCTGGCAAGGTCGGTGTTGCTGATTCGCCCGTCGCGCTCCAGCTGGTGCAATATATTGCGGCTAATGGCATCCAGTTGCGTCATTTGTTGCATATCATGCGTTTTGGGGGCCCAGAAGACAAGGATATTGCGGCTATCATGAGATAATATTGTGCAACATTTTGGGCCGGAGAAGCCCGGAAAAATCAGGAGCACAGGATGAGCGTCTTTAATTTAGCCGATTACGATATTTCCGCAGAGCGCGGGTTCCTATCATCTTTTGACCCCGACAAGACCGTTTTGCCGGATGAGCTTCAACCGGCGCGTGATATGGCTATGTCCTTGCCGCGCGTGCTTGTGACAGGTCAGCCGCGCAAGCATCTGGAGGCTTTGCCCTTTGTTGATCTCACCGATTTTTGTGCGAGCGCGAGCCTTGCCCAGAGGCGGATTGCGATGGTGCATTATTCCTTTCTGGTGCAGGCTTATGTCTGGGGAGAGCCGGAACCTCCAAAAGCATTACCCAAATGTCTCGCCTTGCCCATCTGGCAACTGGGCGCGTCGATCGAGCAGCCACCTTTGCTCACTTATTCCAGCTATGTGCTCGACAATTGGGGCCGCATCGATCCCGACGGGCCTATAGACCTGTCGAATACCTATATGATCCAGCCGTTCCTAAGCGGGCAGGACGAAGCGTGGTTCGTGTTGGACCATGTCGCGATTGAAGCCCGGGCAGGGGAGATGCTGGCGTCTATTCCCGCGCTGGTCGAGGCTTGCCGGAACGAAGATGCCGGAACGCTGCAATCCGGACTGGCAGCGATGACAGCGGTTTGGGATGATATGAATGACATTTTCGGGCGCATGACGGAAAAATGCGATCCTTATGTCTATTTCCACCGGGTGCGGCCGTGGATTCATGGCTGGAAAGATAACCCCGCGCTGAAAGACGGAATAATATACGAAGGGGTCGAGGAAACGGGCGGAAAACCCCAGGTATTTCGCGGGCAGACGGGATCACAATCCTCTATCGTGCCAGCAATGGATGCGTTTCTGGGCATTGGCCATGCCGGTGATCCGCTGCGAACCTATCTTGACGAACTTCACATCTACCGCCCGCCGGAACATCGGCTGTTCATCGATGACATCCGGGCAAACAGCATCGTGCGCGCCTTTATCCAGTCCGCCGGTTCTCCTGCGTTGAACGAGCTTTACAATGAATGTGTGCAAAATCTGACCCGCTTCCGCACAAGGCATCTGGAATATGCGGCGAGCTATATCAACAAGCAGTCAAAGGGCGGGGCCGGCAACACATCGGATGTCGGAACGGGCGGGACGCCGTTTATGAAATATCTGAAAAAACACCGCGACGAAGCCGCCGCCCACATGATTAACGGTTAGGAAGGCCAGGAAAATGACAGGCTGGTCTGCCCGGTCGGCTTGCCGGAAGCGGCATAGCGCCTTTCAATGAACACTCCCGCGCCCCTGTCATCAATGGCAACGACCGTGCTGCACCGGGTGCCATAGACCGGTTGTTGGATAAAGACCCCCGAATTGCGAGGCTCGAAAGTGACTCCATTCGTTCCATTGATTTGGGCTTCGGACGAAAATTCCGTCTGGTCGAGCAGATATTGCAGCAAGTCTTCCGGATTGTCCTGATGACTATCTATCCAGTGCGCCAGTGCAGAATTGAGCCTTGCTGATTTTGGCCATGGCTTATCCAGTGGACCATTTGAAAGACCGTGGACACCCGGATCAAGAGTTCTGCTCACTGCACCGGGCCGGTTAGAATGAATAAGCGCTCTGTCGTGATCAACAGTGATGAGGTTGAACGGATTGAAATCGGCAAATTGATCGGCATCAATTTTCGAATAGGAACCTTCCCCGCTTAGAAAGTCCTTCAAAAGATCACCCCGCGACGATCGCCTTGGATCCGCTGCTCCGTGGCCACTAAGATTGGTGACCGCTGCAAAACGCCCCTGTTCGGAAACGCCAAGCCACGTACCACCGGCCTTTGTGTCCTTTCCGGCGAGTAAATAGGGGTGACCGTCCCACCGGGCCAGCGCTTCTGCTGGTCTGGCGTGCAATTCATCCCGGTTGGCAACAGCGACAAGTTTCCAGTGAGGGTGGGCCTGCCAGGCAAAAGCTAAGATACACATCGGCGCTATATTGTCGAAATATACAAATTTGGCGACCAGATTCTGACGATTTTGCTTAGGTATCGACTCAAAAGAGAATCAGACCCATAATAATATCAAGAAGCTTCTTCTCAAGAAAACCCTTCGCCGCTAACAGATAGGATAATAGGACAGAGGGGAAGGGGCGTTAAAAGACATATATGAGCTATCCTTTATTACTTGAGCCACTTGATTTGGGCTTCACCACTATAAAAAATCGTTCCATCATGGGTTCCATGCACACCGGCCTGGAAGAAATGGAGGGCGGATTTGAACGTATGGCTGCATATTATGCAGAACGTGCGGCGAATGATATCGGGATGATTATTACTGGCGGAATCGCGCCAAATGAAGAAGCCTCAAGTGGCGGCGCGATGATGTCCGGTGAGGAGGAGGCGGCAAAGCACCGGTTGGTTACAGATGCCGTGCATAGAGCGGCCGATGATGTGAAAATCTGTATGCAGATTCTGCACCCCGGACCGTTAGCGCACACAAAAAATGCAGTTGCGCCATCCGCGGTCAAGTCAAGGATCGCCCGATATGTCCCAAACGAGCTGGATAAAGCAGGAATCCAGAAACAGATTGATGACCATGTGCGCTGTGCCGTCATGGCCAGGAAAGCGGGTTATGACGGGGTCGAAATCATTGGATCGGCGGGCTATCTGATTTCCACTTTTCTGGTTCAGAAAACCAATTTGCGCGATGATGAATATGGCGGTTCCTATGAAAACCGTATGCGCTTTGCACTTGAAATCGTGGAGCAAACGCGCGCCGCCGTGGGTGAGGATTTCATCATCATTTTCCGCATTGCTGCCATGGATATGCTGGAAGGTGGCATGAGCTGGGAAGAGGTTGTTACGCTTGCCAAGCGGCTGGAGCAAGCTGGTGTGACGATTATCTCGACTCATTTTACCTGGCATGAAAGTGCGGTGCCAACCATCGCAACCCTGGTACCCAGAGCTGCCTTTACGTCTGTCACGGGACGCCTGCGCAAGGAAGTTAACGTGCCGGTTATTACATCCAACCGGATCAATATGCCGCAGGTCGCCGAAGAAGTTCTTGCTCGCGGTGATGCCGATCTGGTGTCAATGGCGCGGCCTTTGTTAGCGGATAGCGCTTTCATGCGTAAAACTATTGAAGGGCGAGAGGATGAGATCAACACCTGCATTGCCTGTAATCAGGCTTGCCTGGACCATACATTTTCTGGAAAATTGACAAGCTGTCTCGTAAACCCGCGCGCGTGTCATGAAACGATCTTGAATTACGAGCCGGTAGTTAAACCAAAACATATTGCGGTTGTGGGTGCTGGTCCTGCCGGTTTGGCTTATGCGACGGTGGCAGCGGAACGCGGCCATAAAGTCTCATTATTTGAAACATCATCGGAAATTGGTGGCCAGTTTAATCTGGCAAAGACTATCCCGGGAAAAGAGGAATTTTACGAAACAATCCGTTATTATAACCGGATGATCGAAGTCCATGGCATCGATCTTAGGTTAAATACCAAAGCCGACGTAGCGATGCTAAAGGCCGAGGGTTTTGACCAGATCATTCTTTCGACAGGTATTAAGCCCCGCACTCCGGATATCAAGGGTATCAACCACCCTAAGGTGGTTAGTTATATCGATGTGATAACCGGCCAAAAACAAGTCGGGAAAAAGGTCGCAATAATCGGTGCTGGCGGTATCGGCTTTGATGTTTGCGAATTGATTAGTCATGCCGGGCCGTCAGGCGCTGTTGACCGCGACGTGTTTGCGGCTGAATGGGGTGTGGATTTTGAAAGCCATCCGCGCGGCGGCGTTACCGGCGTGGAATCAAAGGTTGCAAAATCGGACCGCGAAATAACTCTCTTGCAGCGCAAGGAAAGCCGTGTCGGTGCTGGTCTGGGCAAAACAACCGGATGGGCGCACAGGATTGCCCTTGCTCGCCGCGATGTTGGCATGATGAACGGCGTCGAATATGTCAAAATCGACGATGACGGTCTGCACATATTGCAGAACGGCCAACCGCAATTGTTGAAGGTTGATACAATCATCATTTGCGCTGGACAGGACCCCCTGAGGGATATGTATGATGACCTGATATCTGAGGGCATACAGACGGAATTGGTCGGCGGTGCCTATGAAGCAATGGAACTGGATGCCAAGGCGGCTATTAATCAAGCAAGCTATATGGCGGCTGCGGTTTAAAGACCCGGAGTTGACACCCAGTCACTTGTCCCCGTTTAGCAGATATTTTTGCCAGAATAAGAGCGACGCCCAGAACTGGTAATCGGCATTTTCCTTTTTGCGGAACCCATGGCCTTCGTTCTTTGCAAGAAGATGCCAAGCGGGGCGATTATTGGCGCGCACGGCGGTGACAATCTGGTCGGCTTCACTCGCCGGAACGCGCGGGTCATTAGCCCCGGTAATGACCATCAGCGGAATGTTGATTTCATGTGCACGCCTAAGCGGGCTGATTTCTTCCAGCTTAGCCCGCTGTTCCGGAATCCGTTCGTCGCCATATTCCCGGCGGCGCAGGTCACGGCGATAAGACTGGGTGTTTTCCAGAAAGGTGACGAAATTGGATATGCCGACCACTTCCAGCCCCGCCTTTAGCTGATCGCCATAGCTGAGCATCGCGGCAAGCGTCACATATCCGCCATAGCTGCCCCCGGTTACGGCGATGCGCTGCTTATCGATTCGTTTGTCTCCGCGAAGGTGAGACAGAAATGCCCCAATATCCTTGACGCTGTCTTCCCGTCGGAACGGACCATTGTCGAGCGCGACAAACCGCTTGCCGAAACCGGTAGAGCCGCGAACATTGGGATAGAAAATCGCGATGCCCAGTTCGTTAATCAGATAATTGTTGCGCCCTAGAAAACCCGGTCTTGCCTGTCCTTCGGGGCCGCCGTGGATATTGATAATTAGCGGCCGCTTACCTTTGTGCTTTTCAGGGTCAGGGCTATAGAGAAAGCCTGACATTATCTCGCCGTCAAAGCTGGTGATCTCAACCAGTTCCGGAACCACATTCCGGGAGGCATCCAGACCGCCTGTTTCGCTTTTTGTCCAGCGTGTAATCGCCAAGCTCACCGGATCAAGGCTATAACTGTCGCCGCCCGTCTGGTTGGAGTTGAGAGTAAAACCCAGTTCCCCCCAAGGAGCGAATTTCAAGCCGTTAATAACCCCGGTCGGCAGCGAAGATACGATACGAACTTCGCCGCTGTGCATATCGTATATTTTTAGAACGGATTGACCGGCCTGATTGACTTCATAGGCAATCCACCGGCCATCCGTGCTGATGTCAAAGCTCGATATGTCCCAGATTTTCTCGTCAATGACTGGCTGGAAAACAGCGGTTTCCAGATTCACGGTGCCAAGGCGTTGGACATCGCTGCCGTCATCCGAAGCGGCCCAAAGCTTGCCATCTGTCGCAAATTGTAATCCGTTATAAGCCACCGGTTGGCGGCTATCGGTCAATTTGCGTGATGTTCCGTTGAGAATATCGATGAGGTAAAGCTGATTATCGGTCACCGAGACATAGTTGAACACCAGCAGTTGCTGGTCATCTGGCGAAAAGTCGATCGGGAACCATCCACCGCCGGTTGAAGCGACCAGCATGATTGCGCCATCGGGATTGGCGGGGTTCATCAGGTAAATATCGTTATAAAGCCCGGTGCGTTTGTTTGAGCTAAAAGCCAGCAGATCTCCTTTATGTGACCAGGGACCAAGATTATATCGGCTTTTGCCGTCGCTCAGCATTTTTGGGACACCGTCTTCCAGCTTGAAAATCTGGTTCACTTCGTTGCCGCCGGTATCTTTTTGAAAAAATAACGCAGAGCCATCCGGCGTAAAGCTGGCATGCTGCACAGGTTCATCGGCAAAGGTTAATTGATCGCGTGTGCCGAGCGGCTTTTCCACGCGGTGAAGTTGTATGGTATTTGCAAAGCGAGTGCGGATCAGCATCGCTCTGGTTTTGGGGTCCCAGTCAACAAATCCCGCGGTGCGGAACTCCATATAGGGCCGGGTCTTTTCAACCATGGCCATGGGAATATCCGGTATCTGGTCGGTAACCAGTGCAGCGGGTTCCTGAGCAAAGGCCTCTTCAACATCATCCGCTGCGCGTGCGGACGGTACAAAAAATGTAAGTGACGCAGCTACTAAAGCGGCGACATAGGTGGTGCGCATCCGGCGCGTCTCCCTGTTTGATTTCGCTCATGCTTATGGACGAACCGCATCAAAAGCAATTAGGGAAGGATGATGATCCCAGATAATCGCCCTTTCATATTGCTCGATGATGCTCGCGATAGCGGTGATGCCGCTCCGGCGCGGCTTTACCGTTATCCGGTCGAGACGGTCACAGCATTTGATCCGCATGAGCTTGATAAGGTGCTGGACCGCGTTGCTGCCGCTCAAGGGGCGGGTCTGCACGCTGCGGGCTATATGTCTTATGAAGCGGGGCTGATACTGGAGGAGCGGCTGGCGGGGCGTCTGCGCAGCGGCCGGGCCTGTCCGCTGGCATGGTTTGGATTGTTTGAAGATTATGACCTGCTTGATCCTGAAGCTGTGGCGATGCATTTACCCGATGCAAAGGGCGCGTGGCTGGGTAAGATACGGCCAGGCATTACACGGCAGGATTATGACAAGGCTTTTGCTAGTGTTCAGGATTATATTGTCGGTGGGGATATATATCAGGCCAACCTGACGTTCCGCGCTCACGCTGCTTATGCAGGGCATCCGTTGGCGCTTTATACAGCGATCCGAAGTCGAGCTAAGGCTGGCTATGGCGGGGTAGTATTTGATGGCCAAAACTGGGTTCTATCCTTTTCCCCCGAATTGTTTTTTGCGTTAAAAGAAAAGCGGGTCACGGCCAAACCCATGAAGGGAACCGCCGCCCGGCTTCCTGACAATATAGCCGATGCTTCAATGCAGGCCGAGTTGCAGAGCGATCCGAAACAGCGCGCTGAAAACCTGATGATTGTTGACTTGCTACGCAATGATCTGTCGCGGCTGGCTGAGCCGGGCAGCGTGAAGGTGCAGAAACTGTTTCAAGTGGAAAGCTATCCAACCATCCATCAGATGACATCTACAGTAACAGCAAAGCTCGCCGAAGATCATGGTGCAGTGGACCTGCTGCGTCAGATATATCCGTGCGGTTCCATAACAGGGGCGCCAAAAATTCGCGCTATGGAAATTATTGATGAACTGGAAAAAGACCAGCGCGGTATCTATTGCGGTTCGATTGGCCGGATAGATGCGGATGGTGATGCGGCGTTTAATGTCGCCATTCGCACGTTCTTTCTGGGAAAGGGTCAAGAAACACTTTCCATCGGCCTGGGCTCTGGCGTAGTGGCAGATTCTGTTGTGGATGATGAATGGCGGGAATGTCTCGCGAAGGGGAAATTTGCAGCCGTGAATGAAGGCGCGGATTACAGGATCATGGACTTAATGGAGACGATGGCGTTCATTCCCGAAAGTGGGATCGTCCGCCTAGAGGCCCATCTGGAGCGCATGAAGGCGAGCGCCGCCGCGCTGGAGTTCGAGTTTGACCGACATGCTGCGCGCAACGCCATACAGGCCATTACCTTTCACCAGGACCAGCCCGCTAAGGTACGGCTGATGCTGGCCCGGTCTGGCGCGATAGCGATTGAATTGCAGCCGATGCCGGAGCCGCTTGTCGAGCCTGTACCGGTCAAGTTAACGCCGATGCTGGCCAACTCACATGATTACAGATTGCGCCATAAAACCAGCGACCGCAGCATATATGATGCGCCTGCTATCCATGAAGGCGCGCACCCGATATTCCACGATCCCGAAGGCTATTTGACCGAGGGGGCGATCTGGAACATATTTGTGGAGCGCGGCGAAAAGCTTTTGACGCCACCATTAGCACGGGGCGTCTTACCCGGCATATTGCGCGCAGAATTACTCGCCAGCGGCAAAGCGGTTGAGTGCGATTTACGGGCTGGAGATTTAAATAACGGACTTTATGTTGGAAACAGTTTACGGGGTTTGATGAAGGCCCGGCTCGTCTGAGCATATTTTTTTACGGAGAACATTATGACTGACCATTTGGAAACCACCCATCTGGAAACAATGGCGGTTCACGCCGGGACCGAGCCTGATCCGACAACCAACGCGCGGATTACCCCGATTTACCAGACCTCGTCCTATGTGTTTAATGATGTCGATCATGCGGCTGATCTGTTCAACCTTGATGCCGTGGGCAATATTTATACCCGTATCACAAACCCGACCAATGCCGCGCTTGAAGGCAAGATTGCGGCTATGGAGGGCGGTGTAGCTGCCCTTGCTGTGGCATCGGGCCATGCGGCGCAGGTGCTGGTCTTCCATGTATTGATGGACCCCGGCGCGCATATCGTTGCTGCCAAAAAGCTTTATGGCGGATCGCTTAACCAGCTTGCCTATGCGCTCAAAAAAATGGCGTGGAATGTAACTTTTGTCGATGCGGATAATCTTGATGAGGTGAAGGCCGCGATTACCGATGAGACTCGCTGTGTCTTCATTGAAAGCCTCGCCAACCCAGGCGGTGTGGTGCAGGATATTGCGGGTATTGCCGATATTGCCCATACGGCGGGCATTCCGCTGATCGTTGACAATACGATGGCGTCGCCCATGCTGTGCCGCCCGTTTGAACATGGTGCTGATATTATTGTTCACAGCGGAACAAAATTCCTTGGCGGTCACGGCAACAGCATTGGCGGACTTATCGTGGACAGCGGCAATTTCGACTGGACGAAGAGCGAGAAATTCTCGCATCTGAATCAGCCAAATCCGTCCTACCACGGGAAAGTTTTTACCGAAGCCTTTGGCAATCTAGCCTTCATTCTGGCGGCGCGTGCCTTGGCTTTGCGCGACCTTGGACCGGCGCTGTCGCCGTTTAACGCATTCCAGATTTTGACAGGAATGGAAACTTTGGCGCTGCGCATGGAGCGAATCTGCGCCAATGGACTGGCACTTGCGGAATGGCTGAAGGCCCGCGATGAAGTGAGCTGGGTTTCCTATGCCGGTTTGCCCGATAGCCCCTATCACAGCCTTGCCCAAAAATATCTGGGTGGTCACGGGGGCGGTGTATTTACCTTTGGCCTCAAAGGTGGATATGATGCAGGTGTAAAGCTGGTGTCAGCGGTTAAAATGTTCAGCCATCTGGCGAATATTGGTGATACGCGTTCGCTGATCATCCACCCGTCATCGACCACTCACCGTCAATTGGGTGCAGAGGAACAGATCGCGGCAGGAGCCGGGCCCGATGTTGTTCGTGTGTCTGTCGGTATTGAGCATATTGATGACATTATCGCTGACATGGAACAGGCACTATTGTCGCTATAATTTTTGTATATGGAGCGCCCTCTTAAAGAGGGCGCATGAATGGGCACAGCCCTGAACAAAGCGGAAGAAGAATATGACATCAGGTGATGGTGAATATGTTTATGATGAAGAAACTGGCGAGTGGCTCAGCCCCGAAGATGCGGCGGCCAAAAGCGCAGGGCCAGAAGTTTTTGATGCAGTGGGCAACCAGCTTGCCGACGGCGATGCCGTGACGCTGATCAAAGACCTGAAAGTGAAAGGCGCCGGACAAACTTTGAAGCGGGGCACATTGATCAAATCTATCCGGCTAACCGGGGACGATCAGGAGATTGATTGCAAGCATGAGGGGATAAAAGGTCTCGTCCTGCGCGCGGAATTTGTGAAAAAACGCAGCTAATCAAAACCTCTGTTGCACTGCTATGACAACGGCATTATGCGCGGGCTGTTCTTTCCTTGAAACAGGTTTTTTCCATGTCCCTAATTTCCAAAGCTTTAGACCGAATCCAACCTTCTGCTACACTGGCTATGACCGGCCGGGTGAACGAGCTGAAAGCACAGGGTATCGATATTATCGGTCTGTCAGCGGGGGAACCGGATTTTGACACGCCGGATTTCGTCAAGGAAGCTGCGATCAAGGCGATCCGCGACGGGGAAACAAATTATACCACGGTTGATGGCACGGCTGAGCTAAAGGCTGCGATTGCTGCAAAGTTTCTGCGGGACAATGAGCTGACCTATGTGCCGTCACAGATTTCGGTGAACAGCGGAGGCAAGCACACTTTGTTCAACGCTTTGGTAGCAACGCTTGATGCGGGCGACGAGGTTATCATTCCTGCGCCTTATTGGGTCAGCTATCCCGACATGGTCAATTTTGCAGGTGGCACGCCGGTCATCATTCAGGCAGGCGCGGACCAGAATTACAAGATTACACCGGAACAGCTGACGGCGGCTATCACACCAAAGACAAAATGGCTGATCCTTAACTCACCATCCAACCCGACCGGCGCGGCTTATAGCCGTGAAGAGCTGAAAGCATTGGGTGATGCATTGCTGCCGCATCAGCAGGTCATGATTATGACCGACGATATGTATGAACATATATGGTATGCGGGCACCCCGTTCACGACCATTGCCCAGGTTTGTCCCGATCTTTTCGATCGGACATTGACCGTCAACGGTTGTTCAAAAGCCTATGCAATGACGGGATGGCGGATTGGTTATGCAGGAGGTCCGGACTGGCTGATCGGTGCAATGCGCAAGCTGCAATCGCAATCGACTTCAAACCCCAGCTCGATTTCACAAGCTGCGGCAGTCGCTGCGCTTAACGGACCGCAGGATTTCCTGATCGAACGCAATGCAGCTTTCTTGGCGCGGCGTGATCTGGTTGTTTCGATGCTGAACGATACGCCGGGCCTGAATTGCCCGACTCCGGAAGGTGCCTTTTACGTTTATCCGGATGCCAGCGAGCTGATGGGCACCAGAACGCCAAAGGGTGCAACGATCAACAGCGATGAAGACCTGATAAATTATTTTCTCGACGAAGCGCGAGTCGCCGCCGTGCATGGGGCAGCCTTTGGCCTGTCGCCGGCATTTCGCGTAAGCTACGCGACTTCGGAAGAGATTTTACGGGAAGCTTGCACACGCATTCAACAGGCTTGTGCGGCGCTGAACTAAGGGATTTTTTACGCCGTTACGTTAGCAGCGGCTATCAAGGCTTTACTCGCTGAAACTGAATGTTGTCTTGTGACATCGTTCACAGCGAGGAAAGCAACATTATATTATAAGGCAAGACATTCAGGGCGCTCTGGTTACCGGCATTTTCCGGAGATCAGATAGTCACAAGGACAATATTATGCCGAGTTTTTTGAAATCAGATCTGACATACAGCCTGAGCGGCGGATTCATTCTTGGCGCGCTTGCTCTGTTTTTCATGCAGCCCGTTGAGGAGCAGCAGGGATATAACCAGTATCAGGCTTCGACTGTCAGCAACACGCAGCAGATTATAAGCTAGTTTCGATGGGAAAAGGCAGCGTTTGATATGAATGGTGCCTTTCCCAAACTAGCCGTTGCTGCCATCAGTCTGGCCGCTGCCGGTGCGCTGTGGATCGGCATTAACGCTTCCTCTCCCGATAACCGGGAAAGCCTCAATCCATTTACGAATGAAGCGCATGCCGCGGAAAAAGCAGTTATCATTCCAACTCCAGAAATTGATGCTGCTGAAAAAGGGGCACGTGCGACCGCTATATTTGCCGGTGGCTGTTTCTGGGGCGTGGAAGGTGTGTTTGCTCATACCAAGGGCGTCATCAGTGCAGTGTCCGGCTATCATGGCGGGAGCGAACGCTCCGCATCCTATAAACTCGTCAGTGCGGGAATGACCAGCCATGCCGAGGCCGTGCGGGTGGTCTATGATCCCGATGTGGTTAGCTATGGCCAGTTGATGCAGATCTATTTCTCGGTTGTGGCTGATCCCACTATGCTCAATGCCCAGGGACCGGATCGCGGCAAGCATTATCGTAGTGCGCTGGTCCCGATGAACGATGCACAGGCCAAGGCGGCGCGGGCCTATGTGGCGCAGTTAGGGCAGGGCAAATACTGGAAGCGGCCCATTGTGACGAAGGTCGAGCCGTATAAAGCCTTTTATCCTGCCGAATCCTATCATCAGGACTTCATGCACAAGAACCCGCGCAATGCTTATATTGTGCGCTGGGACAAGCCGAAAATTGCTAATCTAAGGCAGCATTTTCCCGGTCTGTATCGTGCCAGGCCGGTAAGCTAGTCAGGCTCAAACCCCTCCCGTTATGGGAGGGGATAAGAATATTATTTAGGGCAAAGCACCATAAGCATTTGCCGGCCTTCCAGCTTCGGATAGGCTTCGACCTTGGCGGTTTCTTTCATGTCTTCCTGCACCCGCTGCAACAATTGCATACCGAGTTGCTGGTGCGACATTTCGCGGCCACGGAAACGCAGCGTCACTTTGACCTTGTCGCCATTTTCGATGAACTTGGTGACGTTCTTCATCTTCACGACATAGTCATGGCTGTCGATGTTGGGACGCATCTTGATTTCTTTAACGTCCTGCACCTTTTGCGTTTTACGCGCAGCATTAGCCTTTTTCTGGGCTTCATACTTGAATTTGCCGACATCCAGAAACTTCGCAACTGGCGGGGAAGCGTTGGGAGAGACCTCTACAAGGTCGAGGCCAACATCCTTGGCCCGTTCAATCGCTTCGTCTGTGTTCATTACGCCAAGGTTTTCGCCCTTGTCGTCGATGACCCGTACAGTATTGGAAATGATCAGATCGTTGAAACGCGGACCGCCTTTGACGGGTGGCGTTGGACGGCGTGGTGGTGCAGCTATGTTATATACTCCTGATTGATATCATGCAGCGGCCAATAGCGATAAATCGCATCGGTCGCAAATTGTTCTGTATATTTAATTGCTAACGGCCCACATATCAATGTTACAATTGTAATACACGATCCGGCTCAAGCCGCCCGTCTTTTCAGATCGGGCGCAAGGGCTTCTTCTTTCAGCATGGCGACCGCTTCATCCACGGTGAGGAACATCTGTTCCTTCTGCCCCAGTTTCCGCAGCGCAACCTTGCCTTCTTCGGCCTCGCGCATACCGACGACCAATATGTTCGGCACCTTGGCCAGCGAATGTTCGCGCACCTTGTAGTTGATTTTCTCGTTCCGCAGATCGGCTTCCACGCGGATTCCGGCGGCTCTCAGCTTTGCGGTGAGGTCGGCCGCATAATCATTGGCGTCCGTTACAATCGTTGCCACAACCGCCTGTGTCGGGGCCAGCCAGACCGGCATACGACCGGCATGATGCTCGATCATGATGCCCAGAAAACGCTCGAACGTGCCCAATATCGCGCGGTGCAGCATGACGGGGCGGTGGCGCGCGCCATCTTCACCGATATAGCTGGCATCCAGCCGTTCGGGCAGGACATAATCAAGCTGTATCGTGCCGCATTGCCACGTCCGGCCAATCGCGTCGGTCAGGTGGAACTCCAGCTTGGGCGAATAGAAAGCGCCTTCACCGGGCAATTCTTCCCATTGATATTCCTCGCCGGCCCGGCCCGCTTCATGCACAGCATCGCGCAGATTCTGTTCCGCCTTGTCCCACATTTCATCGCTGCCAAAGCGTTTTTCGGGGCGCAGCGCGAGCTTGATCGCATAGCTTTCAAAGCCCAGATCCTTGTAAATCCCGTCGAGCAGATCACAGAAATGCCGGACTTCATCAACAATCTGGTCTTCGCGGCAGAAAATATGCGCGTCATCCTGCGTAAATTGCCGCACACGCAGCAGGCCATGTAAAGCGCCGTGCGGTTCGTTGCGGTGACAGCAGCCAAATTCCGCCATCCGCATCGGCAGGTCGCGATAGCTTTTAATCCCCTGACGGAAAATCAGAACGTGCGCCGGGCAGTTCATCGGTTTCAGCGCCATCATGTCGGCATCGCCTGATATAACCGGCGCATCATCGTCAACGCTAGGCACTTCGTCGGGCACAACGAACATATTTTCGCGATATTTGCCCCAGTGTCCGGATGCTTCCCATTGGCGGGCATCCATGATTTGCGGGGTTTTCACCTCTTTATAATCCGCAGCGTCCAGCTTGCGGCGCATATAGGCTTCCAGTTCGCGCCACATCACATAGCCCTGGCTGTGCCAGAATACCGAGCCTTGCGCTTCGGGCTGGAAGTGGAACAGGTCCATTTCCTGACCCAGCTTGCGGTGATCGCGCTTGGCCGCTTCTTCCAGCCGGACGAGATGGGCGCTGAGCTGTTTCTTGTTGAGCCAGCCCGTGCCGTAAATACGCGATAGCTGAGGATTGCGCTGATCCCCGCGCCAGTAAGCACCCGACACGCGCGTCAGTTGAAATGCCTGTGGGTCCAGCTTGCCGGTGGAGGCCAGATGCGGGCCGCGGCACATATCCATCCAGTCATCACCGGACCAGTAAACGGAGATTTCTTCGCCTTCGGGAAGCTCGGCAGCCCATTCGGCCTTGAACGTCTCTCCGTCTTTTTCCCACCGTGCGATCAGGTCGTTACGGTCCCACACTTCGCGGCGCAGCGGTTTGTCCGCCTTGATGATCCGCCGCATTTCTTCCTCGATCGCGGGCAGGTCGTCGTCGGTAAAAGGATCACCGGCAGGCGCGAAGTCATAATAGAATCCGTCATCGGTGGACGGGCCAAAGGTAATCTGCGTGCCGGGATAGAGGTTTTGCACTGCTTCTGCCAAAACATGGGCAAAGTCGTGTCGTGCGAGTTCCAGCGCTTCCGCTTCGTCACGGGCGGTGATGAGCGCCAACTCGGTATCGACCTCCAACGGACGCATGATGTCGCGGACTTCGCCGTCAATGCGAGCGGCCAAAGCGGCCTTGGCAAGACCGGGGCCGATGTCGGCGGCTATTTGTGCCGGTGTCGTACCCGATGCCACTTCGCGCGCGCTGCCGTCGGGAAGGGTGATTTTTATCATCTTGGTCATCGGTACATGTATCTCTTAATTTTTCAAAGTTCACAAAGTTCACACCAAGGAACCGCGCAAATCCGCGATTCTGGTCTTTGGTTGCCTTATGCCGTGGACAGCCCAAGTCAGCCGCCGCTTTCATAGCGGGATGG
>JADKLW010000055.1_pt2 | contig 52454 bp, 47 predicted proteins | sample 8641881 | NCBI WGS metagenome assembly JADKLW01 (sample SAMN16272185, study PRJNA661076) | feces metagenome | isolation source: fecal sample from diarrhoea affected cattle B | host: Bos taurus | place: South Africa: Lokaleng Village, Mahikeng | collected 2019-09
CGCGGCTCAAGGCTTGCCATTGCAGGGTTTGCGAATCGCTCATCAGTCACCTCTTTTATCCGTGATGTTTGGTAGATGCAGCTCCACACCTTCGGCCAAACGTGGATCACGCTTCATCGATCCACCGGGGCTCCGCGTGGCGCTCCACCCCACGAAGCCACGGTGGATGTAAAAAGCGACATCCACCCTACGTTTGCTTTTAAACCGAGAGCATCAGAAACTCCCGCTCCCATGAGCTGATCACCCGGTGATAGTTCTCCTGCTCCGTGCGCTTGACCGCCACGTAGCCGGTGATGAACTTCGGGCTCAGGTATTTGCGCAGTTCGCGGCAGTTCTCCATGCGCTCCAGTGCGGCTTCCAGCGTCAGCGGCAGACGCAGGTTGCGGCGCTCGTAGCCGCGCCCCTTGACCGGCGGGCTAGGATTCAGCCCCTCGACCATGCCGATGTAGCCGCATAAAAGGCTGGCAGCGATGGCGAGATACGGGTTGGCGTCGGCGCCCGGCAGGCGGTTCTCCACGCGGCGATTCTGCGGATCGGAATCCGGCACGCGCAGCCCCACGGTGCGGTTTTCCTCGCCCCATTCGACGTTCACCGGCGCCGAGGTATCCGGCAGGAAGCGGCGGAACGAATTGACGTTGGGCGCGAACATCGGCAACAACTCGGGAATGTATTTCTGCAGCCCGCCGACGTGATGCAGGAATAACTGGCTCATCGAACCATCGGGATTGGAGAAGATGTTCTTCCCGGTTTCGATATCCACCACGCTCTGGTGCAGGTGCATGGCGCTGCCCGGCTCACCGGTCATCGGCTTGGCCATGAAGGTCGCGGCCACGTTGTGCTTGAGCGCCGCCTCACGCATGGTGCGCTTGAACACCAGGATCTGGTCGGCCAGGTGCAGGGCCTCGCCGTGACGGAAGTTGATTTCCATCTGCGCGGTGCCTTCCTCGTGGATCAACGTATCCAGATCAAGACCTTGGGCCTCGCACCAGTCGTACATGTCCTCGAACAGCGGATCGAACTCGTTGGCGGCATCGATGGAGAACGACTGCCGGCCCGTCTCCTGCCGGCCCGAACGCCCGATCGGCGGCTGGAACGGCAGGTCCGGATCCTCGCAGCGCTGGGTCAGGTAGAACTCCATTTCCGGCGCGACGATGGGCTGCCAGCCGCGGTCGGCATACATCTTCAGCACGCGCTTGAGGATATTGCGCGGTGATATCTCGATGGGATTGCCCATCTTGTCGTAGGTATCGTGAATCACCTGAGCGGTCGGCTCGATGGCCCAGGGCACCAGGAACATCGCATCGGGATCGGGACGACAGAACATGTCGATGTCCGCCGGATCCAGCAGCTCGTAATAGATGTCATCCTCGACATAGTCGCCAGTGACCGTCTGCAGCAGCACGCTCTCCGGCAGGCGCATGCCCTTTTCACCGAGGAATTTGCTGGTCGGCGAGATCTTGCCCCTGGCGATGCCGGTCAGGTCGCTGATCAGGCATTCCACTTCGGTGATCTTGTGTTCTTTCAGCCAGCCGGTGAGCTGGTCGAGCTTGCTAGTCATGATGACCTCTGATTGCGATTTGTGCGCGACGGGTCCGTTCAACGCTGTGCTGCACGTGCCTTGCAGGCCTCGGCGAAACCCTGGAACAGCGCCAGGTAAGCCGGGTGTTCGTGTACTTTCCATTCCGGGTGCCACTGCACGCCAAGGGCGAAACCCGGCGCTGCCTCGACGGAGAAGGCTTCGATCAGCCCGTCAGGCGCCAGCGCCTCGATGCGCAGCCCTGCCCCCAGCCGTTCGACACCCTGGCCGTGCACCGAATTGACCCGGATCTCGGCTGGCAGCCCGAGACGCGCCAGCAGGCCGCCCGGCTGCACATGCAGCGCGTGGCTCAGGCCGTATTGCACCTCGACCGGGTCCTCGGGACGCTCACGATGATCCTGATAAGGCCCGGCTTCATGCACCTTCTGGTACAGGCTACCGCCAAAGGCCACGTTCATTTCCTGAAAACCACGGCAGATACCCAGCACCGGTATGCCGGCATCCACCGCTTCGCGAATCAGCGGCAGCGTCAGCTGATCACGCGAAGGATCGTGCGGCGTCCCGGGTTCGCTGGCCGGCCCTTGATAATGATGGGGTTCGACATTGGATGGCGAACCGGTAAACAGCAGGCCATCAAGGCTTTCCAACAGTGACTGCCGGTCAATCAGCTCGCCCAGCGCCGGTATCACCAGCGGCACGCCGGCAATCGCCGCAGCACGCAGATACTTGTCACCTGCGATATGAAAACCGTGGTGACCGATCTGCCGGGTACAGGCGCAAACGCCGATCAGGGGCACTCGAGACATGGAATATCATCCTGGAAGCTGCAACTCACCGAAGAGTAGTCTTGTTCATTTTTATAGACAATAGATTGCAAGACGGCCTTCGTCAGGGGCGGCAAGAGAAGATTCCCGTGCCCCATAAATGCCCGCTGCAGCCCATAATGAGGCACCCACGCGCTCCTATTGACAGCTGCTGGGCTTTTCGATTGACTCCAGTCAAACCGTTTTGATGATTGAAATTTTTAACAATATTAAGGTGTCACATCATGCAACCGCCGCCGCGTGCCGTTCAGCTCAACGAAGCTAACGCATTTCTCAAGGAACACCCGGAGGTCCAGTACGTCGACCTGCTGATCGCAGACATGAATGGTGTGGTGCGCGGCAAGCGCATCGAACGCGCCAGCCTGCACAAGGTGTATGAGAAAGGCATCAACCTGCCGGCCTCGCTGTTTGCCCTCGACATCAATGGCATCACCGTGGAAAGAAGCGGGCTGGGTATGGATATCGGCGATTCGGACCGCATCTGCTTCCCCATCCCCAACACCCTGAGTAACGAACCCTGGCAGAAACGTCCTACCGCGCAGCTGCTGATGACCATGCACGAACGCGACGGCGTGCCCTTTTTCGCCGACCCGCGTGAAGTGCTGCGCCAGGTGGTGAGCAAGTTCGACGAGCTGGGTCTGACCATCTGTGCGGCCTTCGAACTGGAGTTCTATCTGATCGATCAGGAGAACATCAATGGGCGCCCGCAGCCGCCTCGCTCACCGATTTCCGGCAAGCGACCACACTCAACGCAGGTCTACCTGATCGATGACCTCGACGAGTATGTCGACTGCCTCCAGGACATCCTCGAAGGTGCCAAGGAGCAGGGCATACCCGCCGATGCCATCGTCAAGGAAAGTGCGCCGGCGCAGTTCGAGGTCAACCTCCACCACGTCGCCGACCCGATCAAGGCCTGCGACTATGCCGTACTGCTCAAACGGCTGATCAAGAACATCGCCTACGACCATGAGATGGACACCACCTTCATGGCCAAGCCTTACCCAGGCCAGGCAGGCAACGGGCTGCACGTGCACATCTCGCTGCTGGACAAGAAGGGCAACAACATTTTCGCCGCCGAAAACCTGCTGGAGAGCGAAACCCTGCGCCACGCCATCGGCGGTGTGCAGGAAACCATGTCGGCATCGATGGCCTTTCTCTGCCCCAACGTCAATTCCTACCGCCGCTTCGGTGCGCAGTTCTATGTGCCGAACGCCCCCTGCTGGGGCCTGGACAACCGCACCGTGGCCCTGCGCGTACCAACCGACAGTCCGGAGGCCGCACGTATCGAGCACCGCGTTGCCGGAGCCGACGCCAACCCTTACCTGCTGCTGGCCAGTGTGCTGGCCGGGATTCACCACGGGCTGACGAACAAGATCGAGCCGGACGCGCCCATCGAGGGCAACTCCTATGAACAGGTCGAAGCGAGCCTGCCTTCCAACCTGCGCGACGCCCTGCGTCAACTGGACGACAACGAGATCATGGCGCGCTACATCAATCCGGATTACATCGACATCTTCGTTGCCTGCAAGGAAAGCGAACTGGCCGAGTTCGAACACTCGATCTCCGATCTCGAGTACAACTGGTATCTGCATACGGTCTAGGAAGGCTGGACAGCTGGCGTAAGGTGGATGTCGTCTTTTACATCCACCATTACCCCGTCCAGCGGTCGCCGCTTTAGGCTTACGGCTTCCAGCTGCTTCCCTGAACCCCATCGCCTAGAATCACTCCATTCTGAAACACCGAACTCAGCGAGGCCCCCATGTCCCGTACCGTTACTGTCGCCGCCACCCAGATGGCCTGTTCCTGGGATAGCCAGGCGAACATCGCCACAGCCGAGAAGCTGGTCCGCGAAGCGGCCGCCAAGGGCGCGCAGGTGATCCTCATTCAGGAGCTGTTCGAGACGCCCTACTTTTGCCAGAAGCCCAATGCCGAGTACCTCCAGCTGGCCACACCCGTAGAGCAGAACCCGGCCATCCAGCATTTCCAGAAAATTGCTGCCGAGCTGCAGGTGGTGCTGCCGATCAGCTTCTTCGAGCTCGCCGGGCGCGCACGCTTCAACTCCATCGCCATCATCGATGCCGATGGCAAGGTGCTCGGGGTCTACCGCAAGAGCCACATCCCCGACGGCCCCGGCTATCACGAGAAGTATTACTTCAACCCGGGCGACACCGGCTTCAAGGTCTGGAACACCCGCTACGCGAAGATCGGCGTGGCCATCTGCTGGGACCAGTGGTTCCCCGAAACCGCGCGCAGCATGGCGCTGATGGGCGCTGAACTGCTGTTCTACCCCACCGCCATCGGCAGTGAACCGCACGACCCGAACATCACCTCACGCGACCACTGGCAGCGTGTGCAGCAGGGCCATGCCGGCGCCAACCTGATGCCGCTGATCGCCAGCAACCGCGTCGGCACCGAGGAGCAGGACGGCTACGACATCACCTTCTACGGCTCCTCGTTCATCGCCGACCAATTTGGCGCCAAGGTCGAGGAGATGGACCAGACCAGCGAAGGCGTGCTGGTACACCAGTTCGACCTGGACCAGCTGGAGCACATCCGCAGCGCCTGGGGCGTGTTCCGTGATCGCCGGCCCAACCTCTACGGCCCCATCCGGACCCTGGACGGTTCACAGCCCTCGGAATAGCCATGACCACCTTGATCAGCACCCCGCGCACCGACGGTTACTTCATGCCCGCCGAATGGGCGCCGCACAGCCAGACCTGGATGGTCTGGCCGCAACGACCGGATAACTGGCGCGAACAGGGCGTACCGGCGCAAGCCGCATTCGCCGCAGTAGCCAGGGCCATCGCCCGCTTCGAGCCGGTGACGGTCTGTGCCAGCGCCGAACAATACCTTGCCGCACGTGCAGCACTGGACGACCCGCGCATCCGCGTAGTGGAAATGAGCACCGATGACGCCTGGGTCCGCGACACCGGGCCGACCTTCGTCGTCGACGGCAAGGGCGGCCTGCGCGGCGTCGACTGGACCTTCAATGCCTGGGGCGGCCTGGACGGCGGGCTTTATGCCAACTGGCAGCGCGACGACGAGGTCGCGCAAAAGATTCTCGACATCGAGCGCTGCGCTCGCTATCGCACCGAAGGCTTCGTACTGGAAGGCGGCGCGATTCACGTCGATGGCCAAGGCACCCTGCTCACCACCGAGGAGTGCCTGCTCAATCGCAATCGCAACCCGCACCTGTCGCGCGAGCAGATCGAGAACGTACTCGCCGAGCACCTGGCCATCGACAAGGTCATCTGGCTGCCCCAGGGTCTGTACAACGACGAAACCGACGGGCACGTGGACAATTTCTGCTGCTACGTGCGCCCCGGCGAAGTGCTGCTGGCCTGGACCGATGATCCGACAGACCCCAACTTCGAGCGCTGCCAGGCGGCGATGGCCGTGCTGCAGAACGAGCGAGACGCCAAGGGTCGTGCGCTGACCGTACACAAGATGCCGATTCCCGGCCCGCTGCATGCCAGCGACGATGAATGTGCCGGCGTACTGGCCCTGGACGGCAGCCAGCCGCGCGATCCGTCGATCCGCCTGGCTGGCAGCTACGTGAACTTTCTGATCGTCAATGGCGGAATCATCGCTCCAAGCTTCGACGATCCGCAGGACAACGAAGCCGAAGCCATCCTTCGCCGGCTTTTCCCCGCGCATGAAGTGGTGATGGTACCGGGCCGCGAAATTCTGCTGGGCGGCGGCAATATCCATTGCATCACCCAACAACAGCCGCTGCCATAGAGTAATCACGCCTCACTGGGTGCACCCACGGTGGATGTAAAGAGCGACATCCACCCTACCCGACAATCACCTGATTCTTGCCAAGTCGCTTGGCGGTGTACATCGCCGCATCGGCGCGGGCAAACAGCGCGCCCAGATCGGGATCGCCAGCTCTGATATAGGTCACGCCCAGACTGATGGTTACAGCAAAACGCTTGCCGTCGCCGGTGGTAAACAGCAGACGCTGGATTTCCCGTTGCAGACGCTCGGCGATCTGCTCGGCCAGACCAGGCTGGCAACCTGGCAGCAGCAGCGCAAACTCTTCGCCGCCGATACGCCCGAACAGATCACCACGACGCAGCACCGCCGCGCCACACCGGGCAACGCGCTGCAACACCTGATCACCCATCTGATGCCCGTAGGTATCGTTGATACGTTTGAAGTCATCGATATCCAGCAGCTGGAATGCCAGCGGCGTGGCGTACTGCCTGGCCAACTCGAATTCGCGCTGGGCACACTCGAAGAAATGCCGACGGTTGCTGCTCTGGGTCAACACGTCGGTGGTGGCCAGGCGTTGCAACTCGCCTTCGAGCTGTTTCTTGTCGGTGATGTCTTCAGCGATGCCGACGATGATCGGCCCATGCGTGCTGTCGATGCCTCGTGCGACAAAGCATTTATCACTGATCCAGCGCAGCTGACCGTCGCCACGAATGATGCGGTACTCACGCCCTTCTATGGCGCCCAGTTCAAGCACATCCTGCAAGCCTTTTTCGGCAAACTCCAGATCGTCGGGATAGACACTGCTGCGCCACTCATCGAAATCCGCTAGCAGAGACGCTGCCGGGCGACCGAATATCCGCTCATACGCCGGGCTGACATAAACCATCTGCCGAGACTGACAGTCGAACGCCCAAAGCACTGCATTGACAGCGCCCATCAGCGTGCTGAACAACTGCTCGCGCTCGCTCAGCCGGGCAACCTCGGCACGGGCATGCATCAAGCCCAGAAGGGTTTGCGTTTCGGTCGGTGGCTCGGTTCCAGTCGCCAGGCCGCTTTGCTGCTTCAAGGGGTCCATACCTGCCATCCAAACAGGCGTCCGGCACCGGCGAAAATGCACCCGGCTGCGACGCTACGCAGTTCAGAGAGTGGCGAAGATGCAAAGTTCCGAGTACTGCGATTTCCTCACGGGATCATCACACTGGAAAGCGGGCGTCATAAGCCCATACAGATGTTCGGGTCATCGACCTCCAAAGCTGACGTTTCGACGCACGGCATGCGAGAATGATCCGCTCAGGTAGCATTTAGCCATTAGTGCGTAAAACCCTTGCTCTTTCAGATTCCTACAGCCGGTGCCATGCCCATCACCCGTACTTCCCGCCCCACCGATCCACGCTGGTTTCTCAGTCTTGGCAGCTTGTTGCTGGCCATGCTCTTCGGCGGCCTGGCGCTTAACGACTACGTTGCACGCGATGCGGTGCTGAAGCTGCAGAACGAAAACCAGGGCAAGCTGCAGGCACTGGCGGTCCAGAGTGCGCAGCAGAACCTGCGCCAGCAAGGCGAACTGATTGCAGCGACCCTGGCGACAAAACCTGAAATACTGCGTCTGGTACGCCAGGCCGATCGACGACTGCGCCAGGGAGCTTCGTGGGATGGAGCAAACTTGCAACCTGTTCGCGAGCACCTGATACAGGCGCTGTCTCCGGCCTGGGAAGCACTGCGCAACCATCAGGCGCTGCAGTTGCAAATTTACTGGGGCAAGTCCGGCATCGCCCTGCTGCGCATGCAGGACCCCGAAGCCTTCGGTGATGCGGTTGCCGATCATCGGCCATTGCTCTATGCGGCGCTTCATCAGGGCCGGCCAATGTCCGGCATGGACATTGGCCGGCACAGCATCGGTAATCGGGCCATCGTCCCGCTGCGCGCCAGCGACGACCCTGACAGCCCGGTCATCGGCGCGCTGGAAGTCGGCTTCGGCATACTCCCCGAGCTTTCCACGCTGGGCAACCAGCTCGACGCAGGGCTGGGTCTTCTGGTCAATCAGGCCGAGCTGGAAGAGGTGTTCTGGACGCAGCCTGTCGGCATCCGCCTCGATGGCCTTAAGGGCTGGCTGTTGCAGGCCCACTCGACGCCGCAGATTCTGCATTGGGCAGCGCGGCGTGCACTGCTGGCGCCGGAGTCGGGCCACACGCTACAAGTACTGGAGTCTGACGGACGCCGCTTTCTGCTCAACCAGATACCCCTGCACGACAGCCGTGTACTGAACGACCCGTCACGTCCGGCTATGGCCGTAGCACTGGTCTGGCGAGACATCACGGCGACATTCGAGGAGCATCGGCTGACCGAGCGCCTGCTGCTGGTGAAATGGGCGCTGGCCTGGCTGACCACCGAGGTCCTGCTGCTGGTGCTGGTGTGGCTGCTCTACCGGCACACCACCGTCCAGCGCCAGCACGACATCGCCCTGCGCGATAGCGAAAGCCGGTTCCGCAGCATGGTCAGCAACCTGCCTGGCGTGGTCTACCGCCGCGGCAGCGATGCCGCCCGCACCATCAACTACCTGAGCACCGGCATTGAACGCCTGACCGGCTATCCCGCCCGCGATTTCATCACGCCGGGCCAGCGCAGCTACCTCAGCCTCGTCCATCCGGACGACCGCTCCCGCATTGAGCAGGATGACGGCGATTTCGAGCGCACCTATCGGCTCATAAATGCCTGCGGCGAAACCATCTGGGTGCAGGAAAACCGACGCGCACTGCATGACGCCGAGGGCAACCTGCTCTGGTACGACGGCTTCATCTGGGATGTGACCCAGCGCGTAATCACGGAAACAGCCCTGCGTACCAGCCAGGAACACCTCTCCTCGCTGTACCGCCTGGCCCCGGTGGGCATCATGCTCAGCCGCCTGGAAGACGGCGAACTGCTGGAGTGGAACCCCGAGCTGCAGCGGGTCAGTGGTTACGCCGAGGGGCAACTGACCGGATGCAACGTGCGCAACCTGTTGCCCGACTCCCGCAACGGCCATGCCACCGTCAAGCAGCTGTTGTGCAAGGGCTTCTACGGCCCCCACGAGACGGAGCTGCACCGGCAGGACGGGGCGCTGGTACCGGTACTGCTCAATGGTGCGCTGGTCACCGGGCCCGATGGCCGCCTGCTGGTCTGGTCCATTGTTCAGGACATCACTGCGCGGGTCACGGCCGAGCGTGAAGCCAACGAGCGCGAGCGCTATCTGCGCTTGCTGATCGCCAATGTGGTCGATGCCATCATCATCATCAATACGCGCGGCATCATCGAAACCTTCAACCACGCCGCCGAACACATCTTTGGCTACGGTGAGCAGGAAGTGCTGGGCCAAAACCTGTCGATGCTGATGCCTGAGCCGCACCGCGCCGCCCATGACGGTTATCTGAACGACTACGAGAAGCGTGGTGAAGGCCGCGTTCTGGAGCAGAACCGTGAACTGGTGGGCGTTCGGCGCAATGGGGAAACCTTCACCATCGAACTGCGGGTATCGGAAATCAGCCATGGCGGCGAACGCAAGTTCATCGGCCTGGTGCGCGACATCACCGAACGCAAGCGCATCGAACGCATGAAGAGCGATTTCGTCTCCATCGTCAGCCATGAACTGCGCACGCCTTTGACCTCCATTTCCGGCGCACTGGGGCTGATGACCGGCGGCGCACTGGGCGAAATACCTGAGCCGCTCCGGCAGATGCTCGACATCGCGCAGCAAAACAGCATCAGGCTCGCATTGCTGATCGACGACCTGCTGGACATGGACAAGCTCATCGCCGGGAAAATGCAGCTGCAACTGCGAACCCAGCCATTGACGCCCCTGCTGCAGGAATCGCTGTGCGCCAATCAGGGCTACTTCGACCAGCACGGCGTGCGCTGCGAGCTGGGCGAACTGGAGACTGCGCAAGTGTCGGTAGATGAACATCGGCTGCAGCAGGTGCTGGCGAACTTCCTTTCCAATGCGGCGAAATTCTCACCAGCAGGTGAAGTCGTAACCTTGAGCAGCGAGCGTATGGGCAACCACATTCGCGTCAGCGTCACCGACCGCGGGCCAGGCATCCCGCAGACCTTCAGGGCGCGCATCTTCCAGAAGTTCTCACAGGCCGACTCCTCGGATACGCGTCAGAAAGGCGGTACCGGCCTGGGTCTGGCCATCAGCAAGGAGCTGATCGAACATATGCACGGGCGTATCGGCTTCGACACCGAGCGTACTCAGGGCACCTGTTTCTGGTTTGAGCTGCCCATTCACGAGCCGTCATGACGAATTATTTTTCCTGCATGGCAATCGATCTTGGCAAACTGTGCAGGCCTGACTCGAACGACCCACTGGCCCTGCTCCGCGGAGGTATTGCATGACCCAGCTGAAACGGATTCTGCACGTGGAGGACGACCCGTCCATTCAGGCCGTGGCCAAGGTAGCGCTGGAAGTCATCGGCGGTTACGAGGTGCTCAGCTGCGCCTCCGGACAGCAGGCCATGGAGGAAATCGAGCAGTTCGCGCCACAGTTCATCCTGCTCGATGTGATGATGCCCGGCATGGACGGCCCGGAAACCCTGCTCAAGCTGAGTCAGCGCGTGGACCTGAACAGGATTCCGGTCGCATTCATGACCGCCAAGGTCCAGCCGGGGGAGATCGAACACCTGCGCAAGCTGGGCGCACAGGAGGTGATCATCAAGCCGTTCGACCCGATGCGGCTGGCCAGCCAGATCCAGGCGATCTGGAAAGCCCGCCATCCTTAAGCCTTCTTTTCAGTCCAGCGAGACGGAACACACATGGCGTCACCGAAAGCCAATCCGGCGTCTTCTCGCGAACTGTCCCGACTCGCCGCACTGCTGCGCTACGAGATTCTGGACACCCCGGACGAATCCGCTTTCGACGATTTCACTCATCTGGCGGCACATATCTGCAATACGCCCATCGCACTGATCTCGCTGGTCGACGACCATCGTCAGTGGTTCAAGAGCCGCCTGGGGCTGGAGGTCAACCAGACCCCACGCGAAATTTCCTTCTGCACCCATACCATCGATGGCCAGGGCCTCTTCGAGGTCAGCGATGCGCAGCAGGACTTTCGCTTCCAGCACAACCCGCTGGTCACAGACGATCCGAACATACGCTTCTACGCCGGCATGCCGCTGACCTCGCCGGACGGCTACAACCTCGGCACGCTGTGTGTGATCGACCGCCAGCCACGCCAGCTCGATGCCTCCCAGCGCGACGCGCTGGCTCGCCTGAGCAGACAGATCATGCGGCTTTTCGAGGAGCGCCTGCAGGCCCAACGCCATGCAGAACAGGCCGCGCTGCAGCAGGCGCTGCTCAACAACGCCGCCAGCGCCATGCTGGTCACCACCCCCGAGGGATATATTTCGAGTGTCAACCCGACCGCCGAGCGCCTGTTCGGTTACACCGAATCGATGCTGATCGATCATCCCCTGACTTCGGCTCTGTTTCCACAGGCGACACTGGCACGCCGTGCCACCATGCTCAGTGAGGCGCTGGGTGAAACCATCACCCCGGATTTTGCCGTCCTTACTGCACCGCTGCTCGAAGGTCAGCGTGAAATGCATGAATGGCAACTGCGCCATCGCAACGGTACAGCCGTGCCAGTGCTGGTCAGCGTCTCGGCAATCCATGACGACCGCGAATTGCTGCGCGGCTATATCGTCAGCGCCTATGACCTGGCTCATCAGGAAAATCTGCAGTTACGTCTGCAGCAGATTGCGGCACAGGTGCCGGGCATGCTGTTCCAGTTCTGCTGGCGTCCCGATGGCAGGAGTTCGTTTCCCTACATCAGCGAAGGCGTCGAGGCGATCTACGGCCTGGGCGCCACCGAGATGGAGTCGAGTATCGGACCGATCTACGCGATGGTGCATCCCGCTGACCGCGCACGGCTGCTGACCAGCATTCGTCAGGCAGCCAGCACCCTCACCCCCTGGCATTTCGAGCACCGCATCGACCATCCACGCAAGGGCCTGATCTGGGTCGAAGCGCGCGCCACACCGCTGCGCCAGGCCGACGGCTCGATACTCTGGCATGGCTTGGTGACCGACATCACCGAGCGCAAGGCCGAGCAGCAGGAGCTGGATAAACAGCAGGAAATGAATCGACGCCTGCTCGAAGCGCTCTCCGAAGCCGTAATTGCCTGCGATGGCGATGGCAGACTGACATTGTTCAACAACACCGCACGCCGCTGGCATGGCCTCAATGAGGCACAGCACCTACCGCCGCAGAAATGGTCCGAGTACTACCATCTCTACCAGGCCGATGGTGTGACACCGCTAAGCCCTGATGAAGTACCGTTGATGCGCGCCTTGCGAGGCGAGCATATCCGCAACGTCGAGATGACCATCGTGCTCCAGGGCAACGCACGCCACGTGCTGGCCAATGCCGACCCGATGTACGCCTGCAACGGTCAGCGAAACGGCGCGGTGGTGGTCCTGCACGACATCACCGAGCGCAAGCACATCGAGAAACTGCAACGCGAATTCGTGTCCATGGTCAGTCACGAACTGCGTACGCCACTGACCTCCATCACCGCCTCGCTGGGACTGATCTGTGGTCAGGTGATGGGCGAAGTGCCCGAACATCTGCAGGAACTGCTCAATATCGCCCACCAGAACAGCAAACACCTGAGTGCCCTGATCGACGACCTGCTGGACATCGACAAGCTGAACGCCGGCAAAATGCGCTTCAGGTTCGAGCGGCAGCCGCTGCGCCCCCTGCTGGAACAAGCCATGCGCAACAACCAGGGCTACGCCAGTAGCTACACTGTGAGCATCAGGCTTGGCGAATGCCCGTCGGTGCAGGTCAGGGTGGATACGATGCGGCTGGTACAGATATTGAGCAATCTGCTATCCAACGCGGCCAAGTTCTCACCGGCGGGAGAGCGTATCGACCTGTTTGCTGAAAGCATTGCCATAGACCGGGTGCGTATCAGCGTCCGCGACCGGGGACCAGGCATCGCCGACAATTTCCGCGAACGGATCTTCAGCAAGTTTGCCCAGGCGGACTCATCCGATACACGCCAGCAGGGCGGAACCGGCCTCGGCCTGGCCATCAGCAAGGAACTGACTGAACACATGGATGGACAGATAGGGTTCGACTCCACGCCCGGTGCGGGCGCCTGCTTCTGGATCGAACTGCCCTGTCAGACCGCCAGTGAGCAGCCGTCATGAAGCCTCTGCAGCGCATCCTGCACGTCGAAGACGTACCCTCGATCCAGGTAGTGACCCGTATCGCCCTGGAGAAGCTCGGTGGCTTCCAGATCCTCAGTTGTGCCAGTGCCGCCCAAGCACTGGCGCAGGTCCGCCAGTTCGATCCGGACATGATTCTGCTGGATGTCGAACTGCCGCAGATGGACGGTATCGAACTGCTGCATCAACTTTCGCAACTGGTCGACCTGCAACGCACGCCAGTGGTGCTCCTCACCGGGCAGAAGCAGCCCGCCGAGCTGGCCGAACTGCGCCATCTAGGGGTTCGCCAATTACTGCTCAAACCCTTCGATCCACTGCAACTGGCGTCACAGCTCAACGCAATATGGGAAGCCGAACATGAGTAACGCCGAAGCGCTGCACAGCCAGCTGCAGGCACTGACCGACAGGTTTGCCGAGCGCCTGCAGCAGGAACTGCCAGAGCTCGATCAGCTTGCCGAAGCCCTGCAGCAGACCCGTGAGGGCGAGCAGCGCCGACAACTGATGCTGGTCATCCACGAACGCCTGCACCGGCTCGCGGGCACCGCCGGCACTTTCGGTTTCACCACCCTCGGCCAGCAGGCGCGCCTGCTTGAGCAGCGCGCCGACCGCTGGCTGGAAGCAACCAAACCCAGCGGCCAGGCCCTTACCGCCTTTGTCCGGGCAATCCGCCTGTGGACTGCCGAAACCCAGACCCGCCCACCCGAAAACCTGCCCGACACGCTCCCGGAAAGCCACGAACAGCTCCAGGCCGGCTGCCGTATCTTCCTGCTCGAAAGCGACCCTGATGCCGGCCATGAAATGTGCCAGACGCTGGGAAACTTCGGCTACGACGTGTTGCGCTTTACCCAGCCGGAACAGGTGCAGACCGCCATCCAGGGGCAACTGCCCGACGCCCTGATCGTCAGCCAGCACGATAACGAACTGGCCGCCATCAGCGACCTGCAGCAAAGCCTGGATACCCCGCTGCCACTGCTGGTGATCAGCCAGCGCAGCGACTTCGACAGCCAGCTGGCCGCGGTGCGCGCCGGAGCGCAGGGCTATTTCACCCGGCCCGTGGATATCACGCAGCTGGAAAACAGCCTGGAGCAGTGCCTGAACCTGCAACAGAGCGAGCCCTACCGCATCCTTATCGTCGATGACGATGCCGACCTCGCGGCGCGCTACAGCCTGGTGCTGCGCAATTCGCAGATGCTGGTGCAGACGCTTACCGATCCCAGCCAGCTGTTCGACACCCTGCATGCATTCAATCCCGAAGTGCTGCTGCTGGATGTCAACATGCCGCTTTGTTCCGGCCCCGAGCTGGCGCAGATGATCCGTCTGAATGATGAATGGCTACGCCTGACCATCATCTATCTGTCCGCCGAAACCGACATCAACCGACAGATGGCCGCACTGCTCAAGGCCGGCGACGACTTCATCACCAAGCCGATCAGCGACAACGCGCTGATCGCCGCAGTATTTTCCCATGCCCAGCGCGCCCGCTCGTTGAGCACCGCGCTGTCGCGCGACAGCCTTACCGGCCTGCTCAAGCATGCCGATATCAAGGAGCAGGTGATTCTCGAAGCGCAGCGCGCGCAACGCAGCGGCAAGCCGACCAGCGTGGTGATGCTCGACCTCGATCACTTCAAACAGGTCAACGACCAGTATGGCCACGCGGCGGGCGACAACGTCATCCGTTCCCTGGCCAATCTGCTGCGCCAGCGCCTGCGACGTATCGACAGCCTGGGCCGTTATGGTGGCGAAGAGTTCGTTGCCGTACTGCCTGAATGCAGCGCCAAGCAGGCCAAGGTCATTTTCGACGAAATTCGTCAGCGCTTTGCAGCCCTGAGCTTTCATGCCGGCCCGCGCACCTTCAGTGTCTCGCTCAGCGCTGGCATCAGCGAAACCAGCGACGAGACCCAACCCGGAATCCTGCTCGAACGCGCCGACCAGGCGCTCTATGTCGCCAAGCACAATGGCCGTAACCAGGTTCAGATAGCGCGGTAAGAATGAATCCACAAGGCAGGCGAACTGCCGAACTGCCGGGCCTTGTCGAGGCGGACGCCTCCTGTGGCGGGTCCTGCAAGGCTCACACCTTGACAGGACCTGGCAGCTTTATTGCCGAATCAGCATGTCACAGATCGAGACGGAACGACTCGAACAGCGCCGGAATACCAGGAAACATGCCGATCCCAAGCATCACACCGCAGAGCACGACGAATACCACCAGCGGAATGATCCAGCGGTGCAGACGGCTCAGCGACTGGCTGTGCTCCTTGTCACCAATCAGCCCCATGTTGTCCAGCAGCACGGTCAGTGACCAGCCGAACACCGGGTTCACCAGCGCCGATGAGAACACGACAATGGCTGCCGACTGCGAAGTCTTGCCTTCGCGGGTCATCTGCATGCCCGCCTCCAGCAGCGGCAGGAACACCCCTACCAGCAGCGCCACACTGAGCACCGGCGGCCAGACCGCCAGGTCCATCGGATAGCCCCAGAGCGCGGCAACCACACACAGCAGCCCCGTCAGCAGCGCACCCGCCGGGATCGGTCGCTTGGCGATGGCTGCCGGCACCAGAAAGGTGCCCCAGGAAGACGCCAGATTGCCGCCACCGAGCGCAGTTCCGACCACCTGCCGCGCGGCAGCTACACACATGGTGTCATCGATGTTCATCAGCACTTTCTGCGCCTTCGGCGGGTAGTTGAGCTGTTGAAATATCCGATGGCCAAGGAAGTCCGGTGACCACATGGCAACAGCCAGCACGGCAAAGGGAAATACCGCGACAAAGTGGTGCAGCTCCGGCAGACCTAACTGCCAGCCGGTATCCTCGCCCCACCAGTAGGCAGGGTTGAGCGTGGGAATGCCCGGCTCGGTCTGAAATTCAAACGGCGCACCCAGCGCCAATGCAATCACCGCCGCCAGGGTGCAGCCAAGGGGAATTGCCAGCCAGCGCAGGCGGATGTGCTCCAGATAGGCATACATCACGATGGTCGCGAACACCACGACGAAGGCGATGTAACCCATGTCAAAGCCATTGGCCCAGTTGAACAGCACCTTGATCTGCGACGTCATGCCGATAAAGCCCAGATACAGCAGCAAGCCGCCACAGACCCCGTCACTGGTCAGGCGCGCCAGCAGGCTGCCGCCTTTGAACACGCCGAGGGTGAAGCCCAGCACGCCGACCATGATCCCCAGCGCCATCGGGTGTCCGCCCGACGCGACGATCAGCGGAATCAAGGGAATCAAAGGACCGTGGGTACCCGCCAGGTTGGACGTCGGGTTAAGAAAACCGGAGAACACCACCACGAACAGGAGTGCGGCGATCAGCATCTCGAAACGGACGTTTTCGATAACGAAGTCGTTGGACAGCCCCAAGGGACCGGCAAAGGCCGCGACAATCGCCGCGACCATGACGATCTTGCCGATGGTTGCCGCCATGGCCGGGACCCAGTCCTCGTACTCGAAACGGTAATCGCGAAACGGCAGGTTAATCCCCCACCGTTTCGGTGCCATGATCTCCAGCTCATGCTCGAGATATTCCGAGCGAGTGGCAAAATTTTCCTTTGGCTTGTGGAGCTCCTGGTAACTGCTTAGGTTCCTATCATTCATGATGATCAGCCATACCAAAAAAAGGCTGCAACGGTACAGGCTGATTCAAGGCAACTCACCTCGACCTTGAAACAATTGAGCTAGAGCGGTCGATGTGATAGCAAGCAAGCTATGCATTTGCACAAGCAACGCTTTGCGCGCTTTGCTTTTTTACTGCAGAAAGAAAGATCCGACGTGATTTCGCTGCGGGAACAGGCAGAGAACCTAGCCTTTACGGGGTTTTCCCCAGCAGCTCGGCAATCCGCTGGCGATCACCGGCAAAACTGATCTGCGCCTCGGCACGGACCGTCTCGTATCGCTTCAGATCCCGTTGCAGACTGGCCTGCTCCTGCTCCATGTTGGCGATCTGTGCCAGCAGATTTTCCGGGACGCCACGCCCAGCCCGCTCATGATCGGCTGCCTGCTTCTGCAGATTGCGTTGCTGGCTGCGCAGCGCCTGCAGATTGCCCTGGGTCAGGCCGATGATACTGTCCAGCTCGGCAAGCCGGCGCGCCTCGGCCCGCTCCACATCCTCGACACTGGCATACAGCCGCAACAGCTGCGCATCTGCGCTGGCACGCGCCCTGTCGGCCTGCAACCGCTGAAACTCCTCAGCCGTAGGCGCCGGGGGAACCTCCCGGATAACGCGCCCCTGCTCGTTGAGCACCTGATAGCCGCGACCAATATGCTGCGGTGGAACACCATGCCGGTCGAGCACGACCACGCCACGATCATCCACATAACGATAGAGTTCAGCGGCAGTCGCCAAAACAGGCAACAGCAGGCCCAGCATCAATAACGAGCGAATGACTGGCGGTTTGCGCATGCCGAAACTCCAGGGTCAGATCCCGTATCGCTCGCGGTAGGCCTGCACTGCGGGCAAGTGCTGCCTCAGCTGAGCGTCATCCGCCAGATATTCCAGCACTTGCGCCAGGGACACAATACTGATCACCGGCATTCGATAATCACGTTCCACTTCCTGAATGGCCGACAGCTCACCCTGCCCTCGCTCCTGCCGGTCGAGTGCAATCAGCACGCCGGCGGCCTCGGCGCTCTGAGCCTGGATGATCTGCATCACTTCACGAATCGCGGTGCCGGCAGTGATCACGTCATCGACGATCAAAACGCGCCCGGTCAGCGGCGACCCCACCAGGGTGCCGCCCTCGCCATGATCCTTGGCTTCCTTGCGGTTGAAGCACCAGGGCAGGTCACGCTGATGATGCTCGGCCAGCGAAATCGCTGTGGCCGCCGCCAGCGGAATGCCCTTGTAGGCCGGCCCGAAAATCACTTCGAAGTCGATGCCACTGTCAACGATAGCCGCCGCATAGAAACGGCCCAACTGCGCCAGGGCCGAGCCACTGTTGAACAGACCGGCATTGAAAAAATAGGGGCTGGTACGCCCGGACTTCAAAGTGAATTCACCAAAGCGCAAAACTCCGCGCTCGATGGCGAAGCGAATGAACTCGCGCTGATACGCCTGCATGAAAATATTCCCGGAAGACACTGATTTCGCTAATTGCGAAGAGCTTGGGTTATCATACACACACGTGTTTTCAGGGGCCATTTATGCGGATTATCAGCGTCAACGTGAATGGCATTCAGGCGGCGGCACAGCGGGGTCTGCTCAGCTGGTTGCAAGCACAGAATGCCGATGTCATCTGCCTGCAGGATACCCGCGCCTCCGTAGTAGAACTCGACGACCCTGCCTATCAGCTCGACGGCTACTTTCTCTATGCCTGCGATGCCGAAATTCCCGAGCAGGGTGGTGTTGCGCTGTATTCCCGACTGCAGCCCAAAGCCATCATCATGGGCCTTGGCTTCGAAACAGCCGACCGTTATGGCCGTTATCTACAGGCCGATTTCGACAAGGTCAGTATTGCCAGCCTGCTGCTGCCTTCCGGTCGCGGCGGTGACGAGGAGCTGAACCAGAAATTCAAGTTCATGGACGATTTCGCCCACTATCTCGACAAGCAGCGCCGCAAACGCCGCGAGTACCTGTACTGCGGCTCGCTGCATGTGGCGCATCAGAAGCTGGATGTAAAAAACTGGCGAGAGTGCCAGCAGGATGTAGGCTTCCTGGCGGCGGAGCGTGCCTGGCTCGACGAGATTTTCGGCAACATGGGCTATATCGATGCGCTGCGTGAAGTCAGTCGTGAGGGCGACCTGTACAGCTGGTGGCCCGACACTGAACAGGCGCAGTTGCTCAACCTCGGCTGGCGCTTCGACTACCAGATTCTCACCTCGGGCATGCGTCGCTTCGTGCGCAACGCCCGCCTGCCGCGCCAGCCCCGCTTCTCCCAGCATGCGGCACTGATCGTGGACTATGACTGGACGCTGAGCCTCTAAACGCAGAGTAGACGCCGCTTTTACATCCACCACACCCCCGCTCGGTGGATGGCCACCCCCTGGATCGATACACGCGTGACCCACCCTACGAAAGCGTGCCGGCAGCGTAGGGTGGACGCCGCTTTTCACGTCCACCACGACCCTGACAGCTTACCGCTATCTGACGATCCGCCAGCAGAACGGATAGCGATAGGGCTTGCCCTCGTTGGCGCGAATGCCGGCGATCACCACCAACACCAGCGCCACCACGCTGACCAGCACCATCAGCGGAAAGCCGATGAGAATCCAGGCGAGCACACCACAGACCATCAGCAGGATGCTGAAGGTGAGCTGGAAATTGAGCGCTTCCCTGCCCTGCTCATCGACGAAGGGGTCCATGTCCTTCTTCAGCTGCCAGACAATCAGCGGCCCAAGCACGTTGCCGATCATCGGCGCCAGAAACCAGAAAAACGCCGAGTAATGGCAGAGCATTGCCCAGCGTCGCGCCCGGGGCGAAGGTTGTGGAATCGGCAGCTGATCAGTCATGTCGTCTCCCTTCAGTCGGCCAGTGCGGCCTGCTGCAAGGTGAACAGTTCCTTCATGCCCGCCTGCGCCAGAGCGAGCATGGCATTGAGCTCTTCCGGCTGAAATGGCGCGCCTTCGGCAGTACCCTGCACTTCGATGAAACCACCCGAGTCGGTCATCACTACGTTGAGGTCGGTTTCGGCGGCCGAATCTTCCAGATAATCCAGATCAAGCACCGGTTCGCCCTGGTACATGCCTACTGACACGGCTGCAACCATCTGTTTAAGCGGATTGCCACCCTTGAGCGCGCCACGCTTCTTCAATACAGCCAGCGCATCCACCAGCGCCACCATGGCGCCCGTGATAGAGGCAGTGCGGGTACCGCCATCAGCCTGTATCACGTCGCAATCGATGTAGATGGTGTTCTCGCCCAGCTTGCTCATGTCCAGCGCGGCACGCAGCGAGCGCCCGATCAGCCGCTGGATTTCCAGGGTACGACCACCCTGCTTGCCGCGACTGGCCTCGCGCTGGTTACGCGAGCCGGTGGCGCGCGGCAGCATTCCGTACTCGGCGGTCAGCCAACCCTGGCCCTGCCCTTTGAGAAAGCGTGGTACGCCGGCTTCGATACTGGCGGTGCAGATCACCCGGGTGTCACCAAACTCCACCAGCACCGAACCTTCGGCATGCATGGTGTAGTGGCGGGTGATGCGGATCGAACGCAGCTGGTCGGCAGCGCGGCCACTGGGACGCTTCATGGACATTTCCTACTTCTATGGATTCGAGGTGCCGGCATTATAGGAGGCTTTGCGGCAGATTCATGCAACCAGCCGGCTGATCGGCCCATGTTCTGCAAATTGATGGCCCAAGGCGTTGCGCGCCTTTTTGCTTTACAATCCTTCGCCTTTCGCAACGCCATCGAGAGGCTCCCTGATGATCCACAGCATGACCGCCTTTGCCCGCGCCGAACAGGCCGGTGAACACGGCACCCTCAGCTGGGAAATCCGCTCGGTCAACCATCGTTATCTGGAACCGCACCTGCGTCTGCCGGAAGCCTTTCGCGATCTGGAAGGCTCCGTGCGCGAAGCGTTACGCAAGGGCCTGTCACGCGGCAAGGTTGAATGTACCCTGCGCTTTTCCGAGGACAGCAGCGGTCGCTCAATGCAGGTCGACAGCCAGCGCGCCAGCCAGTTGATCGCTGCCGCGGAAAGCGTTGCAGCACTGATCAAACAGCCCGCTCCGCTCAACCCGCTGGAAGTGCTCGGCTGGCCGGGCGTACTGGTCGGCGATGCAAGCGACCCGCAGGCGCTCAGCAGCGCTGCGCTGGCGCTGTTCCATGAAACCCTCGGCGAACTCAGAAAAGGCCGTCAACGCGAAGGTGAGGAACTGGCGCGGCTGATCGACGAGCGCCTCGACGCGATCACTCTGGAGACCGCCACGCTGCGCGAACAGGTGCCGCAGATGCTCGCCCTGCAACGACAGAAGCTGCTCGACCGCTGCGCCGAGATGCGCGCCGAGCTGGACCCGCAACGCCTCGAACAGGAAATGGTGCTGCTGGCGCAAAAAAGCGATGTCGCAGAAGAGCTTGACCGGCTGACCACCCATGTCGCCGAAGTGCGCCGCGTGCTGAAGTCCGGAGGCGCAGCCGGTCGGCGGCTGGACTTCCTCATGCAGGAACTCAACCGTGAAGCCAACACCCTCGGTTCCAAGGCATTCGATCCACGCAGCACCCAGGCGGCAGTCAATCTCAAGGTCTTGATCGAGCAGATGCGCGAACAGGTGCAGAACATCGAATAAGCTTGATTTGCTCAAGCCTCATACCCCGTCACCGCTTGCAGAGAACGCCAGCCATGTCCGCTTCCACCGGTACGCTCTATATCGTTTCCGCGCCTTCCGGGGCCGGCAAGACCAGCCTGGTCAAGGCCCTGCTCGATGCGCAGCCGCAGGTTCGGGTATCCGTTTCCCACACCACCCGCGCCATTCGCCCAGGCGAGGTGGATGGGGTCAACTACCACTTCGTCACTCGCGAGGCGTTTCTCGAACGGCTGGAGCGCAACGAGTTTCTGGAGCACGCCGAAGTGTTCGGCAACCTTTATGGCACGTCCCAGCGCTGGCTCGAACAGACCCTCGAAGAGGGTTACGACCTGATCCTGGAAATCGACTGGCAAGGTGCGCAGCAGGTACGGCGCCTCATGCCGCAGGCCAAGTCCATCTTTATCCTGCCGCCCTCCCAGGAAGCCCTGCGCCAACGCCTGACCCATCGCGGCCAGGACAGCGAAGAGGTGATCAACACACGCATGCGTGAAGCGGTCAGCGAAATGACCCATTACGTCGAATACGACTACCTGGTGATCAACGACGACTTCACCCACGCCCTGGCCGACCTGCAGGCCATCTTCCACGCCAATCGACTGCTGCAGCCCGCCCAGCAGCAACGCTTCGAGGGGCTGTTGGAGCAGTTGCTGGTCTGAAGGCTGTTTTATAGCTTCCCTAACCGCTGGTGATTTTTTAGACTATCCCGTCCGCTCGCCCACTTGGGCACGCTTTACCGAATCTGATGAGGAACACCATGGCCCGCGTTACCGTTGAAGACTGCCTGGACAACGTAGATAACCGCTTCGAGCTGGTCATGCTCGCCACCAAGCGCTCGCGCCAGCTGGCCACCGGCGGCAAGGAGCCAAAGGTAGCCTGGGAAAACGACAAGCCAACCGTAGTTGCCCTGCGCGAAATCGCCTCTGGCCTGGTGGATTATGACGTCATCGCCCAGGACGAAATCGTCGATGACGAGCCGCTCTTCGCCCAGTACGAGGAAGAGCCCAACGAGGCCATCTGATCGATGCCAGGCCGAAGTCGAACCGCAGACACAGCAGCCTGCCGGCAAGGAGCAGAGCCTTGCCAGCCATAGACACGCTTGCCGATCGCCTGTCGTCCTACCTCGGCCCGGAGCAGGTCAACCTGGTCCGCCGTGCCTATTTCTACGCCGAGCAGGCCCACGATGGTCAGCGCCGGCGCAGCGGTGAAGCTTACGTCACCCACCCCCTCGCGGTAGCCAACATCCTTGCCGACATGCACATGGACCATCAGAGCCTGATGGCCGCCATGCTGCACGACGTGATCGAGGACACCGGCATTCCCAAGGAAGCCCTGACCGCCCAGTTCGGCGAAACCGTTGCCGACCTGGTCGATGGTGTCAGCAAGCTGACCCAGATGAACTTCGAGACCAAGGCCGAAGCGCAGGCCGAGAACTTCCAGAAGATGGCCATGGCCATGGCGCGCGACATCCGCGTGATCCTGGTCAAGCTCGCCGATCGCCTGCACAACATGCGCACCCTGGAAGTACTGGCTGGCGAAAAGCGCCGCCGCATTGCCAAGGAAACCCTCGAGATCTACGCACCCATCGCCAACCGGCTGGGCATGCACACCATGCGCGTGGAATTCGAGGATCTCGGTTTCAAGGCCATGCACCCGATGCGCTCCGAGCGCATCCGCGCCGCGGTACGTCGTGCTCGCGGCAATCGCAATGAGATCGTCGAGAAGATCGAACAGTCGCTGATCCACTGCCTCGAGCGCGAGGGCCTGCAAGGCGACGTGCTGGGCCGCGAAAAGCACCTGTACAGCATCTACAAGAAGATGCGCGGCAAGCGCAAGGCGTTCCACGAGATCATGGACGTCTACGCCTTCCGCATTGTGGTGGACAAGGCAGACACCTGCTATCGCGTGCTGGGTGCTGTGCACAGCCTATACAAACCGCTGCCTGGACGCTTCAAGGATTACATCGCGATCCCCAAGGCCAACGGCTACCAGTCGCTGCACACCACCCTGTTCGGCATGCATGGCGTGCCCATCGAAATCCAGATCCGCACCCGCGAGATGGAAGAGATGGCCAACAACGGCATCGCCGCGCACTGGTTGTACAAATCCAGCGACGATGATTCGCCCAAGGGCACTCACGCCCGCGCCCGACAGTGGGTCAAGGGCGTGCTGGAAATGCAGCAACGCGCCGGCAACTCGCTGGAGTTCATCGAAAGCGTCAAGATCGACCTGTTTCCCGATGAAGTCTATGTCTTCACGCCCAAGGGTCGCATCATGGAGCTGCCCAAGGGCTCCACAGCTGTGGATTTCGCTTATGCGGTGCACACCGACGTCGGCAATACCTGCATCGCCTGCCGGGTCAACCGTCGCCTGGCACCGCTGTCGCAGGCACTGGAAAGTGGCTCGACGGTGGAGATCGTCACCGCACCCGGCGCGCGCCCGAATCCGGCGTGGCTGAACTTTGTCGTCACCGGCAAGGCACGCACGCATATTCGCCACGCACTCAAGCTGCAGCGTCGTTCAGAGTCGATCAATCTCGGCGAACGCCTGCTGAACAAGGCGCTTACAGGCTTTGAAACCAACCTGGACGCGATCTCACCTGAGCGCATCAGGGCGGTGCTGGCCGAATATCAGATGGAGGTCATCGAGGACCTGCTCGAAGACATCGGCCTGGGCAACCGCATGGCCTATGTCATCGCCCGTCGCCTGCTGGCCAGTGACGACGAAGAGCTGCCGAGCGACGAAGGCTCACTGGCAATCCGCGGCACGGAGGGCCTGGTGCTCAACTACGCCAAGTGTTGCACGCCGATACCCGGAGACCCCATTGTCGGGCACCTGTCCGCTGGCAAGGGCATGGTTGTGCACATGGACACCTGCCGCAATATCAGCGAAGTCCGGCACAACCCGGACAAGTGCATCCCGTTGTCCTGGTCCAAGGATGTCACCGGCGAATTCAATGTCGAGCTGCGCGTCGAACTGGAACACCAGCGCGGCCTGATCGCCCTGCTGGCCGGCAGTGTCAACGCTGCCGATGGCAATATCGAGAAGATCGGCATGGATGAACGTGACGGTCGTATCAGCGTGGTCCAGCTGGTAGTCAGCGTCCATGATCGTGTACACCTGGCTCGCGTCATCAGGAAACTGCGCACCATCCAGGGCGTAATACGGATTACCCGAGTCAAGGCCTGAAGCAAGCTGCAATAAACAGCGTGCACCCTCACCCAGAATACGTAACAGCTTTCTGTTGTTACCCAATGCCTGCTGCTACTGAAGGAGCTCCCATGTCCCGCACTGTAATCAACACCGACAAGGCACCCGCCGCCATCGGCACCTATTCCCAGGCCATCAAAGCAGGCGATACCGTCTACATATCCGGGCAGATCCCACTGGACCCCAAAAGCATGGAGCTGGTCGAGGGCTTCGAGGCACAGACCGTTCAGGTCTTCGAGAACCTCAAAGCGGTAGCCGAGGCGGCTGGCGGCTCGTTTCAGGACATCGTCAAGCTGAACATCTACCTCACCGACCTGGCCAACTTCGCCACCGTCAACGAAGTGATGAGCCGTTACTTCCAGCAACCCTATCCGGCCCGCGCGGCCATTGGCATCTCCGCACTGCCCAAAGGCGCGCAAGTGGAAATGGACGCGGTCATGGTGCTTGCCTGACGTCCCTCCGGCAGGCCGCTGAAAACGGCCTGCCAGCCCAAGCGCCAGCAATGACGTTCGTCGAAAAACCCCCGCCACTCGTCGCTTGGCGACTCACCTGCAATTGCTTGCCGTATCCTCGTCACGGGTCGGTTCCCTCTCGCCGACCAGCGGTCGGCAATACAATCCACATCCGCATAAGCCGCACCGCCAGCGCCTGCCTTGGTGCCTTTACGGGCTACTCGCCCGAAACTGTGGTCCGCCTGCATGGGCGGTTGTTTTATGACGCCTCGGGCTCGCCCCGCCTGGATGTGAAATGAAGAAACCCCGCTTGTTGCAAGGCCGTCGCGGCCTGCTGCTGTCCATTGCGCTGATGCTTCTGGTCGCCGTTGCGCTGGGCTACTGGCAATTCAAACCCGGGACACCGGTCAATTCCGCGCCGGATGCCAGCGCCAGCATGCTGCAGGAGCTGGACGCGTCCAAAGAGCCCTGGCTGGCCAACCGCCGCGACCTTTCGACCCTGCTGGGCGATCTGCGCGGCCAGAGCATAGCCAGCGCCGCGCTGAGCAGGGACGCCGTCTATATCAGTCGTGAGGATGGCCTGCGTTACTGGGTACCCGACCAGTCCGGGCACGTGGCGCAGTTGCTGTTGGAGCAGTACGCAGCAACGGATAGCCAGCCGTTCCCGCTGACACTGTTCGAAACCGACGGCGAGGCGCCCTGGTATACCTCGGTGCTGCCCTACACACCCTTTGTCCTGGCCCTGATCGGGGTACTGCTGTATCTGATCATGAAAAGCCAGTCGTTCAGCGTGCAGCGCAAGGGCAGCGGTATCGACTTCGATGATGTCATCGGCGCACGGGAAGCCAAGCAGGCGCTCAACGACGTCACCGCCTATCTGCGCGACCCCGCCGCCTATGCCGCGCTGGGCGCTCGACCACCCAAGGGCGTGTTGCTGACCGGCGAGCCCGGCACCGGCAAGACCCAGCTGGCCAAGGCGCTGGCAACCGAATCCAATGCCAGCTTCATTCAGGTGACCGGCAGCGATTTTTCCTCGATGTACTTCGGCGTCGGCATTCAGAAGGTCAAGGCGCTGTTTCGCACCGCCCGCCGGCAGGCACCCTGCATCATCTTCATCGACGAGATCGACGGCATCGGCAAGCGCGCCGAGCAACAGCGCTCCAGCGACGCCGAAAGCAACCGGATCATCAACCAGTTCCTGGCCGAGATGGACGGCTTCGATGCGGCCGCTGGCGTGCTGGTGCTGGGCGCGACCAACTTCCCCAACTCACTCGATCCGGCGCTGGTGCGTGAAGGCCGCTTCGACCGTTCAATTGCCGTGGGTCTGCCGGGCCTTGACGACCGCGAGTCGCTGTTCCGCCTTTATGCCGGCAAGGTTCGCACCGGCGACGGGCTGGATTATGCGCAACTGGCGCGCAACACCGTGGGCCTGACGCCCGCCGCCATCGCCTATATCGTCAATCACGCCGCGCTCCTGGCGGCACGCGCAGGGGACAGTCAGGTCGAGATGTCCCGCTTCGTCGATGCCATCGAGACCTGCCGCATTGGTGAGCAGCCCAGCGGCATCACGCCCCTGTCGGCCACCGAGCGCAAGCGCATCGCCGTGCACGAGGCCGGCCACGCACTGGTCGCCGCCGCGCTCAAGGTGGGCCGGGTAGAAAAGGTCACCATCCTGCCGCGCGGCCAGGCGTTGGGCGTCACTCTGGTCACGCCGGTGGAAGACAAGCGCCTGCACATGACCTCCGAGCTGCGCAACCGGATCCAGATGCTGCTGGCCGGACGCGGCGCCGAGCTGCTGTATTTCCGCGAAGCCTCATCCGGCGCCGGGCAGGACCTGCAGGAGGCCTCGAAGATCGCCCTGTCGATGGTCGGTGCGCTGGGCATGGGGCCGACTGGCTCGCTGCTGAGTCTGCAGGCGGTACGCGACGCCCATATCGAGTTCGATTCGGGTGAGTCCATTCGTGCCGCTGACGATCTGCTCAAGCAACTGGACCGAGAGTGTCAGGCCCTGCTGCAACGCATGAAGCCGGCGCTGGACGAGATCACCGAGCGCCTGCTGGACAGGGAAACCGTCCCCGGTGATGAGGTGCTGGCCGCCATTGAGCGTCTGCCCGAGCATCACCGCGATGCCAGCGTCAGCTCCATCATCGGCCACGCCATGAGCAGCATCGACCGCGTCGCCGCCAGCGCCCTGGAGCACGTTGAGCAACTCGAACTGACGCCGGTAGAGCAGGAGGATGACGGGCCGGGGATGGCGTAAGTTCGCTAAAGCGCCGGCGCCTGCCAATACCTGCCTGTGGGAGGGGACTTGTCCGCGCGCTTTCCACTGCGCGGACCTAGCTTCGCGGACAAGTCCGCCCCCACGCACTGTCACGCAATCAGGGATACGCTCAAATCACCACCAGCCGATTCGGCAACTCGTTGCGCTCATGGGTTGAGGGCACATGCTCCTTGAGCAGTGCACCGCAGGCGTCGATACAAATCAGGAAACCTTCCAGCACCTGGCCTTGCCGCACCTGCTCGGTGAAGGTTTCGATGATGGACTCCCAGGCGTTGTTGTCGATGCGGCTGGCGATTCCGCGGTCCACCAGTATCTCTACATAGCGTTCGGCTTCCGAGACAAAGATCAGGATGCCGGTACCCGCCTCGGTGTGATGAAGGTTGCACTCGATAAACTGCCGCCGCGCCAGGTTGCAGGCCCGCCAGTGACGCACTTGACGGGGAATCAGGCGAGTGGTCAGGCTGGGAATGCGAAATACCAGCGCCAGCACGATAAAGGTAGCCCACTGCACCAGCAGTAGCTGCCAGGCACTCATCGCAGCCGTGAAGAACAGCAGACCACCCGGCACCACCAGTGCGATCAACCCGGCCCACAACAGCGGGATGTAGCGATAGTCGTCAGCCTGTTCGGCCAGCACGGTCACCAGCTCGGCATCGGTATCGCGCTCGATGCGGTCGATGGCTTCTGCCACCTGCTGTTGCTCGCTTGGGGTCAGTAGAGTCATTGCATTTCCATCGTTGAATTACCAGCCACCCGAGGCACCGCCGCCGCCAAAGCCGCCGCCTCCCCCACCGAAACCGCCACCACCAAAACCACCGCCTCCGCCAAAACCGCCACGGCCCATGCCACCAAGCAGCGCGCCAAGCAGCAAGGCCCGACGTCCTCCGCCACGACCACCACGCCCGCCACCGATCAAAAAAATGGCCACCAGCATCAGGAAGAAACCCAGGATGCCAAGGCCGCCCGGCTGCTCGGTGCCCATCGGCATCGCCGGACGCATGGCCGCGCTTTGCAGCGGATCGCCACCAAGCACCTGCACCATGGCTGCCACGCCTTCGCTGATACCGCGGGCGAAATCGCCCTGCTGAAAGGCCGGCGTAATGATGCCGTTGATGATCATCGACGATTGCGCATCGGTCAGGCGCCCTTCCAGGCCGTAGCCGACTTCGATGCGAATCCGGCGCTCGTCACGGGCGACGATCAGCAATGCACCGTTGTCCTCGCCCCGCTGCCCGATGCCCCACTCGCGACCGAGCTGCACACCGAACTCCTCGATGTTGCGGCCCTGCAGGTCAGGCACCGTGACCACCACTACCTGCTCGCCGGTGGCCTGTTCATGGGCGGCGAGCATGCTGCTCAGGCGCGCTTCGGTCTGGGTATCCAGCAGCTCGGCTTGATCCACCACCCTGCCTGTCAGCGCGGGCAGCTCAGCTTCCTGGGCAAAGACAGCACTGGCGCAGACCAGCAGCAGCGGAAACAGTAGCAGCCTGGCAATCATTGAAACTGCACTTGCGGCGCCTGATCGGCATTCTCGGCAGTCGCCTCGAAGTTCTCGCGAATCGGCATGTCGCTGTACATCAGGGTGTGCCAGATGCGGCCCGGGAAGGTGCGGATCTCGGTGTTGTAGCGTTCCACCGCCGCGATGAAGTCTCGCCGCGCCACGGCGATGCGGTTTTCCGTGCCTTCGAGCTGTGATTGCAGGGCCAGGAAGTTCTGGTTGGACTTCAGTTCCGGATAGCGCTCGGACACCATCATCAGCCGGCTCAGGGCACCGGTCAGCTGGTTCTGCGCCTGCTGGAACTGCTGCAATTGCTCGGGATTGTTCAGCGTGTCGGCATCGACCTGAATGGACGTCGCCTTGGCCCGCGCCTCGATCACCGCCGTCAGGGTTTCCTGCTCCTGACGGGCGAAGCCCTTGACCGTCTCCACCAGATTGGGAATCAGGTCCGCGCGGCGCTGGTACTGATTTTCCACCTGGGACCAGGCGGATTTGACCTGCTCGTCGTACTGCGGAATGTTGTTGATGCCGCAGCCTGCCAACAGCCAGGACAGAAGAACGACAGTCGCCAGCTGCCAGGTAAATCGGGAATGCTGCCTGTGCATGATTCACTCGTCCGCTAAAGGATTACCTCCATAAGAATGGCGGGACGCCCCGAGAGTTCAGCGCACATACCGGAAGCGGCTCAGATCACCCCGGTCTGCCGCAAGGAAGCTATCTGCTCGGCACTCAAGCCCAGCAAACGCTGCAGCACCCTCTCGCTGTGCTCGCCCAGCAGCGGTGGGGCGTTGCGGTAGCTAACCGGCGAGGCCGACAGGCGCAACGGGCTGGCCACCTGAGGCACGCTGCCGGCGCACGGATGCGGCATCTCGATCCTCAGGCCACGATGACGGACCTGCGGGTCATCAAACACCTGTGCCACATCATTAATCGGCCCGCAGGGCACGCCGGCACACTCCAGCGCCGCCACCCATTCAGCCGTGGTGCGGAATACCGTGACCTGGCGAATCAGCGGAATCAGCTCGGCACGATGCGCAACCCGTGCTTTGTTGCTGGCAAAGCGTGGGTCGTCGGCCCATTCGGGACACCCCGCCACGCCGGCGAACTTGCGGAACTGCCCGTCATTGCCGATGGTGAGAATGATGTTGCCATCGGCGGTGGGAAAATCCTGATACGGCACGATATTCGGATGAGCATTGCCCATGCGCTTGGGCGCAACACCGGTGGCCAGGTAATTCAGCGCCTGATTACCGAGACAGGCAACCTGCACGTCCAGCAGCGCCGTATCGATATGCTGGCCCTCGTCCGTACGCTCACGATGGGCCAGCGCAGCGAGTACACCTACTGCGGCGTAAAGACCGGTAAGAATGTCGGTCAGCGCCACGCCAACCTTCACCGGCCCGGCGCCCTCTTCACCTTCGGCACGCCCGGTCAGGCTCATCAGCCCGCCGAGGCCCTGGATCATGAAGTCGTAGCCGGCACGCTGGGCATATGGCCCGTCCTGGCCGAAGCCGGTGATGGAGCAGTAGATCAGGCGCGGATTGATCGCCTTCAGGCTCGCGTAGTCCAGTCCGTAGGCCGCCAGCCCGCCGACCTTGAAGTTCTCCAGCAGCACGTCGCTCTGCGCCACCAGCTCGCGGATGATGCGCTGGCCCTCGGGCCGGGTGAAATCCACAGTCAGCGACTGCTTGTTGCGGTTGGCGGTGAGGTAATAGGCCGCCTCTGACGTGTTCTCGCCGCGCTGATCCTTGAGATAGGGCGGGCCCCAGTGGCGAGTGTCGTCACCCGTGCCGGGGCGCTCGATCTTGATCACCTCGGCGCCGAGATCACCGAGGATCTGCCCGGCCCACGGCCCGGCAAGCACGCGGGACAGGTCAAGCACGCGGAGATGGGACAGAGCACCGGGCATGGACGAAGCCTCGATCTAAAGGCACCGGAAACAGGCCCGGCGCAGGAGTAATGGATGGATGACCGTGGTCAACGGTGGATGAAAAGAGCGTCATCCACCCTACGGAGGCGGCTCGGCGCTCAGAAGAACGCCTGGATACCGGTCTGCGCACGGCCGAGGATCAGCGCGTGCACGTCGTGGGTGCCTTCGTAGGTGTTCACCACCTCCAGATTAACCAGGTGACGGGCGATACCGAATTCATCGCAGATGCCATTGCCGCCGAGCATGTCACGCGCCAGGCGGGCGACATCCAGCGCCTTGCCGCAGCTGTTGCGCTTCATGATCGACGTGATTTCCACGGCAGCAGTGCCTTCGTCCTTCATCCGACCGAGACGCAGGCAGCCCTGCAGCGCCAGGGTGATCTCGGTCTGCATGTCGGCCAGCTTCTTCTGGATCAGCTGGTTGGCCGCCAGTGGGCGACCGAACTGCTGGCGGTCCAGCACGTACTGGCGCGCGGTATGCCAGCAGAATTCGGCGGCGCCCAGCGCGCCCCAACTGATGCCGTAGCGGGCAGAATTCAGGCAGGTGAACGGGCCTTTCAAGCCGCGCACCTCGGGGAAGACGTTCTCCTCGGGACAGAACACGTTATCCATCACGACCTCGCCGGTGATCGAGGCGCGCAGCCCGACCTTGCCGTGAATCGCTGGGGTGGACAGACCTTCCCAGCCCTTTTCCAGCACGAAACCGCGAATGGCGCCCTCGTCATCCTTGGCCCAGACCACGAAGACATCGGCGATGGGGCTGTTGGTGATCCATGTCTTGCTGCCGGAGAGGCGATAGCCACCTTCGACCTTCTTCGCGCGGGTCACCATGGAACCCGGATCGGAGCCGTGATTCGGCTCGGTCAGGCCGAAGCAGCCGATGTATTCGCCGCTGGCGAGCTTGGGCAGGTACTTCTGCTTCGTCGCCTCGTTGCCGAACTCGAAGATCGGCACCATCACCAGCGACGACTGCACACTCATCATCGAGCGGTAGCCGGAGTCGATGCGCTCGACTTCGCGGGCGATCAGGCCGTAGCACACGTAATTCAGGCCGCTGCCACCGTAGGTTTCGGGAATGGTGGCGCCGAGCAGGCCGGTTTCACCCATCTCGCGGAAGATCGCCGGATCGGTGCGCTCATGGCGGAAGGCCTCCAGCACGCGCGGCGCCAGCTTGTCGGCGGCGAATTGCGCAGCGCTGTCACGCACCATGCGCTCTTCTTCCGTCAGCTGCTGATCCAACAACAACGGGTCGATCCAGTTGAAGCTTGCCTTGCCGACCATGGGCGAATCCTCTGAACATGTGCCTTAGGGGAATGAATGCACAGATGCTAGGCCCACCAATCGCTCTCGGCAAACGAGGATTTCGCACTCATCTGTGCGTATTACTCACTTCAAGGTAAGCTTTTGAGCGTCCGACTGTTACTTATCATGAGGTTTCAGCATGCGCCGCAAGATTCCCAGTACGGCGGCCCTGATTGCCTTCGAGGCGGCGGCGCGCCACCAAAGCTTCACCCGTGCCGCCGAAGAACTGGCGCTGACCCAGAGCGCCATCTGCCGGCAGATCGGTGGCCTGGAAGAGTTTCTCGGCTTGGCTCTGTTTCGTCGTTCACGACGCGGCGTGCAACTGACGGAAGCCGGCCAGTCCTACGCCAGGCGTATCGCGGCGCAACTGGATGCGGTAGAGCGCGATACGCTGTCGGTCATGGGCCAGCAGGGGGCGATGAGCCTGGAACTGGCCGTGGTGCCGACATTCGGCACCCAGTGGCTGGTGCCTCGATTGAAACATTTCCAGGCACTGCACCCGCAAATCACACTTAACCTGACCAACCGCACTCGTCCGTTTCTGTTCGCCGATACGGACTTCGATGCCGCGATCTATTTCGGCGATTCCGACTGGTCCGGCACCGAGGCGCATTTTCTCATGCATGAGGATCTGCAGCCGGTATGCAGCCCGGCGCTGCTGCCCCACACAAGCCCGCTGGACGCGGAAACCCTGGCAAGCATGCCACTCTTGCAGCAGAGCACACGGCCCTACGCCTGGCGGCAATGGTTCGACTCGCTGGACATGAAAGTCGCCCGCGACATGACCGGCCCACGCCTGGAGCTGTTCTCGATGCTGGCCCAGGCGGCGGAGCACGGGATGGGAGTGGCGCTGATTCCGCCGTTTCTGATCCAGCGGGAGCTTAGCGAAAGACGGCTGGTGGTAGCGCATTCCAATGTCTATCGCAGCGAAACGCGCGAGTATTACCTGATGATTCCGCAGCGCAAGCTAGAGGCGTCGGGGTTGGTAGTGTTTCGAGATTGGCTGAAGGAAGAAGCGCGAGCGTGGCGGGAGGGGCAACGTAGGTCGGGTTAGCCGAAGGCGTAACCCAACCTATGGGAATGCCAGATGCAAGACGTCGGTATAAATACCTAGCCGCTCAGGCCTTTTTCACTTTCTTCGGTTTCAGATACTTGGTCAGCCCCTGAAACCACATCACCAGCGCCGGGTTGCCCTGGATCTGAATGTGCTTGTCCTGAATGCCCTGCATGAACGCCAATTGCTTGTTCTTCGCCGTCATGGTGGCGTAACCGTACGCGGCATCCTTGAAACCCAACGAAAAGGCCGGCTCGGTCGCAGGGCCGCTTTTGCTGGTGATGCGCTGGTCCTTGACGATGAAGTGCCGCGCCACCTTGCCGTCCAGAGTGTGCAGCTGGAAGGTCAGGTCCTTGTCACCCAGTTGCTGCTGGAACTCGGCATTGTTGCGGCTGGCCTTGCCCATCAGGCGGCCCAGCATCCAGAGAAGAAAGCGGAATTTCATGATATTTCCCGACGGCTGATCAAAAATTTCCGCATTGTAGCGGCTTGCCGAAGTGGGAAAAGTACTTTGCACAGCGGGAACGAACCGGTCCGTAGCGGACCGATAAGTCGGATCCACCCGGAGCCGGACGGCTCCGGGTAGCAGCAGATCAGTTGATCGCGTCCTTCAGCATTTTCCCCGGTTTGAACGCCACGGTATTGCTGGCCTTGATGGTCACTGGCTCTCCCGTCTGGGGATTCTTGCCAGTCCGTGCGCCGCGGTGGCGCTGCAGGAATGTTCCGAAACCGACCAGGGTTACGCTGTCCTTGCGATTCAGCGCGTTGGTGATTTCATCCAGAACGGCATTGAGTACACGATTGGCCTGATCCTTGGTGAGGTCGGCCTTTTCGGCGATGGCCGCCGCGAGTTCCGGTTTGCGCATGAGTTAGCCTCTGATGCTTTCTTGTTGTTGTGTGTGCCGTTCTGCGAACAGCGTTTCAAGGCGCCGCGACAGCTCCAGAGTGCCGCAGGCTCGACGGAGAATGGCACGCTGCTAGCAGGGGCGCCAGTCCCCAAAAGTGTTATGTCGGCATCAAAATGAAGGCGTTAACGACAGAACCTGAGGCAGCTCTGCCAGCACAGGCGGCAGTTGCTTGTTCAGCGCCAGGCGTTGCTGCACGGCTGCGCCTGTAAGCGCATAGCCCAACAGACGGCCATCGGGAGCCTGGAACAACGCACTGATATCGCCACCCTCACCAGTGACGCTCCAGTGTCCTTCGCTACCGGCCGCTGGCGGCGACACCACCAGCGGGCACACCGGTGTTTTTACGGTCACGGGCATCGGCCCGTAACTGACGGACGTGGCAGTACCGCCAAGGGTTCGTCCCAAGGCACGCACGCCACTCATCAGCGGCATGACGTACAGCAGGTTCAGCCCTCCGACTTCGGCGCAATCACCCAGCGCATAAATATGCCTGGCTGAGGTTTGCAGAAGGCGATCCACCACGATGCCGCGTCCGGTTTTAAGCCCTGCGGCTGCAGCCAGCTCCGTGCGCGGTCGCAGGCCGACGGCACTGATCAGCAGATCGCACTGCAGAGACTGCCCATCTGACAGCTGCGCCTGCAGGCCGGCGCCACCCTGATCGAGGCGCACGACCACCGCACCGAAATGGAAGCGCGCACCCAGCGATTCCAGTCCGCGCTGCACGGCGGCAGCCACCTGCTCCGGCAGCAATGCAGGCATGACCTGTGTGTCTGGCGCCACAAGCTCCACTTCAAAGCCAGCCTGCAGCAAGTCACTGGCAAATTCGCAACCGATCAGTCCGGCGCCGAGAATCAATATCCGCCGCTTGCCCTTTGCCGCCTCGCGGAAGCGGCCATAGTCGAGCAGATCATTGATCGGGAAGACCTGGTCCGCTGCATCTCCCTCCAGATGCACGTGAACGGGTTGCGCACCCCAGGCAAGTACCAGATCACGATAGGGAACCGGCTCGTTGCCGATCCATACCCGGCGATGGTCGGGATCGAGCCGGGTCACTCGGGTATGAGTGCGGACCTCGGCGTTGAGCTGGATCGCCATCTGCCCGGCGTCCTGCATGGCAAGGCTATCGGCATCCCTGTTCATGGCGAAGCCGGTGGAGAGCATCGGCTTGGAATAAGAGCGGCCGTCATCGGCAGTGATCAACAGCAGCGGCGTCTCGCTGTCGTACTTGCGGAATTCGCGCGCCAGGTTGTAGCCCGCAAGCCCGGTGCCGATGATTACTAGAGGTGCCGTCATACCGCTTACCTCTGTTGCGCCAAGTGAATCAGCCGATCACGATCATTTCGAAATCCATCTTGCCCACACCGCAATCGGGGCACAGCCAGTCTTCGGGTACCTCTTCCCAGGGGGTACCGGGTGCAAGCCCCTCCTGCGGCAGCCCCAGGGCTTCGTCATAGATGAAGCCGCACACCACACATTGCCACTTTCTCATGGGGATGATCCTGATCATTGCCAATTGCGCTGAACGCTATACCAGAACGCAGCGTTGCGCCAAATACAAACACAACGGGCGGCCTAGGCCGCCCGTTGTAATCAGCTAGGCGTATCAGCCAGCGACGCCCACCAACGGGTCGGTGAGACCTATCACATAGAACCCGATCAGGCCGATGCTGCCAGCCAGGATGAGGTAGTACAGGGTCGGCAGCATGGTCTTGCGCAGGGTGATCCCTTCGCGCCCCAGCAGCCCAACGGTCGCCGAAGCCGCTACCACGTTGTGGATGGCGATCATGTTGCCCGCCGCTGCACCCACCGATTGCAGCGCCACCATCAGCGCACCGGACAGGCCCAGGAGTCCTGCGGTGTTCAGCTGGAATTGCGACAGCATCAGATTGGACACGGTGTTGGAACCGGCGATAAAGGCGCCGATTGCACCCACCGCAGGGGCGAAGAACGGATAGACATCACCGACGCTATTGGCCACCAACTGCGCCATGGCCACCGGCATGGAAACCAGGTCGGAGGTGTTGACGCCGGAGTTGATCAGGATACGCACCATCGGGATGGTGAAGATCAGTACGAAACCGGCGCCGAGCAGGGTCTTGCTCGACTCGCTGATCGCCGCACCCAACTCCCTTACCTTCATGCGATGCAGGAAGAAGGTCATCGCCACCACCATGCACAGAATGCCACCTGGCAGGTACAGAGGCTCCAGGGTACCGGAAACGCCCGTTTCACCCAGGATGTCCTTCCAGCCGAAGCTCAGCGACATCAGCGCCGCCTTGAACTCGGGGAAGACCCGCGAGGCAACCAGCAGCACGGCCAGCAGCAGATACGGAGCCCAGGCCATCGGAACGGAGATCGGCGTCTTGCCGGCCACGTCCTCGATCTTCATCTCGATCTTGCCCATCCAGTCCGACGGCCACTCGCTGGCCGGCGCGAAGTCCCAGGTGTCCTTGGGCAGCAGGAAGCCGGCCTTGGCAGCTGGAACCACGATGGCCAGGCCCACCAGGGCGCCGATTATCGAAGGGAACTCCGGACCGAGGAACACGCCCGCAGCCGCGTAGGGGATGACGAACGCCAGGCCGGTGAAGATCGCGAAGGGCGCAACGGCCAGTCCTTCGGTCCAGGATTTGTTGCGACCGAAATAGCGGGTCATGATGCTGATCATGATCAGCGGCATGAGAATCCCGCAAATCGCATGGATGATCGCGACGCGCGAGAAGATCAGGTGGAAGAAGACATCCCAGTTGCTGCCGACCGCCACCAGTTGCTCGGTAAGACCGGACTTGTCCAGACCTGCACCGACGCCTACCAGAATCGGTGTGCCCACCGCGCCGAAGGACACCGGCGTGGACTGCACCATCATGCCCAGCACTACCGCAGCCAGGGCCGGGAAGCCCAGTGCCACCAGCAGAGGCGCTGCCACAGCGGCTGGAGTGCCGAAGCCTGAAGCACCTTCGATGAAGCAACCGAACAGCCAGGCCACGATCAGCACCTGGACGCGACGATCCGGGCTGATGTTGGAGAAGCCGCGCCGGATCGAACTGATCCCCCCCGAATGCTTGAGAGTGTTGAGCAGCAGAATGGCACCGAAGATGATCCAGAGGATCGCCGCAGTCAGGATCAGGCCTTGCAGGGTCGAGGCAACGACGCGGTTGAGCGTCATGTCCCAGGCCAGCAGGCCAATCAGAGCGGTAAGAACGAAAACCAGCGGCATCGCATACTTGGCCGGCCAGCGAAAGCCGATCAGCAATACGCCCGCCAATACCAGTGGCACGAAGGCCAGGATGGATAGCAGAGTCTGACTCATTGTTGGGTTCCTTGTTTTTTGTATTGAACCACTTTCATTCCCGGTTACCCGGTGCTACGCATGAATGACTCGCGTCATCCAGAGGCACCGCTCGGCACACGCCGACCGGCCCCATGCTCAAAAGCCCCGAAGGCTTACAGGCCTTCGGGGCTTGGTCTTACCAATAACCAGTCAGACTGGTTATTGAGCGACTTCAACCACCATTCTGCTGTTTGAAGCGCTGGCGCCAGGCATGCAGCAGAGGCTCGGTGTAGCCGCTCGGTTGTTCACGCCCCTTGAATACCAGATCGCAGGCCGCCTGAAAAGCACTGGATTGCGCATAATCAGCCGCCATTGGCCGATAAAGCGGATCACCGGCGTTCTGCTGATCGACCACCTTGGCCATACGCTCAAGCGTTTCACGGACCTGCGCCTCGCCGACCACGCCGTGGTATAGCCAATTTGCCAGATGCTGGCTGGAGATACGCAGCGTGGCGCGATCCTCCATCAGGCCGACATCATGGATATCCGGCACCTTCGAGCAACCGACGCCCTGCTCGACCCAGCGCACCACGTAACCGAGGATGCCCTGGCAGTTGTTGTCCAGCTCCTGCTGGATGGCTTCGGCGCTCCAGTTGCGCTCTGCCGCGACCGGAATGGTCAGCAGATCATTGGTCAGCTGCTCGCGCTCGCTGGCCAGATCGATCTTCTCCAGCTCGGCCTGTACCGCCTGTACGCTTACCTGGTGGTAGTGCAGCGCGTGCAGCGTGGCGCCGGTCGGCGAAGGAACCCAGGCGGTGTTGGCGCCAGCCTTGGGATGGGCGATCTTCTGCTCCAGCATCGCGGCCATCAGGTCCGGCATGGCCCACATGCCCTTGCCGATCTGCGCCTTGCCGCGCAGGCCGCAGTTCAGTCCCACCAGCACGTTGTTGCGCTCGTAGGCCTGGATCCAGGCGGTGCTCTTCATGTCGCCTTTGCGCAGTACGGCGCCGGCTTCCATGATGCTGTGCATCTCGTCGCCGGTACGGTCGAGGAAGCCGGTGTTAATGAACGCCACGCGGTTCTTCGCAGCGCCGATGCAGGCCTTGAGGTTGACGCTGGTGCGGCGCTCCTCGTCCATGATGCCGACCTTGAGGGTATGCCGCGGTACGCCGATGAGGTCTTCGACGCGACCGAACAACTCGTCGGCGAAGGCAACTTCCTTCGGCCCGTGCATCTTCGGCTTGACGATGTAGACGCTGCCGGTGCGCGAGTTGCCCTTGCGCTGCAGGTCATGCTTGGCGATCAGGCTGGTGACCACGCCATCGAGAATGCCTTCCGGGATCTCGCGGCCCTGGCCATCGATAATCGCCGGGTTGGTCATCAGGTGGCCGACGTTGCGGATGAACAGCAGCGAGCGGCCATGCAGCTTCAGGCCGGAGCCATCGACGGCGGTGTATTCGCGGTCGGCGTTCAGCTGGCGGGTCATCGCTCTGCCGCCCTTCTGGAAGGTGTCGGTCAGGTCGCCCTTCATCAGGCCCAGCCAATTGCGATAGACCAGCACCTTGTCGTCGGCATCGACGGCAGCGGTGGAGTCCTCGCAGTCCATGATGGTGGTCACGGCGGCTTCGATCAGCAGGTCCTTGACGCCGGCGGCATCGGTCTGGCCGATGGGGCTGTTGGGGTCAATCTGGATCTCGATGTGCAGGCCGTTGTTCTTCAGCAATACGGCGGTGGGTTCGACCGCTTCACCCTGATAGCCGAGACATTTCTCCGGCTGCTTGAGACCGGTTACGCGGCCGCTTTCCAGGGTGACCTTGAGCTGACCGTCCTGCACGCGGTAATTGGTTGCGTCGGCATGGCTGCCTTCGGCCAGCGGTGCGGCCTGATCGAGAACGTTGCGCGCGAAAGCGATGACCTTGGCACCACGGACTTCGTTGTAGCCCGGACCTTTCTGCGCGCCGTTCTCTTCGCTGATGGCGTCGGTACCGTAGAGCGCGTCATACAGCGAGCCCCAGCGGGCGTTGGCCGCGTTCAGGGCGTAGCGGGCATTGCCGATGGGCACAACCAGTTGCGGACCGGCCTGGGTGGCGATCTCGCTGTCGACGTTGCTGGTGCTGATCTTCACCTCGCCCGGCTCCGGCTGCAGGTAGCCGATGGATTCGAGGAAGGTGCGGTAGGCCGGCATGTCGCTGACCGGACCGGGATTGGCCTTGTGCCACTTGTCCAGCTCGGCCTGCAGCCGGTCGCGCTCGGCGAGCAGGGCGCGGTTCTTCGGCGCCAGATCGTGGACCAGCTGATCGAAGCCGGCCCAGAAGGCTGCTGCTTCGACGCCGGTGCCTGGCAGCACTTCGTCTTCGATGAAACGCTGCAGGTTGGCCGCCACTTGCAGGCGACCCAGGGTTACACGCTCGGTCATCGCGGTTGTTCTCCTTTTTATTCGAGTCAGTTGGCGAGGGCAGCGACGCCGGCCTTGGCTACCTGTGCGTCCTGAGTGGCGGTCACCCCGGAGACACCCACCGAGCCGACCACCTGGCCGTCAACGATCACCGGCACGCCGCCTTCCAGCGAGCAGACCACCGGCGCGGACAGAAAGGCGTTGCGACCGCCGTTGACCATGTCCTCGTACCCCTTGGTTTCGCGCCGACCGACAGCAGCGCTGCGGGCTTTTTCAGTGGCGATGTAAGCAGCGATGGGTGCGCAGCCATCCAGACGCTCAAGCGCCAGCGGATGGCCACCGTCATCGGCCACGGCAATGGTCACGGCCCAGCCGTTGTTCTGCGCTTCGGTACGCGCGGCGTTGAGGATGGCGGCGACTTCGGCCTGGCCCAGTACGGCTTTGGTTTTCATGTTCTCTCCTTATGGAATTCGGTCTGCGCCAGGGCGCAGGTGTTTTTTTGCAGGAGCGAGCTTGCTCGCGAATGGCCACAGCTCGGCGTCATTGATTGCAAACAGGGACTCGGCGTCCCCCTCGCTCCTACGGGTTCTGCTTTTTCGTTCAGCCTCAAGCGCTTTGCTCGGCGTTACTGCATCGCCTCTTCGACAATCTCGATCCAGTGCCGCACCGGCGTGCGGCCAGCGCCGTCGAGGTGGGTCTGGCAACCGATGTTGGCGGTGACGATGACTTCCGGCTTGCCGCTTTCCAGCGCGGTCAGCTTGTTGTCACGCAATTGCTTGGAAAGCTCCGGCTGGGTGATCGAATAACTGCCAGCCGAACCGCAGCACAAGTGCGCGTCCGGCACGGCGGTGAGCTGGAAGCCCAGTCGCGTGAGCACATCTTCGACCGCGCCACTGAGCTTTTGTGCATGCTGCAGCGTGCAGGGACAGTGGAAAGCCATGCGCTTGTCCGCCTTGACGTTGAGCGTTTCCAGCTCCGCACCACGCAGCACTTCGACCAGATCCTTGGTCAGCGCACTGACTCGTGCGGCCTTGACGGCATAGGCCGGATCGCCCTGCAGCAGGTGGCCGTAATCCTTGACGAAGGCACCGCAACCACTGGCGGTCTGTACGATGGCTTCGGCGCCCGCCTCGATGCTCGGCCACCAGGCGTCGATATTGCGGCGCGCGCGGTCGAGCCCGGCTTCCTGGGCGTTGAGGTGATAGTCCACCGCACCGCAACAGCCGGCTTCGCGAATGGGCGTGACACTGATACCGAGTCGATCCAGTACCCGTGCGGTGGCCGCATTGGTATTGGGTGACAGGCTCGGCTGCACGCAGCCTTCGAGCATCAGCACAGTGCGTGCGTGGGTGGTCTGCGGCCGCTCCACGGGGGGGCGCACCTGGCGCGGCAGATGCGCCTTGAGGCTGGCCGGCATCAGCGGACGCAAGGCGTTGCCGGTGCTCAGCAGCGCCTTGAACAGCGCCGGACGTGGCACCACTGTGCGCAGCCCCCCGCGTACCAGGCGCTCGCTCAGGGTGCGTGGCACCTGCTGCTCCATGAAGTCGCGACCGATATCCAGCAGGTTGTGGTACTGCACGCCCGACGGGCAGGTGGTTTCACAGTTGCGGCAGGTCAGGCAGCGGTCCAGATGCAGCTGGGTGCTCTCGGTGACTTCGCCACCTTCGAACATCTGCTTCATCAGATAAATTCGCCCGCGCGGGCCATCCAGCTCATCGCCGATCAACTGATAGGTCGGGCAGGTGGCGTTGCAGAAACCGCAATGCACGCACGAGCGCAGGATGCTCTCGGCTTCCTCGGCACGCGGCAGCTTCTTCGCGGCTTCGCTCAAGTTCGTTTGCATACGTGTCAGACCTCGGAATACATGCGGCCAGGGTTGAATATCCCCTGCGGGTCAAGCTGCGCCTTGAGTTGGCGGTGGTAGCGCAACAGCGGCTCGGCCAGTGGCTGGAATGGGCTGGCCGTGGCGCCTGGGCTGTAGCAGATCGCGTGACCACCAAATTCGGTGACGATGGCGCGAATCTGTTCGGCATCGGCTTCGGATTTCAGCCAACGCTGGGCACCGGCCCAGTCCACCAGCTGCTCGCCGGGCAGCACGACTGCCGGCGTGTTGTTTGGCAGCGACAGACGCCACAGTGGCCGCGCATCGGCAAAGAAGGCCAGCCGCTGCTCGCGCAGATCGCTCCAGTAGACGGCCCCCAGCTCCTCGCCTCCGATACGCTCACGCGCCGCGTTGACCGAACCCTCGCCGCCTTCCAGGCGCAGGTACAGCGCCTGCCCGTCATGGCTGGCGGCGCTGATTGGCACCGGCTGCTGGCCCCATTCGGCGAGCTTGAGCAGCGCGCGTTCCAGATCCAGTTCCAGGCGCAGGCCGGTGCTCAGGCGTGGTTTGGGCAGTACCTTCAGCGACACCTCGGTGAGCACACCCAGGCAACCGAAGCTGCCGGCCATCAGGCGCGACAGGTCGTAGCCGGCGACGTTCTTCATCACCTCGCCACCGAAGCGCAGGTGCTTGCCCTGGCCGGTGATGACACGCGTGCCGAGCACGAAATCGCGTACCGAACCGCTCCACGGACGGCGCGGGCCGGATAGTCCCGCAGCAACCATGCCGCCAACCGTGGCACCTTCGCCGAAGTGCGGTGGTTCGCAGGGGAGCATCTGCCCTGCGGCATCGAGCGCCGCCTCCAGCTCGCTGAGTGGTGTGCCGGCGCGGGCGGTGATCACCAGTTCGGTGGGGTCATAGCTGACGATGCCGCGATGGGCGCGCACATCCAGCAGTTGGCCTTCGAGCGCACGGGCAAGGAATTTCTTGCTGCCACTGCCTTGAATGCTCAACGGCGTCCTGGCAGTCAGCGCCTGGTTGACCTGATCCAGCAACTGCTCGCTGGCGTCGAATGAAACTGTCATCAGAAGCGCTCCAGTTCGGGGAAGGGCAGCTCGCCGTTGTGGATATGCATGCGGCCAAATTCGGCGCAGCGATGCAGGGTCGGGATGTTCTTGCCGGGGTTCAGCAGGCCGGTCGGGTCGAAGGCGGCTTTCACCGCATGGAACAGCGTCAACTCGTCGGCGTTGAACTGGGCGCACATCTGGTTGATCTTCTCGCGGCCCACACCGTGCTCGCCGGTGATGCTGCCGCCGACCTTGACGCAGAGCTCGAGGATCTTGCCACCCAGGTCTTCGGCGCGCTCCAGCTCACCTTCCTGGTTGGCATCGAAGAGGATCAGCGGGTGCATGTTGCCGTCGCCGGCATGGAACACGTTGGCCACGCGCAGGCCGTACTCTTCGGACAGCTCGGCGATGCCCTTGAGCACGCCCGGCAGCTCGCGGCGCGGGATGGTGCCGTCCATGCAGTAGTAGTCAGGGGAAATGCGGCCGACCGCCGGAAAGGCGTTCTTGCGCCCGGCCCAGAAGCGCACGCGCTCGGCTTCATCCTTGGCCAGACGCACTTCGGTGGCGCCGGCCAGCTTCAGCACTTCACTGACGCGGGCGCAGTCATCGTGCACGTCGGCTTCCACGCCATCCAACTCGCAAAGCAGGATGGCTTCGGCATCCACCGGGTAGCCGGCATGGATGAAGTCCTCAGCGGCGCGGATCGAGAGGTTGTCCATCATCTCCAGCCCGCCGGGAATGATGCCCGCGGCGATGATGTCACCCACCGCACGCCCGGCCTTTTCCACCGAATCGAAGGCGGCCAGCAGCACCTTGGCCACCTGCGGCTTGGGCAGCAGCTTGACCGTCACCTCGGTGACAATGCCGAGCATGCCCTCGGAGCCGGTAAACAGCGCCAGCAAGTCGAAGCCAGGTGAATCCAGCGCCTCGGAGCCGAGCGTCATGCGCTCGCCCTCGACGGTGAGAATGTCCACCTTGAGCAGGTTGTGCACGGTCAGGCCGTACTTCAGGCAATGCACGCCACCGGCATTTTCCGCAACGTTGCCACCGATGGAGCAGGCGATCTGCGAAGAGGGATCCGGCGCGTAATACAGCTCAAAGGGCGCGGCGGCCTGAGAAATCGCCAGGTTGCGCACACCAGGCTGGACGCGGGCAAAGCGTCCGGCAGGATCGACCTCGAGAATCTTGTTGAAACGCGCCATCACCAGCAGGATGCCCTGTTCCAGCGGCAACGCACCGCCGGACAGGCCGGTGCCGGCACCGCGGGCAACCACCGGGACGCGTCGCTGATAGCAAAGTTTGAGCAGGGCTTCGACCTGTTCGATACGCTCGGGCAGCACCACCAGCATCGGCGTGGTGCGGTAGGCGGAGAGGCCATCGCACTCATAGGGCTTAAGATCTTCAAGGCGGTGGAGGATATCCAGGTCGGGCAGCTGCGCCTGCAGTTCAGCCAGCAGCGCGGCCTTATCCACCTTGGGCAGCTCACCGTCAATGCGTTCGTCGTACAGAATATTCATGGCAGTCGGATGCTCTCGTTATTCACCAACAGCACGGCCAGCTGCGGCGGAGTGACGCATCTTTAGCCCGAAAAAGTCATCGCGTCCACTCTCTGACCAGCTGGTCCTACCAGTTTGAAATTCAATAAGGCTGCATATTTTTCATAAAAGGCTCGCTATCTGGCACTTCCAGCATTTTTCTCGATGACAGGTTAAACTCGATCACAACTGGTCCTACCACTGAGAAAGTCATGCTCAACCCGCTTGTTCCCGAGAAACGTCAGATCGCGGATGTGGTTGCCGAGCGCATCGAGCGACTGATCATCGATGGCGTGCTCAAGGTCGGGCAGGCCCTGCCATCGGAGCGTCGCCTGTGCGAAAAACTCGGCATTTCCCGCTCGGCCATGCGTGAAGGTCTGCGCGTGTTGCGTGGGCGCGGCATCATCGAAACCTCGCAAGGGCGCGGCTCTTTCGTCGCCCAGCTGTCCGGCGGACACGATGCCTCGCCGCTGATGCACCTGTTCAATTCGCAACCGCGCACGCTCTACGACCTGCTCGAAGTGCGCGCTCTGCTGGAAGGCGAATCGGCACGGCTGGCGGCGCTGCGCGGCACAGAAGCAGACTTCATTCTGCTGCGCCGACGCTACGAGGAAATGCTCGCCGCACATGCCGGCGAAGCCACCGACCCTCGCGAACATGCCCGCCTCGATCACGCCTTTCACCTGGCCATCTGCGAGGCTTCGCACAATCCGGTACTGGTGCATACCCTGCAGTCGCTGACCGATCTGATGCTCTCCACCGTGTTCGCCTCGGTGAACAACCTCTACCACCGCCCTGCGCAGAAGCGCCAGATCGACCGACAGCACTCGCGACTGTTTCATGCGGTCACCGAGCGCCTGCCCGATCAGGCCCAGCGCGCCGCCCGTGACCATATCCACGGCATCCGCGACAACCTCAAGGAAATCGAACAGGAAGAACAGCGGCTGGTGCGGGCAACCATGCGGCTGGAGGGATGGGCATAACTGGACCGGCCTGCGCTCCGGCAGGCTGCATTCGCAGGCCTCTGACACGGGCATGCTAGACTCGCCGCCTCATTTCAACTGCCTGTTCTCGCCCGTGTCCGAATTTGAAGACTGGCTGGCCGCCGACCAACTTCCCGCGCCGCTCGACCCGCTGCTGCATGACTGGCTCTATGTCGACAAGGGCTCGCTGACGCGTCGCCTCACGCTCCTCGCCGACGGCGCGTTCAGTGTTACGCCGCTGCGCGAGGGCTGGCAGCCGCTGCGTAACGATGAGTGCGCAGCCCTTGGCGTGGCGCCAGACAGCACCGGCTGGGTGCGCGAAGTGTATCTGCGCGGGTATGGCGAGCCCTGGGTGTTCGCCCGCAGCGTGGCAGCACGCAGTGCCCTGGAAGACTCGGGCTTCGACCTGCAGCGCCTGGGCAGTCGCTCGCTGGGCGAGTTGCTGTTCAGCGACCAGGCCTTTGCCCGCGGCCCGCTCGAAGCCACACACTATCCCGACGCCTGGCTGCCTGAAGACATTCGTCAGACGCGACTCTGGGCCAGACGCTCCCGATTCAGCCGGGGCAAACTGGGCGTGCTCGTCGCCGAGGTCTTTCTGCCCGCCCTGTGGCAAGCCGCGCAGAACGAAAACTGAGCAGCCGCACGACACCCATTTCGCCAGGAGGCCATCGATGTATCAGAAGCTTCTGCACTCAACCAATCGTTTGCATCCGCGCGCCTTCGATTTCATTCAGCTGATGCGTCTGGATCGCCCCATCGGCACCTACCTGCTGCTGTGGCCGACGCTTGGCGCCCTGTGGATCGCCGGCGCAGGCGCGCCCAGCGTGAAGAACGTCATCATCTTCATCCTCGGCGTGATCCTGATGCGCGCCGCCGGCTGCGTAATCAACGATTTTGCCGACCGCAACTTCGACGGCCACGTCAGTCGTACCAAGAAGCGTCCCCTGGCCACCGGCAAGATCACAACAAAGGAAGCCTGGATTCTCTTCGCGGTACTGGTGACGCTGAGCTTCGGCCTGGTGCTGCTGACCAACGCAGCAACCGTTTGGCTGTCCTTCGGCGCATTGGCCGTCGCCGCGCTCTACCCCTTCATGAAACGCTACACCTATTACCCGCAAGTGGTGCTGGGCGCGGCCTTTTCCTGGGGCATTCCGATGGCCTTCACCGCCGAAACCGGCAGCCTGCCAACAGAAGCGTGGTTGCTGTTCATCGCCAACATGCTCTGGACCGTGGGCTACGACACCTATTACGCCATGGCCGACCGCGAGGACGACCTGAAGATCGGCATCAAGTCCACCGCCGTCCTGTTCGGCGAAGCCGACCGGATCATCATCCTCACGCTGCAGGGGATGGCGCTGTTCTGCCTGATCCTGGCCGGCGTGCGCTTCGAGCTGGGCCAGTGGTTCCACCTCGGCCTGTTCATCGCCGCCGCCTGCTTCGCCTGGGAGTTCTGGAAAACCCGCACGCGCGATCCGCTCATCTGCTTCAAGGCCTTCCTGCACAACCACTGGGCGGGATTGGCGATTCTTGCGGGAATCGTGCTGGATTACGCGCTGAAAACTGCCTGATGCTGGCGTCGTTAGCGGCTCAAGTGTAGGGCGGATCAACGCTTCACCGATCCGCCGGACGGTGCTTCTGCCACGCACGATGCTGCAGGCTTGTACGCTGGTCGATGCTTCGCACTCTCCGGATTACGCCTACGGCTGATCCAGGCTACGGTCAGCAATCAACGAAGCCAGTTACCGGTTCAGTTCGTAGGCACACATGTTGACGGTGGTGGCCAGGTTCAGCGATTCGATGGCGCCGCAACCGGCAATCGTGAACGGCTGTGCGTTGAGCGCAGCCAGCTGCTCACGGGGCACACCACGGGCTTCGTTGCCGAACAGGTAACAGTCGTAGGTCTTGAAGCTGGCCGATTGCAGTCGCTCGCCATTCATATCGAGGCAGGCGATGCGCGCGAAGCGGGTGCGCAACGAGTCCAGCTCCACATCCAGCTCCATGGGCGTATGAAAGATCGCGCCCATACTGGAGCGCACAACCTTGGGGTTGTACGGATCGACGCTGCCGGGGCTGAGCAGACAGCGGAAATTACCGAACCAGGCCAGGGTACGCAGAATGGTGCCGAGGTTGCCGGGGTCCTGAATTTCATGCAGATAAATGGCGCGCTCACCGGCTTCAGAGACCGGCGCGACACGCTCCGGCATCGGCACCACGGCGACGATGCCTTGCGGCGTCTTGGTGTCAGCGATCTGCGCCATCTGTCGATCGCTGATGACATGAGCCCTGAACGGGCTTTGCCAGTGCTCGTAGGCCGCGGTGACATACAGCTCGCTGCGCTGCAGCTGCGGGTTATGCAAGGCCGCCTTCTGCAACTCCAGCAACAGATGCTCGCCCTCCACCAGGAAATGACCAAACTCGGCGCGGTATTTTTTCTGCTGAAGTTTCTTGATGTCGTCGAGTTTCATCAATGTGGCGCTCAGTTGTTCTGCTCACTGACTTCGGACAGCAGCGACTTGGCCACCGCTTCGGCGACTTTGATGCCATCCACGCCCGCAGACAGAATACCGCCCGCGTAACCAGCACCTTCACCGGCCGGATACAGGCCTTTCAGGTTGAGGCTTTGCAAGGTCTCATTGTCGCGAGTGATGCGCACGGGTGATGAAGTGCGGGTTTCAATACCGGTCAGCACCGCATCATCACGGTCAAAACCGCGGATCTGCTTGCCGAACGCCGGCAGCGCTTCGCGAATGGCTTCAATGGCGTATTCCGGCAAGGACGCCGCCAGATCACCCAGACGCACACCCGGCTTGTAGGACGGTTCTATCTCTCCAAACTCGCTCGACGGCACGCCGCGAATGAAGTCGCCGACCAATTGCGCCGGTGCGCAGTAATCGCGACCGCCCAGTTCGTAGGCAAGGGACTCCAGACGCTCCTGGAATTCCACACCGGCCAGCGTGCCACCGGGGAAATCCTGCTCCGGATTGATGCCTACAACGATAGCGGCATTGGCGTTGCGTTCGTTGCGCGAGTACTGACTCATGCCGTTGGTCACAACACGCCCCGGCTCGGAGGTGGCCGCCACCACAGTGCCGCCCGGGCACATGCAGAAGCTGTAAACGGCGCGGCCATTCTTGGCGTGATACACCAGTTTGTAATCGGCGGCGCCAAGCTCCGGATGACCGGCATATTTGCCCAGGCGAGCCTGATCGATCAGGCCTTGCGGGTGCTCGATGCGAAAACCCACGGCAAAGGGCTTGGCCTCCATGAACACGCCCTGGCGGTGCAGCATGCGGAAGGTATCGCGGGCGCTGTGGCCCAGCGCCATGACCACATGACGGCTGCGGAGCGTTTCGCCATTGGCCAGCAGCACACCCTCGACCTGGCCATTGTCGATCAGCAGCTCAGTCACTTTGCTTTCAAAGCGCACCTCGCCGCCCAGGGCGATGATCTCCTCGCGCATGGTGGCCACCACGCCGGTAAGCCGGAAGGTACCGATGTGCGGTTTGCTCACGTACATGATTTCTTCTGGCGCGCCGGCGCGCACGAACTCATGCACCACCTTGCGGGCGTAGAACTTGGGGTCCTTGATCTGGCTGTAGAGTTTGCCGTCGGAGAACAGGCCGGCACCGCCCTCACCGAATTGCACGTTGGATTCGGGCGTTAGAACATTCTTGCGCCACAGCGCCCAGGTGTCCTTGGTGCGGCTGCGCACTTCCTTGCCGCGCTCCAGCACGATGGGCTTGAAGCCCATCTGCGCGAGCAGCAGCGCCGCGAACAAGCCACAGGGGCCGAGGCCCACCACCAACGGCCGCTCGCTCAGATCAGCCGGCGCCTGCCCGACCGGATAGTAGTTGGTGTCCGGCGCCGGACGGACGTTGCGGTCGTCAGCCAGACGCGCCAGCACGGCGGCCTCGTCGCGAACCTCCAGGTCGATGATGTAGATGAACAGGATGACGCTGTTCTTCTTGCGAGCATCGTAGCTGCGCTTGAACACGGTGAAATTCAGCAGATCGGCGTCGCTGATACCCAGGCGATTGACGATGGCCTGGCGCAATTCATCGGCGGAGTGATCGAGGGGCAGAGACAGTTCGTTGATGCGAATCATGGCGAGGGTCCTGGCCGGTGACTCCGGCAGAGGAAAAAACAGGGGGAAATGGGGGCCGATTGTACCCGTCGCAGCCAACTCCGGCGACTTTCCAAAGGCAGCAGCACAACGCGCCCTGCCCTGCCGATTTAACCTGCACAGCGTTATCGGCCTATAATTGGCGCCATTCCGCGCCCAACAGCTCTCTTTTGCCCCATGCGTTGGCCGCCCCTCAGCTTGATTTTCCGTGGTACCTCCGTCATGAAACGATCCAAAAGCAGCCGCCGCTGGCTGGATGAACACGTCAACGATCCCTACGTCAAACAGGCCCAGAAGGATGGCCTGCGCTCGCGCTCCAGCTACAAGCTGATCGAGCTGAACGAGAAGGACAAGCTGATACGCCCCGGCATGCTGCTGATGGATCTCGGCTCTGCTCCCGGTGGCTGGTCGCAAGTGGCCGGCAGGCTCGTCGGCGAGAAAGGGCGGGTCGTGGCCACCGACATCCTGCCGATGGACCCGTTGGACAACGTCGACTTCATCCAGGGCGACTTCACCGAGGATGCTGTATTCCAGCAGCTGCTCGACACGCTCGACGGCCGGCAGCCTGATCTGATCGTTTCCGACATCGCGCCCAATCTCAGCGGCGTCGCTGTCGCCGACCAGGCCTCCTCGATGTACCTGGTCGAACTCACCCTCGACATGGTCCGCAAGGTGCTCAAGCCCAATGGCAACTACGTGGTCAAGGTCTTCCAGGGCGAAGGCTCCGACGACTTTTTGAGGGACGTGCGCACCTCATTCGAGAAAGTGGTGGTGCGCAAACCTGCGGCGTCACGACCGCGGTCGAACGAGGTTTATCTGGTGGCCAAAGGATTCAAAGGCTAAGGCGCCACCGCCAGAAGCCGATCGAGCGCGTCTTCCTCCGCGCCCCTGTAACATCCCTGCAATATTTCCGTTATCTAATGCCGAACGACAAAGCGGACCGAGAGCGGACATGAATGGCAAATGCATACTGATCGTCGATGACGAAGCACCGATCCGCGAGATGATCGTGGTGGCGCTGGAAATGGCCGGCTATGAATGCCTTGAAGCAGAGAATGTGCAGGATGCTCATGCGCTGGTCGTCGACCGTCAGCCGGACCTGATCCTGCTCGACTGGATGCTCCCCGGCACCTCCGGCATCGAGCTGGCCCGCCGCCTCAAGCGCGAAGAGCTGACGGCCAACACGCCGATCATCATGCTCACCGCCAAGGACGCCGAGGACAACAAGATCCAGGGCCTGGAAGTCGGTGCCGACGATTACATCACCAAACCCTTTTCCCCACGCGAGCTGGTGGCACGCCTGAAAGCGGTGCTGCGCCGAGCCGCGCCCAACGACAACGAGACGCCCATCGAGATCGGCGGCCTGCTGCTCGATCCCGTCAGCCACCGCGTCACCCTCGATGGTATCCCGGCGGAAATGGGGCCTACCGAATACCGGCTCTTGCAGTTCTTCATGACCCACCAGGAGCGCGCCTATACACGCGGCCAGTTGCTCGACCAGGTCTGGGGCGGCAATGTGTACGTCGAGGAACGCACCGTGGACGTGCATATCCGCCGCCTGCGCAAGGCGCTGGGCGAAACCTACGAGAACCTGGTGCAGACTGTGCGTGGCACCGGCTATCGTTTTTCCACCAAGAGCTGACTACACCGCACCCCGGGCTTTCTTACGCGCATGAGCGAGCACAGCAGTTTTCATGCAACCTGAACTGACCGGTGCCTTGCGGGTGTTGCACAAGACCTCCACACGGGCTGCCTCAAGGAGCATCAGCGGTGAACCAAGACTGGCACGGCGCTCTGGTGCGCCTCCTGCTTCTGTTGTTGGCCGGCTGTCTGCTGATCGGGCTGATTACCGGTGAGTACGCCTGGGCGCTGGTGCTGGGCCTGGCCGGCTATCTCGGCTGGACGTTGCGGCAGATGCTCCGCCTGCAGCTTTGGCTCAAGCGCGAGCAGCCCGACAATCCGCCGCCGGACAGCCACGGCATCTGGGGCGATATCTTCGACAATCTGTACCAGTTGCAACGACGCGACCTGCAACTTCGCGGGCAGCTGCAGTCGGTGATCGACCGCGTTCAAGGCTCAACCACAGCCTTGAAGGACGCGGTGATCATGCTCGACAGCGATGCCAATCTGGAGTGGTGGAACCCCGCCGCCGAGCGCCTGCTGGGCCTGAAAAAGCCGCAGGACAGCGGCCATCCGATCACCAACCTGGTGCGCCATCCCAGCTTCAAGGAATATTTCGACAGCGGCCGCCATGAAGACCCACTGGAGCTTTCCTCACCTGTCGATGACCGCCTCTGGCTGCAGATCACCATCACCCGCTACGGCAACAGCGAATACCTGATGGTGGTGCGCGACATCACCCGCCTCCACCAGCTGGAACAGATGCGCAAGGATTTCGTCGCCAACGTCTCCCACGAACTGCGCACGCCGCTGACGGTGATCGCCGGCTACCTGGAAACCCTGCTCGAACACAGCGAAGACACCAGCCCGCGCTGGACTCGTGCGCTGCAGCAGATGAACCAGCAGGCTGGCCGCATGCAGCACCAGCTCAACGACCTGCTGCTGCTGGCCAAACTGGAAGCCACCGACCCTCCGGCAAGCGCCAAACCGGTGAATGTGGCGACTCTGCTGGAATCCATCCGCAACGACGCCCTGGCCCTGTCGGCGGAACAGCAGCACGTCATCAGCCTCGACGCGGACGCCACGCTGGCGCTACGCGGCAGCGAGTCGGAATTGCGCAGCGCCTTCTCCAATCTGCTGTTCAATGCGGTGAAATACAGCCCACCGGGCGGCCAGATTCACCTGCGCTGGTGGCATGACGAATACGGCGCACACCTGGCCGTGAAAGACTCGGGCATCGGTATCGAACCCAAGCATCTGCCACGCCTGACCGAACGCTTCTACCGGGTCGACTCCAGCCGCGCCAGCAGCACCGGCGGCACCGGCCTTGGCCTGGCCATCGTCAAGCACGTACTGCTGCGTCATCAGGGTCGTCTGGATATCGACAGCACGCCGGGCAAGGGCAGCACCTTTACCTGCAGCTTCCCGCATTCGCTGACGCTGACCCGCTGAGCCAGCGTCACGTACATCGCCTGTCAGAGCCCCCATCCAGCGGCCCTT
>JADKLW010000097.1_pt1 | contig 52287 bp, 37 predicted proteins | sample 8641881 | NCBI WGS metagenome assembly JADKLW01 (sample SAMN16272185, study PRJNA661076) | feces metagenome | isolation source: fecal sample from diarrhoea affected cattle B | host: Bos taurus | place: South Africa: Lokaleng Village, Mahikeng | collected 2019-09
GTTGTGGCAGGCAAAGAGGCACTGGCAACCACTTTAAGATTTTCTATGCGGGACAGCAGCAAGGTCTGCCGCTCAAACGTCGCTTTATCCAGTGGCTTTGCATCCAGGATAGGCTGGACGATTTCGCGCAGCAAGGCCTCGGATTTGCCGGCATCCCCATTAATTTCCAGGGTGTTAGCGCGTCCTTCAATGGCATGAATCCGCACCACCCCTTGCGCAAAATTTTGCTCGGGTAAATAAACAAACGATAGCGGATAGCCAGCCTGCTGGTAGAGGGCCGTGGCCTGAACTGCAGCATTGGACAACTGCGCCAAAGCAACTTCTTGCCCTAAAAAGGGCTCAAAAATCTGAGCAATGGATTCGAAAGGCAGTGCTTGAACCCCAGAAATGGCTACTTGAACCACTTGGATTCGCGTCTCAGCAGGTTGTTGAGGGGGCAACCGGCGGCTGAGCTGTAACTCTCCGGCGCTAGGCGGTTGGGTGGCGAGGCTGCCTCCTGAAGGGAGTGTGCTCAGTGGCGGGGCTGCAGGAGGCGCTGTATTTTGTGCCCATATAGGAAAGGCTGCCAAAAGGCAGCCTAAACCTATGACTCGTTGTCGCGATTGCTGGATGCGCATAACCCTCCTCATCATTATCAAAGCCTGCCCAGAGCCATCTGGGCAGGCGATAAAGCATCAGCTTATCTCTTGCCTAAGCCTCCAAGGAGACCACCAAGCAAGGGTCGGTTGTTACTGTTTGTAGATCCATTGTCAGCCGCTGCTGCAGGCGCAGTTGTAGGACTGCTGCTGATACCTCCACCCAGTGTGGTTCCCAGATTGGTTACCAAGCCACCGATGCCACCCACCAGTTGACCCACCGGCGCAACGATGGGCGTGACGGCCAAACTGTTGCCGGTCTGGGTGACTACGCCGCCCACTGCAGTCACTATGTTGCCGACTGGCTGCACCAGCGGTACGGCAATCGCAGGGCCTGGGGTTGCTGTACCTGAGCCCGTCGTGCCTCCAACCACACCTCCGACGTTGACGCCGCCTAGCAAACCACCAGTAAGACCACCAACATTGAGCGTGCCGCCCAGACCTGCACTAGCGCCTGCACCAGCGCCTGTGCCCGCGCCCGCACCGAGAGAGGAAACCGCGCCGCCCACACCGCTGACCAGCGAACCCACAGGGGCTACCACTGGTGCTTGCGTGGCAGTGAGTGCGCCACCTACGTTGCTCACGATGCCACCCACGACAGCCAGCGGGCCTGTAGCTTGGGCGCCGCCCGTTGTCGTGCCGCCACCTGTGATGCCACCGAGCAATCCCCCATTGCCACCTGAAACACTGCCGGTCAAACCACCCAGCACATTGCCAAGAGCCCCACCAGAGGTCGCTGTACCCGAGGTCGTTGCGCCTCCTGCCGCACTGACGACATTGCCCAGACCACTGACCACATTACCCACTGGAGACACGACCGGCGTCTGTGTGCCTGCCAAAGAGCCGCCAAGCTGGGTGACGATGCCGCCCACGCTGGTCACCAGATTGCTCACGGGCTGGCCTATGCCGGTCGCATCTCCCACGTTTTGAACCACGCCGATGGTGGTGCCCAGCAAAGGTTGGACTACATTGCTTAACGTCTGTGTGACGCCAGTAATCGGAGCGCTTTGGATCACGTCACCTACCCGGTAGCCGACACCGCTGACAGCCTGGCCGGTCTGGTTGACGACACCACCCACAATATTCAAAACACCAGACGCAGGCCCTAAATTGCCCCCTAGCGCGGATACTGTCCCGCCCAAGCTGGAGACGGCTTCGCCAGCATTGAACACCACGCCTTCAGTGCTTGCCAGCGTCGTTCCAATCGCATTCGGGTTAGTACGAATGCTGCCTAAACCAGTAGAAAGCCCTGTTGCCAAGGAGTCGGTGGCCTCACCCAAATTGGTGATGACACCCCCCAAAGGAGCGGCCACTGCGGAGGCGGGCGACTGCTGCAAAACATCCGTCAATGCGCCTCCCACTTGGGTGAGCGTGCCTGTAACCCCTGTTGTGATGAGTTCAGCGCCTTGGTTGCTGACATTTTCAACGACGATAAGGCCGGAATTGCTGGAAATAGGCGTGCTGCCGGGACCACCAGGAGTACCAGGAGAGCCGGGATTGCCGGGAGTACCAGGATTGCCAGGTGTGCCCGGATTACCGGGAGTGCCAGTACCAGGAGTTCCTGGTGTTCCAGGAGCACCGGGAGTTCCCGTGCCAGAGTCACCACCAGTTCCACCGCCAGTTCCACCGCCAGTTCCACCGCCAGTTCCATCACCAGTGCCGCTACCTGTGTCTCCGCCAATGGGATTGCCGTCGGTCACAATATCCCCATTAGGTGTCTCCGTCGTTATTGAACCGCTGGAGCCACATGCGCTCAGCATCAACACAAGGGCTGAAACAGCTACCATTTGTGCGGTTCGAGAGAGGGGAAGCAGGTCTGAGAGGGAATTTTTCTTGCGCATGATGCACTCCTTGCTTAATAAGTAAGTGCATGCTCCGTTCGCCACAAATATTATGCCAATAAATATTTGGTAGCATTTGTTATATCTGGATAGATTTAAATTAATAGAAAGTTTTAATTTTTTTGAAAATATAGTTTTTCATAGTTTTAATTAATTGCTACCGGCGAAAATAATCCTTCCGTGAAGAATTTTCTGAAGCGTAGCAAAATGTGGGAAATATTTATGTCGGAATTGGCTGATTAACGAGAAGGAATTGGTGTGACATTGAATTTTTTAATGGAAGGGATATTCTGATGCAATTCGCGAAACGTCTAGATAACGTAGAAACATCTGCGATACGTGAATTATTTAAATTGCTGGGTAAGCCAGGGATTATTAGTTTTGCAGGCGGATTTCCCGACAGCGCTATGTTTGATGTACAGGGTATTCAGGAAGCCTCGAATAAAGCCTTGAATGAAAATGCGGGTCTGGCATTGCAATATGGTGCTACCGAAGGTTATATGCCACTGCGCGAGCAATTGGCCGCCTTTATGGCAACCAAAGGTGCCCAAGATGTCTATGCAGAACATTTAATGGTCACCACCGGCAGCCAGCAGGCGCTGGATTTGCTCGGTAAATGCATGATTAGCCCCGGTGACAAAGTGATTGTCGAGGGCCCCACCTTCCTGGCCACCATCCAGTGTTTCCGGCTGTATGGCGCTGAAGTCATCAGCGCGCCGGTAGATGCCAACGGCGTGATCGTTGAGGAGCTGGAAAAACTCATCGCCGAGCACCAGCCCAAGATGGTTTATTTGATTCCCACCTTCGGCAACCCCAGCGGTGCCACCTTGAGCCTGGAGCGCCGCAAGCGTGTGCTGGAGCTGGCGGTGCAATACAAGACGCTGGTGGTTGAGGACGATCCTTATGGTGATCTGTACTTTGATGCGCCGCCACCGGCGAGCTTGCTGGCGCTGTCCAGCGAGGTGCTGGGAAGCCGCGACTGGCTGGCGCATTGCGGCTCGCTCTCCAAAGTGCTCAGCCCCGGTTTGCGCATTGGCTGGATGATCGCTCCCGCTGAATTGCTGGCCAAAGCGGTGATGTGCAAGCAGTTCAGCGATGCGCACACCAGCACCTTTGCCCAGGCGACGGCTGCGCAATATTTGCTGGCAGGCCACATGCCTGCCACGCTGGAGAAGATGCGCAAGGTCTATGCTTCGCGTGCCAAGGCCATGATGGATGCACTGCGTGCTGAACTGGGTGATGCCGTGGAGTTCACCGTCCCGCATGGCGGTCTGTTCTTGTGGGTGCGATTGACAGGCAAGGGCGGCAAGTTGGCCGATGCCAATGTGCTGGCCCAAAAGGCGATTGAAGCGGGCGTAGCCTTTGTGCCGGGCGCGCCTTTCTTCAGTCAGAACCCCGACCTCTCCACGCTGCGGCTGTCGTTTGCGACGGCCGATGAAGACAAGATCCGCGAAGGCGTAGCGCGACTGGCGAAAGCCATACAGTAATTACCCATGACCGAACCGCAATCGTTTCACGCGCTCGAAACTCTCGAAGTGCGCACCATGGATTTGGAAGTGAAAGCCAGTTACACCGATGACTTGCTGGAACAACTGAACATGACCATTTACCGCCAGCAGCAGCAAATTGATGCGCTGATCAACGAAGTGCGCCAACTGCGCCAGCAAACGCCTGATGGTGGCCACGGCGGTCACGGAGGTGCTGGCAATTTGCGCGATGAGTTGCCGCCGCACTATTGATGGAGATGGTGTAGCGTTGTGCAGGCAGTTGATAAAAAAGTAGCAGCTCGCCATTGTCTTGCAAGAACTTCAGCATGTTTTATGTCTGAAGTCGTTGCATAGTCAGGGCAAGCTGCTCTTTTTTATATGCAGGCTTGTGCTTTTACTCTTGCAGCATTTGCACCAGCTGCGTTTCGATTTGCAATTGGTGGGCATTGCTGCGCAGGCCCGGGCCTTGCACCAGGAAGGTATCTTCTACGCGCTCGCCCAAGGTGGTGACTTTGGCCAGCAACACGCTCAACCCATGCGCGGCCAAGATGCGCGCGACGGAATACAGCAGGCCAGCACGGTCACTGGCGGAGATGTGCAGCAACCACGTCTGGGCTTTGTCATCCGGGTGCAAGGTCACGCGCGGTGACATGGGAAAGCTGCGCACGCGCCGTGACAGCCTGCGTTTGGCAGGTTCTGGCAAAGGCTGTTGGCTCGTAATAGCTTGGGGCAGGCCGTTTTCAATCAAGTTGGTGAGCTCCCGGTAGTGGGTTTGCAACTGCTCCGAAGCGATCTGGAACGTATCAAGCGCATAGCCATTGCGGGCGGTATGAATGCGCGCATCCACCACCGACAAACCCGCCAGGTCAAAGTAGCCGCAGATGCGCGCGAACAAATCCGACTGCTCCGGCGCATACACCAGCACCTGCACGCCTTCGCCCACCAGTGACTGGCGCGCCCGCACGATGGGCGTGGCGCTGCTCACATGCCGTGATAGCTGGCGCGCATGCCAGGCAATGTCCGCCGGCTCATGGCGCATGAAGTAGCTGACGTTGAGCGTGTCCCACAGTGCTTTGTGCGATTCATACGGCTGCGCAGATAAGGCAAGCTGCACCAGCGCCTCGCGCTTGCGTAACTCAATTTGCGCTGCAGCATCGGGCGCGCGACCACCCAGCATGCGCACGGTGGCGTGGTACAGGTCTTCGAGCAGCTTGCCTTTCCAGGCGTTCCACACTTTGGGGCTGGTGCCGCGAATGTCTGCCACCGTCAGCAAATACAGGGCAGTAAGGCGGCGCTCATCACCCACGCAGTCGGCGAAAGCGCGGATCACATCAGGGTCGGAGGTATCTTGCTTTTGTGCCACGGTGCTCATGCGCAGATGGGCGCGCACGAGAAATTCGACCAGATTGGTGTCCGCTTCACTCATCTCGTGCTGGCGCGCAAAGCGCCGCACTTCAATCGCACCGATTTCGGAGTGATCTCCCCCGCGGCCCTTGCCGATGTCGTGAAACAGGCAGGCGAGATACAGCAGCCAAGGCTTGTCCCAGCCACCAGCCAGTTGGGAGCACAGCGGATATTCGTGCGCATGCTCAGCCATGAAAAAGCGGCGCATATTGCGCAGCACCATCAGCGTGTGCTGATCGACCGTGTAGACGTGAAACAGGTCATGCTGCATCTGCCCAACAATGCGCCGAAACGACCAGAGATAGCGCCCCAGCACCGAGGTGGCATTCATCAACCGAAACGCATGCGTCTGCCCATGGGGCTGCTGCAGAATCTGCATGAAGGTGTCGCGGTTGACAGGGTCCTGGCGGAAGGTGTTGTCCATCAAGTCCCGCGCGCTATAGAGCGCACGCAGCGTGCGCGCCGACAGGTCACGCAGGCCGGGCGACTGCTGGTAGGTTAGGAAGGTCGCAAGAATGGCCTGAGGGTCGCGCTGGTAGAGCTGGTCATCCACCACTTCCACGAGACCATCCTTGTCATAAAACCGCTCATTGATACGCTTAAGGGGCGCATCGTTGGGGTAGAGATGCTCTTCGATATTGAGCATCAAAATTTGCAGTAGCTGGAGTACGGCTTTGGCGGCCCAGTAATAGCGGCGCATCAGCACCTCACTGGCACGTACCGGCATGGTTTCGCCTGCAGGGGTGTGGCTCTGGATGCCGAACGATTCAGCCACGGTCGTCTGCAAGTCAAAAATCAGGCGGTCTTCATGCCGCCCAGACAGGGTATGCAACTTGGCACGAATCAGGCTGAGCGTGGCTTCATTGCGCTCCAGTTGCACTGCTTCAAAGGGTGTGGCGATGCCACTGGCCGCGAGTGCGCGCCAGCTGTTGCCAAGCCCCGCAGCTTGGGCCACCCATAAAATCGTGTGCAGATCGCGCAGACCACCGGGCGACTCTTTGCAATTGGGCTCCAGTGAGTAGGGCGTGCCTTCGTGCTTGATATGGCGCTGCCGCAACTCCAGAATTTTGGCGATGAAAAAATCCTTGGGGCTCAGCGTGGCACGGAAATGTTTTTGAAAATCTGCAAACAGTGCGGTATCGCCATCAATCAGCCGAGCTTCCAGCAGTGAGGTCTGCACTGTCACATCCTGCTTGGCTTCCGCCACGCACTCGGACACGGTACGTACGCTGGAGCCAATTTCCAGCCCCGCGTCCCAGCAGGCACCAATGAAACGTTCCAAGTCTTCGCGCCACAGCGCATGGTCTTCGGTGCTGTCACCGGGCAGCAACAACAGCACATCCACATCCGAAGCTGGGAACAGCTGCTCACGGCCATACCCCCCGACCGCCACCAGCGTGACGGCCTCTGGCAGCCGCGCCGTAGCCCTCAGTGAGCGCAGGTGCTGATCCGTCAAGCGAGACAGCTTGTTGAGCACATTGCGAATGCCACGCGTGCTGCTGACAGGGCTGCGCAGATTTTCGGTAATTGCCGCTTTGTCATTGCGATAGGCCGTGCGCAAGGTGCCAATTTCAGTATTCATAGCAAGGTAAGCTGTTGGACAAATCAAAACTACTAAAATTTAAGCAAGAAATGTGCGCAATTTCCCAAGCTTTCGGCCTATTTTGGAGCTTGGCGATATCCTTTTTGTTGCGGCCCAACATAACCCTAAAGCATCCCAAGATGCTGATCTTCATTGATTCAGAATGCATGTTGTCATCGTGAATATGGCTCCAATCCCTGTCTATGCCTATGGAGGTACGGAGCGGATGATCTGGGACTTAGGGAAAAGTTTGGTGGAAGGTGGGCACCGTGTGACTTTCATCGTGCCCAAAGGTTCGAGTTGCAGTTTTGCGGAAGTCGTCGAGTTGCGAGCTGACACCCCGCTAGCATCGCAAATTCCATCCACTGCCGATGTCGTGCATTTCAATTTTCTGCCGGAAAAAATTGAGTTGCCTGTGCCTTACGTGGTGACCGAGCATGGCAACTCGCCAATAGGTAAGGTGCTGGACGTCAACACCATATTTGTCTCCAGAAATCATGCGCAGCGACATGGTTCCGAGAGCTTTGTGCACAACGGCTTGGATTGGGCCGCTTATGGCCCGGTGAATTGGCAGCGCCCTCGGGAGTTTTTTCACTTCTTGGGAAAGGCAGCTTGGCGCGTGAAAAACGTAGCGGGGGCTATTGATTTAGCTCACCAAGTGCGCCAACCGCTGCATGTGCTGGGCGGAGACCGCTTTAACTTCAAGCGCGGCATACGGCTGACGTTCTCTGCGCGCATTCGTTTCCACGGCATGGTGGGGGGCGCAGTTAAAACGCAGTTGCTCAACGGCTCTCAGGGTTTGGTGTTTCCGGTGCGTTGGCATGAACCATTTGGGCTGGCCGTGATTGAGAGTATGTATTTCGGTGCGCCAGTGTTTTCTACCCCTTATGGCGCTTTGCCGGAGTTAGTGCCCGACTGGGCAGGGTGCTTGTCGAATCAAGCAGACCAATTGGCACAGGCCATGCAGCAGGCTAAGCGCTTTGACGGTGAGCGTATTCATCAGCATGTGGTACACAACTTTAATGCCCAAACTATGGCGCAAGGCTATTTGGAGAAATACCAAAAAGTAATGTCTGGTAGCCCGCTAAATGCTCATCCGCCTTGTGCAACACAAGTATTCGATCATCTCGATTGGGTATCGAGGTAGTTTGCAGCCTTCCATTTTGGCTAGGCTGGCTTTGGAACGAAAAAACGGCGCAAAATTTGCGCCGTTTTTTGCTGTCAGCAGATCGCTGCTTTAAGTGCGAATTCCTTGGATAAATGCAGGCGGTGTCGGTGATCCGTCTGACCAGGTCAAGATGTCGTAGCCGGTCTTGGTGACCGCCATCATCAGCTCCCATTGGGCCGACAGGCTGCGGTCCTTGGTGACCACAGTCCAGCCGTCCTGGCCCATTTCCTTGACCTCGCGCTTGCCCAGGTTGAGCATGGGCTCAATCGTAAAGACCATGCCTTCTTCGAGTACCGGGCCTTCGCCGGGCTTGCCGTAGTGCAGCACTTGCGGCTCTTCATGGAATTTCTGGCCAATACCGTGGCCGCAGTACTCGCGCACCACCGACAGATTGTTCTTTTCTGCAAAGCTTTGGATGGCATGGCCAATGTCGCCCAGCGTGGCGCCGGGTTTGACTTGCTGGATGCCCAGCCACATGGCTTCAAAAGTCAGCTTGTCCAGGCGCTTGCCAGCAATTGTGCCTTCGCCAATCTGGTACATGCGGCTGTTATCGCCGTACCAGCCGTCTTCGGTGATGACGGTGACATCGACATTGATGATGTCACCCTTCTTCAACGCCTTGTCATTGGGAATGCCGTGGCAGACCACATGGTTGGGCGAAGTGCACAAGTGACCGGGATACGGCGGATAGCCCGGAGGTTGGTAACCAATCGTGGCCGATTTCGTGCCCTGCTTGGCCATGCACTCCGCGCCCAAACGGTCGATTTCTGCCGTGGTGATGCCGGGCTTGATATGGGGGGTAATGTAGTCCAGCACTTCCGAAGCGAATCGGCCTGCAATGCGCATGCGTTCGATGTCTTCGGGGGATTTGATGATGATGCTCATAGCACAACATTATCCCACCCGTGCTCAGGACATGCTGATCCGTCCTAGGACCAACCCTGAGGCCGCAAGTGGAGCGCAGTACAATCGAAGGCTGTCTCCCACAGCGCATGCTGTGCAGGCCATCGGTGTCTTCAGGGCTCGGCCCTTGGGGGTGGTGATGCGCCGCCGCACAGTGCAACGCTGTGCCGCCTTGCCTCCCAATCTTGCCCAGAAGGCCGCCACGTGACCTTGCATCTGACTCAGTTTGAGGGCGGAAACGCGCTCAGCTCGTTCCGCGCCCAGCAACTCCTGACCGATCTGGTCGCCATCCATCCCAAGATCACGGGCATTAGCGCCCGATTCATTCATATTGTTGCCACCGAGGCCGCCCCGTCTGCTGAACAACAGCAGCGTCTGGCGGCCTTGCTCACGTATGGAGACCCGTTTGAAGGCGCAAGCGACGGCCTGGCGTTGATCGTCACACCCCGTCTGGGCACCATCTCGCCCTGGGCTTCCAAGGCGACTGATATTGCCCGCAACTGCGGTCTGGCGATCCAGCGCGTCGAGCGCATCACCGAATTCCGCGTGGCCCTCAAATCGGGCTTGCTGGGCGGCACGCCTGAGCTGCGCGCAGAGCAGATCGGCCAGATCGCCGCGTTGCTGCACGACCGCATGACCGAATCGGTGGTGGCCAGCCGCGAAGAGGCGCTGCAGCTGTTCACCACGCTGGACGCCAAACCGATGGAGTTTGTCGATGTGCTGGCCGGTGGCGCGGCTGCGCTGGAGAAGGCCAACAAGCAATGGGGCCTGGCGCTGGCAGATGACGAGATTGAGTACCTGGTCAACGCGTTTCATGGTCTGGGTCGCAACCCGTCGGACGTGGAATTGATGATGTTCGCGCAGGCCAACTCTGAGCACTGCCGCCACAAAATCTTCAACGCCAACTTCACCATCGACGGTGTGGCGCAGGACAAATCGTTGTTCGGCATGATCCGCAACACCGAAGCGGTCTCGCCCCAGCACACCATCGTGGCGTATGCCGACAATGCCTCCATCATGGAAGGCCATGAGGTTGAGCGCTTCGTCGCCAAGTTTGATGGAAAATCGGCCTCTAGCCCTGATACAGCAAGGGCACCTAGCTATCAAAAGCAAACCGCCGTCAACCATGTGTTGATGAAGGTGGAAACGCACAACCACCCCACGGCGATTTCGCCTTTCCCGGGAGCTTCGACGGGCAACGGCGGTGAAATCCGCGATGAAGGCGCCACCGGTCGTGGCTCCAAGCCCAAGGCGGGTCTGGCGGGCTTTACGGTTTCCAAGCTGTGGGGCAGCGAAGTGGGCAAGCCTGAGCACATTGCCAGCCCGCTGCAGATCATGATCGAAGGCCCCTTGGGTGGCGCGGCGTTCAACAACGAGTTTGGCCGTCCCAACCTGACTGGTTATTTCCGCGAATACGAGCAGCAAGTCGGTGACATCACCCGCGGCTACCACAAGCCCATCATGCTGGCCGGTGGCCTGGGCGTGATCGATGCGGGTCAAACCCAAAAAATTCTGTTCCCCGCTGGCACGCTGCTGATTCAGCTGGGCGGCCCCGGCATGCGCATTGGCATGGGCGGCGGCGCGGCCAGCTCCATGGCCAGCGGCACCAACGCGGCCGAGCTGGACTTTGATTCGGTGCAGCGCGGTAACCCCGAGATCGAGCGCCGGGCCCAGGAAGTCATCAACCACTGCTGGGCGCAGGGCGACCAAAATCCCATCCTGGCTATCCACGACGTGGGTGCCGGTGGCCTGTCCAACGCCTTCCCTGAGCTGACCAACGACGCCGGTCGCGGCGCACGTTTTGATCTGCGCAAAGTGAATTTGGAAGAGTCGGGCTTGGCTCCGAAGGAAATCTGGTCCAACGAATCGCAAGAACGCTATGTGATGGCGATTGCCCCCGAGTCGCTGGCCGAATTCACCGCTTTCTGCGAGCGCGAGCGCTGTCCGTTTGCCGTGATCGGCACGGCGACCGAAGAGCGCCAACTGGTACTGGAAGACACAGCGGTCGATGCGGGCGACCAGCAATTCCCCGTGAACATGCCCATGAATGTGCTGCTGGGCAAGCCACCGAAGATGGTCAAGGACGTGACCACGGTGCAGCGCGAACTGCCCGCGATGGACCTGAACGGTCTGCCGCTGGAAAAGGCCGTGATCGAAGTGCTGGCGCACCCCACCGTGGCGTCCAAGCGCTTTTTGATCACCATCGGCGACCGCGCTGTGGGTGGTTTGACGCACCGTGACCAGATGGTCGGCCCTTGGCAAGTGCCGGTGGCCGACGTGGCCGTGACACTGGCCGACTACCAAGGCTTCAAGGGCGAAGCCATGGCCATGGGCGAGCGCACCCCGCTGGCTGCCATCAACGCCCCAGCATCGGGCCGCATGGCTGTGGCCGAAGCCATCACCAATATGCTGGCCGCGCCCATTGAGTTGAGCAAAGTGAAGATGTCGGCCAACTGGATGGCTGCCTGCGGCGAACCCGGTGAAGACGCGGACCTGTACGCCACCGTGAAGGCCGTGGGCATGGAGCTGTGCCCCGCGTTGAACATCTCGATTCCCGTGGGCAAAGACAGCCTGTCGATGCGCACGCAGTGGAACGACAACGGTGTAACCAAGAAGGTGACATCGCCCGTCAGCTTGATCATTACCGGCTTTGCCGCGATTGACGATGTCCGCACGACGCTGACGCCGCAGCTGAACGCGGAGGTGGAAGACAGCTCTTTGGTGCTGATCGATCTGGGCCGTGGCAAAAACCGCATGGGTGGCTCCATCATTGGCCAGGTGCTGAACCAGTCCGGTAACGAAACGCCCGATCTGGACGATGCCAAGGACTTGATCGCCTTGGTCGATGCCGTGAACGCCTTGCGCGCCAAGGGCCTGATCCTGGCCTACCACGACAAGGGCGACGGCGGCTTGCTGGCCACCGTGGCCGAGATGGCCTTTGCCGGCCATGTGGGCGTGGCGCTGAATGTGGACATGCTGATCACCGAAGGCGATGGCATCTCGGACAGCCGCATGGATTCGGGCGAAGGCAAGAATTGGGGCGCGCAAGTGTCCGGTCGCCGCGAAGAGCAAGCCCTGCGCGCACTGTTCAACGAAGAGCTGGGCGCGGTGTTGCAAATCAAAACCGCCGATCGCACCGAAGTGCTGCAAGTGCTGCGTGATCACGGTTTGATTCAATGCAGCCACATCATTGGCAAGACGCGCCCAGCCTCGTCCACCGTGGAGGCGGGTAAGGGCGAGTTGCAAGTCTGGCGCGATGCCAAAAAGGTGTTTGGCGCGACCTTGAGCGATCTGCACCAGGTGTGGGATGCCGTGAGCTGGAAGATTGCCCAGCAGCGTGACAACCCCGTGTGTGCCGACAGCGAACATGCTGCCGCTGGTGTGCCCAACGATCCCGGCATGCACGTGCATTTGACGTTTGAGCCCAACGCGGACGTGGCGGCACCTTTTGTCAATGTCTCTGCCAAGCCCCGCGTGGCTGTGTTGCGCGAGCAGGGTGTGAACTCGCACGTGGAAATGGCTTATGCCTTTACCGAAGCCGGCTTTGAAGCGGTGGACGTGCACATGACCGACTTGCAGTCGGGCCGCGCCCAGTTGCAAAACTTTGCGGGTGTGGTGGCGTGTGGTGGCTTTAGCTATGGCGACACCTTGGGCGCTGGCATTGGCTGGGCGCGTTCGATCACGTTCAACGATCGCCTGTCCGAGCAGTTCCAGCAATTCTTTGGTCGCCAGGACACGTTTGGTCTGGGCGTGTGCAACGGCTGCCAGATGTTTGCCGAACTGGCCGACATCATCCCCGGCGCGCAGGACTGGCCACGCTTTACGCAAAACCAGAGCAACCGCTTCGAAGCGCGCCTGAGCATGGTGGAGATTTTGGAATCCCCCAGCTTGTTCCTGCAGGGCATGGCCGGTTCGCGCCTGCCGATTGCCGTGGCGCACGGTGAGGGCTATGCCAACTTCAAGTTCCGTGGCAATCCTGATCAAGTGATTGGCGCGATGCGTTACGTGGACAACTTGGGTCAGCCCACCGAGCAGTACCCGTTCAACCCCAACGGCTCGGCCGGTGGTTTGACGGCAGTGACCACGGCAGATGGTCGCTTCACGGCCATGATGCCCCACCCCGAGCGCGTGTTCCGCAATGTGCAGATGAGCTGGACCGATGGTGACAAGAGCCAGTTCAGCCCCTGGATGCAGGTGTGGCGCAACGCACGCAAGTGGCTGGGTTAAACAGCTTGCGCGCTTAGCGCATTGCCCATCTTCTGAAGCCTCAAGGCATTTGTCTTGGGGCTTTTTTGTGCGTGCGTTTCGATGGCTAGGTGTTGGGTCCCGGATGACCGCGCCGCCTTGCGTTATCCGGGTACAGGCGGTGCGGTATGGGACGGTATTGCGCTATAAAAGTACCGGAAAACATGGTTTTACCAGGGCAGGCAGCTCATTTTTTTATAGTTCTCAGCACTTAAAAGCTCAGCCATTCCAGCAATTTTCCCAGGCCGCGCAGCAACGCCAAAATAGCTTCCAAAAAATTGGTGGGAGGAGGGTCGGTGCGAAAAAACATGGTAGCTGTATTGTGACGCGGCAGCGATCTCCCTAGGCAGCCATGCCGTTCCGGTAAAGCTGTTGATTTCATTACTCCAATACGCTGGAGGAAGGCCTCACTGCGCGGGATTTTTCCTTACAAACCTGCGTGAAAGTGCGCTGGATGATGCTTACCTTCAACAAGGGGTACATACATGGCAGGTGCTGGACTTTTGATGCTGCTCGATGACATCGCAGCTTTGCTGGACGATGTGGCAGTGATGACCAAAGTTGCTGCACGCAAATCCGTGGCCATGGCCGACGACGTGGGCGTGATGAGCAAGGTGGCCATGCAGAAAACAGCCGGTGTGCTCGGCGATGATTTGGCTCTCAACGCTGAGCAAGTGGCGGGCGTGAAGTCTGACCGGGAACTTCCGGTGGTGTGGGCCGTTGCCAAAGGCTCACTCCTCAATAAAGTGGTGCTGGTGCCCGCATTTTTGCTCATCAGCTTCTTTGTGCCGTGGTTGATTACGCCGCTGCTCATGGTGGGTGGTGCATTCTTATGCTTTGAGGGCGTAGAGAAAATTTTGCATGCCCTGCAAAAACGCAAGTCCACCATCACCTTGCAGGAAGATTTTGAACAGGCCAAGGCGCAAGGGGTGGCGCAGTCGTCCATCAAAGCCGCCAAAGAGCGGGGTGTCGACCCCATTGAGTACGAAAAACAAAAAATCAGCGGAGCCGTCCGCACCGACTTTATTTTGTCTGCCGAAATTTTGGCGATTGCGTTGAGCACCATCTCCCAGGAATCTTTGAGCAGGCAGATAGCGGTGCTGGTCATCGTGGCACTGGCCATTACCGTGTTTGTCTACGGTGTAGTGGCCTGCATTGTGCGCATGGACGATGTGGGCAACGCGCTCATGCGAAAAGACAGCCCTGCGCTGCAGGCACTGGGCCGGGGTCTGATCGCCTTTACGCCATGGCTGATGAAGGGCTTGTCCATCGTGGGAACTGCCGCTATGTTTTTGGTGGGCGGTAGCTTGCTGGTGCATGGCATTGCACCTTTGCAAGCCTGGGTTGAAGCAAGCCTTCTGGCACAAGGCGGTGCAGTCGCCATGGTGGCGCCTTTGTTGGTGCATGTGGTGGTTGGAGCCGCCATTGGCGGCGTCATCGTGGCACTGGTCAGCGCATGGCACAGCATGCGCGGCACCCAAGCTGCGCATTGAAGACTGTTGCTCAATACCAACATTTCAGTAATCTCTGAAATGCGCCTCGGTGGTGCATTTGACCTAAGGCAAACCCGCAGTCGAGCTGGCGGCGTCCAATGGGTTTCACGGGGGTTGTCCCCGGATTCTGATTGAACACCTATTATGAAAAAGACTCTGCTGGCTGTAGCCGCTCTGTGTGCAATGACTTCCGGTGCTGCCATGGCGCAGCAGCAAGATGGCAAGTGGCAAGTGCGTGTACGCGCTGTGCATTTGGACAGTGCTAACAAAGACACTACGGGCTTGGGTTTGTCGATCAACAACAAGACCATGCCTGAAGTAGATATCAGCTACTACTTCACGCCGAATTTTGCGGCAGAGCTGATTTTGACTGTCCCCCAAAAGCAAGATGTGCGCTCTAACGGTGCCAAGATTGGTACCCTGAAGCATTTGCCACCGACTTTGCTGGCGCAATACCACTTCACCAATTTGGGCGCTTTCAAGCCTTATGTTGGTGCTGGTATTAACTACACACGTTTTTCGAATGTGAATATTTTGGGCGGTGCCGCTGACGTGAAAAACAATAGCTGGGGCGCTGCCATCCAAGTGGGCTTCGACTACGCCTTGGATAAAAACTGGTCGCTCAATTTCGATGTGAAGAAAGTGACAATCAAGACCGACGTGTACGCTGGTGGCGCTAAGGCAGGTACTTTCAAGGTTGATCCACTGCTGGTGGGTGTCGGCGTAGGCTACCGTTTCTAATAGATTTTTGCTTTCTCTTCAATGGCTTGAAACCGCTGCTTTGACAGCGGTTTTTTTATGCCTGTCTACACGTTGCCAGGCAACAAAAAGCCCGCGAAAGGCGGGCTGGTTCGGAAGTACGGTTGGCAAGGACGCCGGTTTTTACACCTTGTCCAGCGCTTGATGCAGGTCTTCCAGCAAATCATCAATGTGCTCAATACCCACCGACAAGCGCACCATGCCTTCAGTCACACCGGCCTTGGCCAGCTCTGCAGCGTCGAGTTGGCGGTGCGTGGTCGACGCCGGGTGCGTGGCCAGTGACTTGGCATCACCAATGTTGACCAGGCGTGTAAACAGCTGCAGCGCATCCAGGAAACGCGCACCGGTGGCGCGGCCATCGTCACCCTGCAAGCTGAAAGACAAAATGCCCGAGGCGCGTCCCTTGGATTGCTTTTGCACAATGGCGTGATCGGGGTGGTCTTTCAGGCCCGCGTAGCGCACCCATTCCACCTTGGGGTGGCTTTGCAGCACTTCCGCAATTTTTTGCGTGTTCTCGCCAATGCGGTCCATGCGCAGTGCCAGTGTTTCAATGCCTTGCAGAATCTGGAAGGCGTTTTGTGGCGAGATGGCCGCGCCCATATTGCGCAGCGGCACCACGCGGGCGCGGCCAATGTAGGCGGCTTCGCCCAGCGCTTCGGTGTAGACCACACCGTGGTAGCTCACATCCGGCTCGTTCAGGCGCTTGAAGCGCTCTTTGTGCTGCGCCCAGGGGAACTTGCCGCTGTCCACAATGGCGCCACCCACGCTGGTGCCGTGGCCGCCCAAGTACTTGGTGAGCGAATGCACCACGATGTCAGCGCCAAACTCAATCGGGCGCAGCAGGTAGGGCGAGGGCACGGTGTTGTCCACAATCAGCGGCACGCCGTGGGCATGGGCCACGTCGGCCAGCGCACGGATGTCGGTCACATTGCCCAGCGGGTTGCCAATGGACTCGATGAACACCGCCTTGGTCTTGGCGTCGATGAGTGCGGCGAAGCTGGCCGGGTCACGCGGATCGGCAAAGCGCACTTCAATGCCTTGCTGCGGGAAGGTGTGGGCAAACAGGTTGTAAGTGCCGCCATACAGGGTGCTGGCGCTGATGATGTTGTCACCCGACTCGGCAATCGTCTGAATGGCTGCCGTGATCGCTGCCATGCCGGAGGCCAGTGCCAGCGCTGCAATACCGCCTTCCAGTGCTGCCACGCGCTTTTCCAGCACGTCGGTGGTGGGGTTCATGATGCGCGTGTAGATATTGCCCGGCACCTTCAAGTCAAACAAATCCGCGCCATGCTGGGCGCTGTCAAAAGCGTAGGCCACAGTCTGGTAAATCGGCACGGCCACTGCTTTGGTGGTGGGATCAGGGCTGTAGCCCGCGTGAACGGCAAGGGTTTCAAGGCGCATGGTGTTCTATCTCCGACAGGAAAGCTGGGGTGGATCGCAAGCTGACCATTGTGAGAAAGACGGCGCGCCTTGCCAACTACGTAATGGCTATGTGCTTATGCTGTGGTGCAAGCACACGCGATGCTCAATAAAACATAGCTGCCAGCCTTTTTGCCATAAGGGCTAAAGCTCAATTTTGTTGATATTTTGGCGGAAGAAACAATGCCGCTTGCCGAGGGCGTTCGGCGGTGGACAGGGGTGCTGGCAGTGCAGACGCAGCCGTGTTGCGGGATGGGCGCGGCGCGATGGCCAGCGCGGGCTGGCGTGCCTGCCACTGCGCCAGCGCTGCGTACACCATGGCTGGGCCGTGGGCATCGTTGGCGGCATAGCGGATCTGGGCGTCACTGAGCACCGGCAGCGACCAGTTGCTGGTGGACTGCTTTTTGGACTTGTGAAAGCTCTGCCCCAACACCAAGGCAATGGCAGCACGCACACCGGTGGATGCGCCATAGCCATGGCTTTTAAAGATGCGATCCAGATCGACGATGTTGGACAGCGCCACACCCAGGCGCCTGGGCAGGGTGGACTTGTCGTTGTCCAGCCCGAAGCCCACTTTGCAGATGCCGGGGTGGGCAATGATTTCACGCGCCAAGGTCATGGCTTGCGGCAGGTGCAGCTGCAAGATCCACGCGGCTTCGGGCGTGGCCAGTTGCACCACGTGTGGGCCGGTATCCGGCTGGTGGACGTGAAACAGCGGCTTGCTTTCCGTGTCAAACCCCAGCGCCGTCTGCGCTAACAGCGCTGCACGCGCCTGCGCAAATTCAGCGGGCGTGGCTGGCACGTAAATAGCATGGTCGGGCAGTGCCGCAAATGCGGGCAGCAACTGGCTGTCTTCTTTGGAGGGCGGGCGCAAGCGGGGCATAAATATAAAAATAGGAGCTGTTAGCCCTAGTAGAACAACGCTTTCAACACTAAAACTATCTAAAAGCTATATATCACTAGGGCTTGCAGCTATGGTTTTATACCTTGGCTTGCGATGCAGGGCGCGTGCGGTAGAACTGCATGGGCGTTTCTTGCATTTCCTTGGCATGCTGGTTGAGCACCGACTTTTTCATCTTGCCCACCACATGCATCTCGCAGGGCTTGCAGTCAAAGCGCAGCGTGAGCTTTTCCTTGCCGTTGATCAGCTGCAGCGGTTCGGCCTTGATGGTGCCCTTGACACCAATCACGCCCTTGGCTTGCTTGGGGCACAGGCTCATCGAAAAGCGCACGCAGTGCTTGGTAATCATCAGGCTGACTTCGCCTTCTTCTTCCTTGCTCTCGTAGGCCGCGTCAATCACCTTAACGCCATGCTTGACGTAAAAGTCATGCGCCTTGGTGTTGTAGACATTGGCTAGGTAGGTCAGCGTTTCTTCGGGGAAGGGCGCTGGTGGCTCGACGGGTGTGGCACGGGGCAGGCGGGTAAAGCCTGCAGCACGTGCGGCTTCCAGTGCCTCCAGCGCGTCGCGGCGCAACTGGTTGAGCGCCGAGGCGGGCACAAACCACGGCTGCGACAGGCTCAAGGAGATGTCATTGACCGAGAAGATCGACGCGCCAAAGCGGCCCAGTTGCTCGCGCAACGTAGCTTCGGCTTTTGATGCATCCGTGGCTGCTTGCAAGGCCTGTGCAATGCTGGCGCCGCCGACATAGCCATCTTCATCGGTCAGCGTCAATGCAAAGCCATCGGTGGTTTCTTTGAACTCAGCCCACAGGCCGATACGGCGGTCGCTGGACTTTTTGTCCAGCATGCGCACCCAGTTCATATCGCGGTTGCGGTTGACTTCCAGGCCTTTGCGCAGGTCTTTGAAGCTGGCAATCGGGTCCTTGGGGAACATGCGCCAGATGCCTTTTTTGGCGCTCACGCATTCGGCACGGTTGATGTGCAGGCCCACCAGTTCTTTTTGCAGGTCGTAGTAGCACAGGCCGTCGCCGTTGTTAAAGATGGCGGCCTTGTCGCTGCTCTCAAACTCAAACCACTTGTCGCCCACTTGCGTGATCCAGCCCACGGCGCGGCCAGGGGTCTTGGGTGTGTCAAACGCGCCAATGTCGTCCTTGCGGCCATTGACAAAGTAGTCGGTGAACTCACGGTTGAAGTTCTGGTCCGGGTCGGGGTTGAAGGTGAAGCTGGTGGCACCCGAGGACGAGCGCGACAGCGGCATCTCCGAGAACTCGCGTTCTTCCATGATGCCGTCCAGCAGCTTGCGGTAATGCGCCGTAATGTTCTTCACATACGCCAGATCTTTGTAGCGGCCTTCAATCTTGAAGCTGCGCACACCGGCATCGACCAGCGCGCGCATATTGTCGGTCTGGTTGTTGTCCTTCATCGACAGCACGTGCTTTTCGTGCGCAATGATGCGTCCCTTGTCGTCCATCACCTCATAGGGCAGGCGGCAGGCCTGGTTGCAGTCGCCGCGGTTGGCGCTGCGCCCGGTGTGGGCGTGGGTGATGTAGCACTGGCCCGAATACGCCACGCACAGCGCGCCGTGGATGAAGTATTCAATGCTGGTGCTGGGGTCGAGCACATCATGCACGGCCTTGATTTGCTTCAAATCCAGCTCCCGCGCCAGCACGATCTGGGAGAGACCGGCATCTTGCAGAAACTTGGCTTTCTCGGGCGTGCGGATGTCGTTTTGGGTGGAAGCATGCAGCTGGATGGGCGGCAAATCCAGCTCCAGCAGGCCCATGTCCTGAATGATCAGCGCGTCGGCGCCGATGTTGTACATGTCCCAGGCCAACTTGCGCGCGCCTTCGAGTTCATCGTCGCGCAAGATGGTGTTGAGCGTGATGAAGATGCGACTGTTGAAGCGGTGGGCGTGCTGGACCAGGCGTTCCAGGTCTGCAATCTCGTTGCCCGCCGTGGCGCGTGCGCCAAAGCCGGGGCCGCCGATGTAGACGGCGTCCGCACCGTGGTTGACGGCTTCGATGCCGATGTCGGCATTACGGGCGGGGGATAAAAGTTCGAGTTGGTGGGGCAGGAGAGACATAGGGGGCGGATTATCTCAGCCCGCAAGGGAATGCGCAGTTGCGGGTGATTGCTGGGTGCAGCCCCCCGATAATTCAGCGCCATGACCTCTGCCATCACCGACCACACCCACTGGATGCACCATGCGCTGCGACTTGCTCGGCAAGCGGCTGCAGCGGGCGAAGTGCCTGTGGGCGCGGTTGTGGTCAAAGACGGGCAGATTGTGGGAGAAGGCGCGAATGCCCCGCTGTCGGGCAACGATCCCACCGCCCATGCCGAGGTGCTGGCGCTGCGTGCTGCCGCACAGAAACTGGGCAACTACCGCCTGGATGGCTGCACGCTGTATGTAACGCTGGAGCCCTGCACCATGTGCAGCGGTGCCATGTTGCATGCGCGGATTGATACCGTGGTCTATGGTGCGGCCGAGCCCAAGACCGGGGCGGCGGGTTCGGTGCTGAATGTATTTGGCTATGGGCAGATCAACCACCACACGCAGGTGGTGCGCGGTGTGCTGGCACACGAATGCGCGGCAGTCATGGCCGACTTTTTCCAGCAACGCCGCGCAGCGAACAAGGCGCAAGCGCTGGCCAGGCATCCGCTCAAAGACACCGCGCTGCGCCACCTCGACAGCGCTTTTGCCGATCTGCCCGACTGGCCCTATGCGCCGCAATGGCGCAGTGACTTGCCCGCGCTCAACGGCCTGCGCATGGCCGTGGTAGACGAAGGCCCGAAAGACGCCGCGCAAACCTGGTTGTGCCTGCATGGTGCCGCCAGTTGGGGGGTGGCTTTTGCCCCGGCTGTGCCAGTGCTGCTGGCTGCTGGGCACCGCGTGGTGGTGCCTGATTTGCCCGGCTTTGGCCGCAGCGACCAACCCAAGCGCGACAAGGCGCACAGCGCGGCGTGGCATGTGCAGGTGCTCAGTGAGCTGGTGCGCAGTCTGGATGTGCGCCATGCGGTGCTGCTGGGGCAGGGCGATGGGGCGCGGCTGGGTTTGGCGGTGGCGCAAGCCATGCCGCAGTGCTTTGCAGGCGGTTGGCTGATGGACTGCTGGCCTGACGCCGAGCTGCCCCAGCCTTTGGCGCAATGGCTGCAAGCCGCAGCCAACAAGCCGCAGTGGGATGTGGTGCAAGGCATGGTTCAAGCAGGTTTTTGGCCTTTAGCCCATATGCAGCAAAGGCATTTAGCTATTCCTTTTGCTGCTGCCGGCCACCGCGCCGCGCTGAAAGCCTGGCCCAAAGTGCAGGCGCAACTGCCACCGCTGCCGCAAGCGCTGCTGGCGGATTGGCTGGCCCAAGGCCGCTGCTGCATCACGCGCAGTGCCAGCAATACCTTGATGCCGCAGGCCCAATGGCAGCGTGCGTGGCTGCAGGCTGCGCCGGTTTTGGCAGGGCATGAATCCGCGCTGCAACAGACCCCCATGCCGCCTATGTTTCCCGCACAGGCTGCTGCCAGCGTGGCGCAGGCTATGGAATACTTTGCGCCAACCGCCGGGACGCTTGCGTCTTAGCCATCTCGAAAAAACACTTTACGGAGCATGCCGCCGCGCGGTGGCATGAAGCGCTTTGGCGACTTCCAAACAGAAAAAAACATCCGCCACCTCTGCGCCCGCCGAGGCGCATGCGCACGATCACAGCCAGGGCCACGTACATGCCCATGACCACCACGCCTGCACGTACGACCATGCCCATCACGGGCATTGCAGCCACGATCACCACCATGAACATGACGATGCTTGCTGCGGCCATGACCACAGCGCAGGCCCCAAGCACATTTATGTGTATTCGCCTTCCGGGGCCGTACGTGACAAGGCCGCATTCAAGCGCGCGATCAAGCGTCTGGAAGGCATAGGCCACCAGGTCGAAGTGGATGCTGATGCGCTGAGCAGCCACCAGCGCTTTGCCGGTGACGACGCCGCGCGCATTGCCGCCATCCACCGTGCTGCGGCCAGCGGCGCCGATGTGGCGCTGATCTCGCGCGGCGGTTATGGCCTCACGCGCATCCTGCCGGGCATTGACTATGCGGCGGTCGCCAAGAGCATTGAAAAGGGCACGCAGTTTGTGGGCCTGAGCGATTTCACCGCATTCCAGAACGCCTTGCTGGCGCAAACCGGTGCCACCAGCTGGGCCGGCCCCGCGCTGATTGCCGACTTTGGTCAGAAAGATGAAGTGGACGACATCATGCTCGACTGCTTTGAAGACCTGCTGTTTGGCCACGGCGAAGGCACAGGCTGGCGCATGCCCAAGCAGCCTGAAGGTGCCGTGCCCGATGACTTCTACATTGAAGGTGGCGCCACGCTGTGGGGCAGCAATCTGGCGGTGCTGGTGTCCCTGCTGGGCACGCCGTACTTTCCGCAGGTGGAAGGCGGCATCTTGTTTATCGAAGACGTGGGCGAACACCCCTACAAGATCGAACGCATGCTCACGCAACTGCTGCACGCGGGCGTGCTGGGCAAGCAAAAGGCGATTGTGTTTGGCCAGTTCACCGATTTCAAGCTGACCCCGCACGACAAGGGCTACAAGCTGCAAAGCGTGATCGACTGGCTGCGCACCCAAGTCAAAGTGCCGGTGCTGCAAGGCCTGCCGTACGGCCATGTAGCCACCAAGGTGCTGCTGCCTGTGGGTGCGCCCGTGTCGCTGTCGATTGAAGGGCGCGATGCCTTGATCTACTGGGGCCATACGCACTGAGTGAAATTTGCGAAATGGATAGCTACTCGCCCTTTATGTATAAGGGCTAGAGGCCTATTTGGCTTATAAAACTTTCGGAAGGCACAACGCATGGGCAAAGCCGCTTTGCAGTGGACACAGGAGATGCTGGCCCAGCTGGGCCAGGAAAAAGATGCCGTGCTGGCCCAGCGCTGGGGCACCTCTGCCAAGACCGTCAATCTCAAGCGCAATGCGCTGGGCATTGCGGCGTGGGGGGCTGTGCTGCAGTGGACGCCCGCGATGGAAAGCGCCCTGGGCACTGACAGCGATGCGGAACTGGCCAAGCGCTGGGGCATCAGCAAAGCCAGCGTGGTCGCCAAGCGCACCGCGTTGAATATTGCATCGTGGACAGCACAACAAGGCGGCGTGCTGAGCTGGACACCCGCTGCCGTGGCATTGCTGGGCACAGCCTCCGATGCCAAGGTTGCCGCGCAACTCGGCGTGACCCGGCTGACGGTCTACAACGCCCGCGTGGCACGGGGCATTGCCGCCGCGCCACGCGCATCGGCCCAAGCCAGCGCGGCCTCTGCCTCAGATTAAGCATCGCTCACTCGCGGGACTAAAAAACTGTAGGAAGTTCACTAGTGACAGGGTGAATTTAATGTCATTTTTCATTAATTTCTGAAACAAGCGGTACACCTGTCAGTGGGTTGGACTTTATTTCTCAATAAAAATGGACTTTCTTTCTCATAAATAACAAAGATCAGGGCGTAGAGTGGTCACTCACGTTCCTAATCCACTCGTCTTCGAGGATTTGATATGCAACATCAACACCCAACGCAGCCTATGGCTGTGCGTGTGTGGCTTTGGGTCTTGGGGGCAGTGCTGGCGGTTGCTGGCCTGTTCTTTTTGGTGGGCGGCGGCAAGCTCATTACTTTAGGCGGCAGCTGGTATTTCTTGCTGGCTGGCATGGGCTTACTGGCTTCTGGTTTGCAATTGCTACGCCACCGCCCTTCGGGCGTATGGATTTATTTGGCAACTTTTGCGGCCACGGTGGTTTGGGCCGTAAGCGAGGTGGGTTTCGATTACTGGAGCCTGGTCTCACGCCTGCTGGCGATGACGTTTGGTGCAGCGGTCATTGCTGCCAGCCTGCCTTTGATGGGCAAAGACAACGGTGAGCGCATGGCCTCTAAGGGCCCGTTTGCTGTAGCCGGCGTGCTTTTGGTGGCTGGTATTGCGGGTTTTGTTTCGATGTTCAACATTCACCCGGAAGTGAAAGCGCAGCAAGCTGCCGCCACACCCAAGGCCGTGACCCCTGAAACGGAACAAAAGAACTGGGACAACTACGGCAGCAGCTATAAAAACGACCGTTTTGCTGCGCTGGACCAGATCAACGTGAATAACGTGGATCAACTGCAAGTGGCGTGGACCTACCGCACCGGAGATGTGCCCAAGTCCACCGGCGCAGGCGCCGAAGATCAGACGACCCCTTTGCAGGTGGAAGACAAAGTTTTCCTGTGCACGCCCAGCAACAACGTGATTGCGCTGGATGCGGACACCGGCAAGGAGCTGTGGCACCGTGATGTGAACGCCCACGTAGGCGGTGTGTGGGAGCGCTGCCGCGGCTTGGCGTACTTCGATGTGAACGCCGAAGTGGCGCAGCCCGCCGTGCCCAAAGCCACAGCGGTGCAAACTGTGTCGCTGCCTGCAGGCGCCAGCTGTGAGCGCCGCATTTTGATGAACACCATCGATGCGCGCCTTTTTGCCATCAACGCCGACAACGGCCAGATGTGCGGCGAGTTCGGTCAAGACGGTGTGGTCGATCTCAAGCAAGGCATTGGCGCGATTGCCAATCCGGCTTTCTACACCTTGACTGCCGCACCGACTGTGGCAGGTACCACCGTGGTGATCGGTGGTCGTGTGGCGGACAACGTGCAGGTGGACATGCCTGGCGGGGTGATTCGCGGCTTTGACGTAATCACAGGTGCGCAGCGCTGGGCCTTCGATGCGGGCTCCAACACCCCCAACGAAATCCTGAAGCCCGGCGAGACTTACACCCGTTCTTCCACCAACGTGTGGGCCGGTACATCGTATGACCCCAGCTCCAACACCGTGTTCCTGCCGATGGGCTCCTCTTCGGTGGACTTGTATGGCGTAACTCGCAGCGAGATGGACCGCAAGTACGGTGCTTCCATCCTCGCGCTCGATGCTGCCACCGGTAAGGAAAAGTGGCTCTACCAAACGGTGCGCAATGACCTGTGGGACTTTGACATCCCCATGGCGCCTACGCTGATCGATTTCCCCCATGCCGATGGCACCACCACGCCTGCGCTGGTGGTGGGCACCAAGGCGGGTCAGATCTTTGTACTGGACCGTGAAAAAGGCCAGCCCCTGACCAAGGTGGAAGAAGTGGCGGTCAAGGCCGGTCATATTCCCGGTGAGCAGTACCCTGCGACCCAGCCTGTGTCGGTGGGCATGCCACAAATTGGCACGCAAACCCTGACCGAAGCCGACATGTGGGGTGCCACACCGTTTGACCAGCTGATGTGCCGCATCAAGTTCAAGTCGATGCGTTATGAAGGCCTGTTCACCACGCCCGGTACGGACTTGTCACTGTCCTTCCCTGGCTCGCTGGGTGGCATGAACTGGGGTGGCATCTCTGCAGACCCCACCAACAACCTGATCTTTGTGAACGACATGCGTCTGGGCCTGTGGGTGCAGATGCTGCCCCAACAAGCGCAAGACAAGTTGTCCGATGGTGGTGAAGCGCCCAACACCGGCATGGGCCAAGTGCCCCTGGGTGGTACACCGTATGCGGTGATGAAAGACCGCTTCATGTCGCCGCTGGGCATTCCTTGCCAGAAGCCACCATTCGGTACGCTGACTGCGATTGACATGAAGACGCAGCAAATTGCATGGCAAGTGCCCGTGGGTACCGTGCAAGACCAAGGCCCTATGGGTATCAAGATGCGCCTGCCTTTCCCTGTGGGTCTGCCCACGCTGGGTGGCTCGCTCGCCACCCAAGGCGGTCTGGTGTTCTTTGCAGGCACGCAGGATTACTACCTGCGCGCTTGGAACTCTGCCACTGGCAAGGAAATCTGGAAGGGCCGTTTGCCCGTGGGCAGCCAGGGCGGCCCCATGAGCTTCAAGTCGCCCAAGACCGGCAAACAGTACGTCGTGATTTCCGCAGGCGGTGCACGCCAATCGCCAGATCGTGGTGATTACGTGATTGCCTACGCACTGCCTGACGGCGCTAAGTAATTACGGCGCAGACAGTGAACTACACCCGATAAGCCCTCGCGGTTGACTGGCTGAAAGCCACGGAACGTTCATGCGTTCCGTGGCTTTTTTTATGCCGTGGCATGCAGGACATGCCAGGTCGCGCACTTCAGCGATTGCCCCTGCGTGATACGCTGCAACGCTTGATATCAGAAGGCCATTTGTAGTGAGCGAGCAGCACATCCCCACAAAAGTCCCATCCACTGCTTTGGAGCCAGATGCCTCTGCAGACATGCGCCAAGCGTTGCTGGATGCGGGTAAAACGGAATTTGCCAACTACGGTTATGACGGTGCGCGCCTGGAGCGCATTGCGGCAAAAGCGGGCTGTGCCAAGCGCATGCTGTACTACTACTTTGGCAACAAGAAAGACGTGTACCTGGCCGTCATTGAGCAAAGCTACCGTGATATCCGGGCCTCTGAAGAGCAACTCAATCTTGATGCGCTGGAGCCCCTGCAAGCGCTGCATAGTCTGGCCAAGAAAAGCTTTGACTACCACGAACACAACCAGGAGTTCACCCGTTTGGTGCTGCAGGAAAATTTTCAAGGCGGTGAAATGATTGGCCAAGTCTCCACGACCGAATTGCTGCGCAATGCCGCACTTGAGCCTCTGGAGCGCATCTTGCAGCGCGGGGTTGCGCAAGGCGTGTTCAAAGCGGGCGTGACTGCGGTGGATGTGCACTACCTGATCTCTGCACTGTCGAGCTTTCGCGTCGATCACGCCGCTACCTGGCACAGTTTGCTGCAGGTGGATTTGCTGGGCGCAGCGCTGCGGGAGCGGCACCAGCAACTGCTTCTGGAGCAGATCAAGGCTTTGGTCTGCGTGCCGTCAGTCAAGTAGTGGTTCGTAAAATTGCTAGCTACAAGCCTAGGTGCGATAAGGGCTAAAGGCTAAAAAAGCTCTAAACCCATGCACGGTTTTGCGTTAAAAGATGACAGGCAGTGCGGCATGGCCTATGGGATTCTTGAAGGTAATACACACTTTGCCTGCCCATGAGCTCTGAGCCACATCCTTCACGGCCTGCACCACACCCCGATCAAGCCCCGCTTTTACCCGCAGCCCCCGTGCAGGAGCGGCGCATGCAGGCAGCGCGTGCCAACCAAACCATGGCGGTAGACATGCAGGCGCTGGTTTCCATCCTTCCGGGTTTGCGCTGGTTGATGGGTTTGTTGATTGCTACCGTCATCATTGCTGCGCTGTACTTTGGTCGCGGGCTCTTGATTCCTCTGGCGCTGGCCATCCTGCTGGGTTTTTTACTGGACCCGGCCGTCACCCGGCTTAAACGCTGGGGCCTGCCACGCATGGCAGCCACCTTGCTGGTGGTCAGCATGGCGCTGGGCGCGTTGACGGGCATGGGTTTCTATCTGGGAAAGCAGGTGCAATCGCTCAGTGCCGATTTGCCCACTTACCAAAGCACCATCAAACAAAAGCTCAAAAATCTGCGCTCCTTGGCCAGCGGCCCCAGCGCCTGGGATGGTGCTTTTAAAACCTATGACGCAGTAGGTGGTGAGTTGTCAGCCGCTGCCGCGCAGGCTGAACGTGGGAAGGAGCGCGTGCAAAAGGTAGAAGTGGTGCGCGAGACGCCCAAGCCGCTGGATATGGTGGTGCAGTGGTTGGACAAGGTCAGTGAGCCTGTCGCTCTGGCAGGCATTGTGTTGCTGTTTGTCATTCTGATCTTGTTGGACCGCGACGCTTTGCGTGACCGCTTGCTGCGCTTGATGGGCGGTGATATGCATATCGCCACCGATGCGCTGGACGAGGCCTCCGACCGCATTGGCAAATACCTGCGCATGCAGTTCATTGTGAACGTCACCTATGGCTTTCCCATGGCCGTGGGGCTGTGGTTCATTGGCGTGCCAGGTGCTATTTTGTGGGGCGTTCTGGCCACCATCATGCGTTTTGTGCCCTATGTGGGGCCCATGATTTCTGCCGTATTTCCGCTCGCTTTGGCATTTGCAGTCACCCCCGGCTGGGAGATGCTGTTGTGGACGCTGGGTCTGATTTTGCTGCTGGAGCTGATCAGCAACAACGTCATTGAACCCTGGCTTTACGGTGCCAGCACGGGTTTGTCAACGCTGACGATCATCTTCGCTGCGACGTTCTGGACCGCTTTGTGGGGCCCTATTGGCTTGATTTTGTCGACCCCGCTGACCGTGTGCTGCCTGGTGACGGGGCGGTATCTGCCGGGATTGAAATTTCTGGAGGTGCTGTTGGGTAGCCAGCCCGTGCTGGATGCGCCGCATCGCCTGTACCAACGCTTGCTGGCCAACGATGTCAACGGTGCCCTCGACTTGACCGAGGACGAAATTGCCAGGGACTTGCCGGGCAAGCCCAGCGCGCAAGACAAGGCCCACGCAGTCGTGAATTTCTATGCCGACGTGGGAGTGCCCACGTTGCAACTGGCCTATAAGCACCATGCCGAAAATGCCACTGCGGAGCACCGCCTGCGCCTGGTCAATGGCATGGAAGACTTGCTGCAAGAGTTAATGGATGACTATCCGGTACCCAGCACACCCGCGCCCCTCGCGGTCAACCTGCGCGGACGTGTCCATTGCGTGGGCGCACGCTGGGAGGTGGATGCCTTGGCTGCTGATATGGCTGCGCACAGTCTGGCGCTCCACGGGATTCATGCCACCAGCGCAGGTCACGCATTGACCGCAACGCTGGGCCCCGAGGAAACACAGGACTGGGCAGATGTGCAATGGCTGGTGGTTTCTGCCTTTCATACCCAGCCTCAGTCCATGGTGCGGCAAATTCTGCGCCGTGTGCGCCGCCGCTATCCGCACATTCAAATGATTGCCTTGCTGTGGAATGCCACACCTGCGGTGCTGGCGCCAGAGTCATTGCAGCGCATGGATGCCACGGCCGTTTGTACCAGCATGCAGGAGATGCTGCTGCGCATGCAGCAACTGATCTCTCCGGAGCAAGCCGCGCAGGGCTATCTACCCGCAGAGTTACCCGCTGGCGACGATGCACGCGTGCAGTTTTTGCAGCACAGTGGCGCGTTGTCGCCCGCGCATTTGCCCACCTACAAGCAAGTGGTGATGAAGGCAGCCAACGCCTTCAATGTGAAGTACGCGCAGGTCTCTTTGGTTGACCACGACTGGGTACATACGCCCGGTAGCTTGCTGGTGCGGCCTACAGAAACCGAAGCCCAGCCGGGCCTGCCGCGCGACATTTCGATTTGCTCGTATGTGGTGCGCGATGGTGAAAGCCTGGTCGTCGAAGACGTGGCCCGCGATCCCCGGTTTGCCGACAACCGCGCGCTGCTGGAGGCGGAGGTGAAGTTCTACGCAGGTGTCCCCTTGAAGAGCAAAAAAGGCGAAGTCTTGGGCACGCTGTGCATCATGCATGACACGCCTCGCATCATGGATAGCGATGAAATGCATGTGCTGCGCGAGATGGCAGACGATCTGCTGGACGTATTGCGCGAAGCCAACAAAATTGCACCGGTCAAACCTGCTGAAAGTTAAAAACGCTCACTGAGTGAGCGGTTGTGAAAGGAATTCAGCGGCTTTTTACATAGAGGTAGACAGCAGCTCTTCGTAATCTTGCGCGCTGGCTGCGCGTGGGTTGGTGGTATGGCAGTGGTCTTTCATTGCACCATCAATCACCTGGCGGAACCACGCGTGCTCCACACCCATGGCGGCCAGACCTGATGGCAAGCCCAGGCGTGCATTCATGTCGATGATGGCAGCTGGAATGTCGCTGGCACTGGCAAGACCCATGGCATGCGCCATTTTCTCCAGGCGCTGCTCGCGCTGTACGGAATCTGCCTGCGCGTTGAACCGCACCACTGCGGGCAAGAACATGGCGTTCAACGTGCCATGGTGCAGGCGCGGCTCCACGCCGCCTAAGCTGTGGCTCAGGCTGTGCACACAGCCCAGTCCTTTTTGAAACGCCATGGCGCCTTGCATGCTGGCACTCATCAGCTGGCGGCGCGCTTCGGCATCTTGGCCGTTGCGCGTAGCGCGCTCAATGTGGGCCCAGCCACGCGTGAGACCGTCCAGCGCAATGCCATCGGCTGGCGGGTTGAAGGCGGCGGACATGAAGGTTTCCATGCAGTGCGCAATTGCATCCATGCCGGTGGCCGCCGTCAGCATAGGGGGCAGGCCATAGGTCAGCTCAGGGTCGCAAATGGCGGCCTTGGGCACCAGGTGCCACGAGTGAAAACCGAGCTTGCGGTGGTCATCCACAATGATGATGGCGCCCCGCGCGACCTCGCTGCCGGTGCCGCTGGTAGTGGGCACGGCAATGATGGGGGCGACCACCTCGGTAATTTTGGCAGAGCCGCCTTCGATGGTGGCGTAGGTCTTCAGTGGCCCCTCGTGGGTGGCGGCAATGGCCACGCCTTTGGCGCAATCAATGGCGCTGCCGCCGCCCACGGCAATCAGCCCGTCGCAGCGGTGTTGCTGGTAAAGCGCCACGGCGGCGCGCACGGCTGCTTCGGTCGGGTTGGAGGGCGTGGCATCAAAAACGGTCACGAAAAAGTGACCGAGTGCATCCAGCGCTTTTTGCAGCACGCCCGCCGCTTTCACCCCGGCATCGGTGACCACCAGTGGGCGGCTGATGCCCACGCGCAAGCATTCTTGCTCCAGCAGGCGCACTGCGCCAAAGTCAAACTGAATCTGGGTGACGTAATTGATAAAAGCCATGCCAATTCTCCAAGCACCGGCGGTGCAAACAGCGAGCATCTTGGCCAAATGAGTGTCCAAGGGCTAGCTTGGCAACCCTGAGATGGGCTTGTGAGACGTCACACGTGAGACAAGTCTTTGGCCCAATACGGGGGCGCGATTGCTGCATGATGGGCAACTTTATGATTGCTGTTTGTGCGTTGTGAACCAAGAACCTGAACTAAACCACCCATTGACTGCGGCCATGCGCGATGTACTGCGGCGCATGGCACGCGCCAACCGCCCGCATTTGCACACGCTCAGCCCCGCGCAAGCACGTGCCGCCTACGAGGCTGGCGCGGGCGTGCTGGAAATTGCCCGCCCAGACTTGCCCCGCGTGCAAGACATCACCATTCCCGCCCGCGATGGCGCAGCGCTGCCGGCCCGCCTGTATGCGCCCAGCACGGCATCTGCTTTGCCGGTGTTGCTGTACTTGCACGGTGGCGGCTTCACTATTGGCAGCGTGGCCACGCACGACGTGCTGTGCCGACAACTGGCGCAGTTGGCCGGCTGCGGGGTGGTCTCGCTCGATTACCGCTTGGCGCCGGAGCACCCATTTCCCACCGCCAGCAACGATGCCTGGGACGCCCTGCAATGGCTGGCAGCGCAAGGCCAGACGCTGGGTCTGGACACCACACGCATAGCGGTGGGAGGGGACAGCGCAGGCGGCACCTTGGCCGCAGCATGCGCGGTGCTGGCACGCGATGCAGGTCTGGCCTTGCAGCTGCAACTGCTGATTTACCCCGGCACTTGCGCGCACCAAGATACGGATTCGCACCTGCGCTATGCCCACGGACTGGTGCTGGAGCGCGAGGGCATCCACTGGTTCTTCAACCACTACGTGCGCAACGCTGCTGACCGGCAAGACTGGCGCTTTGCCCCCTTGCTGGCCCCCGATGTAGAAAGCGTGGCGCCGGCGTTCTTGTGCTTGGCAGAGCTGGACCCGCTGTTCGATGAAGGCGTGCAATACGCCGATATGCTGCGCATGGCGGGGGTGCCCGTAGCACTTGAAATCTACAAAGGCGTGACGCACGAGTTCATCAAGATGGGCCGCGTCATTCCTGAAGCCCGCCAAGCCCATGCCGACATGGCCGCCGCTTTGCGCGCCGCCTTGGGCACCACGTCCGCTGTTTAAAGATTTGCTCAAGACTCGCCAGAAAGAAACCGTATGCGCCCCCAAGATTTTCGTTGCCGCCACCGCCTGACTGTGCGCTGGGCCGAAGTAGATGCCCAAAAAATCGTCTTCAACGCCCATTACCTGATGTACGCCGATGTCGCCGTCACGGATTACTGGAAGCAGATGGCCTTGCCCTATGAGCAAAGCTGGGCCAGTCTGGGCGGAGAGCTGTACGTCAAAAAAGCCTCGGTCACCTACCATGCCTCCGCGCAGATGGGCGATGTGCTGGATGTGGGTATCCGCTGCGTCAAGCAAGGCAATACCTCGCTGCAGTTTGAGGCCGGCATTTTCCGGGGCCAGCAATTGCTCAATACCGTAGAGCTGGTCTATGTGTTTGCCGATGCCACGCAAACCCCGCAGCCAGTGCCGCAGCCACTGCGCGACATGCTCACGGCGTTTGAAGCGGGGGAGGACATGGTCACCCTGCAATCGGGCAACTGGAACGATCTGGGTCGCTTGGCCGAGCGCTTGCGCATGCAGGTTTTTGTTCAAGAGCAGGGCGTGCCGCGCGAGATCGAGATCGACGAATTTGACACCATGTGCCGGCACGTGGTCGTCACCAACCGCCTGGGCCACGGCGTGGCCACAGGCCGTTTGGTCAGCGATGCACCGGGTGTGGCGCGCATTGGCCGCATGGCGGTGGCGCGTGAGTTGCGCGGCAGCCGCGTAGGGCGGCAGGTGCTGGATGCCTTGATTGCCGCTGCACGTGATCGGGGTGACACCGAGGCCGTGCTGCACGCGCAGGTGCATGCGCAGCATTTCTACGCGCGCGCCGGTTTTGTGCCGGAAGGCGAGGTGTACGACGAAGCGGGCATTGACCACATCACCATGCGCATGAAGCTGTAAAACTGTGAGAGTTCTGAAGTAGTGAAGCTTTTGATAGCTACATGCCGTGAATAAAAAAGGGTTTCAGATAGTTATGTATCTGAAACCCTTTGTTTATGGCGGCACACTGCTCCTAAATTTTAAAAGCCTGCACGCTGTGCGCCATACTGACGGTCTGGTCCTTCAGGCTGGCCGCAGCTGCGCTGGATTGTTCTGCCAGCGCCGAGTTCTGGGACATCGTGTTTTCCAGTTGCCCAATGGCTTGGGTGATGGCGGACATGGCAGCGTTTTGCGCCGCGGTCGAGCTGACAATCTCACGCATCTGGCCGGTGGCGCTGTGAGAGGCTTGCAGCAACTGCTGCATGGCCTCCAGCGCCGCTTTGCTTTGTGCCGCGCCCAGGGCAATGGTCTGCTCCGACGATTGAATCAGCTTGTGGATTTGCTTGGCTGAATCGGCCGAGCGCAGCGCCAAGCGGCGCACTTCCTCGGCCACCACCGCAAAACCACGGCCATGTTCTCCGGCACGGGCCGCTTCTACCGCGGCATTCAACGCCAGCAAATTGGTTTGAAACGCCAGCGTATCCACGACCGACACAATCTCGCCAATCTCCCCCGATTGCTGGTGGATGGAGCCCATGCTCTGCGCCAGATCATTCATGAGCTCTTGGCCTTTTTGCGCCGCTTGGGCGGCATGGCGCGTCATGCCATCGGCCTCGCAGGCCAACGCGCGGGCCTGCTCCACCGTGGCCATGACACGCACGGCAGCGTTGGCGGTTTCTTCCAGCGCGCTGCAAGCGACCTCGGTGCGTGACGATAAATTGCTGCTGCCGGCTTCAATTTCTTGGCTGGCTGTGTGTACCTGCTCCACGCTGTGGGTGACGGTGCGCACCATACCGTCGAGTTTTAAAATCAGCGTTTTTAAATCCTGCGCCAAAGGTGTTTGAACCGAAGCTTGGGGTATATGAAGATTAAAACGATTCCCATCGTGAATGGCATTGACCAAGCTCTGCAATTCAATCCCTTGCAAATAAGACTGGGCCATGTTTTTCAAAATAAAAATCTCTACCACTGTTTGAATGAGTACAAACAAGGCATGCAAAAGGATTTGTTGAAAATCAGCATCGGTGGAGCAATAAATGCCATAACCCCAAGCCTGCAGGCGGTCAAACGCAATGTGGTGTACAGCAAAAAATGCGGCACAGACCACCACCACACGCCACTGGCGGTAGACCATGATCAGCGCCAGCGTTACAAACACACCGAAGTGAAATTCAATGGTGCCCAGCGCCACCTGAATTTGCAGCGCAATGCAGGCACACAACACCAGAGGCAATCCATAACGCGCAAAACGGCTGCCACGGCCCAGCCAGAAAATAATGCTTGCTACCGCAATCAATAATGGGCTGACCACCAATGCCATATCTACGCTGGAGTAATGCCAGCCAATAGGCAGGGCGAGCAAAGCCGCGACGGTAATCAAAACCAGCATCAAGAGGTCTGCATTGCGGCTGACATCTTGCAGGGCCTGATGGATATTTTGCTGCTGGGTGTTCAGGCTCGAAAGCGCTGGCGGAGACTGGATGGAAAATGTACTCATACGAACAGCCCGAATAATTTTCGGGTCTTTTAAAATTATCAGAAATTTTTTGTTGAAACTCAGCAGCCTGTTGTTAAAAATAACAATATTTAATATTAATAATATTTTTCAGAAGGCTGCTGGAGAAAACGAATAATAGCAGCGGTTCAAATAGCGCAGAGCAAGCGCTTGATAAAGGATTGCTAAATTTGGGGTCACATTGTCAAGTAATGCAAACCCAGCAAGCCGTGCATATTTGCGGTAGAGGTTGCAGTGCGCAACGCACCCAAGAGCGGTTGGCTGCCAGTACAAAGCGCAGGCCAAGAAGTACCCATAACACGGCCATTTCATCCGGTCAATCCATCCGACTTTCTGGCAGCGCTATCGCCCGTTTGCGTTGCCGGGCGCCGATAGGCTCACGTGGCGCTGGGGTCTAGCAGAGTGAAATTTCGTCCCCGCTACCCGCAGCTAGGATGCGAAGCTGCATAAAAAATGGATGTCGGATGTCTGAAGAGAAGAAAGCACGCCAGCTGCGTCTGGCGTTGTTTGCGTTGTTTGTGGTAATTGGGGTGGCCACGTCCACATGGGTCACTCGCACCCCCGCCTTGCGCGATGCTTTGCACGCCAGCACAGAGCAAATGGGGCTGATCTTGTTTGGCTTTTCCGTGGGCTCCATGGTGGGCATCTTGTCGGCCAACTGGATGGTGGAGCGCTTTCATGCTCGCAAGGCCATTGTGGCGGGCATGGTGGTTAACTTGGCCGGTCTGGCCTTGCTGGCCGTGGGCGCGGGCATGGCGCAGGTGGCGGTGGTGGTCATGGGCTTCATGCTGTTTGGTGTGGGCATGGGCTGGGCGGATATTGCGGTCAACGTGGAAGGCGGCGCGCTGGAAAAAATGCACCAGCGCCCGTTGATGACCACCTTGCACGGGTGCTTTAGCTTGGGCGCCATGCTGGGTGCGATGCTGGGCACCTTGATGGCGTGGTGCAACGTGCCCGTCATGTGGCATTTGCTGGGCGTGGTGCTGCTGGGCGCATTACTTACAGCTTCGCTGGTGCGCCGTGTCGAAAATCACAGCGCGCAACCGGCTGCGGGCGAGGTTGAATCGGCGCACGGCGGCTTTGTGCTGAATGCCTTCAAAGACCGGCGCGTGCTGCTGATTGGCTTGTTTGCGCTGGGCCTGGCCTTGACGGAAGGCGCCGCGCACGACTGGTTGCCGCTGTTGATGGTCGATGGCTACGATTTTTCCAACGCCCAGGGCACTTTGATCTACATGCTGTTTACCTTGGGCGTGACGGTGGCGCGTTTCGGTGGCCAGTGGTTGCTGCAGCGCTTTACGCGGCTGGCTTTGATGCGTGCCAGCGCGGTGCTGGCTGCGGTGGGGCTGCTGGTCGTGATCTTTGCGCAAAGCCCGGTGGGGGGCGCTGTGGCCGTGGTGTTGTGGGGGCTGGGCGCCGCCCTGGGTTTCCCGCTGGCGCTGTCGGCAGCGGCAGAAGGTGATGGCAACAGTGCCCAGCGTGTGGGTGCTGTCGCATCACTGGGCTATGTGGCGATTTTGGTCGGCCCACCGGCACTGGGTTTTGTGGGCGAGGCATTCGGCCTGCGCTTGGCCATGCTGCCCGTGCTGGCAGGCTGCTGTGCGGCGCTGTTGCTGACTTGGTCATTCAAGCAGCAGCCGTTGCAACTGCGCGAAGTTAAGCACACTAAATCATAGTCAAAACACCTGCTAGCCCTTATGTAGCAAGGGCAGGCAGCTATTGATTTAGAAAATTCCCATCGCCAGGCCACTGGCCATGGCTGCGCCCAGCGCGTGGCATTGGGCCAAGTCGTCCAGGGCAATCTGCTTGGGGGCGGCAATGGCCTCAGGGGTCTGGGCGTGGGTGCAGACAATCAGCGGCTCGGCCACCGCTTTGAGCCGCCAGCCGGTGGCAATGCGTGCCATCTGGCGGGCAGCATTGCTGCCATCGCTGCCTGCGCAAACCAGCGCGGCATACGGGCGGCCATTGATCTGCTCCAGCGCGCCGTAGTAGCTGCGGTCAAAAAAATCCTTCATCAAGCCGCTGATGGCTGCCAGGTTCTCGGGCGTGGCAAACACATAGCCATCGGCGTGCAGCACATCGGCAGGCCCCGCCTTGCTGGCGTGCAGCAATTGCACCTGCACATCGCTTGCAGACTGTGCCCCGTCGCGCAATGCTTCCACCATCTGCAAGGTGCCGCCGGTGTGCGAGTGGTAGACGATCAGCAGGGATTTGGTAGTGCTCATGGGCGCAGCTTAAGACAAGGGCATCCACAAAAAAAGAGCTGCCTGCCCTTGTGTTGACTGGTTTTCAGAGGCATATCTATCCAAAAATCAAGTAACACAACGGCAAACAGCTCCTTTTATCAGAGCGAGCTGCTTACAGCTCTTCGACGCGGCGGGCCGGGTAGCTGTCCCAGCTCTGGCAGCCAGGGCAATGCCAGAAGTGCTGGCGTGCTTCAAAGCCGCAGGCCGCGCAGCGGTAGCGCGTGAGCGGCTTGCTGGCGTGCTCCAGCGCTTTTTGTACGGCGGGGTGGTGCTCTTCATGCACCAGCTTTTCACCGGCCAGCCATTTGGTTGCAGCGACCAGAGAGGGCTCTTGGCCCAAGTGCTGCACATACCAGTCACGGCTGTCACTGTCTGGTTCGGTGGTCGGAGCAACGTTCAGGGCCACCAAGGCATCCAGCAAATCCAGCGATGGCGCTTGCGCATACCGGCTGCGCAGCAATTGCGCAGCAGCCTCTTGCTGGCCAGCAGCCGCCGCCACCTCCAGCATCAAGGGCACGGCCAGCGGAAAGCTTTGCGGCGTAGCCTGTGCCAGCTCTTGCAGGGTTTGCCACGCAGCTTGCGACTGGTTCAGGCGGTGCTGTACGCGCGCCAGCTCCAAGCGCGGACGCGGGCTTTGCGGGGCAATGTGCACCGCTTCAAGCAGCAATGGCGTAGCCGCTTGCAGCTGCGCGTTGCTGGTTTGCTCGTGCGCCTGCTCACACAGGTAATGCGCAAGCCGGCCGCTGAAGTCGCCTTGGTGAGACGTTTGCATGCGGCGGGCAATATCGGCGGCCTGCTCCCAGTCGCGGGAGCGCTCGTAAATCGCCAGCAAGGCCAGACGTGCCTGCGCTTCGTGGCTGGTGCCTTCGAGGCGGCGCAGCGCTTCTTCTGCGCGATCCAGCAGGCCGGCCTTCAGGAAATCTTGGGCCAGGCCATGCTGGGCGCGGTCACGGTCTTCTTTGGACAGATCAGCGCGCGAGAGCAAATGCTCATGCACGCGCACAGCGCGGTGGTACTCGCCACGGCGGCGAAACAGATTGCCCAGCGCAAAGTGCAGCTCGGAGGTGTCCGGGTCTTTCTGTACCGCTTCAATAAAGGCATCAATGGCCTTGTCTTGCTGCTCGTTGAGCAGAAAGTTCAGACCTTTGAAATACGCCTTGGGAGCCTGGCGGTTTTCCTGGCGGATTTGGCGCAAGTCCATGCGCGAGGCCAGCCAGCCCAGCGCAAAAGCCAGCGGCAGGCCCAGAAGAATCCAACTGAGATCAAAGTCCATGGATGGTGGGTGGGAGAGGGTCGTTGGCGTTGGGGGCGGCTTGCACAGCGTCATCGGCCTGCGCAGCGGGCGCTTTGCTCAGCTTGGCAGCGGTGTTGCGGTGCATCCACCAGCGGGGCACCATCACCAGCACGCCAGCAATCAGGCCTGCCACAAAGGCGGCCAGCACCACCAGCACCAGCGGCGCTTGCCAGTTCGTACCAAAGAAGAAGTTCACGAACACTTCTTGCTGGTTATTGAGCGCAAAGGCAAACAGGGTGAAAAAAATGGCTGCCTTGAGCAGCCACAGCAGGTATTTCATGCGAGCCCTTCCTTGTTGCCTTGAATTCTAGGCGCACAAGCGGGCTGCTGAGTCATAGGCGGTGTAAGACCAGCGACCAGAGGTCTTCAATCGTTGGCAGCAGGGGCTGCCACAGGCGCCACGGGTGCGCTCTGAAAGTCAACGGCTTCGCGCAAGGCTTTGCCGGGTTTGAAATGCGGCACACGCTTTTCAGGAATTTGCACGGATTCACCACTACGGGGGTTGCGCCCAATGCGAGCAGGGCGGCGGGTCACCGAAAAACTGCCAAAACCACGTATCTCAATGCGCTGGCCATGCACCAGGGCATCGCTGACGGCATCTTGAATGGTTTTGACGGCGTGTTCGGCATCACGCTGTGTGAGTTGGGCAAAACGGGCTGCCAGCTCTTCAACTAAATCGGATCGGGTCATGGAGCAATCATCCCAAGCAGTACTTGGAAAAAACGACGGGCGCCGTAAAAGCGCCCGCCGGGGTCATTTACCTGAGGTTAAGCAGGCGAAGACTTTTTACTTGTTGTCGGCGTCCAGCTTGGCGCGCAACAAAGCGCCCAGGCTCGTTGTACCGGCATTTTCCTTGGACGACTGAGCCGACAGGGAAGCCATGGCTTCGTTTTGCTCAACCATGTCCTTTTGCTTGATGGACAGCTGGATGTTGCGGGTCTTGCGATCCACGTTGATCACCACGGCAGTCACTTCGTCGCCTTCCTTCAGGACGGAACGCGCATCTTCCACGCGGTCACGCGACAGCTCGGACACACGCAGGTAGCCCAGAATGTCTTCGCCCAGGTCGATTTCAGCGCCCTTAGCGTCCACAGTCTTGACCTTACCGGTCACGATCTGGCCCTTGTCATTCACAGTTGCGAATGTGGTGAAGGGGTCGCTGTCCAGCTGCTTGATGCCCAGGGAGATGCGCTCGCGCTCGACGTCCACGCCCAACACGATGGCTTCAACTTCTTGGCCCTTCTTGTAGTTACGAACGGCGGCTTCGCCAGTTTCGTTCCACGACAGGTCAGACAGGTGAACCAGACCGTCGATACCGGCAGCCAGACCCACGAACACGCCGAAGTCAGTGATGGACTTGATGGGGCCCTTCACACGGTCGCCGCGCTTGGTGTTCTGAGCAAATTCTTGCCATGGGTTGGCCTTGCACTGCTTCATGCCCAAGGAGATGCGACGCTTGTCTTCGTCGATTTCCAGAACCATCACTTCAACTTCGTCACCCAGCGAAACCAGCTTGGAAGGAGCGATGTTCTTGTTGGTCCAGTCCATTTCGGACACGTGTACCAAGCCTTCAATGCCGGGTTCCAGTTCCACGAATGCGCCGTAGTCAGCAATATTGGTGACCTTGCCGAACAGACGGGTAGCGGAAGGATAGCGGCGAGCAACGCCCATCCATGGGTCATCACCCATTTGCTTCAGACCCAGGGAGACACGGTTCTTTTCGGTGTCAAACTTCAGGATCTTGGCCATGATTTCTTGACCAGCTGTCACCACTTCGGAAGGGTGACGTACGCGGCGCCATGCCATGTCAGTGATGTGCAACAGGCCGTCGATACCGCCCAGGTCCACGAACGCACCGTATTCGGTGATGTTCTTGACCACGCCCTGAACAATTGCGCCTTCCTTCAGGGTTTCCATCAGCTTGGCACGCTCTTCGCCCATGGAGGCTTCCACCACAGCGCGACGGCTCAGCACAACGTTGTTGCGCTTGCGATCCAGCTTGATGACCTTGAATTCCATGGTCTTGTTTTCGTAAGGAGTCAGATCCTTAACGGGACGTGTGTCGATCAGCGAGCCGGGCAAGAATGCACGGATACCGTTGACCAGAACAGTCAGGCCGCCCTTGACCTTGCCGGAAGTGGTGCCGGTGACGAATTCGCCGGATTCCAGAGCCTTTTCCAGAGACAACCACGAAGCCAGACGCTTGGCAGTGTCGCGCGACAGGATGGTGTCGCCATAGCCGTTTTCGATCGAACCGATCGCAACCGACACGAAGTCACCGACTTGCACTTCGATTTCGCCCTGGTCGTTCTTGAATTCGTCGATTGGCACGTAGGCTTCAGACTTCAAGCCAGCGTTCACCACCACAAAGTTGTGCTCAACGCGCACAACTTCAGCGGTGATAACTTCGCCAGGACGCATCTCAGTGCGGGTCAACGACTCTTCAAAAAGGGCGGCAAAAGATTCAGACATGTATTTCCTTGTCCGTTTTACAGGTTTCCGGCCGCACTATTGCGGCGCGTTTTTAGGGCTGTAAGCGGAGGTGCAGATAAAACTGCGGGTTAGAGGTTGAAAACCGTGTCCCAGTGCGACAAAGCGCGGATGTAGGAAACGGGCCCAATGTGCCAATTTCAAGCGCGGGACGCAAAAACTTGGCGTTGCTCCCACCAGGATAAAACTTGCTGCACGGCCTCATCGATCGTGCTTTGAGAGTTGTCCCAGTGAAAGGCATCTTGTGCGGGCTTCAGGGGCGCTGCAGCGCGATTCATATCGCGGGCATCGCGGGCTTGAAGATCCGCCAAAAGGTCTCGCATATTAGCAGAAAGTCCCTTGGAAATCAATTGCTTGTAACGGCGCTCGGCGCGGCACTCGGCCGTGGCCGTGAGATACACCTTCAGCGAGGCATTCGGGAAGATCACCGTACCCATGTCGCGACCATCCGCGACCAGGCCAGGAAGCTGGCAAAAGTCGCGCTGCACCTGTAGCAATGCCTCTCGCACCACGGGAAAAACCGATACGCGGGACGCATTCATGCCCGCTTCTTCGGTGCGAATGGCGAGGGTGATGTCTTCGCCATCAAGCAGCACGCGCTGGTCTGGCGTGAAGGTGATGACCTTGCTGCGAACGAGGTCTGCAATCGCGGATGCGTTGACCTCGGTCATGTCCAAGCCAGCACGCGAGGCCACCAAACCAGTGATGCGATACAGCGCGCCAGAGTCCATTAAATGAAAGCCCAAGCGTTCGGCTACCAGCGCGGCAACCGTACCTTTGCCGGAAGCGGTAGGCCCGTCGATGCAGATAACGGGGGCAGAGAGTGTGGGCTGGGTCACGCTAAACAGGGCTTCGAAATAGTCCGGAAAGGTTTTGCCGACGCATTTCGGGTCTTCAATGCGCACGGGCAGGCCCGCCGGGTTGAATGCGGCCAGTGAAAAGCACATGGCCACGCGGTGGTCGTCATAGGTGTGAATGCTGGCCGCTTTCCAGTCACCGACGGCGACGGGGGGCGTGATGCGGATGAAGTCTGCGCCTTCTTCCACGGTGGCTCCGAGCTTGCGCAGCTCAGTGGCCATCGCGGCGATGCGGTCGGTTTCCTTGACGCGCCAGCTGGCAATGTTGCGCAGCGTGGTGGTGCCGTCGGCATACAAAGCCATGGCGGCCAGCGTCATGGCGGCATCGGGGATGTGGTTGCAGTCCAGGTCAATGGCCTTTAAAGGCCAGGCGCCGCGTGAGACATGCAGCCAGTTGGGGCCGCTTTCGACGATTGCGCCCATGGCCTGGGCTGCTTCCACAAAGCGGATATCGCCCTGGATGGAATCTTGGCCCACACCCAATACTTTGATGCCATTTATGCCACTAGCCCCCGTGGATATTGCGCCAAGTGCTATGAAATAGCTGGCCGATGAGGCATCGGCCTCGACGTGGATATCGCCAGGCGACTGGTAGCGGCTGCCCGCTGCAATGGTGAAACGCTGCCAGTTGTCGTTGTCGACCCTAATGCCAAAGCGCGCCAGCAGCTCCAGCGTGATGTGGATGTAGGGCTTGGAGATCAGCTCGCCCACCACTTCAATATGCACGGCCTCGTCCTTGGCAATCAAGGGCAGGGCCATGAGCAACGCCGTCAGGAACTGGCTGGAAACATCACCGCGCACTTGGATTGGCTGGCTGTGGTTGAACTGGGAAAGCTCGGCGGGCGCAATGCGCAGCGGCGGGTAGCCATCGTTGCCCAGATAGTCGATGCGGCAGCCGAGCTGGCGCAGTGCATCCACCAAATCGCCTATGGGGCGCTCGTGCATGCGCGGCACGCCGCTCATCTCAAAGTTGCCCTGTAGCAGCGACAGTGCCGCCGTCAGCGGACGCATGGCCGTGCCGGCATTGCCCAAAAACAGGGCGTGTAAGTCGGTGCTGTGAAGCTGTCCGCCCAAGCCGCTAATGCGCAGCGGCTGGCCAGCGATAACGGCGGAAGGCTCCACCGCGCAGCCAATTTGCTGGAGCGCTTGCAGCATCACGCGGGTGTCGTCCGAGTCCAGCAGATCATGAATGGTGGTGGTGCCGTGGCTGAGCGCGGCGAGCAACAACACGCGGTTAGAGATGCTTTTGGAGCCGGGCAGTTGCACGCTCCCGCTGGCGCTTGCCAGGTGGGGTAGGTCAAGAAAGGCGGTCTGGTACATGCGGAAAATAGTTAGGCGGTAGCGGCCGCATCTGCGGCAGATGCGTTAAAGCGGCACTGGGCACGCGCCGCGCTGGCGAGGGTGATCATGTCTTGCAGGGCGCGGCCATCATCGGTTTGCAGCACGTGGGTGAAACTTTCCAGTGCCTGCTGAAAATGCTGGGCTTGCGCCAGTACTTCGCTTTTGTTGGCCAGCAGAATGTCGCGCCACATTTGCGGCTCCCCCGCCGCAATGCGGGTGAAATCACGAAAGCCGGGGCCTGCCAAGCTCAAAAAAGCATCGGCCTGCGCCTGGCCCATGACGCTTTGCATCATGGCAAATGCCAGCAGGTGCGGCAGGTGGCTTACGGCGGCAAAAGCGGCGTCATGCGTCTCGGGTGACATGACGCGCACATCGCAACCCAGCGCTGTCCACAGCGCTTGCGCCTTGTGCAAATGGCTGGTCAGTGTGTGCTCTGTCGGTGTCAAGATGACTTTTGCGCCGCGGTACAACTGTGCGTCGGCATGCGCCACGCCGGCCACTTCTTTGCCGGTATTGGGGTGCGCAGGTACAAAGCTGGCCATCTGCTTGCCCAGCGCATTGCGTGCCGCCTGCACCACATCGGCTTTGGTGGAGCCCACGTCCATGATCAGCATGTCTGGGGTCACCAGATGCTGGATGGATTGGAGGGTGGCCTCGGTGGCTGCAACGGGCACAGCCAGCAGCACCAAATCAGCGCCCGACGCGGCCAGCAGGGCGGAAGGGGCCTGCGCATCAATCACGCCCATTTTCAGAGCGCGTGCCGTGGTGTCGGGCGATTTGCTGTAGCCCACCACGCGCTTGACCAATCCCGCCTGCTTGAGTGCCAGCGCGAAGGAGCCACCCATGAGGCCGCAGCCGATCAATCCTAATTGTTCAAACATGACCGTCTGTTCCTCAAGCGGACACTGGGTACGTGCCCAGCACCTTGTAGAAGGCCGACAGGTCTTGCAACTCTTGCAGCGCCGCCTGCACATTGGGTTGTGCGGAGTGACCTTCCAGGTCAATGTAGAAGTAATACTCCCACTGGCCGGTGCGCGCAGGGCGCGACTCAAACCGCGTCATCGATACGCCGTGCGTCTTCAAAGGCACCAGCAAATCATGCACAGCCCCGGGGCGGTTTGGCACGGAGATGACCAGGCTGGTGCAATCTTTGGCCGATGGCGCTGCGGTTGCCAGCGTGTGCGGCAGGCAAATCACGGCAAAGCGCGTGCGGTTGTAGGCATCGTCCTGAATCGCATGGCTGACGATGTGCAGACCAAACTGCTGCGCCGCGCGCTCGCTGCTAATGCCCGCCCATGTTGGGTTCAGGGCGGCCAGGCGTGCACCTTCAGCGTTGCTCTCAACCGGGCGGCGTTCCGCATCGGGCAGGTGTTTGGACAGCCAGGCGTGGCATTGCGCCAGCCCTTGCGGGTGGGCCGCCACCACTTCAATGCCCTCCAGCGAACTGCTGGAGCGCAGCAGGTGGTGGCGAATCAGCATGCTGACTTCACCCACGATGTGGCAGGGCGTGTTGCGGAACATGTCCAGCGTGCGGTTGACCACGCCTTCGGTGGAATTCTCTACGCCCACGACGCCATACTGCGCGCTGCCGGCAGCGGTGGCGTGAAAGACTTCTTCAAAGGTGTTGCAGTACAAAAAGTCCGCTGCGCCGCCAAAGTACTGCACGGCCGCTTCCTCGCAGAACGTGCCTTCCGGGCCGAGCACGGCCACGCGCTGCGGTGATTCGAGCGCCAGGCAGGCAGACATGATTTCGCGCCAGATGGCTGCGACATGCGGGCCTTTGAGCGGGCCCTGGTTGTGAACTTTGATCTTCTCGATGACCTGTGCCACACGGTCGGGGCGAAAGAACGTCGTACCTTCTTGTTTCTTGAGCTCACCGACTTGCTCGGCCACGCGGGCACGCTGGTTGACCAGCTCCAGCAGTTGATTGTCCAGACTGTCAATCTGATTGCGCAGCTGCAGCAGCTCTGGTGTGGCTTGGGGTTGTGTGCTCATGGGTTTCTCGAAAAGTAGAGCAGCTTGTCCTCGTATCTAAAAGACTTCAGATGCAAAACTATCTGAAGTCCTTATTTCATCAGGGCAAGTAGCTCTTATTTTTAAATGATCTGGAGGGTTGCCAAAGGCAGTTCAAGTGCTGGTGCGCTCAAAGTCCTGCATGTACCCGACCAGCGCCTGCACGCCTCCCATGGGCATGGCGTTGTACAAACTGGCGCGCATGCCGCCCACCGATTTGTGGCCCTTCAATTGCAGCAGTCCGCGCGCCTTGGCTCCGGCCAAAAATGCATCGTTGCGGCTTTCATCGCGCAGGAAAAACGGAATGTTCATGCGTGAGCGATAGGCCACGTCCACCTTGTTCAGGTACAGCTGCGAGGCGTCCAGATACTGGTAGAAAAAGTCGGCTTTGGCCTTGTTGCGCACTTCCATGGCGGCTACGCCGGTCAAGCTGCCTTCGGTTTGGCGCTTGAGCCATTGGAAGGTCAAACCCGCCATGTAAATGCCCCAAGTGGGCGGTGTGTTGAACATGGACTGGTTGTCCGCCACGGTCTTGTAGTTAAAGGCCGAGGGGCAGATGTCCAGCGCGTGGCCCAGCAGGTCATCACGCACAATCACAATGGTCAGCCCCGCAGGGCCAATGTTCTTTTGCGCACCGCCAAAGGCCAGGCCGACGCGGCTCCAGTCCAGCGCCCGCGAGGCCACGTTAGAGGAGAAATCAATCACCAGCGGTGCATCGCAGCCCAATGCCTTCAAGTCCGGCAATTCTTGGAATTCGACGCCATGAATGGTCTCGTTGCTGCACAGGTGGACATATTGCGCATCGGCAGACAGCTTCCAGTCTTTGGCATCAGGCACGCTGGTGAAATTGCTGTCTTTGCCTGTGGCAGCCAAGCGTGGCGTGGCGTATTTGGCCGCTTCCTGGTGCGATTTTTGGCTCCAGCTGCCAGTCACCACAAAGTCGGCCACGCCGCCCTTGGATAAATTCAAAGGCACGATGGCGTTCTCCGCCAAACCACCGCCTTGCATGAACAAGATGTGAAAGTTGCTGGGCACGGCCAGCAGTTCGCGCAAGTTGGCCTCTGCGGTTTCATAGATGCTGATGAACTCTTTGCCACGGTGGCTCATCTCCATCACGCCCATGCCCGAACCGCCCCAATTGAGCATCTCGCTGGCGGCTTGTTGCAAGACTTCTTCGGGGATCGCAGCGGGACCTGCAGAGAAATTGAATGGGCGGCTCATGGTTCTTCCATCAAATCACGCACCAGCACAAGACCATCCAGCGCTGGCAGCTATCAAAAAAACGATCTTAGGTGAAAAAACACCCCACGGCTTGCGCAGTGGGGTGTCGTTGTTTGCTTATTCGGCCGATGTGTCCGGCGTATCCGGTGTTTCCGGCGCTTCGCCGCCCTCAGCACCCTCAGCGCTTTCACCATCTCCTTCGGCATCAACGCCTGCTGCATCGTTTTCAGCAATGCGTTGCAGGCCAATCAGGTTGGCGCCTTCGTCCAGGCTCATCAGCGTCACGCCCTGTGTGGCGCGGCCCATCTCACGAATCTCGGCCACACGCGTGCGTACCAGCACGCCCTTGTCGGTGATCAGCATGATTTCGTCTTCCGCGCTCACCAAGGTGGCAGCCACCACCTTGCCGTTGCGCTCGGACTGCTGGATGGCAATCATGCCCTTGGTGCCACGGCCGTGGCGCGTGTACTCGCTGATCGCAGTGCGCTTGCCGTAGCCGTTTTCGGTCGCGGTCAACACGCTCTGCGAGCCTTCGGCCACGTTGCCTGTGCCGTCATCGGCTTCAGCGACCAGCATGGCGATCACGCTTTGCGTTTCATCAATGTTCATGCCGCGCACGCCGCGCGCGTTGCGGCCCATGGGGCGCACATCGTTTTCGTCAAAGCGCACGGCCTTGCCGCCATCAGAGAACAACATCACGTCGTGGTTGCCATCGGTCAGCGCAGCGCCAATCAGGAAGTCGCCTTCGTCCAGGCCCACGGCAATGATGCCGGCCTTGCGCGGGTTGCTGAACTCGGTCAGCGCCGTCTTTTTGACGGTGCCCATGCTGGTGGCCATGAAGACGTAGTGATCTTCAGGGAAGGTGCGGTTGTCGCCCGTGAGTGGCAGCACCACGTTGATCTTCTCGCCTTCTTGCAGCGGGAACATGTTGACGATAGGGCGGCCGCGCGCATTGCGCGAACCCGAAGGCACTTCCCACACTTTGAGCCAGTACATGCGGCCACGGTTGGAGAAGCACAGCAGGTAGTCGTGTGTGTTGGCGATAAACAGCTGGTCGATCCAGTCGTCTTCCTTCGTTGTCGTCGCTTGCTTGCCGCGACCACCACGCTTTTGGGCACGGTACTCGGACAGTGGTTGGCTCTTGATGTAGCCGGTGTGGCTGAGCGTGACCACCATGTCGGTGGGTGTGATCAGGTCTTCGGTGGACAGGTCTTGCGCGCTGTACTCAATGGTCGAGCGGCGTGCGCCCAGCTTGGACTGGCCAAACTCGGCCTTCACGGCGCTCAGCTCGTCACCAATGATGGTGGAGACGCGCTCGGGCTTGGCCAGAATGTCCAGCAAGTCTTCGATGGTCGACATGATGTCGCGGTACTCGGCCACGATCTTGTCTTGCTCCAGGCCGGTCAGGCGCTGCAGACGCATTTGCAAGATTTCCTGCGCTTGCGTGTCAGACAGTCGGTACAGGCCGTTCTGGCCCATGCCGAATTCCTTTTCCAGGGATTCCGGACGGTAGTCATCGGCATTGACTTCGCTGCCATCTTCGCGGGTGCGGGTGAGCATTTCGCGCACCAACTTGCTGTCCCATGACTTCTCCATCAGCGCAGCTTTGGCCACCGGTGGTGTAGGAGCGTTGCGAATGATGGCAATAAAGTCGTCAATATTGGCCAGCGCAACCGCCAAACCTTCTAGTACATGACCACGGTCGCGCGCCTTGCGCAGCTCAAACACGGTGCGGCGTGTCACCACTTCGCGGCGGTGCTGCAAGAAGACCTGGATCAGGTCTTTCAAATTGCACAACTTGGGCTGGCCATCAATCAGTGCCACCATGTTCACGCCAAAGGTGTCTTGCAACTGGGTCTGTTTGTACAGATTGTTCAAGACCACTTCAGGCACTTCACCGCGCTTGAGTTCAATCACTAGGCGCATGCCGGACTTGTCCGACTCGTCCTGGATGTGGCTGATGCCTTCGATCTTCTTTTCGTGAACCAGCTCGGCCATGCGTTCTTGCAAGGTCTTCTTGTTCACCTGGTAGGGCAGCTCGTCGACGATGATGGACTGGCGCTGACCACGGTCGATGTCTTCAAAGTGCACCTTGGCACGCATCACAATGCGACCACGGCCCGTGCGGTAGCCTTCCTTGACACCGTTGATGCCGTAGATGATGCCGGCGGTGGGGAAGTCGGGCGCAGGCACGATTTCCATCAGGTCATCCACCGACGCATCCGGGTTGCGCAGCATGTGCAAACATGCATCCACCACTTCGTTCAAGTTGTGGGGCGGAATGTTGGTGGCCATACCCACGGCAATACCGGTCGAGCCATTGACCAGCAAGTTGGGAATGCGCGCGGGCAGTGTCAGCGGTTCTTGTTCGGATCCGTCGTAGTTGGGGCCGAAATTAACGGTTTCCTTGTCGATGTCGCCCAGCATTTCGTGGGCAATCTTGGACAAGCGAATCTCGGTATAACGCATGGCTGCTGCGCTATCGCCGTCCACGGAGCCGAAGTTACCTTGGCCGTCGACCAGCATGTGGCGCAGTGAAAAATCCTGTGCCATGCGCACAATAGTGTCGTACACCGCGCTGTCGCCGTGCGGGTGGTACTTACCAATCACATCACCAACGATACGCGCCGACTTCTTGTAAGGGCGGTTCCAATCGTTGTTGAGCTCGTGCATTGCAAACAGCACGCGCCGATGCACAGGCTTCAAACCATCACGCGCATCGGGGAGTGCGCGCCCCACAATCACGCTCATGGCGTAATCAAGGTAGCTGCGGCGCATTTCCTCTTCTAGGCTGATAGGCAATGTTTCTTTGGCAAACTGGGTCATGTAGTTGTGCGTTGGTGGTGCAGTGACGGCAAAGGAAGCTATTTTAGAGGGAATGCATTGTTGCTGTGTGACAACATAACCCCTGTATTGGCTTTTGTCCTACCGTTCGCTAATTGGTTGAGGAGCCATTCGAATATTCCGTATGGCACAATGATTTCCAGCGTTCTTGGTGATGGTCACTAATGACGTCCACAAATTTCGCAGCACTACTGCGGCTTAATCCCCAAGAGGAGAACCATGAAGAAACTGAACAAAGTAGCGATCCTGTTTGCAACCGCTGCCCTGGCTACTGCTGCCGGCGCACAAGTTAAAGCTGCTGACGGTGGCAAGACCATCGACAACTGGCAAAACGGCACAGGCGAATTGGTCTGGAAAAACGGTACCAATGAACTGTGCTGGCGCGATGCCAACTGGACACCCGCTACTGCGGCTGAAGGTTGCGATGGCGCGTTGGTAAAGGCTGTTGAAGCTGCTCCAGCCCCTGCTCCAGCTCCAGCTCCGGTTGCGCCTCCCGCAGCTGTAGCTTCTAAGGTCACTTTCGCTGCTGACGCTTTCTTCGACTTTGACAAGGCTGTTTTGAAGCCTGAAGGCAAGGCTAAGCTGGATGATCTGGCTTCGAAGGTTCAAGGCATCAACTTAGAAGTTATCGTGGCTGTTGGTCACACTGACTCCGTCGGTTCTGATGCTTACAACCAGAAACTGTCCGAGCGCCGCGCTCAAGCTGTCAAAGCTTACTTGGAATCCAAGGGCATCGACAAGAGCCGCGTCTACACAGAAGGTAAGGGCGAAGCTCAGCCCGTGGCTGACAATAAGACCAAGGCTGGTCGCGCACAAAACCGTCGTGTAGAAATCGAAGTGGTTGGTACACGCAAGTAATCTCATTCAGAGACTGTTTAAAGGCCCCGGAAACGGGGCCTTTTTCGTTTCTGCAATTAACTCGTAGCACAATCAACACCATGAACGATTCGATCAATGTGGATCCAGCCGAGCTGGAAAAATTTGCAAGCCTTGCCCATCACTGGTGGGATATGGACAGTGAGTTCAAGCCGCTGCACATGATCAACCCCTTGCGCTTGGCCTGGATTAATGATCTTGCCTCAATACGTGATAAGACCGTTCTTGATGTGGGTTGTGGGGGCGGCATATTGGCTGATGCTATGGGATGCAATGGTGCTGCGGTGACTGGTATTGACCTTGCTGCCAAATCCCTGCGCGTAGCTCAGTTGCACGCTTTAGAGGCAGGTACTCCCAACGTCCAATACCGTGAAGTAGCAGCCGAAGCTTTGGCCGTGGAGCAGCCAAGCAGCTTTGACATTGTTACTTGTATGGAAATGCTGGAACACGTACCCGATCCAGCATCTGTCGTGCGTGCCTGTGCACAGCTAGTTAAACCCGGTGGCTGGGTGTTTTTCTCCACTATCAATCGTAACGCCAAAGCATTTGGTCTGGCGATTTTGGGCGCGGAGTACCTCTTGAATATGCTACCCCATGGCACCCATGAATATGCCAAGTTCATCAAGCCAAGTGAAATGGCTGGCTTTTGCCGTCAAGCCGGCTTGGTGCTGGAACAGACCAAGGGGCTGGAACACAATCCACTGACGGGCCGCTATTGGCTAAGCAATGATTGCAGCGTCAACTATATGCTGGCCACGCGCCGTCCCGTCTAATGAGACTGCGCCTAAATAATGTGAAAGCGATGCTTTTCGACTTGGATGGAACACTGCTAGATAGCGCGCCAGACCTCAGCTTTGCGGCCAACCAGTTGCGTATTCGCCGAGGTAAAGAAGCATTGCCCATGTCAGCCTATCGGCCGTTTGTCGGTACCGGAGCGCGTGGTATGGTTCGCATTGCCTTGAGTATTACGCCTGAGGATGAAAGTTTCGAAGACTTGAAAGAAGAGTTTTTTCAAGCTTATGAAGCTTGCATGGGACAAAATTCGCAGCTTTTTGATGGCGTTGACGTCTTGCTGACCAAGCTGGTCACGCAAAATATTCCTTGGGGCATTGTCACTAACAAGGCTGAACGCTTTACCCTGCCGATTGTAAATGCTGTTACGCAGTTCAGCTCTGCGGGAGCGCTAGTCTGCGGCGACACCACAATGCATTCCAAACCGCACCCTTTGCCGCTGCAAGAAGCTGCCAAAAGGTTGGGTGTACCTACGCAACAGTGCGTTTACGTTGGTGATGATGAGCGCGATATACAGGCCGCCCGTGCTGCAGGTATGCAATCCGTGGCTGCCGCTTATGGATATTTGGGTGGCGTTGAAACATTGACTGCATGGCAACCAGATTTCATCATCAATTCCCCCACTGAAATCTCCGGCTTGCTTGATTTGGATTAGAATGCATCGCTATGGGGCTGTCCTGGTTTCGACGTGGGTTCGGGATCAGAGTGGTGCATGTCGAGCTTGAGTTACGCTCGTAAATCTCGATTCAAAAAAACTAACTGCAAACGACGAACGTTTCGCACTCGCCGCTTAAATCCGGTGAGCCTTGCAACAGCACGCTGATGGGCTGGGCAAGGGGGTAGCAATACCTCCAGGCTGCAAGGGAATTTTCATCAGCTGGCTTTGTACCGTGCACCTTGGTATGAAGCAAGATAATAGGGTGCTGGCCTTATACACAGCGTGTGCCTGCGCGGTAGATAAGGCGAGATCAAAATCAGAGTACTAAACATGTAGATCTGCCTGACGAAGGCTTGCGGACGCGGGTTCAATTCCCGCCAGCTCCACCACCCACAGAACCCAGACTGGTCTCAGTCTGGGTTTTTTCTTGCCTATTCCTTGCTACGCCTGCGTACAGCTGCGGGGAATTTCAAAATCTGTTGGACTCGGCCAAGGCCAGCCGAGCTCCAATTTCTCCCATTTTTGCTCTCAAAACGATAGTTCTCTCAGTTTCTCTGAGAGATATGCCCGAGGTGAGTCCGCAAGATTGGAAAAATGCACCCTATATAAATCAATGACTTACTTGTGGACTCATTGGCCGAGTTTTTTATGCTGTTTGGGTAGGCACTGGTTTGATAGAGCTTTTGGCCTGTTTGGCCGAGTGCGTCGCTTTTCGTCCTAGTGCTGACAATTGTTGCGGGGTGGCGCTGGGCGGATACAGTTGATGGCGGCGGTGCAGAGCCGGAATTACCGATTAAGCAAGATGGCAACAAAGAAAAAGACAGCGAGTTGGAGCGACCTGAAAGCGCACTTGGTTGGCATGGAAAAAGATCAACTGCTGGCGCTGGTCAAGGACTTATATGGGGCGAGCAAGGAAACGCAGCAGTTTCTCCACGCCAGATATGCAGTCGGTGGCAGCGATGTGCTAGAGCCTTATAAGGCAACGATTACGCAGTGGATCAATCCTGGCGATGTGAGAAAGCCTTTATCGGTTTCCAAGGCCAAGAAGGCGATTACGGATTACAAAAAGGCAGTGGGTGATCCGCAGGGCCTAGCTGAGTTGGGCGTTTTCTATTGCGAGCAAGTGTTTGCCTCGCTGGATTTGTGCACGTCAGAAGACGAGAGCTTCTATGACTCACTGTGCGTGATGTTTGCTCAGGCCTTGGTGCACATCCAAAAACTTCCCCAGTCAGATCGGTCGCCGTATATTGAGCGCATGTGGCAAGTGCGTCTCAAAGGCAATGAGATTGGCTGGGGCGTCTGGGATGACTTTGAGCAGGCTTGGAAAACTGCGGGGTTGCCGGAAATGGGTTAGCCGGGCAGTCGTATGGGTGATGACCGGTTACGACCGAGGCTGTGTGAAAACGCATCAGGCTCTGACCTCGGCAAAAAAGTGACCTCTCAGATCGCTCTATATGCGTTTTTCTTGACCTGGCTAATGGTGAGAAGACCCCTGAGTGTTGATTTCCACGCAGAACTGACCCGCCGGGCATGCGGACAAAAACTTGGACT
>JADKLW010000084.1_pt2 | contig 51432 bp, 49 predicted proteins | sample 8641881 | NCBI WGS metagenome assembly JADKLW01 (sample SAMN16272185, study PRJNA661076) | feces metagenome | isolation source: fecal sample from diarrhoea affected cattle B | host: Bos taurus | place: South Africa: Lokaleng Village, Mahikeng | collected 2019-09
GCGCGAGGGTCAATCAAGCTCATATCTTCTGTTCCGCACAGATGATTTCAGCCGAGCATACAGGTTTGCCATCAACGCTGGCGCGACAATCGAATTTCCAGATTCCGCGTTTGGCGCTGAGGAAAGACGCCTCAAGCACAAGCTGATCGCCTGGTACAACGGGCTGGCGAAAACGCAATTTGTCCGAGCCTACGAAGAAGTAAAGCGTACCGTCAGCCGGCTTGGTGCTCATCATCTTGAAACCGAGCAGACCCGCCGCCTGAGCCATCGCCTCGATGATCAGAACGCCCGGCATGATGGGGTGCTGCGGGAAGTGACCGTTGAAGAACGGCTCATTGATAGTGACGTTCTTGTAGGCGCGAATACGCTTGCTGTCCATATCCAGCTCCACCACCCGATCAACCAGCAGGAAGGGGTAGCGGTGCGGAAGGTATTCGCGAATCTCGTTGATATCCATCATGTAGGGAAAAGCCTGTAATGATTAGGGGAGCAGCACGCCGTCACGGCTGTGCAGCCAGCCGGAAAGGATGGCTGGCAGGGCAATCAGAAGAAAGGATCAGGCATCTGAAGTTGAATCCCCGTTCGGGGTCACGGCAGAAAGACGTTTTTCCACCTGTTGCAGACGGCGGGCCATATCGTCGAGGTGACGGATCCTGGCAGCGCTCTTGCGCCATTCGCCGGCTGGCTGCATGGCCGTCCCGGAGGAATAGCTGCCCGGCTCGGTGATTGACCGGGTCACCATGGTCATGCCGGTGATGAACACGTTGTCACACACCTCGATGTGTCCCACGAGGCCTGCACCACCGGCGATCATGCAATTGCGCCCGACCTTGGTGCTCCCGGAAATTCCGGAGCAACCAGCCATGGCCGTGTTGTCACCGATCTGTACGTTGTGCGCAATCATGATCTGGTTATCCAGCTTTACACCGTTACCGATGACCGTATCGGACAGCGCTCCGCGGTCGATCGTGGTGTTGGCGCCAATCTCGACGTCATCGCCGATACGTACGCCGCCGATCTGGGCAATCTTCTCCCAGCCGCCCCTTTCGTTGGCGAAACCGAAGCCTTCGCCACCGATTACCGCACCCGGCTGGATCACCACCCGCTCACCGATGCAGACGTCGTGGCAGAGCGTCACGCGCGGAGCCAGACGACCGCCAGCCCCCACACGGCTACGCGCGCCGACAAACGACTGGGCACCAATCACCACATTCGCGCCTATCCATACGTCCGCCTCGATCACGACCTGAGCACCGATACTGGCAGTCGGATCGATCTGTGCACTCGGGTCAATGACAGCGCTCGGATGAGCACCACAGGGCGCCTTGGGGCGCGTCTCGAACAGATGCGAGATGCGCGCGTAGGCAAGATAGGGATTGTCCACGAGCAGCGCGGCGCCGGCGTAGTCTTCGGCATCTTTCGGCTTGAGCAGCACAGCGCCGGCACGGGTACTGGCCAGATACTTGCGATACTGGGCGTTGGCCAGAAAGCTGAGCTGATGCGGGCCAGCGTCCTGCAACGTGGCCAGACCGGATACCGATTGAGTCGCATCGCCACGCACTGTGGCGCCCAGCTGCCCGGCGAGTTCACCGAGCGTAAAGACTGTACCGTTCATTAGCGCAGCTGATTCATGCGCTCGATGACCTGGCGGGTAATATCAAGCTGGGGTTTGACATCGACCACCGCCCCACGCTCCAGTACCAGATCGTAGTCGCCTTTCTTGATGACTTCCTCGACAGCCTTGTCCAGCTTCGGCTTGAGCTGCTTGAGCATGTCGCGGTCAGCCGAAGCCTTGGACTCATTGAGTTCCTTGGAGAGGAACTGGAAATCACGGGCCTTCTGCTTGAATTCCAGCTCGAGGCGCTCACGCTCGGCCTGCTGCATCTTGTCGCCGTCCTTGCCGAGACGGTCCTGGATGCGCTTGGCATCGTTTTCAAGCCCCTTCAACTTGTCCAGCTGGGGGCCGAATTTCTTTTCCGCATCGACCGAATAACGCTTGGCGGCGTCCGATTCCAGCAATGCCATCTGATAGTTCAGCACTGCGATCTTCATGTCGGCAAATGCAGGGGCTGCCACCAGTGCAGCAGCAACGAAAAGCAGTTGGGTCAACTTACGCACGGTATATACCACTCTTGAAAGAAAACCCTGGAGCGAGACGCTCCAGGTCGTTAAAAGGTTTGTCCCAGCGAGAACTGGAATACTTGGGTATCGGCATCATCAGGCTTGACCACGGGCATTGCCAGACTGAAGCTCAGCGGGCCCATGGCGGTAATCCAGGTCAGCCCCACCCCGACCGAACTGGCCATGTCGCCAAAGTCGATGTCGCTGCAACTGGACGAGGAGCCAGACGGGCAGTTGGTGTTGTACACGTTGCCCACGTCCCAGAATACGGAGGTCCGCAGCGAGCGTTGATCCTTGACGAAAGGCATCGGGAACAGTACTTCCAGGCCACCCTGGACCAGTACGTTACCGCCGAAGGGCAGCTCGTCCTGGTCGGGATCAGCCAGCGTTCCTGGTTTGCTGCCATCGCTCGGCGTACTACGCGGCCCAAGGCTGCTGTCCTCGAAGCCGCGCACCGAGTTGAAACCACCGGCGTAGTAGTGCTCGTAGAACGGCAGGGCCGAGGTGGAACCATAGGCATCGCCGTAGCCCAGGCGGGTATGCATACGCAGGGTGTAGTTCTGGGTCACAGGCACGAACAGCTGGCCGCTGTAATCGAGCTTGTAGAAGGACAGATCACTGCCCGGAATGGTGGTTTCAAGCACCAGGCTCTGCGAGTGACCACGGGTCGCCAGCACGCCACGGTTGAGCGTCGATTCCGACCAGCCTACCGAGGCCTTGAAGTTGAGGAAGCTATCGCCTTCCTCTTCCATGAAATCGAAGATTTCATGAACGGTGTAACGACCGGTATCCAGGTCGTCCTGCTGCACTGACAGGCCGAAGGACAGACGCGACGTCTCGCTGATCGGATAGCCGATATTCATGCCACCGCCCAGGCTGTCCACGGAATAACTGGACACGTCGTAGTCCAGCTCGTCGTAATCGGTGGTGCGGTAGAAGGCGTTGTAGCCCAAGCTGACGCCATCTTCGGTCCAGTAGGGGTCGACAAAGCCGAAGTTGTAACGCGACTGGTATTCGCTGCGGGTCAGGCCAATGCTGACGCGATTACCGGTACCAAGGAAGTTGTTCTGGCTGATGGAGCCGCCGAGAATCAGGCCGGCATTCTGGGCAAAACCGATGCTCGCCATGATCGAGCCAGACGGTTGCTCCTCGACGCTGTAGTTGACGTCGATCTGATCATCGGTGCCAGGCACCTGCGGCGTTTCAACGTTGACTTCCTTGAAGAAGCCCAGACGCTCAAGACGGGTCTTGGACTGGTCGATCAGATAAGTCGAGGCCCAGCCACCTTCCATCTGGCGCATTTCGCGACGCAGCACTTCGTCTTCGGTCTTGGTGTTGCCACGGAAGTTAATGCGGTTGACATAGGCGCGCTTGCCGGGATCGACCACGAAGGTGATCGAGACGGTGTTGTCCTCGTCATTGGCTTCGGGAATGCCGTTGACGTTGGCAAAGGTGTATCCCTCGTTGCCCAGACGCCGCGTAATCAGCTCCGACGTGGTGGTCATGACCTTGCGTGAAAAGACCTGGCCTTCCTTCGCCAGCAGCAGTGCCTGCAATTCTTCCTGGGGGACTTTCAGGTCCCCGCTCAACTTGACGTCGCTGACGGTATAACGGTCGCCTTCGTCGATGTTTACCGTGACGTAGACGTCTTTCTTGTCCGGCGTAATGGATACCTGGGTAGAGGTGATATCCATATTGATGTAGCCGCGGTCCAGGTAGTAGGAACGCAGGCGCTCCAAGTCACCGGAAAGTTTTTCACGGGCATATTTGTCGTCGTTGCGGAAGAACGACAGCCAGTTGCTGGTCTTCAACTCGAACAGGTCGGTCAGGTCATCATCGGCAAAGACCGTATTGCCCACGACGTTGATGTGCTTGATCGCGGCAACCGAGCCTTCGTTGATGGTGATCTTCAACGCAACGCGGTTGCGCGGTTGCGGTACGGCTTCGGTTTCGATGGTGGCCGAATAACGACCCTGGGCCACATACTGACGCTGCAATTCGTTGCGCACGCCTTCAAGGGTGGCGCGCTGGAAAATCTCACCCTCGGCGAGGCCCGACTGCTGCAAGCCGGAAAGCAGATCTTCGGTCTTGATCGCCTTGTTTCCTTCGATTTCGATACCGGAAATCGAAGGCCGCTCTACTACGCTGATAACCAGCACATCGCCTTCCCGGCCCAGCTGAATGTCCTCGAAGAAACCGGTGCGGAACAGCGCACGGGTCGCATCTACCAGACGACGGTCATCGGCAGCCTGGCCGACGTTCAGCGGTAGAGCGCCAAAGACACTGCCGGCGGAAACCCGCTGCAGGCCGTTGACGCGTATATCGGAGATGGTGAAGGACTCGGCGTGAACTTCGGCAATCATCAGTGCGGATATCACCGCAGGTAGCAGCAGACGTTTCATGAAGTCCTTTCTTTTCAAACCTGAAAATTGAACCTGCGCAGGGCGCGGCGACATCAAGTTATAGGCGATTAAAGCCGGCCAATATCATTGACCAACGCAAGCAGCATCACCCCGATCACCAGGCTGATACCAATCTGTACTCCCCAACCCTGGACCCTGTCCGACAGGGGACGTCCACGGACCCACTCGACCAGATAGAAGAGCAGATGCCCGCCATCCAGGACCGGGATAGGCAAAAGATTGAGTACTCCAAGGCTGATGCTCAGGTAGGCGAGGAAGTTTAGAAAGTCACCCAGGCCGGACTGTGCAGAAGCGCCCGCCACTTTAGCAATGGTTATCGGGCCGCTCAAGTTTTTTACCGAGAGCTCGCCAAAGAGCATTTTCTTCAGGGAATCGAGGGTCAGAAGGCTCATGGCCCAAGTCCGCCGAAGCCCCTCGCCCACGGCTTCCAGCGGCCCGTAGCTGATGGTGCGCAGCATGTCATCCGGCCATTCACCGCCCGCAACGCCAGCCCCCAGATAACCGCGCAGACTATCGCCTTCACCGCGCGTCGCCAGCGTCAGCGGCAGCATCAGACGCTGCCCTTCGCGCTCCACTTCCAGTTGCGCGGACTTGCCTGGCAGCAACCGGACCCGATCAATAACTTCCTGCCATTCCTGCAGCGGTACGCCATCAAGACTGACCATCCGGTCACCCAGGCGCATACCTGCTGCCTGTGCTGGTCCCTCAGGGTCCAGCTGGGCGACTACCGGCACGATGGCCGGGCGCCATGGACGGATACCCAGCGAGCCGATCGGATCCGGCTCTTCTGCACCCCTAAGCCAGTCGTTCAGCTCCAGTCGTACAGACTGCTCCTGACTGCTGTTCAGGCTGCGCACACGCATGTCCAGCGAACCGCTCTCGCCCAGGCGACGGATCAGCTGCAGATTGACCTCTGCCCAGCCGGAGGTGGGCTTGCCGTTGACCTCGATGATTTCCTGTCCCGCCACCAGACCCGCTTGATCGGCAAGGCTGCCCACTTCAACCGCCCCCACCACTGGGCGGATCTGTTCACTGCCGAGCAGCGCCAGCACCCAGAAAAACACCAGCGCCAGCAGAAAGTTGGCAATCGGCCCGGCAGAAACGATGGCAAAGCGCTGCTTCACCGTCTTGCGATTGAACGTCTGGTCGAGCAGTGCGGGCGGCACATCGCCTTCGCGCTCGTCGAGCATCTTCACATAGCCACCCAGCGGGATGGCCGCAACGACAAATTCGGTTCCCTGGCGATCATGCCAGCGCAATAGCGGACGACCGAAACCCACCGAGAAACGCAGCACCTTGACGCCACAGCGTCGGGCTACCCAGAAATGCCCGTATTCGTGGAAGGTAACCAGCACACCCAAAGCAATCAGGGTGCCGACAAGCATGTACAGCGCGCTCATAAATTCCTCTGCCTCGAAAGGCCGTTTTGCCGCGATGAGGCCCGCCCGCTCTGCAGGCGCACTACCGATCCGCTAGCGATTGCGACTCTCAAGCCAGCGCGACGCCAATTTGCGCGCCTGCGCATCGGCATCCAGAACATCACCAAGACAGTGCACCGCAACCGCCGCCTCGCGATTCAGAACGTCCTCGATGATACTCGCGATTTCCGTGAAGCGGATCCGCCCTTTCAGGAAGGCATCGACAGCCATCTCATTGGCCGCATTGAGCATCGCTGGCGCCGTGCCGCCATTCTGCGCAGCCTGGCGCGCCATGTGCAGGCATGGAAAGCGCTGCTCATCCGGCGCATGAAAATCAAGGCGACCAATGCGCACCAGATCCAGGGCGGACACACCCGAATCGATACGCTCAGGCCAGGCCAGCGCGTGGGCAATCGGCGTGCGCATGTCGGGGTTGCCCAACTGCGCCAGTACCGAACCGTCAACATAGTCAACCATCGAGTGGATAACGCTCTGGGGATGGATCACCACCTCCACCTGATCCGGGCGCGCATCGAACAGCCAGCAGGCCTCAATCAACTCCAGCCCCTTGTTCATCATGCTCGCCGAATCAACCGAAATCTTGCGCCCCATGGACCAGTTGGGGTGCGTGCAAGCCTGCTCGACGCTTACGTCGGCCAGTTGCTCCAACGGCCATTCGCGAAACGGCCCGCCGGATGCAGTGAGCAGTATGCGTCGCACGCCGACGCTCGCGAGACCCTGGGCATAATCGCCGGGAAGGCACTGGAAAATTGCATTGTGCTCACTGTCGATAGGCAACAGCACCGCCCTGCTCTTGCGCAACGCCTGCATGAACAGCGCGCCGGACATGACCAGGGCTTCCTTGTTTGCCAGCAATACACGTTTGTCGGCCTGGACTGCAGACAGTGTAGGTCGCAGGCCGGCTGCACCGACAATGGCCGCCATCACCACATCGGTTTCCGGATGGGCCGCCACCTCACTCAAGCCGCCCTCGCCCACCAGCACGCGAGTCTGCAGATCGTCGCTGATCAGCTGATCCTGCAACACCCGGGCCTGGTCGCTGCTGGCCACCACGGCATACCGCGGGCGGTGCAGACGGCACAGCTCGCGCAGTTCGGCAATACGATTGAAGGCTGTCAGAGCGAAAGCCTGGTAGCGCCCGGGATGACGGGCAATCACGTCCAGCGTACTCAGCCCGATGGAGCCAGTCGCCCCGAGAATGGTTATCTGCAAGGGCTCAGTCACCAGGCACCCCAACCGGCAAGCCATAACAGAACGGCAAATACGGGCACGGCTGCGGTCAGGCTGTCGATACGGTCCATGACGCCGCCATGGCCCGGTAGCAATTGACTGCTGTCCTTGATCCCCGCACTGCGCTTGAACATGCTCTCGGTCAGGTCACCCACAACCGATATCAGCACCACCACAGTTGCGCCCAGTAGCGCCAGGATCAGCTCACGCGCAGACCAGCCCCGATAGAGTCCGACCCCGAGCGTAACCAGCAGACTGGTCAGCAGGCCGCCTACCAACCCTTCCCAACTCTTGCCTGGACTGACTTGCGGTGCCAGCTTGCGTCGGCCGAAACGCTTGCCGGAAAAATAGGCACCGATATCGGCAACCCAGACCAGCACCATAACGGCAACGATGAGCCAGTTGCCCTGCGGCCACTGTTTAAGCACCACCAACGCCTGCCATGCCGGCAGCAGGATCAACAGACCGATAACCAGGCTGCCCGGACCACCACGCCAGTGGCGCTGGCTATCCGGATAATTCAGCACCAGCACAGTCGCGGCGAGCCACCAGAGCACGCTGACGGCCAGCAGCCAGGGAGCCAGCACCGGAAGCTGGTGAAAGAGAACCAGCAGCGCAACCACGAACAGCGCATAACCGACCCGAGCCGGCTGAGCAGCATAGCCGGCCAGCCTTGCCCATTCCCAGGCACCCAGGCTCACGACCACCCCGATAAACAGGGCGAAGGCGAGCCCTTCGAGCAGAAAAAAACCGATCAGCGCGACCGGCAGGAGAATCGCAGCTGTGATGATGCGTTGCTTCAACATTCTGCACGAACCTCTGTTTCGAGCTGGTCGCCGGTCTTGCCAAAGCGGCGTTGCCGCCTGGAGAAATCAGCCAGTGCGGCGCGCATTGCCTCGTGCTTGAAATCCGGCCAAAACAGGTCGGAGAAATAGAGTTCGGCGTAAGCCATCTGCCACAGCAGAAAATTGCTGATGCGCCGCTCGCCGCCGGTGCGAATGCACAAGTCCGGTGGCGGCATGTCGCCGGTCGCCAGGTAGCTCTGGAAAAGTGATGCGGTGATCTCTTCAGCACCCAGCTGACCCGCCTGAACCTCACGCGCCATACGCTGAGTAGCCTGGAGAATGTCCCATTGTCCACCGTAGTTGGCAGCCACCTGGAGCACGAAGCGATTGCTTCCGGCTGTCATCGCTTCAGCCTCCGCCATCGCGGCCTGCAATTCGGGATGAAAGCGCGTACGGTCACCAATGATGCGCAGACTGATGTCGTTGTCATTGAGCTTGCGTGCTTCGCGGCGCAAAGCCGTCAAGAACAGCTCCATCAGCGCACCCACCTCTTCTGCCGGCCTTTGCCAGTTTTCACTGGAAAAGGCGAACAGGGTCAGCACCTCAACCCCCTCCTCGGCACAAACCTCGATGACTGCGCGTACCGCATCGACGCCCGCCTTGTGTCCGGCCACGCCAGGCAAGAGACGTCGCTTTGCCCAGCGATTGTTGCCATCCATGATAATTGCGACGTGACGGGGTACATTCCGCCCGGCAATCGGCCTGACCTTTTCCATGAAACGACTACCTGCGCTCAATCACGCTGCAAACAATAGGAGAAACACCGACGACAATTGCGGGACGCAACAAAATAGCCCGCGCATGCCGGCCCGAAATGGCTCGACATGCGGTTCCAGGGAGCAGTATGGAGGCGCCCGGCACGGCTCGGTCAAACGGCCATCAAGTCGTTTTCCTTGCCTTCAAGCGCCTTGTCGATCTCTGCAACATACTTGTCGGTCAGCTTTTGAACGTCATCCTGGCCGCGACGTTCCTCGTCTTCACTGATTTCCTTTTCCTTCACCAGATCCTTGAGCTGAGCGATGGCATCACGACGAATATTGCGTATCGCGACACGAGCATTCTCGGCTTCGCTACGCGCCTGCTTGGTAAAGCCCTTGCGCGTCTCTTCGGTCAACGCAGGCATCGGCACGCGGATGGTGGTACCTGCAGTGGCCGGATTCAGCCCCAGATCGGAAGTCATGATGGCTTTTTCCACCGCCTGGATCATGCTCTTGTCAAAGATGGTCAGGGCCAGGGTGCGGGAATCCTCGACGGTGACGTTGGCAACCTGGCGCAGCGGCGTATCGCTGCCGTAGTAAGACACCATCACGCCATCAAGAATGCTCGGATGAGCGCGACCAGTGCGGATCTTGGCGAAGGCGCCGGCCAGCGACTCCAGGGATTTCTTCATGCGCTCCTGCGCGTCTTGCTTGATCTCGTTGATCATTGATTCGGTTCCTCGATCAGTGTTCCTTCAGCGCCGCCAAGCACGATATTGAGCAGGGCGCCGGGTTTGTTCATGTTGAATACCCGCAGCGGCATCTTGTGGTCGCGGCACAGGCAGATGGCCGTCAGGTCCATCACGCCGAGCTTGCGATCGAGCACGTCATCATAAGTCAGTTGCTCGAACTTCTCGGCATTCGGGTCCTTGAAGGGATCAGCGGTGTAGACGCCGTCAACCTTGGTGGCCTTGAGCACGACGTCGGCGTGAATTTCGATGGCGCGCAAGCATGCAGCCGAGTCGGTGGTAAAGAAGGGGTTGCCGGTCCCGGCGGAAAAAATCACCACCTCACCGGTCTTGAGATGACGCATCGCCTTGCGACGGTCGTAATGGTCGGTCACGCCGACCATGGAAATGGCAGACATCACCAGCGCTGGAATATTCGAGCGCTCCAGGGCGTCGCGCATGGCCAGAGCATTCATGACGGTCGCCAGCATGCCCATATGGTCGCCGGTGACCCGATCCATTCCTGCTGCCGACAGCGCTGCGCCACGGAACAGGTTACCGCCACCAATGACCAGCCCCACCTCAACGCCAATTCCGACCAGTTGGCCAACTTCCAGGGCCATGCGATCCAGCACCTTGGGATCGATGCCGAAATCTTCCGAACCCATCAGGGCTTCGCCGCTTAATTTGAGCAGAATCCGTTTGTAGCGTGGATTGCGTGCACTCATCTGCTGAGCCATTGGCGTTGTTTCTCCTGCGGCGTTGTATGACCAGGTTGCATGACCGGCGTGGCCGTACAACCAGAAAATATCTGCGCTATGACAGCGCAATTGCGTATTGGTGCCAAACGATGACTATACAGGGACAAAAAACGATTTCTTTATCCCAGTTCGACAAAAAGGCCGCGCGCGTAAGCGGGCAGCCTCTTTGAGAACAGCAGGAAGCTTTACTGCTTGGTCGCGGCGACCTGAGCGGCCACTTCAGCAGCGAAGTCGACCTCGGCGCGCTCGATACCTTCGCCTACTTCATAACGCACGAAGGAAACGATCTCGGCACCGGCTTTCTTCACCAGCTCACCAACTTTTACTTCCGAATCCATGATGAAGGCTTGCTCGACCAGGCTGGCTTCGGCGAGGAACTTGTTGATGCGACCCTTGACCATGTTCTCGACGATGTTTTCCGGCTTGCCGGCAATCTTCTCGGCGTTCAGCTGCAGGAAGATTTCCTTTTCCTTGGCAATCAGTTCCTCGGACACCTGGTCCGGGCTGACCACGGCCGGGTTGCTGGCGGCGACGTGCATGGCAACGTGCTTGGCCAGCTCTTCGCTACCACCCTTGAGCACAACCAGAACACCGATACGGTGACCGTGCAGGTAAGCACCCACGGTTTCGCCGGAGACGGCAGTCAGGCGACGAATGTTGACGTTCTCGCCGCACTTGGCAATGAGCGCCTCACGGTTGCTTTCCTGAGCAGCGATCAGCGGAGCGGCATCGGTCATGTTTTCAGCGAAGGCTTGCTCGACGCTGTTGCTGACGAAATTCTTGAAGTCTTCCTGCAGAGCCAGGAAATCGGTCTGGGAGTTGACTTCGATGATCACGGCACGCGTGTTGTCGTCGGCGACCTTGATCGCGATGGAACCTTCGGCGGCGATGTTGCCAGCTTTCTTGGCGGCCTTGATGGCGCCCGCAGCACGCATGTCGTCGATGGCTTTTTCGATATCACCGCCAGCAGCAGTGAGTGCCTTTTTGCAATCCATCATGCCTTGGCCAGTGCGCTCGCGCAGTTCTTTAACCAGGGCTGCAGTAATCTCTGCCATGTTCGCAAATCCTCTCGATTCGTTATCGATCATCGCCCCTTACCAGAGCGATCAATTCGGAAGTGGCAAAAAGGGGGCATAGCCCCCTTCTTGTTCACCGGGTTCAACTAGGCGGCACTATTTGCTCAGCCTTGAGCGGCCTCGGGGGCTGCTTCTTCGACGAACTCGTCAGCACCACCGGCGCCGTTCTGGCGACCGCGCATTACGGCGTCGGCCATGGCGCCCAGGTAGAGTTGCACGGCACGGATGGCATCATCGTTACCGGGGATGATGTAATCCACGCCTTCAGGGCTGCTGTTGGTATCGACGATGCCGATGACCGGGATGCCCAGCTTGTTGGCTTCGGAGATTGCAATGCGCTCGTGATCGACGTCGACGACGAACATGGCGTCCGGCAGGCCGCCCATATCCTTGATACCACCCAGGCTGCGATCCAGTTTTTCCAGATCACGGGTGCGCATCAGGGCTTCTTTCTTGGTCAGCTTGTCGAAAGTGCCGTCCTGGGACTGGATTTCCAGTTCACGCAGGCGCTTGATCGAGGCGCGGATGGTCTTGTAGTTGGTCAGCATGCCGCCCAACCAGCGATGATCGACGTACGGCGAGCCGCAACGAGCAGCCTCTTCGCGAACGATCTTGCCAGCGGAACGCTTGGTGCCGACGAACAGAATCTTGTTCTTGCCTGCAGCCAGCTTTTCAACGAACTGCAGTGCGTCGTTGAACATCGGCAGGGTTTTTTCAAGATTGATGATATGAATCTTGTTGCGCGCGCCAAAGATGAACTTGTTCATCTTTGGGTTCCAGTAACGGGTCTGGTGGCCGAAGTGCACACCGGCCTTCAGCATGTCGCGCATGGTGACTTGAGTCATGATACTTCCTCGATAAAGCGGGTTAGGCCTCCACGCGCCCCGATATCCAACTCTTTCGAGCACCCAGGATACCGTGTCGACACGTGTGTGGGGTCAAGCGCAACGGGCAGTCCCGTTGAGCGGCGCGTTTTATAGCATAGAAAGCAGCTACAAGCCAGAAGCTTCAAGCTGGTAACATGTCGCCCTTCCTTTCGTGCCGAGAGCCCACAATGACTGTCTCCATCAAGACGCCAGAAGATATCGAGAAGATGCGCATCGCCGGCCGCCTGGCGGCCGAAGTACTGGAGATGATCGGTGAACATGTAAAACCGGGCGTCACCACCGAAGAGCTTGATCGAATCTGCCACGAGTACATCGTCAACGTGCAGCAGGCCATTCCGGCACCGCTCAACTACAAGGGCTACCCGAAGTCGATCTGCACCTCGATCAACCATGTCGTCTGTCATGGCATCCCCAACGACAAGCCGCTGAAGGATGGCGACATCCTCAATATCGACATCACCGTCATCAAGGACGGCTACCACGGCGACACCAGCAAGATGTTCATCGTCGGCAAGGCCACCGAGTGGGCCGAACGCCTGTGCAGGGTGACTCAGGAATGCCTCTATAAAGGGATCGAACTTGTGCGTCCCGGCGCCCGCCTCGGCGACATCGGCGAAGCGATCCAGAAGCACGCCGAGAAGAACGGCTTCTCCGTGGTGCGCGAATACTGCGGCCACGGCATCGGCAAGGTTTTCCATGAGGAGCCCCAGGTACTGCATTACGGACGTGCCGGCACCGGCCTGGAACTGAAGGAAGGCATGACCTTCACCATCGAGCCGATGATCAACCAGGGCCGCTCGGAAACCCGACTGTTGGGCGACGGCTGGACAGCCATCACCAAGGATCGCAAGCTGTCCGCACAGTGGGAGCACACTCTGGTCGTGACTGCCGAAGGCTACGAAATCTTTACCCTGCGCAGCGACGACACCATAGCTCGCACTCGCCCCTGAATACCGCTTGACGGAGAACTGGCATGCCACAGGTTGATCCCGAACTCTTCGACCGCAGCCAGTTCCAGGCGGAGCTGGCACTCAAGGCCAGTCCGATTCCCGCCTTCAAGAAGGTCATCGGCAACGCTCGTCAGGTGCTGGACGCACGCTTTCTCGCAGGATGCGATATCCGTCGCCTGATCGTCGACCGCGCCTGGTTCATCGACCAGATACTGCGCGCCGCCTGGGCGCGCTTCGACTGGAACAGCGAGGCCGATATAGCCCTGGTGGCTGTTGGCGGCTACGGGCGCGGCGAGCTGCATCCCTATTCCGATATCGACCTGCTGATCCTGCTCGACAACAGCGACCAGGAGCTGTTCCGCGACGCCATCGAAGGCTTTCTGACCCTGCTCTGGGATATAGGCCTGGAAGTTGGCCAGAGCGTCCGCTCGGTGGCCGAATGTGCCGAAGAGGCACGCGCGGACCTCACCGTCATCACCAATCTGATGGAAAGCCGCACCATCGCCGGCCCTGAGCGGCTGCGACAGAACATGCTGAAGGTGACCAGCCCCAGCGAGATGTGGCCGAGCAAAGAGTTCTTCCTGGCCAAGCGCAACGAACAGCGCGCCCGCCATGCAAAATACAACAACACCGAATACAACCTGGAACCCAACGTCAAAGGCTCTCCGGGCGGACTGCGCGATATCCAGACAATCCTGTGGATTGCACGACGTCAGTTCGGCAGTCTGAACCTGAGTGCCATCGTCGATCAGGGCTTCCTCACCGAGGGCGAGTATTCGCTGCTGGTGTCCAGTCAGGCTTTTATCTGGCGGGTCCGCTACGGGCTGCACATGCTGGCCGGACGCGCCGAGGATCGTCTGCTGTTCGATCACCAGCGCAGCCTCGCCGCCCTGCTCGGCTATGAAGACAGTGACGCCAAGCTGGCCATCGAACGCTTCATGCAGAAGTACTACCGGGTCGTGATGAGCATTTCCGAACTCAGCGACCTGGTAGGTCAGCACTTTGCCGAGGTAATCCTCTGGGAAGGCGACAGCGGCGATGCCGTCCCGCTCAACAGCCGCTTCCTGGTACGCGACCGTTATCTGGAAGTTGCCAAGGACTCGGTCTTCACGCATCGCCCCTTTGCGCTTCTGGAGGTTTTCGTCCTTCTCGCGCAACACCCGGAGATCAAGGGGGTGCGTGCCGAAACCATCCGTCTGCTACGCGATCACCGCCACCTGATCGATGACGAATTCCGCCGCGACATCCGCAACACCAGCCTTTTCATCGAATTACTCAAGTGCAAGGAAGGCATCCATCGCAACCTTCGCCGGATGAACCGTTATGGAATTCTGGGCCGTTACCTGCCGGAGTTTGGCCATATCGTTGGACAGATGCAGCACGATCTTTTCCACATTTATACCGTCGATGCGCATACGCTCAACGTCATCAAGTACCTGCGCAAACTGAGCAAACCTGGCGTTGCCGAAAAATACCCTCTCGCCAGTCAGTTGGTGGGGATGCTGCCCAAGCCGGAGCTGATCTATATCGCCGGCCTTTATCACGACATCGCCAAGGGCCGTGGCGGCGATCACTCGGAACTCGGGGCAGTCGATGCCCAGGCTTTCTGCGTGCGTCACAAGCTGCCCGCTTGGGATACGCGCCTGGTGGTCTGGCTGGTAGCCAATCACCTGATCATGTCCACCACGGCACAACGCAAGGATCTTTCCGATCCACAGGTGATTAACGATTTCGCCCAACTGGTCGGCGACGAAACGCATCTGGACTATCTGTATGTCCTCACCGTGGCAGACATCAACGCCACCAACCCGACCCTCTGGAACTCCTGGCGTGCCAGCCTGCTGCGCCAGTTGCATACCGAAACCCTGCGAGCGCTCAAGCGCGGCCTGGAAAACCCTCTGGAGCGTGAAGAGCAGATTCGCCAGACCCAGCGCGCAGCGTTGGACAGCCTGGTGCGCAACGGTACCGACCCGGACGACGCCGAACAGCTCTGGTCGCAATTGGGCGACGATTATTTCATGCGTCACTCCGCGACCGATGTGGCCTGGCATACCGAAGCCATCCTCCAGCATGGTGACAGCAGCGAGCCGCTGGTACTGATCAAGGAAACCACACAACGCGAGTTCGAGGGTGGCACCCAGATCTTCATCTACGCTGCCGACCAGCATGACTTCTTTGCCGTGACCGTAGCCGCGATGGATCAGCTAAACCTGAACATCCACGACGCCCGCATCATCACGTCAAGCAGCCAGTTCACCCTCGATACCTATATCGTCCTGGACGCCGATGGCACACCGATTGGCCACGATTCCGAACGCATCCAGGAGATTCGCCACGGGTTGATCGAGGCGCTGCGCAAACCGGAAGAGTACCTGACGATCATCAAGCGGCACGTGCCCCGGCAGCTCAAGCACTTTGCCTTCCCGCCGCAAGTCACCATCCACAACGATACCCAGCGACCGCAGACCATCATAGAAGTCATAGCACCGGATCGCCCCGGCCTGCTGGCACGCATTGGCCAGCTGTTTCTGGACTTCGACCTGTCGGTGCAGAACGCCAAGATCGCCACCATGGGCGAGCGGGTTGAAGACGTGTTTTTCGTGACCAATGCAGACAATCAGCCACTGTCGGACCCGCAGTTCTGCACCTTGCTGCAACAGGCCCTGGTCAGGCAACTGACACAGGAAAACGAACACCAGCCCTCACCCAGCAGCATCGAAATCTGAAGAGTTGGCGCTTACCACTCAGCCCGGGCAGGCGATGATCAATCCCAGGGCTTGCCTTTGGTACGCTCGACACTGAACAGCTTCTGCTGCATGGCAGCCTTGGCCAGCATGTGAGCGCTGACCGGAGCGGTGATGAACAGAAAGAGGGTGATCAGCAGCTCGTGCAGGCTCAAGCCGTCATTGTGATAGCTGAAAAACAGCATCGAGGCGATGAGGATCCCGCCCACTCCAAGTGTAGTGGCCTTGGTCGGCCCATGCAGACGAGTATAGAAGTCGGGCAGGCGATACAGGCCTATCGCTCCGATCAGCGCAAAGATGCTTCCGACGATCAGACAGACGCTGACCAGCAATTCAATCCAGAACGGCATGTGCTCTCCTCAATCGATGATGTCGCCGTGCAGCAAATGCTTGCCTACCGCAACGGTACTGACGAAGCCCATCACCGCAATCAGCAGCGCGGCCTCGAAGAACAGATCGGAAGCCAGCCAGATACCGAACAGCACGATCAGCGCCAGGCCATTGATATACAGCGTATCGAGCGCCAGCACCCGGTCTGGCATGTCCGGCCCCCTGACCAGGCGAATGAGATTGAGCAGCACCGCCACACCCAGCAGGCCCATACAGAAGAGAATCACGTAGGCTAGCATTCGAAAATCTCCAGCAGCGGCGCCTCATAGCGGCTCTTCACCTCGGTGACCACCGTCTCTATATCGGGTGCATCCAGCGCATGCAGAAGCAAGCTCCTGTGATCGGCACTGAGGCCAGCCGATACCGTACCGGGCGTCAGCGAGATGATGCTGGTCAGCGTCGCCAGTACGAATTCGTTTTCAATCAGCATCGGCACTTCGATGAACGCAGGCTGCAGTTTCTCCTTCGACCCGAGCACCAGCCTGGCCACATGAATGTTGGCGATCACGATGTCATAGAACACCATCAGCATGAACAGGCACAGCTTGAGCGGCTTGCGCACAGGCGGCACATCGATCAGGAAGCCTGCGACCAACAGCGGGATCACCCAGCCGAGGAACAACCCCAGTACGATGTGACCGACCCCCAGGGTATTGTTCATCAGCAGCCAGAGTGCAGCCAACAGCAGCGTCAGCATGGGATTGGGCAGCAGACGGAACCTCTTCATGCACCACCTCCCTGAATGATCTGCAGATAAGGACCGAGGTCGAACAACTGTGCAGCCGTGGCCTGGACATACGCCTGCACCGGCTGTGCGGAAACGACCAGCAGCACGCTGCCCAGCAACAAGCCAAGAGTCGCCAGCAAGCGCAGCGAATCGGACGGCGCCCCTACAACCTCTGCTACCGCATCGCTCGGTCGCCAGAAGATCGTGCTCCCAGCGCGGCTCAGGGTGATTACCATGCCCAGCCCGCCCACCAGCACCACAGGCCAGAGCGCCAGGGCGCCGTTACCGGGCGATACCGCCTGCAACAGCATCACCTTGCCCAGAAAGCCGGAAAAAGGTGGCAGTCCGGCAACCGAAATGGCACCAAAAAAGAACAGCGCCCCCAGCAGCAACGGCTGCCTCAGCGCTGGCGCCGATACCAGCTCTGAGCCCTTCTCACCCCGCTGACAGGCAATCAGATCCGCCAGCAGGAACAGCCCACCGGCGACCAGCGTACTGTGCAGCAGGTAGTAGAGCGCAGCGCTCAGGCCCTGCTCGGTGCCCAGGGCAAACCCGGCCAGCAGGGTTCCCACCGAAACCACCACCAGATACGCCAACAGCATCTGCAGATTGCGCGCCGCGAGCGCGCCCAGCACGCCAGCGGCAAGGGTGAGCATCGCCACCGGCCACAGCCAGTCGAGCACCATATTGTTCAGGATGCCTGCCTCGCTGCCGTAAACCAGCGTGAATACCCGGACAATCGCATACAGACCGAGCTTGGTCATGATCGCGAACAGCGCCGCAACCGGTGCCGTCGCCGCGGCATAGGCGCGCGGCAACCAGAAGTACAACGGCAGAATCGCACCTTTCAGCGCAAATACGATCAGCAGCAGATAGCCCGCCGCCGCCAGCAGGGGTGCATCGGCAGGATCGGTCGCGCCGACCCGGATGGCCAGATCGGCCATGTTCAAGGTTCCGGTGAGGCCGTACAGCATGCTGACCCCGATCAGGAACAACCCCGAACCCAGCAGGTTCAACACCACATAGTGAATACCGGCCTGCACGCGCTTCGCCCCGTTGCCATGCAGCAACAGCGCATAGGATGAAATCAGCAGGATCTCGAAGAACACGAACAGGTTGAACAGGTCACCAGTCAGGAAGGCGCCGTTGATGCCAGCCAGCTGAAACTGGAACAGCGCATGGAAATTCGGGCCTTTTTCATCGTCTCCACGCGAGGCGTAAAGAACCGCAAAGCCCGCCAGCACTGCCGTCACCAACAGCATCATCGCACTCAGGCGATCGAGCAGCAGCATGATGCCGAACGGTGGCAACCAATTGCCAAGCTGGTAGACGAACAGCGTTCCGCTATTGGCTTGCAGCAGCAGCCACAGGGCCAGCGGCACAAGCAACCAGGTCGCCAGCAAGGACAGCAGACGCTTGAAAGGCGTACCCATTCTATGGGTCACCAACAGCAGACTGCCGACGAGCAACGGCAGCAGGATCGGAAGGATCAACACATGATTCATTCGCGCGGCTCCCGACCGTCCACATGATCGGTTTTCAGCTCACCCAGACCACGCAGAGACAGCACCACGACAAATGCAGTCATGGCAAAGCCGATGACGATGGCGGTCAGTACCAGCGCCTGCGGGAGCGGATCGCCATATTCCGCGCTTCTGCCGATGACAGCCGGCATGCCCGTGGTCAGCCGGCCCATGGAAAAAATGAACAGGTTCACAGCGTAGGATATGAGCGTCAGCCCCATCACCACCGGAAATATTCGCGCACGCAACAGCAGATAGACACCGCTGGCCATCATGATTCCCAGCGTTATCGCCAGTACAGCTTCCATCAGAGCACCTCCTTGCACGATTCATCCTGGCTGACGTGGCCGATATTGGACAGGATCAGCAGGGTTGCACCGACTACCGCCAGATATACGCCCAGGTCGAACAGCATGGCCGTAGCCAGCTCGAACTCACCAATGAATGGAAGATGGAAATGGTCGAAGGCTGAGGTCAGGAACGGATAACCGAACAGCCAGCTGCCCAACCCGGTCAGACCTGCGGTGAGAACACCGAGGCCGGCGATGCCGTGGTAGCTGAAGGGTTGGCGCTGCTGCGCCCAGGTCACGCCGTGGGAAATGTATTGCAGGATCAATGCGACCGCCGTAATCAGGCCTGCAATGAAACCGCCACCCGGCAGGTTGTGCCCACGCAGGAAAATGAACACGGAAATCAGCAAGGCCATCGGCAGCAACGCACGGGCCAGTGTGTCCAGGACCATCGGGTGGCTGTCGGTGCTCCACAGCCTACCGCCGTAGTCACGCAGCGGATGGGGCAGATGCAATCCATAGAGCAATCCATAGATGCCCACCGCAGCGATGGCCAGGACCGATATTTCGCCGAGCGTATCGAAGCCACGGAAGTCCACCAGAATCACGTTGACCACGTTGGTGCCGCCGCCACCCGAAACACTGTTCTCCAGAAAGAAGGATGCGATGCTCTCGTAAGGCCGCGTCAGTACCGCATACGTGAGCAAGGCGATCATGGTGCCGAAACTGCCGGCAAGGATCAGGTCACGGAAGCTGCGCAGGCTGCTCGACTCCGCCGGAGTTCGGTCAGGCATGAAGAACAGCGCCAGGATGAGCAGGATGATGGTCACCACCTCGACCGACAGTTGCGTCAAGGCGAGGTCTGGCGCCGAATAGCGAGCGAAGGCCAGCGCCACCATCAGCCCGACCACGCTCAGCACCATGAGCGCCACGAGTCGCCGACGGTGGAAAAGCACTGTCAGCAGCGATGCCAGACTGAGGATCGCCATTCCGCCGACAGTGATGATATCCAGAGGGGTGAGTGCAACCGGACCACTGAGCGCCTCCAGCGGCGTAAGAGCATAGATCACCAGCACCAGCGAACTGACCAGCACCAGCATCAGATAGCGCTGCAGTGAGCCATTCTCCAGACGTTCGGTTACCCAGCGCGCGCCTGCGGTAATCTCGCGGATCACGCGCCTGAAAACGTCCAGAGAATCAACGTGGGGAAGCCCCTCGTACCAGCGAAATACCCACTTGCGCAGCCCATAGATGAGCACTCCACCGACCAGCGCAACAAAACTCATCAACAGCGGCAGATTGAAGCCGTGCCAGATCGTCAGGCTGTATTCAGGCACCGCGCCATTCAGCGTTCCGGCAACCGCAACCGCCAGCAAGGGCGCCACGGTGTAGGCTGGCAGCATCCCGACCATCAGACAGAGCAGCACCAGGATCTCCACCGGAATCTTCATGTAGCGCGCAGGCTCATGCGGTGGGAACTTGGGCAAGTCGATCGGCTCGCCATTGAAGAACACGTCATGCACGAAACGCAGTGAATAGGCCACCGAGAAGGCACCCGCCAGGGTCGCCAGCGCCGGAATGGTCCAGTAGAAGCTGCCCAGCAAATGCTGGTCGAGGGTTTCGGCGAAAAACATTTCCTTGCTCAGGAAGCCATTGAGCAGCGGCACGCCGGCCATCGCCAACGAGGCGATCATCGCCAGCACTGCCGTGTGCGGCATGTATTTCATCATGCCGTTGATACGCCGCATATCGCGGGTACCGGTCTCATGGTCGATGATGCCTGCGGCCATGAACAGCGAGGCCTTGAAGGTGGCGTGGTTGATGATATGAAAGATCGCCGCCACCGCCGCCAGGCGCGAGTCGAGACCAAATAACAGGGTGATCAGCCCCAGATGGCTGATGGTTGAGTAGGCCAGCAGCCCCTTGAGATCATGCTGGAACAGCGCCATCACCGCACCGATCAGCAATGTCGCCAGCCCGGTCATGCTGACCAGATAGAACCACCATTCCGAATCAGACAGAGCCGGGTACAAGCGGGCCAGCAGGAAGACCCCTGCCTTGACCATGGTGGCCGAATGCAGGAATGCCGAAACTGGCGTCGGTGCTGCCATCGCCTGCGGCAACCAGAAGTGAAACGGAAATTGCGCTGACTTGGTGAAAACGCCGAGCAGCACCAGAATCAGCGCCACGGGATACAAGGCATGTGCACGGATCAGGTCGCCCGAGACCAGCACCGTACTCAATTCATAGCTACCGACGATATGACCGATCAGCAGGATGCCGGCCAGCAATGCCAGCCCGCCACCGCCCGTCACGGCCAATGCCATGCGAGCGCCCTGACGGGCATCGGCGCGGTGATTCCAGAAGCCGATCAGCAGGAATGACGAGAGGCTGGTCAACTCCCAGAACATCAGCATCAACAGCAGGTTTTCCGACAGCACAACGCCGAGCATCGCACCCATGAACAGCAGGAAGAACCCATAGAAGCGCCCCATCGGCTCATGCTTCGACAGGTAGTAACGCGCATATAGAATGACCAGCAGGCCAATACCCAGGATCAGCAAGGCGAACAGGAAGCCCAGCCCATCAAGCCTCAGACTCAGGTTCAACCCCAGCTCCGGCAACCAGGGCAGCATCTGCACTTCGACTTCACCGTCGAACACAGCGGCACGCTTGGAAATGAGGAGAACCAGTGCAGCCAGCGGGGCCAGACCCGCACCGAAAGCACAGGCGGACCGACCAAGCCGCTCAAACAGCAACGGCAGGCATATCCCGAGGAATGGCAGAGCGATTATCAGCGCAAGCGCCATGAACAAAACCCCTTGAGCCACGCAAATGCGTGGCAGTTATATCCTTTGTAGGCCAGCACTCAGCCCAAAGAGGCATGACGGCGTGCGACGATTATCCACACCGACTACCGTAACGTCATGGATTGATATATTTCTAAAAACGAAAGCGCGCTCCACTTGCGTGGACCACACTTCTTCGCATGACGGGACTCAACCTAACAACTGGTGCGGTATAAAACCAGCGCACCAGCCGAAAGTATCAGGGCGCTACGCGGCTGGTGCCATCGACAGTCATGACGCGTACCCGCTGGCCAACTCGAAACACCTGATTGGGTTCGACCTGCTGGACATAGGCACGCAGACTTCCATCGTCTTCGCGCAGGGTAATCTCGACGCCTTGGGTGCGCGTGATACCTTCTTCCGCCGCAGCGCCAAGCATGCCGCCGGCCACAGCGCCGATTACAGCGGCTACTGCGCTGCCACGACCGCCGCCAACACCGCTACCGGCAATGCCACCCACAACAGCGCCGGCACCGCCGCCTATAGGTGTCTTGGTCCCTTCGATCTTGACCGGACGGAGGGACTCGATGGTTCCGTAGCGAACGGTCTGTACCGTTCGCGCTTCATCGCGAGAATAGGAATCACCAGTCAGATTGGATGTGCAGCCGCCCACGACCAGTGCCATGACGGCGAACGAAGCAACTAAGACAGGGTTGCGCATATGTACTCTCCTGAAACGACATTGATACCTGTAGCCGCCAGGGCCTGCGGCGAAGAAGCTCTTGGCAACAGACTCGCCCTGACTCAGCATGCTCAGGCTATCCTTTGATCTTCATCCCGGCCCGACAAAACCTCAACAGGCCCTTTGTTAGACCTACTGTACCCGAGGCTATCCCGCCCCGCACAGACGAAAAGCCCTCTGCAACTCATGAGACTCTCCATGGATTACTTCATCATAGCCGTCACCACTATTGCCGGACTGGCATTTCATGCCTGGCTGTTTGTGCGTTTCAGGCGCTGGGCCGACCGCGACCTGGCGCTTTCCCTGGCGGGTAATGACCCACTCAGGCGCACCTGGATACTGGAAAGACTGGCAGCCGCAAAAGCGGCGAAGGTAAAAAGAAAGGATTTACAAGACTGGCTTGAGAGGGAGCTGGAAAACCACAACTGATCGAGCCGACAGCCGCTCCGGCGTTGCACCAGAGCGGCTTTCCATGCGCGCTTAGGGCGCAAGACGCTCACACTGCCAATCACTGGCTACAAGCCGGTAATTGAGTCGATCATGCAGTCGACTCGAACGACCCTGCCAAAACTCCATGCGTTCGGGGAGCAACCGATAACCGCCCCAGTGCGGCGGGCAATGCGGTTCTTTGTCGAGGAAACGCTGCTCGGCATCGGCAAGCAGCCTCTCCAGTTCGGCACGGTCGCGGATCACCCGGCTCTGTGGCGAAGCCCAGGCGCCAAGACGACTGCCCAGAGGCCGCACCTGATAATAGGCGTCCGAGTCGGCAGCACTGACCTTCTCGACCCGCCCTTCGATGCGCACCTGCCGTTCAAGGCTCGGCCAGAAAAATGTCATCGCCGCAAACGGACAGGCTTCAAGTTGTTCCGCCTTGGCGCTTTCGTAGTTGCTGAAAAAGGTGAAGCCGCGCTCGTCCAGCGCCTTGAGCAGCAGCACGCGACAATGTGGACGACCCTCGGTGTCAACCGTGGCGAGAGTCATGGCATTCGGTTCGACCGGCAATTGCTCGGTCTGAACCGCATCACTGAACCACTGGCGGAACAGGCCGAAAGGCTCATTCGGCGCATTGGTTTCACTGAGTCCATCACGCGTGTAGTCGCGGCGCATATCGGCCAGGGTCTGAGTCATCGCGGCATTCCTGAAACAGTCGAAGTCGAAGCTTAGTCGGTTTGGGACCACACTCCGCTTGATTCAGCGCAAAACAAGCTCAAACAGACACTTCCTGCCCCCAATCGGGAACAGCATGGATTACTTGGCTTTGCTGACTTCGGCTGCGGCTATCCGGGTCGGCTCGGCTGGCGCTGGCGGCGTGCTGTATTGGCTGATCAAGGCCAGCAGCGTGGCTTGCGGCGCAAGCATCATCTCGACACGACGATTCAGTGCACGACCTTCTTCATGTTCGTTGGAGGCACGAGGCATGTCCGAACCCACTCCTCGAATCCGCAAGCGGTCATGCTTGAGTCCGCTGAGGCGAAAGATGGCAGCCACGGCGCCTGCACGCTGACGACTGATGTCGCGATTGATTTCCAGCGAGCCGGTACTGTCGGCATGTCCAAGAACCACTACGGCGGTTTTTTCATCGCCCTCGACCATCTTTGCCACACGACTGATTGGCCCCAGAGTCACAGGCAGCAACATGCCTGGACGGTCTGGATTGAAGGTGGCATCCACCGGCGCCGTGACCACCAGCATGCCCTTGCGTCGCTCGACTTCAAAACGGCTTTCCTTCAGCGCATCGCGTAGACGCGGCTCATAATCATCCAGCCAGGCGTGATCAATCACCGGCTCTGGCGCAGCCGCCGTTTCAGCAGGCTTTTCACTTTTCGAGCTGCAGCCGGCAAGGGCCATGAGGACAATCAGGGATGCGCTTTTCAGCAGGTTCATGTAGCAGATTCCGTGAAAGTGAATGGTGATGCTGCAGGTAGCAGGCAGGCAGCTTAAGCAAGGATTTGCTTCAGATTGTGGACGCAGGTCCTTGTTCTGAAAAGTCGTGTTGCCACAAACAGACGAGCGGCTCACCCCAGACAGGCTTTTACCGTTCGCGCCAGGCGCTGCGCCCGAGGGTCCATCAACACGTAAGGACCCAAGCTGTTGGTAACAAAACCGAATGCCAGCTCGCGCTGCGGATCAGCAAAGCCAATACAGCCTCCCGCGCCCGGATGGCCAAAGGCACCCGGCCCCATACCGAAGGTCGCATTGGCCACATCCGGCTGATCCAACCAGCATCCCAGCGCAAAGCGGGTACGTGTCAGCAGGGTGCGATCTTCGCCGATACTGTGCTCACGTGTCATTTCTGTCAGCAACATCGGTTCAAGCAGGTCTCCGTTGAGAAGCCCCTGGTAAAAGCCGGCCAGTGAGCGCGCATTGCCATGTCCGTTGGCCGCAGGCTGCGCCATACGCCGCCATTCGGGCTTGTTGGCGCTGTTCATGACTGACGGAGGATTGGCAAAGGCCCGAGCAGTCAGCGATTGCGGATCGCTCATCATCGCCTTCAGTAGACGCTGGCTGGCCGCGTCGCCCGGATTATTCTTCAGCCGCGTCAGGTAGGCGACACGATCATCTTCGTCAGCGGCAAGTCCGAGATGGAAATCCAGGTTTAGCGGGCGGGCGGTTCGCGCAACTATCGCTTCGCCCGGTTCCCGCCCGTCGGCGCGGCGAATCAGCTCGCCCAGCAGCCAGCCATAAGTGATCGCGGCGTAGCCATGACCATCCCCAGGCGCCCACCAGGGACGCTCAGCAGCGAGCGCAGCAGTCATGGCATTCCAGTCGTACAGGGCCTCTGCGGGAAGCGGTTGCCGTATCGCTGGCAATCCAGCCTGATGACACAGCAATTGGCGAAGGGTGATGGCCTGCTTGCCGTTTGCGGCAAACTCGGGCCACAGCCTTGCAACTGGCGCGTCCAGCTCAAGCTTGCCCTCTTCAACCAGCTGTAACGCCGCCACCGCCGTAAAGGTCTTGGTGCAGGAAAACAGATTGACCAGGGTGTCGCCTTGCCACACCTGCTCGCCCGCATTGTCGGCGGTACCTGCCCAGAGATCGATTACGGTTTGCGCGCCGACTTTCACGCAAATCGCCGCACCACGCTGCCCAGCCTGCTCGAACAACTCCTGAAAGCAGTCTCTGACCGCCTCAAAACGAAGATCGAAATAGCCTTGAATCTGCATGCGTATCTCTCTGGACAGTGTTTCAGTGGGCCTGCTAACCGATTTCCCGGCGAAACGGCGGTAAGGCATTCAGGATGGCTTTGCCGTAACGCTGGGTTACCACCCGCCGGTCGAGCAGGGTAATGGTGCCGCGATCTTCTTCGCTACGCAGCAAGCGACCACAAGCCTGCACCAGGCGAAGGGATGCATCAGGTACCGAAATTTCCATGAACGGGTTGCCACCGCGCGCCTCGATCCACTCTGCCAGCGCCGCCTCGACGGGATCATCAGGTACCGCAAAGGGAATCTTGGCAATCACCACATGTTCGCAATAAGCACCGGGCAGGTCGACGCCCTCGGAAAAACTGGCCAACCCGAAGAGCACGCTATCCTTACCGTCATCCACGCGCGCCTTGTGCTTGTTCAGGGTTTCCTGTTTGGACAAGTTACCCTGGATCAGCACCCGCTGCCGCCAGTTGCGCTCCAGACCGTCGAATACATCCTGCATCTGCTTGCGCGACGAGAACAGCACCAGGGTCCCGCGCGAGCCCTCCACCAACTGCGGCAGCTCACGCACAATCGCCGCCGTATGCGCCGTAGCGTCACGCGGATCGGCGTTCAGATCGGGTATCCGCAGCACACCGGCATCGGCATGGTGGAAGGGGCTTGGTACCACGGCGGTCACCGCGCAGCGCGGCAATCCGGCGCGCATTCGATAACGGTCGAAACTGTTCAGCGCAGTGAGCGTCGCAGAGGTCACCAGCGCGCCATAGCAAACATTCCACAAATTGCGCCGCAGGGTTTCAGCCGCGAGGATGGGACTGGCATTGACCTCGATATCAAACAGCGCACCACCCTCGGCCAGGGTCAGCCAGCGGGCCATAGGCGGACTGTCTTCAGGATCATCGACAGTGAACGCTGTCCACAGCTCCCAGTTGCCCTGAGCTCGCGTCAGCAGGCTGCCGAACAGTGGATACCATTCCTCGGCCTGATGACTGGCAATACCGACGCCCGCCTCGCCATCCATCGCTTCCTTGAGCAGCTCGGCAAGGCGCGTGAACAGGTCGGTGAGTTTGGAAAACCCCTTCTTGAGTTCAATGCCCATTTCAAGCAGATGTTCAGGCACCAGGCCGCCGACAAACCTGTGCCTGGGTCTCTCTCGCCCTTCCATGTCTTCGCCAGCCCTGAAGTCGGCCAGCTGTTCACAGGCGCTGAACATGAACTGTTGCTGGCTGCGCAGATCGCGGGCAATTTCCGGCACCGCCTCGATCAATCGGCCCAGATCGCCTGGCAATGGATGCTGGGCAAGCAGTTTGGTCAAATTCTTCTCGACTTGGCCGAGCCAGTCGGCTGTTGAACGCAGACGGGTAAAGTGAGCGAAGTGGCCGATAGCCTTGTCAGGTAAATGGTGACCTTCGTCAAACACATAGAGCGTGTCACGCGGGTCGGGCAGCACCGCACCGCCGCCAAGCGCCAGATCCGCAAGAACCATATCGTGGTTGGTCACGATGACATCGACCTTGGTCATGCCCTCGCGCGCCTTGTAGAAAGCGCACTGCTGGAAATTCGGACAGTGGCGACCGGTGCATTGGCTGTGATCGGTGGTCAACCGTGCCCAGTCAGGGTCGGCCAACTCTTCCGGCCAGCTGTCACGATCACCATCCCAGCGATTGCCGGCGAGCTTTTCGATCATGCTGCCGAAGAGTTTCTGGCTGCGCTCATCCACGTCGATACGAAAGCCTTCCTCCTCGAACAGCTGAGCCGTAGCGCTTTGCGCCTGCCCTTCCTGCAGCAGCACATCAAGCTTGGACAGACACAGATAGCGACCCCGTCCCTTGGCCAGCGCAAACGAAAAGTTCAGGCCGCTGTTGCGCATCAGATCCGGTAGATCCTTGTGTACGATCTGCTCCTGCAAGGCGACCGTCGCGGTGGCGATGACCAGACGCTTGCCAGCGGCCTTGGCCGCAGGAATCGCTGCCAGGCTGTAGGCGACTGTCTTGCCAGTCCCGGTGCCGGCCTCGACTGCAACGATGGCCGGCTCGCCGTCGCGGCGGCCTTCATCATCAGCCTTGATCGCACCCAGCACTTTCGCTATTTCAGCAATCATCAGGCGCTGGCCATAACGGGGCTTCAGGCTTTTGGCCTCGAGAAAGCGAGAGTAGGCGCCCTGGATCTGGGTCTTGAGTTCAGTGCTGAGCATGGGCGTGGGGGCTGTATATATTTTCAGTACTTCGTAGGGATGGCTATGATAGCGCGCGTTTCCCCAACTGCCACCGGAGATTTCCATGACGACTTTCGCCCTGCTCTATTCGCTGCATGTGCTCGCTGCCATGATATGGGTTGGCGGCATGTTCTTCGCCTGGATGGTGCTGCGGCCCGCCGCCGTTTCCGAGCTGCAGCCACCCGAACGTCTGCAACTCTGGGCCGAGGTGTTTCGTCGTTTTTTCCACTGGGTCTGGGCTTCGTTGCTGATACTGCCGATCAGCGGTATCGGCCTCTGGCACATGCGCTTTGACAGCCTGGCCGCAGCACCTCGCTATGTACATGTCATGGCGGGTCTGTTCCTGGTCATGCTGGCGCTATTCCTGCGTATCCAGCTGCTGCAACTACCCGAGCTCAGACGCGCAATTGCCGCGCAGAACTGGCCTGAAGGCGGCGCAACCCTGGGTCATATCCGCAAGCTGGTGGGTATCAACCTGTTACTGGGCCTGCTGGTAGTGGCATTGGCCAGTGCCCGCCCGCTGTTCTGACAGGCCATTGCAAAACCACCTACGTTTTCAGCAGCCGCGTAACAGTTTTTGTCGCGCATGAAAAAGCCGGGCGAGATGCCCGGCTTCGTTGTTTCACACGTCCATCATGGACGCGCTTCTACCTCAGCCTCAACACGGCGGTTGATGGCACGACCTTCCTCTGTCGAGTTATCCGCGACCGGACGGGACTCACCATAGCCGACGGCATCGACACGGCTGGCATCCAGCCCGTGCTGATTGACCAGCACATCGCGCACAGCATTGGCACGTCGCTCGGACAAACGCTGGTTGTAGGCATCGGTACCTACCGAGTCGGTATGACCCTCGACAACGGTTGACGTCTGGCCGTACTGCTTCATGAAGTCCGCCAGATCCTGGATGTCACTCATGCTGTCCTGCTTGACCACGGCACGATCGAAATCGAATTTGACGTCGAGTTCGACACGTACAGGCTCGGCCATCGGCTCGGGCTCCGACTGGGCAACCGGAGTGGGTTCGACGGTTTCAACCAAGGCCACTGTCTGCTCCTCGGTACCGTTGGCCCAGCAGTATGCCGCCGCTACACCACCACCGATCAAGGCACCATAGCCGGCGTAAGTGCTGCTTTCAATCGCGCCCAGCGCGGCGCCAGTGACACCGCCGACCGCGGCGCAGGTGGGCCAATCCTGTTTCTGTACCCCTGCACAACCGGCCAGAAAGGTAGTCATTACAATCACGGGTACTGCTGTCCGTAAGGTACTCATCGGTAAAGCCTCCTGGTATGAAATCGGCTAGAGCCATGCGGTGGTGCATAAACAGCTCCAGTTATAACGAGACTAGGCCGGCAAGCGCCGCCGCGCTAGTCTTTAAGCCCATACAGGCTTCAAAAAGACGCGCAGAGAGCATAAAAGAACGAACAGGCCCTGCTCACTGCATCTGTGACTCGCTCGGGCGCTGGCAGGTTCCGAGTCGTTGCTGCACAAATCGGCGCTGATCCACAGATGCCGTAACAAGACCGAATAGTGAATTGACATGAACTCTGATAATCCAGGCACCTCCCACTGCCCCTGCGGCAGCGGCGACACACTGCTCGCTTGCTGCGGTCGCTATCACGCCGGAGCTCCGGCACCCAGCGCGGAACGGCTGATGCGCTCGCGTTACAGCGCCTACGTACTGGGGCTGATCGATTACCTGCAGGCCACCACACTGCCTGCCCAGCAAGCATCCCTGGACCTGCAGTCAATGCGGGAGTGGAGCGCTGCCAGCATCTGGCTGGGGCTGGAGGTGGAGCACAGCCAACTGCTCGGCGGACAACCGGAACATGCGCTCGTCACCTTCACCGCACGCTGGCATGACCAGGCGGGAGAACACGCTCAACATGAACGCTCGGCATTTGTTCAGAACGAAGGAAACTGGTACTTCATCGATCCGACCACCCCGCTGAAAGCCGGTCGCAACGATCCCTGTCCGTGCGGCAGCAGGCAGAAGTTCAAGAAGTGTTGCGCGCCCTACCTGTGAAAAAGGCTGGCTGACGCATCGCGCCGACCAGCCTTCTTTAATACACACGGCGCTACGATTTATTTTTCAACGAACGCCCGTTCGATCAGGTAGTGCCCGGGATCGCCCATGCGTGGCGAAGCCTTAAGTCCGAAGCTGTCCAGCACCTGACTGGTTTCGGTCAGCATGCTCGGGCTGCCGCAGATCATCGCGCGGTCATTCTCAGGATTGAGGGGCGGCAGGCCGATATCACGGAACAGCTTGCCACTGCGCATCAGGTCAGTGAGCCGGCCCTGATTCTCGAAGGGCTCGCGCGTGACTGTCGGGTAGTAGACCAGCTTCTCCTGCAATGCTTCGCCAAAAAATTCGTTTTGTGGAAGGTGATCGGTAATGAAGTCGCGGTAAGCGACCTCGTTGACGTAGCGCACGCCATGCACAAGCACGACCTTCTCGAAGCGTTCGTAGACTTCCGGATCCTGGATAACACTCATGAAAGGTGCGAGGCCGGTACCGGTGCTAAGCAGATACAGGTGTTTGCCCGGCAACAGATCATCAAGTACCAGAGTGCCGGTCGGCTTGCGACTGATCATCAGCGAATCTCCTTCCTGGAGATGCTGCAGACGCGAGGTCAGCGGACCATCCGGCACCTTGATACTGAAGAATTCAAGGTGCTCTTCGTAGTTCGGACTGGCAATGCTGTACGCCCGCATCAGCGGGCGGCCTGAGACCTCAAGGCCAATCATCACGAACTGGCCATTCTCGAAGCGCAGCCCAGGGTTGCGGGTGGTTTTGAAACTGAACAACGTGTCGTTCCAGTGATGCACACTGAGGACTCGCTCGACGTTCAGATTGCTCATGTACGGATACCCCTTTTAGTGCGCAATGGCGGCTCAATCTGTACGAAGTCTAACGGGACCTTTAATATCCGCTAAATGAATATTAACGATATGAGTTATCGAATATATAGATATGCATTTTACGCTCAGGCAACTTCAGGTATTCGTTTCCGTCGCTCGTCAGGAAAGCGTTTCGCGCGCCGCACAAAGCCTGGCGCTTTCGCAGTCGGCAACCAGCACATCACTGGCTGAACTGGAGCGCCAGTCCGGCTGCCAGCTGTTTGATCGGGCAGGCAAACGCCTGTGGCTCAATGCCCTGGGCCATCAATTGCTGCCGCAGGCAGTCAGCCTGCTCGATCAGGCCAAAGCCATCGAGGACCTGCTGGCTGGCAAGACGGGGTTCGGTTCCCTCCATGTCGGAGCAACCCTGACAATCGGCAATTATCTCGCCACGCTGCTGATCGGCAGCTTCATGCAGCGCCACCCCGAGTGTCGAGTGAAGTTGCAGGTTCAAAATACTGCGCGAATTGTGCAGCTGGTTGCTCAATATGAACTTGACCTGGGTTTGATCGAAGGCGATTGCCAACACCCCGATATAGAAGTGCTTCCATGGGTGGCGGACGAGTTGGTGGTGTTCTGCGCGCCACAGCACCCCTTGGCCGGACGTACGGGGATCACGCTGGACAACTTGTCGCGGGAGGCATGGATTCTTCGCGAGGAAGGCTCCGGCACGCGGAGGACTTTTGATCACGCCCTGCGCCATCATCCTCTCAAGCTCAACATTCGCCTCGAACTTGAACATACCGAAGCGATCAAGCGTGCCGTCGAGTCAGGACTGGGGATTGGCTGCATTTCCCGTCTGGCACTGCGCGATGCCTTTCGCCGCGGCAGTCTGGTGGCGTTGGAAACGCCCGACCTGGATCTGACCCGGCAATTCAATTTCATCTGGCATGGGCAAAAGTATCAGACAGCGGCCATGCGCGAATTCATCGCCCTCTGTCAGACCCTGACCGAGGGTGTGCGACGCAGTGATGAAATCGTGCTTCCGACGATCGCCTGAACACCGCCGAAAGTCACCAGCACTGCATGCAATGCGCCCAAGCCGTTGCGCCGGAAAAGCTTCAGTTGGTAGGAATACTGCCCATCTGTTGCAGCAGCAGGGCTGCCTGGGTTCGGGTACGAACGCCGAGCTTGCGAAAGATCGCCGTCACATGCGCCTTGATGGTCGCCTCGGAGACACTCAGCTCGTAGGCAATCTGCTTGTTCAGCAAACCATCGCAGACCATGGTCAACACTCGGAACTGCTGGGGTGTGAGACTGGCGAGGCCTTCGCTGGCCGCCTTGGCCTCAGGGCTGACGTGACCCACGTCCTGAATATTGCTGGGCCACCAGGCATCACCGTCGAGCACGGCCCGCACCGCCTCCTGAATGGTTTCCAGTGAACTGGACTTCGGGATGAAGCCACTGGCGCCGAACTCACGAGAGCGGGCAACCACGGCGGCATCCTCCTGAGCGGAGATCATTACGACCGGCAATTGCGGATACTGCCCCCTGAGCAGGACCAGCCCGGAAAACCCATAGGCGCCCGGCATATTGAGATCAAGCAGAACCAAATCCCAATCCGAAGACCGGCTCAGCAATGTTTCCAGTTCGGCAATGCTGGCGGCTTCGGAGAGTCGCACCTCACTCCCCAGCCCAAGCGTCAACGCTTGCTGGAGCGCGCTACGAAACAGCGGGTGATCATCGGCGATAAGGATTTCGTAAGCAGCCATTGGCAGACCTATAGTTTTTATTGGCGCTTTCATCGGCCTGAGCCGAATCCGACAGACTGTCGTCAGGAGGAGCCCGAAATTGTAGTTCGGAAATGGAACGGCGTGATGATATCGCGCCATCATCCTAAATTCGATTACCGACGAGCATTTAAATCAGGCGGCGCAAGCATGCCGACCTGCGAATAAGTGGTCAAGTAGATCGTTTTAAGGCAAAGTTCCCGCCTTTTCCCGACGAGTCATGATATGCGCAATCAGGCCCTTCGCGCCGACTTTCTGATGCTGATCACCGCGATGATATGGGGCACAGGCTTCGTGGCCCAGCGGATCGGCATGGACCACATAGGCCCTTTCCTGTTCACCGGCCTGCGTTTTGCCCTGGGGGCCATGGTTTTGTTGCCGCTGTTGCTGCTTCAACGTCGCGGACCAGCACGGCACGAACCCTTTCTTAAACGCAGCATGCTGCTGGGCGGCTTGTGCATGGGGCTTGCACTAACGCTGGGCATCAACCTGCAGCAGGTCGGTCTGCTATTCACCAGCGTGACCAACTCCGGCTTCATTACCGGTCTTTACGTCATCGTAGTGCCCTTGCTGGGGCTGATCATTGGCCAGAGGACAGGGATGGGCACCTGGCTCGGTGCGTTTCTGGCGGTGGTGGGCATGGCACTGCTGAGCATCAGTGATGACTTTACTGTGGCCTCAGGCGACTGGATTCAGCTGGCCGGCGCCTTTGTCTGGGGCGTCCACGTCTTGCTGGTGAGCTTCTTTGTCGGTCGCCACGATGCCATTCGTCTGGCATTCCTGCAGTTTGTGACGTGCGCAGTGGCCAGTCTGATCCTGGCAGCCCTGTTCGAGGAAACCAGCCTGAACAGTATCTGGCTGGCCACACCGGTACTGATCTATGGCGGCATGTTTGCCGTTGGCGTTGGTTATACCCTGCAGGTGGTCGCGCAAAAACATGCGATTGCCTCCCACGCAGCCATCATCCTCTCGCTCGAAGCGGTGTTTGCGGCGATCGCGGGTGCGCTGTTTCTCGACGAAAGCCTCAACCTGCGTGGCTATTTCGGCTGCGGACTGATGTTCATCGGCATGCTCACTGCCCAACTCTGGCCTCGCAAGCCAGCCCCCCTGGAAGCCGGCAGCGGGGTCGCGACACCGCCTAGGGCTTAGCCTCCAGCAGCCGATGAGCGGCATCGTCCAGACTGGGCGCGCGCTGATGCTTGGCCGCCAGATAGTGATCGGTGAACACATCGAGCCAGGCATCCAGCACCGTCGAGGCCTGGGCATCACCCGCCAGCCCCAGACACAACGCTGCCACCTCGGCGGTGCACAGATGCTCGCTTCGCGTGGAGCGCCTCAGCCGATAGCGTGACAAGACCTCGGCCTGCAGGCTCAGCACCGGCAGGCCGTTCAGGTAGGCACTTTTGCGAAACATCTTGCGCGCTTCGGTCCAGGTTGCATCGAGCAGGATGAACAGGGGTCGTTTCGCCGCATCGATCTGCACCGTCTCGACCACGCGCCGGGGCTCGGCGTACTCACCGGGGAAGACTACAAACGGCTGGTACTGCGGATCGGCCAGCAATTGAAGCAGCCCCGGCTCAACGGCGGTGCGCTGCCAGCCGAAAGCATGAGTATCAGCAACCACGTCGGCGATGAGCCAGCCGGTATTGCTCGGCTTCAGCGCCTCGATATCGTGCATGATCAGGCACACCGCACTGCGTGCCTCCACATGTGGCAGCCAGGCGCACAGACAATGACTGTCACGCACACGGCAACGCTCGCAGCGCGGCGCACGCGAGCCTCGGGCAATAAAGGGTTTGAGGCTGCGCGCAAGGCGCGCCTCACGCAGACGAGCTACGGCATGGGGCATAAGAAACTGGAAACGTCTGCGGTTGCGAATGGGGCCGGGAGTCTAGCAAAGGACAATGAACCGCGCAGGCAGCCATCGGTCGAACGACGGCAGTCATCAGGAGATCACTATGTACCGCACGCCCGCTTTACTCACCCTCTGTCTCGCCTTGCCCTTCAGCCATCTTGCGACGGCGCAGGAGCAGTCACTGACCCAGTTGCTCGAAAAGGTCGCGCACGAAAGCAGCGTCGGCACACCCCGCGCCATCAATGAAGACCTTCTTGACGAAGGCTACAGCGTCGATGGCAACGAGCTGGTCAATCACCTGAGCGTTCGGCCGCGTCATGCCGCACAAATGCGTGACAACCCCCAGCAGGTCCGCACCCAGCTGCAATCAAGCGTATGCAGTAACGAAGGCCTGCGCCAATTGATGGCTCAAGGTGCTGTGCTGCGCTTTGAGTTCAACGAATACGAGAGCAAAAAGCCGATCACCCGCGAACGCTACCGCGCCAGCGATTGCTGAGCAGGAATGCCGGGGCAGCGCGACTGCCCCGACGCCTTGTGTTCAACGCAGTACGCGCGGATCCCCCTTGCCAGCCACTGCCGCCGCCTCATCGGACTTGAGCAGTGCCGTGCGCGGCATATCCAGCAGCCGTGCACAGGCTGCCAGCACGTTTGCCCAGGAAGCGCGGTTGGCAAACTGCATACCGGCCTCGTCCAGCGTCCCACCCCGGTTGCGATACCCCAACACGGAGCTGCGACGCGCATCCGGCAGGATGGGCCAGAGATGGCCGCGCAGGACCTCCGGTCGCATATGGGTGAGCAGAACCCGTTGGGTCATCTTCTCGGGGAACAGTCGCTCCCTGACGCCCTCTGCGGCCAGCGCCTCGATTTCCCAACGATCACGCGGTGCCCGGAAACGCCCCGGTTCCTGCAGATAGACCAGCCGATAGGCAACCCCCGCCTCCTTCAGGCGTACGGTTGCACGCTGCATTTCACCTAACTGGTAACTGCCGTTGGCGATCAGCAGGACAGGGCTCTCGCCTGCATGTTCATCGACGATGATTGCACCATCCCTGGCCAACTGCTCGGACTGCTCGCGGCTGAATATCGACGGTCGCTCACGCTTGGGCATGACAAGACAGGCCAGAGTGCCTCGGGCCTGATAGATGGACGGCAGAAGAGCCAGCGCACTGTTGTGGTCCGCCGGGAAGAGTACCCGGACCATATCGTTCATTTCCCCCAGCAGGGCCTCGCAGAACGTCGTGTCCTGATGAGACTGCTGATTCTTGCCATTTTCCCAGGTATGAGAGGTGGCAATGAGCGGCCAACCCAGCCAGCCCGCAGGACGCCCGACTTCCTTTTGCTGCCGGGAGAAAATCAGTGTCTGGCGCACGGCGCCGAGCATTTTCACGCAGAACGCCTCATAACTGGCAACCAGGTTGAGCCCGCCCTGGTTGGCCAGACAGGCGGAAACCACCGCCTCTTCGTTCAGCGCTGTGATGATCTGGCCATCGACCGCCTCGAGTTCGCTTTCCGGATCGATCACGCGGTGCCTGAGCGCCCTGAGCACCCCACCCAGACGGTTGCTTGCAAGTTCGTCAGGGTTGCCGACACGCGGGCGCAAGGATGGATTGGCCTGGGTCAGCGCCACGAAGAAGTCATCGACTGCCGCCATAGGCGAACAGGTATCGTCACGGTAATTGAGCGTCGGCATCTGCGGCGCGTCCGGATGACGACATGCCAGCGCGTTGTCGCGCTCCAGGGGTCTGCCCTGGCGATGCTTGAGCAACAGCTCTTGTGCGGCGCGCAGCTCATCCTGCGGGACGAACAGCGGAGCAACGTGTTCGTTGAACAGGTCGCGTGAAACCGAGTCCTTTGCCGGGTTACCCGGCAGTGGCAGATTGTGCGCCGCATTGCTGCCGGCGCCATAGAAACCGAAGCCCTTCACCGTTTCGGCGATACCGTAGGGAATGGGCAGCGGATAACTGAGCAAGCCGCGCTCCTTTTCCTCGACCCGCCGGGCCAGGCGCTGCTCCATCTCCCACAACATGCAGACGAAGGCAGCAGGATCACGACCATCGAACAGCATCGGGTCGAAGCCGCAACCGCTCAGGTGCTGGCGGAACCCGGCCAGCCCCTCATCCGTACCGAGCTGGGTACGCTGCTCGATGCGTCGGCCATTGGCAATCATGATTGGCAATGCGATGCCACAATCTTCGGCGCGCCACCAGCGCGGAATCCAGTCACTGCCGCGCTGCTCTTCAGCCGCACCATCCGAGAGAAAGGCCACCAGCGTTTCGCCCGGCAGCGGCATGTGCGCGTACTGCAATTCGGCGAAGCCCAGATAGCCGCCTTCGGCAATGCCGCCGGCTGTATGCGGATTGACGTGACTGCCCAGAGGAGCAGCAGGACTGCCGTCAGCCGCCTGGTGATAACCGTAGAAATCCTGAAGCAGGCGATTGATACCGGCCTCGCCATCGCCATAGGCCAGGGCCTGCTCGGGATGCAGATTGTCGGTAAGCAGGTTCAGCGCTTCGATTGCCGCGACACAATGCCCCTGCCCCATCAGCCAGGCACGGGTCGTTCCGGTCAGGGCATTGAGCCCCAGATAGCCGGCATAAGCCGGGACCATGTTCAGTGCCCCTCCCGTATGCCCCTCGGGCGAGGCCTTGAAGTCCTCTGCCGTCAACGGCGACCCATCGAGCCGGACCTGACGCGCATAGGTCATGTGCACCACCAGCCAGAGCCCCGCCGAACTCAGCCGATCAATGGCCTGCAACAGGCGATACACGCTGGCGAGATCTTCCTGCAACCCGGCCTGAACCATTTGATGAGCCAGACGAAAAACCGCCGCCTGGGTTTCCAGTGTGTGCTCGAACGGACCATACCCGGCTCTCCAGGCGGCGAACTCCGGCTGGAGTTCGGCATGACGGTCCATTTCGACAAGACTGGGCAGTAGTTGATTCATGAGGTCGCTCCGTAGCTTGGCGGTTGCGGTAGTCTAGACAGCGTTCACCCGCCTATCGCTGATATGCATCAAGACGTGGAAAACAGGCAGCGGGCATTCTGGAATTCATCGTGTAGACAGGAACGTATCATGGCTTTGCTCAGTTTTTTCGGCGCCATTCAACAGGTCACCGGCTCGTGCTACCTAATAGAAACCCATGATGGCGTCCGAGTTCTACTCGATTGCGGCATGCGCCAGGGCCGGCGTCAGGACGAAGAAGGTAACCGTGCAGCCTTTCCCTTCGACCCGCAAAGTCTGAATGCAGTGGTCCTGTCGCACGCACATATCGACCACAGCGGTCTACTGCCCAAGCTGGTTGCAGAAGGTTTCAGGGGAGCAGTCCACGCCACCGAGGCGACCTGCAAGCTACTCGAACTGATGTTGCTCGACTCGGCCCATATCCAGGAAAAGGATGCCGAATGGGAAAACAAATGGCGTGCACGCATGGGCAAAACGCCCATTACGCCGCTCTACACACGAGTCGATACCGAGCGCATGCTCAAACAGCGGCAATCACACGCTTATGGTCAGCCGTTTGAGGCCGCACCTGGCGTCACCGTGACCTTCCACGATGCCGGCCACATTCTCGGTTCAGCCATCGTCCAGGCAGACGTCGAGGATTTCGGGCGCACACGCCGACTGGTGTTCTCCGGTGACCTGGGCAACGCCTGCTCGCCCCTGATGCATGAACCCGCAACATTGAGCGAAGCCGATGTGGTGCTGATGGAGTCCACCTACGGCGATCGTGATCATCGCAACCATGAAGCGACCATCGAAGAGCTGGCAGACATCCTTCAGCAGGCCCATCGGGACGGCGGCAATGTGCTGATGCCTTCCTTTGCCGTCGGTCGCACCCAGGACCTGATCTATTATCTCGGCCTGCTCTACCAGCAGGGCCGTCTGCCGCAACAGGCCGTATTCCTCGACAGTCCGATGGCCATCGGCGCTAACGCCATCTACTCCCTGTTTCAGGAACAGCTGGATATCGCCGGCGTTGAGCCGAGCGATCCGAACGGCAACGGCAGACAGCGCATTGAAAAATGGCTGCCCATACTCAAGAGCACCCCCAGCGCCGAAGAGTCGATGGCCATCAACCGTTTCAAAAGTGGCGTGATCATCATTGCCGGCAGCGGCATGTGCAACGGCGGACGCATTCTGCATCACTTCAAGCACAACCTCTGGCGCAAGGAGTGCCACCTGATCATTCCAGGCTTCCAGGCACGCGGCACCCTTGGCCGGACCATCGTTGACGGCGCTGAAACCGTCAAGCTGCTGCATCAACGTATCGCCGTGAACGCCCAGGTGCATACGCTCGGCGGTTTTTCAGCGCATGCCGGTCAATCACAACTGATCGACTGGGTCAGCCATTTCAAATCCCGTCCCGAGCTGCATCTGATTCACGGCGAACTGGAGAAAATGCAGGTGCTGCAAAGGGAGCTGGATGAGCGCCTGGGCTGGAAAGCCAACATCCCTGAACCCGGCGACCGCATTGCGATCTGATAGCGAATTATCTGGCTCACGCCTCATCTGATCGGAGCGTAGCGCCTCAATCGCCCCGACCTACGCGCAAGCCTTCGAGCGGCTGCGCGCAGCGCCACTCCTGTCATGGTGGCGCGGTTACCACACGAGGGAGACACTGCATGCCGTTTGAAACGGACGATTACCTTTCACGCCACATCAAGACCAGCGGCGCTGATCTTTCGGGAAAAATAGACGAGCTGGCCGCACTGGTCATGCCCGCCGCCAGCCAGAATCTGCCGCTCTATCGAGAAATGCTGGTCACGGTGATCCGAATGGCGCAAGCGGATCGCAATCGCTGGGATGCCAAGATACTGCTGCAAACCATGCGCGAAATGGAGAACGCTTTCGCCGTGCTGGAGCGTTTCAAGCGGCGCCGCAAAGTGACCGTCTTCGGCTCGGCGCGCACCCCCGTCGAGCACCCGCTGTACGCACTGGCGCGGGAACTCGGAGCGAACCTGGCACGACGCGACCTGATGGTCATTACCGGTGCCGGCGGCGGCATCATGGCCGCCGCGCATGAGGGCGCAGGCACGGACAACAGCCTGGGGCTGAATATCACCCTGCCCTTCGAGCAACATGCCAATCCAACGGTGGGCGGTACCGATCACCTGCTGTCATTCCACTTCTTCTTCGTCCGCAAACTCTTCTTCATCAAGGAAGCCGACGCCCTGGTCCTTTGCCCCGGCGGCTTCGGCACGCTGGACGAAGCTCTGGAGGTGCTGACCCTGATCCAGACCGGCAAAAGCCCGCTGGTACCCATCGTGCTGCTGGACGAGCCCGGCGGTACCTTCTGGAAGGATGCCTTGAGCTTCATGCGCCACCAACTGCAGGACAATCGCTATATCCTGCCCAGCGACATGCACCTGGTACGTCTGGTCGACAATGCAGAGGATGCCGCTGCAGAGATAGATACCTTCTACAGCAACTTCCACTCAAGCCGCTGGCTTAAAGACCGCTTCGTAATGCGAATGAATCATGTGTTGACTGATGCCGCACTCGATCACATGAACCGGGAGTTCGCCGACCTCTATCTGCAAGGCCGCTTCGAGCAGCAGGCGTGTTGCGAAATGGAACTGGATGAGCCCGAACTGCAGCAATTGCCGCGTCTGAGCTTCGTCTTCAATGGCCGCGACCACGGTCGGCTGCGCGAACTGACCGACTTCATCAATGACAAGCGTAACTGGGCAGCGCCGCTGGGCGTGCAGGACTGAAAACGCCTGATGTTGAAGCAATCAGGATGTGGCGAGAACGTCAGCAGTCGCTAGCAGCGCCACGCAACAATCGACCGATCATGTCCAGAGGGTAGCCACGATAACTGAGAAAACGGCCCTGCCTGGCCCTTTCCCGGGGATCGCCCGGCAGCTCGCCGGCGAACTTGCGCTGCCAGACCGCACGCAACTGCTCACTCCAGTCAAAACCACTGTCGCGCAAGGCCTGCTCGATATCGTCACGAGCCAGGCCGCGCTGGCTCAGCTCTTCACGTATTCGTAACGGCCCGTAGCCTGCGTTGGCACGCATGCGTACGAAACTTTCCAGGTAACGCGCCTCGCTGAGCAAACCTTCCTCGGCAAGGCGATCCAGAGCTGGCTCGATCAGTTCAACCGGCGCACCGCGCTGGCGCAGCTTGCGGGATAGCTCAATGCGCCCATGCTCACGCCGGGCCAGCAAGTCCATTGCGACCCGACGCACGGCGACAGGATTATCCAGCACGGCAGCCATGGATCAAAGGTCGGCGTCAGCCAGATCTTCAGTAACCGGATTGGCCTTGGTGTTCGGTGCGACTACCAGCAGCTTGTCACGAATCTGCTGTTCGATTTCCCGACCGATCTCCGGATTCTCTTCCAGGTACTTGGCCGCATTGGCCTTGCCCTGACCGATCTTGCTGCCCTTGTAGGCGTACCAGGCGCCGGATTTCTCAACCAGGCCCTGCTGCACGCCAAGGTCGATGACCTCGCCGTTGCGGTAGATACCCTTGCCATAGAGAATCTGGAATTCGGCTTGGCGGAATGGTGGAGCCACCTTGTTCTTCACCACCTTGACGCGGGTTTCGCTACCCACTACCTCGTCACCTTCCTTCACCGCGCCGGTACGGCGGATGTCGAGACGGACCGAAGCGTAGAACTTGAGCGCGTTACCGCCCGTGGTGGTTTCCGGGCTGCCGAACATCACGCCGATCTTCATGCGGATCTGGTTGATGAAGATCACCAGGCAGTTGGCGTTCTTGATGTTGCCGGTGATCTTGCGCAGCGCCTGGGACATCAGGCGGGCCTGCAGGCCGACGTGGGTATCACCCATTTCACCTTCGATTTCCGCTTTGGGCACCAGGGCAGCCACGGAGTCGACGATGATCACGTCCACCGCATTGGAGCGCACCAGCATGTCGGTGATTTCGAGCGCCTGCTCGCCGGTGTCGGGCTGGGAAACCAGCAGATCATCAACATTGACGCCCAGCTTGCCGGCGTAATCGGGGTCCAGCGCATGCTCGGCATCAACAAAGGCACAGGTGGCACCCATCTTCTGCGCTTCGGCAATCACCGACAGGGTCAGCGTGGTCTTTCCTGAAGATTCAGGGCCATAGATCTCGACGATCCGACCTTTTGGCAGGCCGCCTATGCCCAGCGCGATATCCAGCCCCAGGGAGCCGGTGGAAATCGAAGGAATCGCCTGGCGATCATGATCGCCCATGCGCATGACCGCGCCTTTGCCGAACTGCTTTTCGATCTGGCCCAGGGCAGCAGCCAAGGCACGCTTCTTGTTCTCGTCCATTAAAATCCTCACTTGATCAAGAGGGCCAAAGGCCGCAACAACTGTATAAGTAGCCAGTATTAGACCATAGCCAAATTTGTCCGCCTAGCCCTGCAACGGATTTTCTCCGTCCATCAGGCGGATCAACCCGACCAGCGCCGCCGCCACACTCTGCTCACGCACGGCCTGGCGATCACCAGCGAATATAAAGCGCCGGGCAAACAGTTGATCGGCGGCCGCCCAGGCGAGCCATACGGTGCCGACCGGCTTCTCCGGCGAACCGCCACCCGGCCCGGCCACACCACTGACCGCCACGGCAAAGCGTGCGCCACTGCGTTGCTGTGCACCACGCGCCATGACTTCGACAACGTCCTGACTCACTGCTCCGACTTCGTCGAACAAGCGGGTCGGCACGCCCAACAGGGCGCTTTTCTGCGCGTTGGAATAGGTGACGAAACCCACCTCGAACCAGGCCGAACTGCCGGCAATACGGGTGATGGCTTCGGCGATACCGCCGCCGGTACAGGATTCAGCGGTGGTCACCTGCTGATTCAGTCGCAACAACCGGTCACCAAGTTCTGCGGCCAATTCGGTGAGATTCAAAATCGCCCCTCCACATCCGTTTCAAGAAACCGAGACTACGGCGATTTTCGTCGGATCAACCCGGATTGCAATCCTTGTGCATCCAGCACCCGATCCGCCTGCGAGACGCGCAAGCTGCGCGCTAACCTTGCGCTCTTTTTCGCCCTGTAACACGAGGGCTTATCCCAATGCCGTATCACGCCAGCCTCATGCCCAAAGATACTCAAGACCTCTCCAAACACACGCCAATTGTGTGGCAGTAAAGGCGGCAAATATGCGCAAAGCCCGTGCGGCAAGGGCTGAAAGGCACCGAATGTGCGCACTCTAAGTAGGACTGTGAAACCGGCTACGGTTTTTGGCAGTAGCCGTATCAGTTCTCATTTTATTTCGGATTTAACGCCGATTTAGTTCTCCACTCACCCGCCCGATGTGAAGCCTTGCAGTCCTGGGGAATTCACCTGGTAGGGACGGCCTGCTCTTTACGCGCAGCAACGGCCAGCGAGACTCCGAGAAAATCACTCGGCGGTGGAGCTGAATACATTCGACCTGACCAGTCCTTTGGCCGGATTCGACCAGCACGCTTGTTGATCATGACCGGCAGAAGACGACCCATTGCTGCCGGTTGCGACAGGCAGCAATGGGCCAGTCTCTCTCGTCCGCTGCGTCGGCAGCCGTATCAGCACATCTTTGAGATAGGCATACGGATCATGCCCATTCATTCATGCGCGCTTAAATATCCAGGCAAATTTTGCCGAAATGCTGGTTGGTTTCCTGATACTTGAACGCTTCGACAATCTCGCTCAAAGGGAAATGACGATCAATAATCGGGCGCATGCCATTCGCATTGATCGCTCGGATCATGTCTTGCTGCTGGCTGCGGCTACCCACCAATACACCCTGCAGACGCACTTGCTTGATCAGTGCCGGTACAAAATTCATTGCACCGCTTACGCCACTCAATATCCCGATGACGGAGATGTGACCAGCAACCCGAATTGCAATCATCGATTGCTCAAGCGTCGCAGGGCCGCCGACTTCGATGATGTGGTCAACACCACGGCCACCTGTTAGAGCGCGTGCAGTTTCGCCCCAGTTGAGGTCTTTGCGGTAATTGATCACATGATCAGCGCCTAGCGCTTTCAGACGTTCAAGTTTTTCGTCGCTTGAAGAGGTAGCGATGACGGTAGCGCCGGCCATTTTAGCGAACTGCAGGGCGAAAATTGAAACGCCACCAGTGCCTTGGACGAGCACGGTGTCGCCCGGCTTGAGTGAGTCATCGGCCATCAGGGCGCGCCATGCAGTAAGGCCGGCGGTGGTAAGCGTCGACGCTTCAGCATGGCTGTAGCCAGTAGGCGCGAGGGTGAACGATGTGGCTTTGGCCGTCACTTGCTCACGAGCGTAGCCGTCAATGCCATCACCTGGCACGCTCACAAAGCCTTCAACCAGTGGCGCACCGTTGATCCACTCCGGGAAGAAAGTGCTGACGACCGAGTCACCCACCTTGAATTCAGTGACATCTGGGCCGACAGCAATGACTTCACCTGCACCATCGGCCATGGGGATGCGTTTTTCGCTAGGGCCCCACATACCGCTGACCACCGCGAAGTCGTGGTAGTTGAGCGAGTTGGCGTGAAGGCGTACGGTGATTTCGCCACGCGCTGCGGCTCGAACTTCGCTGCTGCCAACCACAACCTTTTCATAGCCGCCACCGGGTTGGACGAAGATAGTTTTGCTGCTCATAGGGGTTTCCTTATTCTCTAATTACGCGAAATGACGAAATAAAAGTTTAAAAATTACAATTCGATGATCAACCTAGCCGCAAAGTCATCAATCGCCTGCTCATTGCGCCGGTAGTAAGTCCACTTTCCGATGCGGGTGGTTAGCACGAAGCCTGCACGTTGCAAGATAGCTAAATGTGCAGACGCGGTAGAAGGTGAAAGCCCGGCCTTGTGCTGCAAATGGGTTACGCACACGCCTATCGTAGGATCGCCATGATCCTGAGGTGGGAAATTACTGAGTGGGTCTTTGAGCCACTCCATCATTTGCATGCGAGTGTCATTGCCCAGGGCTTTGAGCTGTTCGAGTATCATGGTCGGCAATGTTACGCTTTTTTCCGAAATGTTCAATAAATAATCTATTACCCTTCGCAAGGGTTTGAAATCAAAAAACGTATCCCGCTGATTCCCATCCGCGAGGCGGTCGCGAGCTATGCCGCACGGACCTGCGAGAAGCTGCGCGCTCAGGGCTCGGTGTGCAAGCGGGTTCGGGTCAGCATCCGCACCGGCATGTTCAATCCGGACGAGCCAAAATTCGCCAAGGGCATGCTGTGCGAGCTGCCCTACCCCACCGACGACACCCGACTAATCACCCAGGCCGCACTCGCCAGCCTCGATGCGCTGTACCGCCCCAAAAAGCTATTGCGATTGTATTAACTAGTTGTCGGCTACGAACGGAGGACAACCAATTGCCGACACTACGCTGTACCAGCCCTACCAGCATCACAGGCACGAAGACAGGAACAGAAGTCCTGCTGCGAGGCATGCAGCGCTCCAAGTGGGAGGCTCGGCGAGCATGAGCACACCACGCTGGGTACTCATCCCCAAGGCGGCCGAAATGCTTGGCTACAGCCGAGTCGCGATTGAGCACAAAATCAAAAACGGCACTTGGTCAGAGGGCCGCATCTGGCGCAAAGCCCGAGACGGGCGAATTTTCATTAGTCTCGAGGAGGTGGCCTGCAAGCAGTTGCTGGCCATGGCGCCCTGCACCGAACCGCAGACGATCACCGTGCAGCTCAACCGTCACGAATCCATACATGAAACCGTTACGCCGCTAATCTCGCCCGTCGCGCAGGCACGCCGAAAAAAGGTCAACCTGTGGTTCATCCCAACGTCATGGAACTCGAAGTGGGCCAACATCCAGCGCCGCGCCAAGATCCGCCCGCGCCGTCCATACCAGACCCGCCACACCTACGCCTGCTGGTGCCTGGTAACGCGTGGTAACCTTGCGTTCATCGCCAAGCAGATGGGACACAAGGACTTCACCATGCCAGTCCAGGTGTACGCAAAGTGGATGGACGACGAGTCCACGAGCGAGCCGCAACACATCTGGGCCGGCATGCAGAAAGCAGCGTGAAATGCCCCAAATCTGCCCCACAAATTCCGCCGCACCGCTCTAAGTACCTGATGAATAAAGATAATTCCGATCTTTCCAAGCACACGCCCATGATGCAGCAATACTGGAGGCTCAAGCGCGAGCACCCGGACCAGCTGATGTTCTACCGCATGGGGGACTTCTATGAGCTGTTCTACGAGGACGCCAAAAAGGCCGCCAAGCTGCTGGACATCACGCTCACCGCGCGCGGCCAGTCTGCAGGCACTGCCATTCCAATGGCCGGGATTCCCTTTCACTCCGCCGAAGGCTACCTGAGCCGACTGGTAAAGCTCGGCGAATCGGTGGTGATCTGCGAGCAGATCGGTGACCCGGCCACCAGCAAAGGCCCCGTCGAACGCCAGGTGGTGCGCATCATTACCCCCGGAACGGTCAGCGACGAAGCGCTGCTGGATGAGCATCGCGACAACCTGCTGGCCGCCGTGGTCGGCGATGAAAGGCTATTCGGGCTTTCGGTGCTGGACATCACCAGCGGACGCTTCACGGTGCAGGAATTCGGCGGCTGGGAAACCCTGCTGGCCGAAGTCGAGCGCCTGAACCCGGCAGAGCTGATGATTCCCGATGACTGGCCCGCCGGCCTGCCGCTGGAAAAACGCCGTGGCGTTAGTCGGCGTGCGCCCTGGGATTTCGACCGTGACAGCGCCTTCAAGGGTCTTTGCCAGCAATTTGCAACCCAGGATCTTAAAGGCTTCGGTTGCGAGAAGCTGACCCTCGCCATCGGCGCCGCCGGTTGCCTGCTGACCTACGCCAAGGAAACCCAACGTACCGCGCTGCACCATCTGCGCAGCCTGCGCCATGAACGCCTTGACGACAGTGTGGTACTGGATGGCGCCACCCGGCGCAACCTGGAGCTGGACATCAACCTCGGTGGCGGTCGCGACAACACCCTGCAATCGGTGGTCGATCGATGCCAGACCGCCATGGGTTCGCGCCTGCTGAGCCGCTGGCTGAACCGCCCATTACGCGACCGCCAGGTGCTGGAAGCGCGCCAGGACTCGATCACCTGCCTGCTGGAACACTACCGCTTCGAGCAGATCCAGCCGCAGCTCAAGGAAATCGGCGACCTGGAGCGCATCCTGGCGCGGATCGGCCTACGCAATGCCCGCCCACGCGACCTGGCACGACTGCGTGACGCACTGGCCGCCCTGCCGCAACTGCAGGCCGGCATGCAGGAACTGGTGGCGCCGCACCTGATCGAGCTGGCTGTCAGTATTCGCACCTACCCGGAACTGGCCGAGCTGCTGGCCAAGGCGATCATCGATAATCCGCCCGCGGTGATCCGTGATGGCGGCGTGCTCAAGACCGGTTATGACGCGGAACTGGACGAGCTGCAATCGCTGTCGGAAAACGCCGGCCAGTACCTGATGGACCTGGAAACCCGTGAGAAGGCCCGCACCGGCCTGAGCCATCTCAAGGTCGGCTACAACCGCGTGCATGGCTATTTCATCGAGCTGCCGAGCAAGCAGGCCGAGTCGGCACCTGCCGATTACATTCGTCGGCAGACGCTCAAGGGCGCCGAGCGCTTCATCACCCCGGAACTCAAGGAGTTCGAAGACAAGGCGCTGTCCGCCAAGAGCCGCGCCCTGGCCCGTGAAAAGCAGCTCTACGACGAATTGCTGGAGCGGTTGATCGGCCATCTGGCGCCCTTGCAGGATTCCGCTGCGGCCCTGGCCGAGCTGGATGTACTGAGCAACCTGGCTGAACGCGCGCTGACCCTCGACCTGAACCGTCCGCGCTTCGTCGGGCAGCCGTGCCTGCGCATCGAACAGGGTCGCCACCCGGTCGTGGAACAGGTGCTGCAGACGCCCTTCGTCGCCAACGACCTCGCCCTCGATGACGACACCCGCATGCTGGTTATCACCGGGCCGAACATGGGCGGTAAATCCACCTATATGCGCCAGACCGCACTGATCGTGCTGCTGGCGCAGATCGGCAGCTTCGTTCCGGCCAAGGCCTGCGAACTGTCACTGGTGGACCGCATCTTTACCCGCATCGGGTCGAGCGACGATCTGGCGGGCGGGCGCTCCACCTTCATGGTGGAGATGAGCGAAACCGCCAATATCCTGCACAACGCAAGCGACCGCAGCCTGGTGCTGATGGATGAAGTGGGCCGCGGCACCAGCACCTTCGACGGCCTGTCGCTGGCCTGGGCCGCTGCCGAACACCTGGCCAAGCTGCGCGCCTTCACCCTGTTCGCCACCCATTATTTCGAGCTGACCGTGCTGCCGGAAAGCGAGCCGGTGGTGGCCAACGTGCACCTCTCGGCCACCGAGCACAACGAGCGCATCGTCTTCCTGCACCACGTGCTGCCCGGCCCGGCCAGCCAGAGCTATGGTCTGGCGGTGGCGCAACTGGCCGGCGTTCCGGACGAAGTGATCCAGCGTGCACGCGACCATCTGTCGCGTCTGGAAACCACCAGCTTGCCCCAGGAAATGCCGAGAATGGTGCCCGGCCAACCCGCTCCGCCCATGCAGAACGACCTGTTCGCCAGCCTGCCGCACCCGGTCATCGAAGCGCTGGGCAAGCTACAGCCGGATGAGCTGAGCCCGCGTCAGGCACTGGAGCTGCTATACAAGCTGAAAACGCAAATCTGATCGCTGTAAAAAGCTGCTAGAATCGCGCGCATTTTTGGATACATGCGGCATTTGCCTGGTGCCGCTGAAGTCTGCCAAGCCGAGGCGTCATTGCAACGCCATCTGAAACGCCTGAGGAGATAAAAGAAATGACCTTCGTCGTCACCGACAACTGCATCAAGTGCAAATACACCGATTGCGTAGAAGTCTGTCCGGTGGACTGTTTCTATGAAGGCCCGAACTTCCTGGTCATCCATCCGGACGAGTGCATCGACTGCGCCCTCTGCGAGCCGGAATGCCCGGCCCAAGCGATCTTCTCCGAAGACGAAGTGCCGGACGACCAGCAGGAATACATCGAGCTGAACGCCGATCTTGCCGAAGTCTGGCCGAACATCACCGAGAAGAAGGATTCGCTGCCGGACGCCGAAGAATGGGACGGCGTGAAGGACAAGCTGCAGTACCTGGAGCGCTAACGGCTGCTGCCAAGCGACAATCCGCTCGACTTAACAAAAAATGCCCGCCTTGTAAAAGGCGGGCATTTTTGTTTGCAAAGGCCTGGATCAGGCTTTGTCGACACCCTTCTTCACGGCGTCTTTCACATTGCCCTTCACCTGTTGCGCGTCGCCCTTGACCTCCTGACGCTTGCCTTCGTTTTTCATGCGCTCGTTGTCAGTCGCCTCACCCAGACCCTGCTTGGCCTTGCCGGCAGCTTCATTGAGGTTACCTTTCATCTTGTCTGTGGTACTGCTCATAAGGAATTCCTTTGCTTCTGCATGGGTTACCTAATGTTGAGCGAACCCGCAGCCATATAGTTTCAATTACCCGAGGAACGGTCGCTGCCCGCATCATCAAGGCGCTTGTCACCCGGCTCCTTGCCTTCTTCCGAAGCATGCTCGATCACCGCGTTCATCTCCGCACCAAACAGCAAGACCGCCGCTGAAATATAAAAATAGAGCAGCAGCACGATGACCGCCCCAATACTGCCGTACGTCGCATCGTAGTTGCCGAAGTTGCCCACGTAGATGCCAAAGCCTACCGACGCCGCGATCCAGACGATGACAGCCACCACCGAACCGGGGGTGATAAAACGAAACGCCTGCTCGACGTCCGGCGTGACGTAATACAGGACGGCCACCACCAGCATCATCAGGACCACAATCACCGGCCAGCGCAGCCAGGTCCAAAGGGTGACAACGATATCCTTGAGCCCGACCTGGTCGGCGAGCCATGTCATCACCTGCGGGCCAATGATCATCAGGCCTGCAGCCAGCAGCAGGATGATCGCCAGACCAATGGTGTAAAGCACTGAAAGCACCATCAGCTTCCAGGCCGGGCGCCCCTCCTCAACGCCGTATGCCTTGTTCATGGCATTCATCAGCGAGCGGATGCCAATCGAGGCCGACCACAACGCAAGCAGGATGCCGAACGACAGCACTCCGCTTTTCTGATGCTGCATTTCATCGATCACCGGGTTGACCAGATTGAGCGCATCGGGTGGCAGCATCAGCGAGACCTGCTCGCGCAGCCAGGTGAAGAATTCCTGCAGTTCGAGCACGCCCAGCATGGCAATCAAAAACAGCAGGAAGGGAAACAGCGAGAAAAGCGCGCGATAAGCCAGTGCCGATGCATAGGTGGGCATGTCGTTCTTGCTGAATTCCTTCACGGTTCGTTTCAGCAGTTCAAAGCTGCCGACCCCTCGTGTATCCAGCCATGCCATTGCGTACCCCCTGTAAAAAACGAAACCGACAAAGAAATGTGACGACCAGGCACTGCAAGAGTTCGTCACCGACTACCGCGCCGTAAAAAAGCACCACGCTGACAGCGCTGCTCAGCTAGCCCTTGGGGAACTTTCAGCTACCCCGAGGGCTCTTGATTAAGTCCCGGCCCAATCGATTATGGACGTAACAGGGACCATACATGACTGTGAAACCGACCCATCCCCTCGGGCGCCTCAGGGCTCCGCACAAAAGCCGCCACCACAAGGCACTGGCTGCCCCTCGGCAGAGGAGGCAAGGCGGATGCCAGCCTCGGTTTGAAAAACCTGCGCTTCCCGCTTTGGCCGCTGTGCCGTTCTTATGCATCGCCCTGGGCACCTTGCCTCGCGGCAGAGCTGGATCTGGCGCACCTGAAAAATCTTCTGTTCTCCTGCAGTTCAAGTAATTCGAAAGGAGTTTGATCCCATGACCGACCTGCTCGACAGGCCGCTGCCAACCCCGCGCAAGACCTTCAAGGCCACATTACCCAGGCGAAGCGCTTTTCGGCGGCCCACGAACGTGATCGTGTACGGCGCCTATGACCGGCACAATTATGGCGATCTACTCTTTGCCATCGTCCTCAAACACTATCTGGAAGCCAACGGTCGCTTCCGTGTGCTGATCGCCGCAACCAAGCAATCCAACCTGTCCCGCTACGGCGCACTGCCGACAATGGCGCTTAAAAAAGCACTGAGAGCGACGCGCCAGCAGCGCAAGACCATGCTCATCGTGGCCGGTGGTGAATGCCTGACCGCGCAGTGGGAAAGCATCATCGGTTACCTTGCACCGAAACCGATCTACTACCCGATCAAGGCAAGCCCCTACCTGATCGGCCATCGGCAATTCATCCGCCTGAGCCGCGCGTTTACCTCGATCCCGTCCGACCTGCCGCTGGTGTTGGGCGAACGTGAACTGCCGGGCTACAAGGTGATGTACAACAGCGTCGGCGGCAACGAGATAAGCCGCAAGAAACCGCTGATTCATGCCGCCATCAAACGCAACCTCAAGGATTGCACCTACGTCTCGGTGCGCGACCGGGAAACGTCTGCCGAACTGGACCAGCTGGGTGTCAAACACAACCTGGTGCCGGACAGCGCCGTGTTGATCTCCGATATCTTTCCCCAGGAGTCGACTGCTGGCGAGCCGGGCCATATCGTTTTTCACATTTCCGACCACCACGCCAGGCAGCGCATAGACATCATCGCCGGGCAACTCACCGAAATCAGCAGGAGCACCGGTCTGAAGATCGCCCTGCTGACCATCGGCAAGGCCCCCGGTCACTCCGACGATGCGCCACTGGACAAGCTGCAAGATCTGCTGGGCGAACGTGCCTACCGTGTCAGCAGCGGGCATATCCAGGACATCATCCGCTGCATCGCCACCAGCAGGCTCTATTGCGGCACCAGCCTGCATGGCGCCATTACTGCCCTGACCTATGCGGTGCCGCAGATCGCCTTGCTGCCCGAGCGCGTGATCAAGCTATCGAGCTTCCTGAAAACCTGGGTGCCACGACAGTCATGCGGATTCGCCGAAGTAGACCAGATCAGCCAGACCGCGAGTGCCCTGCTCACCACCTTCGATGATTCCAGCAAGACCAGACTGCGGGCCGTCGTAGAGAATTTGAAGAGCCGCGTGCGGGCCAACCTCAAACACATGATCGAACTCTACGAGCAGCCCCGCCATCAGGGCTCAGGCCCGCAGGCGGCGCTCTGCTTGCAACCCGCACAAGCGCACATGGAGAGTTCGGCGTTGAAGTAGTGCACTGACAGTCAGTGCGCTGCGCGGTGAACACTTGAATCGAGAAAGGCCCTGGGCTGACTCACACCACGCACAGCCGATTCCGGCCACCCTGTTTGGCGGCGTAAAGTGCGCCGTCGGCCAGGGCTATCATCG